>OFGA01000136.1_pt1 | contig 66055 bp, 58 predicted proteins | sample 1521471 | NCBI WGS metagenome assembly OFGA01 (sample SAMEA3504086, study PRJEB24116) | mouse gut metagenome | biome: mouse gut; feature: mouse-associated habitat; material: faeces | place: Denmark | collected 2011 | reverse complement strand
AAACAGCAATGCCAGATAACCGGAATAACTGCTCATAAGCATCCAGCCCCATAAAAACTTTTTACCTGCGTCAAGCGGCTGATTGCGTTGTTTTTCCTGCATAAGCTGCACAATTTGCAGTCTGTAAATGTTACGCTTCGTAAGAAATATTGACACAATTTCCACGCTGCAAAAATATAAAAATGTTTGCAGCGTGCTTTTCAATATAATTCGGAATATGGAGTGACTTCCGGTTTCCAGCAGCAGTGTATGGCAGCAAATAGAAAAAATCCCCGTACCTAAAATCACGCCCGGAAGAAAGCATGCCAGGCCGATCACAGATAATTCACACAGGAATACCAAAGACAGCTTATCTTTTTCCATTCCGAGCAACATATAAGTGGCAAATTCTTTTGCACGCTGCCTGATGATAAAATGATTGATATAGTTTACCAGCACCGTCATGATCATCACGATCAGTAAGGGTAAAGCCATTGTCTGAAAGCCCGCCTGCATATCCCCCCAATCCGCGATGCTGTTTGAAAGGAAAATAATGGAAGTGAGCATGACCATGGATGAAATATACAGGAGGTAGTCAAATATGGAATGCCTTGTGTTACGGAGCGCTAATTTAAGATACATAGTGAACTCCTCCTGTTATTTTTGTGATAGTATCTAAAATTTTAGTGAAAAATTCCTGTTTATTTTCCTGTTCCCGTTTCAGGGAGGCTTTTATTTTGCCATCCTGCATAAACAGAATCTCATCGCAATAACTTGCGGAGAAGACATCATGCGTTACCATTAAGACAGTGGCAGTATATTTGCGGCAGAGCATGACGAATGTTTCCAGTAATTGTGTTGCGGAGTGACTATCCAATGCCCCGGTGGGCTCGTCGGCAAGAATGAGGCCGGGATTTGCCGCAATTGCTCTTACACAGGCACATCGCTGCCTCTGGCCGCCCGAAATCTCATAGGGAAACTTATTCAGGATTTCAGATATTCCTAATTTGCCGGCTAAATCAAGAATCGTCTGTTTTACGGTCTCTTTTGGTATCCGCTTAATTGTCAGCGCCAGGGCGATATTCTCATAGACAGTCAGGGTGTCTAATAAATTGTATTCCTGAAATACAAAACCTAAATGCTCCCGGCGAAAAGATGCCAGATCATTTTCAGTCAGTTCTGCAATGTCATACCCATCAATTTCGATCTGCCCACTGGTGGCTTTATCTATTGTCGCAATCATATTCAGTAAGGTGGTTTTTCCTGATCCAGATGCTCCCATGATACCTACAAAGCTCCCTTTGGTGATTTCAAAGCTGACATTTTTAACGGCTTCGGTTACAGTATTTTCAGTTTCATATACTTTTCTGATATTTTTTATCTTTAGGACGGTTGGAACAGAGGTATTTGTGTTATTCTCCCACTGATCTTTGCCAAGCCAGCTTGTGACGACTTCAAGCAGTAATTGATTAGATTTCTCTTTCAGGTTTTCATCGGATATGAATTCACCTGAGAGCAATTCATTCAAAGTTATATGGAGCAGGTCACACAGTGGACGAAACAGAGACGGATCAGGCATTGATTTTCCTGTTTCCCATTTTGACACTGCCTTGTCCGTTATTCCCAGCATTTCGGCCAGTTGGTTTTGAGTCAGTCTGTTGTCTTTTCTTCGGGCAGCGATAAAACTACCTATTTTCTTTTGATCCATATTTCAAAAAACCTCGCTTTCCACTGCTATTATACAGCGGATGGATAAAATGAACACCTACCAACAGTAGAGTTTTGAAAATTTCATGGATTTCCTGGTTTGCTCAACAATCAAGCTGCCAGAAGGAAAAGGTTTCGGCCGGTCCAATAATAACCCGGTTCATTGTCCTGACGGCAGGACGCTCCGGAACCGGGCAGCAAATCACCTTTTTGGAGGTTATTCGATTTTCAACGGATCATGAAAGCACCGGGAGCATAAATCAGGTATAAAACGGTCTGAAAAGATGTGGAATCGATTACAGCATTTTAGACAAAATTGCAGTCCCTGATTTGGAAAATCTGCCAATTTACAAATATTTCGAGAGGGTGCTATAGTAAGTAAGGATTAAAGTGTAACCGATTTCACATGCGGAAAGCGACCGCACATATTGACTGAAAATGGAGGATGCTACAGACAATGGGTAAGGGGAAGATGAATCAGAAGGCAGCGGCATTGAAGGAGCAGACGGAAGCGGCACAGAAATCTGCGCAGGCCGGGAAAGCCGGAAAACCGGCGCAGAAGAAGGGCGGCAGGACAGCAGCGGACAAGGCGGCCGTGGCAGAGACAACAGGCAGGAAGGCAGAAGCGGCAGATAGGACAGCAGATGAAGGTCTGACGAAAATCTTCGAGGAGAGACTGCACAGACACCATGACGAACTGCGCTGGCTTTATATGGAATTATATGAGAATGATTCCATGTTTGCGGAATTGTGCGACCAGATGTATCAATTCTATATGGAAAGAAATGACGAATTGAAAAAGCTGGATACAAACAGGGAAAAAGACAAAGAATGGTATAAGAAGAACGACATGCTGGGCATGATGTTTTATATCGACAATTTTGCCGGCAATATGAAAGGCGTACAGTCCAGGCTTGATTATATCGAGCAGTGTAATGTGAACTATATTCATCTGATGCCTTTTCTGGATACACCGGAGGGACGCTCCGACGGCGGCTACGCAGTGGCAGATTTCCGGAAAGTGCAGGAGAAACTGGGATCCATGGAAGATCTTGACGCCCTGACGGCAGCCTGCCATAAGAAGGGCATTAATGTCTGTATGGATTTTGTCATGAACCACACGTCGGAGGATCACGAGTGGGCGCAGAAGGCCCGTCAGGGTGACGGAGAGTATATGAGCCGTTACTTTTTCTATGACAGCTGGGATATACCGGCCCAGTATGAGAAAACGGTGCCGCAGGTTTTTCCCACCACGGCTCCGGGGAATTTTACATGGCTTGAGGATATCGGCCATTATGTGATGACTTCTTTTTATCCGTATCAGTGGGATTTAAATTACAGGAATCCCAGAGTGTTTAATGATATGATGTATAACTTCCTCTATCTGGCCAACAGGGGGATCGATATCATCCGCATCGACGCGGTGCCTTATATCTGGAAAGAGCTGAATACGCCCTGCCGTAATCTGCAGCAGGTACATACGATCGTGCGTATGATGCGTATCATCGGCGAGATCATCTGTCCCAGCGTGCTGCTTCTGGGAGAAGTGGTCATGGAGCCGGAAAAGGTGGTTCCTTATTTCGGATCGGTGGAGAAGCCGGAATGCCATATGCTCTACAATGTGACCACCATGGCCACCACCTGGCATACGGTGGCGGTGCAGAATGTGGGACTTTTGAGAAAACAGCTGGACATAGTCAACAGTCTGCCCAAGGAGTATGTGTTTCTGAATTATCTGCGCTGCCATGACGATATCGGCTGGGGGCTTGACTATCCTGCCCTGAGGAAGGAGGGCATGGAGGAGAGGGCGCACAAGAATTATCTGAACCGTTTCTTCCAGGGCCTGGAGGGAGGAAGCTGCAGCAGGGGGGAGCTGTACAACGCGGATCCCGTCACGGGGGACGCTCGGTTCTGCGGCACCACCGCCTCCATGTGCGGCATAGAGAAGGCAGGGTTTGAACAGAATGAAGAGGAGATGGAGCGGGCGGTGAGGCTGGATCTGATGCTCCACGCCTATATGTTTATGCAGTCCGGGATTCCTGTGCTCTACAGCGGCGACGAAGTGGCGCAGGTAAATGACTACTCTTATAAGGAGAATCCGGACAAAGCGGCGGATTCCCGCTATATCCACAGAGGGGCTTTTGACTGGAATCTGGCGGAGAAGGCCGGCGATAAGACCAGCGTGCAGGGACGTATTTTCCAGGGGCTGGCCCGCCTGGAGCAGATCAGAAGGTCGGAGAAAGTGTTTGTGTGCCGGGCGGATACCTGGACGCTGGACGCTCATGACACTGGTGTGCTGTGCATTGGAAGGGCTTATGAAGGGGAGAAGCTGATAGGAATTTTTAATTTCAGCCAGTCCGACAGAACAGCGTGGATCAGCGAGACGGACGGAATCTACACGGATCTGCTCACCGGAGACAGCATGGAGGCGGCAGGGGTGAAGGTTCCCGCCTATGGGTTTTTGTATCTGAAGAGAAATTCAAATGGACTGTAAGGAACTGCAGGAAAGAAATATTCACAGTTCCTGAGTCGGAAAAGAGGCCGGTTTTTCCGGCCTCTTTTTGTGATGAAAGTTTCATCAGGGAAAATATTTTCTTCTTTCTGGAAAAGAGTGGTGATTTGTGAGAGGATATGTGGTAGAATCAACTGAGGAGCTTTTTTAGAAGGATTTTATTTTTATGGGCGGAAAAAGTGTCCCAGGGCAGGGCACAGTCCGTCCCTGTGTCCGTCAGGGCGGAAGGATTGACAAAATGGGAAATATCTTGTAGATTAGTATATTAATTAGGAAAAAACAGGAAGAGACAAAACAGGGGGGAGTGGCAATGCCGCAGAATTCCAGACTCAGAAGGTCGCAGGAGATTAATTTGTTGGACGGACGTTCCATTACAGTCATAGACAAGCTTGGGGAGGGCGGTCAGGGCACTGTTTACAGGGTGTGTCTGAACGATACCATGGAGGACAGGGCTCTAAAGTGGTATTTTATTGAGAAAGTGAGAAATCCCCATGCTTTTTACAATAATCTGAAGGACAATATCGAGAAGGGAGCGCCGTCCTCGGCTTTTGTTTGGCCGGAGGAGCTCACCGAGTGGGTGGACGGCACTTTTGGGTACATTATGCGGATCTTTCCCGGACAGTACAAGGACTTTTCAAAGTACCTGATGGCCAGGGTGAAATTTGGCAGCTACGGGGCCATGGTGAACGCCGCGCTGAATATTGTGTCCGCCTTCAAGGCGCTCCACAACAAGGGGTATAACTACCAGGATCTGAACGACGGGAATTTTTCCATAGAACCCAGAATGGGGGATGTGCTCATCTGTGACAATGACAATATCATGGGACATGGCCAGTCTTCGGGAATTCTGGGAAAGGCCAGGTATATGGCGCCGGAGGTGGTCCGGGGGGACATAGCGCCCAACCGGCAGACGGACAGGTTCTCCCTGGCGGTGATTCTGTTTATGCTTCTGGTGGGGGACCATCCCCTGGAGGGGGCCAAGACCAATGTGCCCGCCCTGATCAACAAGTACGACAAGAAGTTCTTTGGGACGGAGCCCCTGTTTATCTTTGATGAGAACGACAACTCCAACATGCCCGTTCAGGGGCTGCACAAAAATGCAATATCCTTCTGGCCCTGCATCCCGAAATTTATGCAGAAGGCTTTCAGCAAGTCTTTCAGCCAGGAGAGTCTGCTGAAGGGGGCGGGACGTCTTCAGGAGCAGGAGTGGCTTCATCTTCTGGTGCAGCTGAAGAGTTCCATCGCAAAGTGCCCCAGGTGCGGGTCGGAGATGTTTATCGAGAGCAACGGGGAGACCATGTGTCCCGACTGCAAGAGCCTTATAAAGCCGGTGGGATACCTGAAATTTGCCAAGAGGCGTTCCAACATTGAGATCTCGGTGCCGATTTTTGAGGGCATCCGTCTCTATGAGTACCATATGAACGACGGGTCCGAGGACTACCAGACCGAGGCGGCGGTGGTTCTGGCAAAGCCCGGAAAGTTTGGCCTGCAGAACTGTTCCAGGCATCTGTGGACCGTCACTGCCGTGGACGGCAGGACAAGCACCAGGCAGCAGGGGGATGTGGCCATTCTGGGGCTTGGCTTTAAGATTGATTTTGGAAACGGAAATACTGCGGAGATTGTACCCAATTAATTTTGAAGGAGGAGATATCATTATGGGAATGTTAGACAAGGCGGAGATCCTGCGCCGTATGTGCCCGGTTATATTTTTGCTTGACGCGTCGGGGAGCATGGCGGGAGCGCCCATGGGGGCGGTGAATGCGGCTATGGAGGGCATTCTGCCCGAGCTGATCTCAATGAACAATGACAACCCCGATGTGGAGATCGAGATTGCGGTGCTGACGTTTCACTCAGGCACGGACTGGGTTACGGGATCCAGCCTGGTAAATCCCGAGAACTATGTGTGGAAAGACCTGGATGCAAGAGGGGTCACATCCATGGGGGCCGCTTTCAAGGAGCTGGAGAAAGTGCTCTCGGTGAGTCATGGCTTTGTAAACCGGGCAAGCGGTTCTGTGGCGCCGGTGATTTTCCTGCTCACCGACGGTGAGCCCACGGACAATTACCAGGACGGCCTCCAGGCCCTTCGGGACAATAACTGGTATAAATGCGCCGCCAAGGTGGCAGTGGGATACGGCCAGTCCAACGACGCCGTGCTGCGGGAGTTTACGGGGAATCCGGAGACTGTGCTGCACACCAATGATCCCAAGGATCTGACCAATCTGATCCGTTTTGTGACCATCACCTCTTCCATGGTGGCCAGCAGGGGAGCGGCGGCGCCGGTGAATGATGCGGATGCCGCCGCCGACCCCAACGATACTACAAATGCAGTGGCTGCAGCGCTGAAGACGGCGCCTCCGGTCCTGTCCAATTCCACGGATCCCGACGAAGAGTGGTAAGTCCGGGGCGGGTTCACGGGGTTCCCACGGCATGTACGGCGGGCGGTGTGGATGCGAGGAATCATTGCATAGGAGGTGGCATCTGCTGATATGAAATACCGGATGTTTGCAAAGTCCGTACTGGGGCCGAAATATGCGGCAAAGGGCTGGAGATGCCAGGACAGATCCGGAAAGGTCAATTTTGGCCGCACCCAGGTAATCGCCGTGGCGGACGGTCATGGCAGTTCGGACTGCTTCCGCAGTGAGTATGGCGCTTCCCTGGCAGTTAAGACCGCATTTGAACAGACCATGCTTTACTGCAGGAATACAGCGGAGAAATCGGATGCGCCTGTGAGGTTCAGCGATACGGGGATCCTGAACTTTAAGTATGCCGTCTGGAATGAGTGGAGGCGTCTGGTAAAGAAAAACTGGGACGACTATCTTAAGCTTCATAAGACACCCGGCGGCGGAGAGGTCCGCTATGAGTCCGTGAGTGAAAAATACAAAGCCCGTTTTGGGTCCAGCGACAAAAAAGTCAGGGACCGGTATCTGTATGTGGCTTACGGCACTACGCTGCTGTTTGCAGTGGCTATAGAGTCGCAGATACTGCTGCTGCAGATTGGAGACGGAACCTGCGTGGTACTGCAGAAAAACGGGGAGTACCGCACGCCGGTTCCTCCCGACGAGGAGAATTTTCTGAATGTGACTGTGTCGCTGTGCGAGGATGACGCAAATCTGAAAATCCGCCATGCAGTCCTGGACTGTGATGTGAACTCTCCCACGGCGCCGGTGGCGGTGTTTCTGAGTTCGGACGGGGTGGATGACTGCTATCCCGTATACCGGAATGAACAGTATCTCTACAGGCTTTATTCTATTGTCCTGGAAAATATTCTGAAAGTGGGGTTTGACGCCACGGAGGCGGAGATTGCAGACCACCTTCTGCCTGGGATGACGGAAAAGAGCAGCAGGGACGATATCTCCCTGGCCTACTTTATTGTTCAGGACAGAGAGATGCTGCGGGAAGCCTATGACAATATTGATACTCCTTTTAAGCCTTCTGCGGAAGGCACCTCGGAGAAACCGTGAAGCGGCAGAAAAAGAGGGAAGAAGGAACCATTGGAAGCGCCCTGTTCTCCGGGGCGCTGTTTGCAGTTGGGTTTCTGGGAAAGAGGGAGGAGAGAGATGATATATACGGTGACGTTTAACCCATCGCTGGATTATCTTGTGACGGTGGATGATTTTAAACTGGGATTGACCAACCGAACCAGCTCCGAAAGGCTTGTTCCAGGCGGGAAGGGGCTTAACGTGTCCATGGTGCTTGGTACTCTGGGCCTGGAGAATACTGCTTTTGGGTTTGCGGCAGGGTTTACGGGGGCTGAGATTGTGAGACGGGTGGAGGAGATGGGGGTGAGAGCCGATTTCATCCCTGTGAGGGAAGGGTTTTCCCGAATCAATCTGAAGCTCCAGTCCATTGACGGCACAGAGATTAATGGCAGCGGCCCGCCTGTGGACAGGGAGGCGGTGGAAGCGCTTATGGCCAGGCTGGATGCCCTGGGGGAAGGGGATGTGCTTGTACTGGCGGGGAGCATTCCAAAATCCATGCCGGAGGATTCTTATGAGAGAATTCTGGCCAGGCTGGCCGGCCGGAAGGTGATGACCGTGGTGGACGCGGAGAAAGAACTTCTGGTCAGGGCATTGAAGTACCGGCCTTTTTTGGTGAAACCCAACAGCCATGAACTGGGGGAGATCTTCGGAAGGGAGTTCCGGACCAGGCGGGAGGCAGTTCCCTATGGGGTAAAACTCCGGGAGATGGGGGCGGAAAATGTTCTGGTGTCCATGGCCGGGGAGGGCGCGGTTCTGGCTGCCGGGGATGGAAGCATTTATGAGAGTCCGGCTCCGGCTGGCCGTCTGGTCAGCGGAGTGGGGGCAGGGGACGCTATGGTGGCGGGTTTTCTGGCAGGATGGCTCTCCGGCAGGGACTATGGCAGGGCTTTCCGCATGGGTATCGCCGCCGGAAGTGCAAGCGCGTTCTCCCAGCACTTGGCCACAAGAGAAGAGATAGAGAAAATTTATCCGGCGTGTCATGCTGCGTATGAACCCAGAATACCATAGTGCGGGGTGCCCAGAGGGAATGAATGATACTGTCTGTTCAAGGGAGTGGCCATGAGAGAAAGGAAGGGATTATGGATAAAAATCAGGGATATATACAAAATTTGACAATGGAACAGGTGCCTTGGCACAGGCTTTCCACGGCCTATGGCAGGAGCACCAGGTTCCCGGAGTACTTTAAGATTCTTCAGATTACGGAAGATGCAGAAGCAGCCAGGAAGGCCCTTGGAGAGATTACTTCCAATATAGAACATCAGGGGACGCTCTGGTATGCAACGCCTTTTGCGCTGATTTTCCTGGTGCGGCTGCTTGAGAAAGCGGCGTCGGAACTTGAACAGAACAAAGCTGCCAGGTACATCGGGGAGGAGCTGCTGGACTTCTTCCAGGTAATAGTGGAATGCGTTCAGTTCATGGAAGAGGAGGCAGACGTGGCAGATGTGGAGGAGGAACCCTTCCCGCTCTTTTCCGATCTCCTGGACGAACAATATCTATGGTCGGAGGAATATGACGAAGATGATGAGCTGGAGGAGCAGGAGGATTCCGAAGATATTTTCTACAGCGTCTATTACTATTCATTTCAGGCGCTGCTCTCCGTCAGGCCTCTGTTGGAAGGACTGAAGGGGACGGTACTGGAGAAAAGGGCGGCGGTTCTGGAGGAAAGTCTGGAGGAAATGGCGGAATAGACTTTTCTTTTGCCGTACAGGGAGAATGGAACGATAAATAAATTCAGGTGCAGTGCCTATGGGGGCGGCAGCTTTAATGAGCTGTCAGTTCGGCCCGCGGAAGGCACTGCATTTTTAATGTCAAAGGGTGGACTTATCTCAGGCGATTGTTAATGACTTTGTCCACTTGCCTAAAGAGTAAAAAGAGTGTAAAATAAGAGTTGAATCTTATCATAAAAGGTAAATGGACGGAAAGGAGGCGGGGATGGAAAAAGGAGTTCGCAGAAGAGTCCAGGAGGATCTGAAGTTTGGAAAATATATAAAGGCATTGCGGGAAAAGTGTGGATATTCCATGCGTCAGTTCTGTGAGGGGCTGCGTACGTTTCAGGAGACAGCCTGCCTGGAATCAGGTAAGCACAGGCCTGAGAAGCTTCTTCAGGATGCGGTGCTGGAGAGGCTGGGAGTGGGCAGTGAGGACAGGGAACATTTTCTGGGATATGTGGCGTATGACCGATGGAAGATCAGGCAACGGATCACGCTATTACTTTTGAACAGACCCAGCGGGCGGAGGAGCTTTTGGAGGAATACGCCAGGGTGTACTGCAGCGGGCAGGTCAGTACCACAGGAATGCGGGGAATGGCGGAGCGGCCGGAGAGACAGTTTTATCTTGGCATGAAAGCCCAGGTGCGGCGCTGCCAGGGGAGCAGCAAGGAACTGGGAGAGCTTTTTCAGGAGGCGGTAGAGCTGACGGTGCCTGAATCAGAACAGAAGTCCCTGGATGAGCTTGTGCTGTCCATCCGTGAATTGAATCTGATGCTGGAGGCGGAGTACGGCCGGGGTGAGGGAGAGCGCCCGGAACGCTGCCTGGAGGCTCTGGATTACCTGGAGAAAAGGCATTTTGACAGGGTGGGCCGTGGCAAGGTTTATCCTAAGGCAGTCTATTTTCTGTGCCGGTGTATACTGGACAGAAAAGCATCCTCCGACGGGTTGTTTCAGGAGGAATGGGATGAAGCCAGGCTGTTAAAGTACTGTGACAAAGCTTTGGATATTTTGCGGGATATCCGGAGAATGTACTATTTCTGGGAGATTCTGGTCATCCGGGAAAAGCTTCTGGAAGAGAAGGCAGGGGTCTGTGAAACAGAAGACCCGGTCAGGGAAGCGCTGCTGTCACGTTGCCGGGAGAACAGGGAGTGCAGGCATATTTTGGAGGAGATCTACGAGGAGTCCGGTGTACCCAGGGAGACTTTTGAATTTTGCTATCTATATGTGGTTAGAGAGGCATACTGCATCAATGATCTGGTTGCATTGCGGCGGAGGATGCTTGGGATAAGCCGATTTGAGGAGATGTACCAGCCTCTGATCGAAGAGGGCCTGCAGGAAGCTGTGTCGGGCATGTATGAGCATGTCATGGGGTTCATAGGGAGCGAATGGGGAGACAAAGGGGAATATGACCGGGCGGACATGTACAGCGGCATTATCATGCAGGGATGCCTCCGGTTCCGCAGAAATGCTTTCCTGCATAAAAGTCTGTATGACAGATGGTGGAATTATTCCAAGAGAATAGAAGAAGTCATCAGTACTGGTTTCTATATCGTAATTCTGGTATTTACCATGACCAGAAAAGTACAGATATTGACTTTTATACGTAATTCACATATAATTTGCAATACATAGAATAATGATTAAAGTCAATAAAAAGCAGAGGATGGTCTCAATGGGGATGTATTTAAATCCAGGAACTGCAGGATTATAGGAAATCATTGCACGGCTGATTGCCGGCGAAGAAATTGAAGTTAGGACTGACAGCTTTGGTAATTGAACTGAAATGAAACAAGTCGGCAGGTGGGGCAGTGGAGCAGATAAAGGGAAGAAATTACCCCGCGGTGCTTAAAGAATTTGGCGGTGAGGTTGTGTTGGTGGGGCTCAACTATGATGTCAGGACGGGAAAACACAGCTGCGTCATTGAGAAGATTCAGGATGTAAGAGTCAGCAAATAATAATTTGAGATGATGAGGGGAGAGTGTATGAGGTATACCTGGCTGGATGAATATCTGCTGAGCAAAAAAGGCGTGACAAAGGATCTTAAGAAGGAATGGAACTGGATACGTTATCAGGTGGGAGAAAAGTTGTTTGCTGCGGTATGTCTGGGAGATGATGACAAACCATATTATATTACATTAAAACTGGATCCCGTGGAAGGTGATTTTTTAAGGAGGCAGTATGAGGATATTGTTCCCGGGTATTACATGAATAAGGAACACTGGAATTCTGTCCGGCCGGACGGGAATGTTCCGGATGAGCTGTTGAAGGACCTGTTGGACAAGTCTTATGGACTGGTGCTGGGAGGTCTGAGCAAGAAGAAGCAGAAGGAAATTCTGGAAGATGTGGTTCCGGAAATAGGATAGAATAGGAGAATGTGCCGGGAGGAAGGAAAGGACTGCAGACATTTCCGACAGTTTTCGGAGGCGGATTTGGCGTCCTGGCGGCCCCGGGCTGCAAAGGATTTCAGAGCTGCCTGACTGGTGATAAGGCAAAGGGTTTGGAGAGGAGGAACTGTGTTCAGAAAGAGAGAAAGAGGACAGATTGAAAAAACAAAGTATGACAGGGAAAACTGGAAGCCTGTGTTAAAATGCAGTATCTGTAACGGAGAACAGGTGGCAGGCTTTAAAAATATCCATACGGGAGAATTTAAAGAGGAAATTTTTATCCGCAGCTTTGAGGAACTGGAAGCTTTTAAACAGAAGTATGGAATTGAGGAGATACCCAAGGAATATTAGGGTGTTTTCAGGGAGTACATTATGAAAACATTTTTATACTGGATTGTTGAGATGATTGCAAGGGCGCACAGCCGCCTGTTGAAGCTGAATGATGCCTATGAATATAATTTTTCCGACAAAGAACTTCATTTCCTGGTGATCGGGGTTCTGGGGATGCTGATGATTTTTGTGGTCCATCCCATATTCAAGTGGCTGGTGAAGAATGATCATATTATGGTGGTAAGCTGGATCTATGTTTTCACCCTGATCATTGTTATAACCTTCGCCATTGAAATCGGGCAGAGAGTTACGGATACCGGTGTGATGGAATTTGCGGACATTGTCTTTGGGGTTCTGGGCTTTATCAGCATGTTCCTGGTATTTTCAGTGATTCGGGGATTTTATCACCTGATACTGCGATTGATCCGTCGCAGGCGGGGAGACGAGGAAGAAGAGGAATGGGAGGACGAGATGGCTGGGTAAGGAGACATAACGTCGTTATAAAATGACCCATCCAGTCAATATCTGGTCGTGAAATTGCGCTTTTATTTTTATGAAAAATATGGTAAGATAAATCGTACCCTGCCAAAAGAAAACAAAAAATAGTAAGGCTGCAGAGAAAAAGTACGGGAAAAGTGAAGAACTGGAACGGAGAAAACACAGAAAAATCACAAAAAGAGAACAAAAATTGATACGGTAAAGGTACAAAAAAGGTACAAAAAAGGCACGGAAAAAAGCATGGAAAAAGCGCAGAGTTTCCTGAGAAAAACACTGAAAAAAGTTTAAGAACGAAAGCATAAACTGAGAGCAAACAGGCGCGGAAATAGAGAAAAGTCAAGAGGAAAAAGTCCGGATATTCGGACGGGGAGGTGTAAGATGGAGGAGGTCATAGAAAGCATATCCGAAGAGCGGATGCTTTTTGCAGTGCTCATTGATGCGGATAATATCAGCTCCAAATATGTGGTGACAATATTTGAAGAGCTGGAGAAATACGGCCTGTCCACATACCGCCGTATCTACGGCAACTGGTCCAAGGCAAACGGATGGTCGGAAGGAATGCTTCTGGAGTATTCCATCATGCCCGTGCAGCAATTTTCCTACACATCCGGAAAGAATGCCACGGATATGGCCATGGCCATAGACGCCATGGATATCCTGTACAAGAACAAGGTACAGGGGTTCTGTCTGGTCACAAGCGACAGTGATTTTACAAGGCTCGCCATGCGGCTGCGGGAGGAGAATATGTTTGTGCTGGGGATGGGAGAGTCCAAGACACCAGTGGCTCTCACCAGGGCCTGCAACAAGTTCATCCACCTGAACCTGGTGACGGAGCAGAACATAGAGGAGAAGAATTCCAAGGCCGGAGGGGACAAGACGGCCGAGGAACAGAATGTCACATCCATTGCCGATGTGCGCCAGGTGGTTCTGGCTCTGATCAATGAGAACGGCGGAAAGCAGGTTGATTTGGCTCAGCTTGGAAACAGGCTCAATGAAAAGTTTACCGATTTTGACGTGCGAAACTATGGCTATTTTAAACTGAGCACCATGATTGGACAGGAGCTGCCGGACTTTAACGTGCGCAAGATCAACAACCAGTACTATGTGGAGCGCCAGACCACCCTCACCAAGTGGGAGCTGGAGCAGGAGATCTGCCACATGATAGAGAAAAACGGGGGCATGGTGGAGAATCTGGCCAGTTTGAACGACGAGCTGCACAAAAAGTACAAGCAGCTGGACTATAAGCAGTTTGGGTATAACAGGATATCCAGCTTCCTGCGCAGCCTTGAGTCGGTGACAGTGCATGAGAACGAAGTGACTTTGAACAGAAAGCAGACGCCGGGCGGTGCGGGAAAATAATGGACACAATGAACATCTTTGACTATATGCGCAGCACAAATATGGAGAAGGAAGCGCCCCTGGCTGCCAGAATGCGGCCCAGAACCCTGGAGGAAGTGGTGGGGCAGGAGCACATTATCGGCCCGGACAAGCTCCTCTACCGGGCCATCAAGGCGGATAAAATCAGTTCTGTGATCTTCTATGGGCCTCCCGGCACGGGCAAGACCACCCTGGCCAAGGTAATCGCCAACACCACTGACGCCTGGTTCACCCAGCTCAATGCCACCGTGGCAGGGAAAAAGGATATGGAGGAGGTGGTGGGAAAGGCCAGGGACAACCAGGGCATGTACGGGAAGAGAACCATTCTCTTCATTGACGAGATCCACCGTTTTAACAAGGGGCAGCAGGATTATCTGTTACCCTTTGTGGAGGACGGCACTCTGATTTTGGTGGGAGCTACCACAGAAAATCCATATTTTGAGGTCAACGGGGCGCTGTTGTCCCGTTCTCTGCTGTTTGAGCTGAAACCCCTGTCTGTGGAGGCAGTGCGGCAGCTGATCAAACGGGCGGTCTATGACAGTGACAGGGGCATGGGGATTTACAATGCGGTGATTGAGGAGGACGCTCTGGAATTTCTGGCGGATATCTCCGGCGGGGATGCCAGGAACGTCCTCAACGCCGTGGAGCTTGGAATCCTCACCACCGGCAGGGGGGAGGACGGTCGGATTCATATCACGCTGGATGTGGCTCAGGAGTGTATACAGAAGAGGGCAGTGCGGTATGACAAGTCCGGCGACAGCCATTATGACACCATTTCCGCCTTTATCAAGAGCATGCGGGGGTCGGATCCGGATGCGGCGGTGTACTATCTGGCCCGGATGCTCCGGGCGGGGGAGAGCGTCACTTTTATCGCCCGCCGGATTATGATCTGTGCCTCCGAGGACGTGGGCAATGCGGATCCGGAGGCTCTGGCAGTGGCGGTGAACGCTTCTCTGGCGGTGGAGCGGGTGGGCATGCCAGAGGCCCAGATCATTCTCTCCCAGGCGGTTTCCTATGTTGCCTGTGCCCCTAAAAGCAATGCGGCCTGCCAGGCGGTATTTCAGGCCATGGAGACCGTGGACAGGACAGGAAATCTGCCCATACCGTCCCATCTGCAGGATTCCCACTACAAGGGGGCGGCAAAGCTGGGACGGGGGGCGGGTTACAAGTTCGCCCATGACTATCCGGGCAACTATGTGGAACAGCAGTATCTGCCCTATGAGCTCACCGGAAAAGAGTTCTATACGCCCTCCGGCAACGGGTATGAGGCCAGAATCCGGGAGCATATGCAGAGGCTGAAACAGCAGGCGCGAGAGGCCTCAAAATAGCTGTTCCGTGAGGTATTTGTAAATCTGCTGGCTTTTCTTCTGCCAGTTATCGCATATCTTTTCTGCCATCTCTTCTGTGGGAACGGGGATCTTCACATCCACCAGGCTGACACCCTTTTCCCTGACTACCAGATGGGTCTCATACTCCCCCAGGGAGGCCTGGTAAGAATAATCCCCCAGGACTGCCACTTCGTTCCGGAGGGTGAATTCATTTTCCCGAAAATAGGCGTTGATTTCCTCTTTTATGGCGTAGTGAATACGGCTTTGAAAAAAGTCCAGGGTCTCTCTGCCTTCAGGGGTGATGGCAAGCTGGGTGCGGTTGCGGATGGTTTTGGAGGAGACCAGTTTCGCATTAGTGAGTTCACTGATGACTTGCTGTAGTGTGAGATAGTCTGTGTATTCTTTTTCCAGGATAAAGTCGCTGACCTGGGCATTTGTCATGGGGAAGGTAACGCGGCTGAGCATGTAGAGCACGATCAGCTTGTACAGGGTCAGGGTGTCCTCCAGCAGCTCCCCTGTCTTTTTCCGGCCCCGGGGCACGCGGGGGAAGGCGCTCATGCCTTCCCCTTTCCTGCGGCGCAGGCTTTCACGGCGTCCGCCACCGCCCGGGCCACTTCCGGGCGGAAGGCTTCAGGGAGAATATTTTCCTCGCTGCGCTCCTGGGGCGGCACCAGCCCGGCCACCGCCTCTGCCGCCGCCAGTTTCATCTCGTCCGTGATCTGGGTCAGACGTCCTTCCAGAGCCCCCTTGAAAATGCCGGGGAAGACGAGCACATTGTTCACCTGGTTGGGGAAATCGCTGCGCCCTGTGCCAACCACTCTGGCGCCTGCGGCTCTGGCGGCATCGGGCATGATCTCCGGCACCGGATTGGCCATGGCGAAGAGGATGGAATCCTTGTTCATGGAGGCCACCATCTGCGGGGTGACAATGCCCGGGGCGGAAACTCCCACGAAAATGTCGGCTCCCTTCATGGCGTCGGCCAGAGAGCCTGTCCGCCCTTCCAGGTTGGTGACTTGGACCATTTTCTGCTGCATCCAGTTGAGGCCTTGAGTATTTTTGGAGAGGATGCCGGACTTGTCGCACATGGTGATGCGGGAGAAACCGTAGGTCAGCAGCAGTTTTGTGATGGCAACCCCGGCGCTCCCGGCGCCGTTTACCACCACAAGACAATCCTCCTTTTTCTTTCCCGTCACTTTCAGGGCGTTGATGATGCCTGCCAGCACCACTATGGCCGTGCCGTGCTGGTCGTCGTGGAAGACAGGGATGTCCAGGGCGGCTTTCAGGCGTTCTTCGATCTCAAAGCATCTGGGAGCGCTGATGTCTTCCAGGTTGATGCCGCCGTAGGCAGGGGCAAGCCAGGTGACGGCTTTGATGATCTCCTCCACATCCTGCGTGTCCAGGCAGATGGGCACTGCGTTGACGCCGCCGAATTCCTTGAACAGTACGGCTTTTCCCTCCATGACGGGGAGGGCGGCGTGGGGGCCGATGTTGCCCAGGCCCAGTACGGCGCTTCCGTCGGAGACTACGGCCACGGTGTTGGCTTTCATGGTGTATATGTAGGCAGCTTCCCTGTCCTGGGCGATGGCCCTGCAGGGTTCAGCCACCCCGGGGGTATATGCGATAGACAGGTCTTCACGTGACTTCACGGGAGCTTTGGAGACAGTTTCCAGTTTGCCTTTCCACTGCTCATGCATCATAAGGGATTTTTCATTGTTGGTCATTGCTGTACCTCGCCTATAAGAATTATTGTAAAACCATCTGTATCATATAATAGTTTTCTGAGGTTCGCAAGTAGGGAATTATTTTTTCATGTCAGGGAACTTCAAAAATAAGGATAAAATATCCAAGAATTCTATAATTGGCGATTTCCTGAAAATTAGGGCTTCCTATTTTGGGAAAAATATACTATAATGGAATTTATCACATGATATGTCAATCATGAGGTCAAGGAAGCATATCGATTACGAATCTGGCTGTTGCCCCCGTTTTAATTTATGATGCTTTCGAAATCAGGAGGATTTTTATGAGAGAAAAATATGAATCACTGGCACTTGTACAGTTGAAAGAGCTCGCGAAAGTGCGTGGGCTGAAAGGCACGTCCGGCATGAAGAAGGCTGAGATTGTAGAGGCCATGCTGGCTGAGGATGAGCGGCTGAAGAAGTTGGAGGAAAGCACCGCCGAGAGCGGGGAAGCACAGCAGGCTTCCGACAGCCTCCGGGCGGAGGAAACAGCCCCGGAAAATCCTGTATCTGAAAGTGCTGAATCTGAAAATAATCAATCTGACACTGTCAAAACTCCCTCCCCCAGAACCGACAATTCCAGACCTGCTTTTAAACGCGTGATTTCTACGGGCAGAAGGCCGAGACAGGGTGTGGGCACCCCTGGGGGAGAGCGTCCTCAGGGAGTTATGAATGACGGGAATTACCGGGCGGAGGGGCCGGCACAGGCTGACCGTTCCGGAGACCGTATCCAGGAACGTCCTCAGGGGGATCGTGTTCAGGTAGAGCGTCCCCTGGGGGAGGGGGAGAAGAGGGAGGAGGCAGCAGTGGGGGGTCAGGCATCCCAGGCTGCCCCTGCGCCCCGTCCCCGCACCAATGAAGTTTACGACGAGAAGACATATCCCAAGGAGCTGGACAGCGGCGAGGAGGCCAGCGGTATCCTGGAGGTAATGCCGGACGGTTATGGATTTATCCGCTGTGAGAACTATCTCCCCGGCGAGAACGATGTGTATGTGGCACCCAGCCAGATCCGCCGTTTCGGCCTGAAGACGGGGGATATCCTGCGGGGTAACAAGAGAATCAAAACACAGCAGGAAAAGTTCAGTGCGCTGCTTTTTATCCGCACCATCAATGGCTATACCCTGGAAGAAGCCTCCAAACGCCGGGCATTTGAGGATATGACCCCTATTTTTCCGGATGAGCGCATTAAACTGGAGACGCCGGGCTGCAGTGTGGCCATGAGGGTTATGGATCTGGTAAGCCCCATCGGCAAGGGTCAGCGCGGTATGATTGTCTCGCCTCCCAAGGCGGGAAAGACCACCCTTCTGAAGGAGGTGGCAAAATCCATTCTGCGCACCAATCCTGACATGCACATGCTGATTCTGCTCATTGACGAGCGCCCTGAGGAAGTAACGGATGTGAAGGAAGCCATCAGCGGGAACAATGTGGAAGTGATCTACTCCACTTTTGACGAGCTGCCTGACCACCATAAGAGGGTGTCTGAGATGGTGATCGAGCGCGCAAAGCGTCTGGTTGAACATAAAAAAGACGTGGTTATTCTCCTGGACAGCATTACCCGCCTTGCCAGGGCCTATAACCTGGTGGTTCCTCCCAGCGGCCGGACCCTTTCCGGCGGTCTTGATCCGGCGGCCCTTCATATGCCCAAGCGATTCTTCGGCGCGGCAAGAAATATGCGCGGGGGCGGCAGTCTGACAATTCTGGCCACGGCCCTGGTGGACACAGGAAGCAAGATGGATGACGTCATTTACGAGGAATTTAAGAGTACGGGCAATATGGAGATGATTCTGGACCGGAAGCTCTCTGAGAAGCGTATATTCCCCGCCATTGATCTGGCAAAGTCCGGCACAAGAAGAGAGGATCTTCTGTTGTCGTCAGAGGAGCTGGAAGCCATCAACATTATGCGCAAGGCGCTGAACGGATTGAAGTCCGATGAGGCCACAGACCGAATCCTGGATATGTTCTCAAGGACCAGGAACAATATGGAGTTTGTCCAGATGGTAAAAAGAAACAAATTTATTTAAAATAGGACTTGCAGCTTCGGTGTCCATATGATACAATAATAACGCTGTTTGTGGTTCCATAAGCAGTGCGGATGAGAACGACAAATAATACTTTGGCTGTGCGGCTGCCGGAGAGGGACAGGCTGGCGCCGTGTGGTTATATAGAGAGGTGAAAGAGATGAAAGAAGGAATCCATCCCCAGTACTATCAGGCGACCGTAACTTGCAACTGCGGAAATACTTTTACCACCGGATCCACCAAGCCTGAGATCCATGTGGAAGTCTGCTCCAAGTGCCATTCGTTCTATACCGGCCAGCAGAAGACGGCCAGGGCCGATGGGCGTATTGAGAAGTTCAACAGAAAATACGGCGTTAAATAGGAATTGCGGAAAGGTTGAGGTGCAGATATCTCAACCTTTTTTACTAAATTTTTTAGGAACTGTTTTCCAAGGATACGGCGGTTTTCTGCTGGTTTAGGGGGGGCAGTTTCGGGATGCGGCAGGGAGGAACCAATGGGGAAGAAAAACTGTGGACGTTATTCCGGCATCGGCGGTCAGGCGGTGATGGAAGGAATCATGATGAAAAACAAGGACAATTATGCGGTTGCCGTGAGGACGCCGGAAGGGGAGGTCACTGTAAAAAGTGACAGCTTTTCGGGTATGCTGGCGGGCAGCCGTCTCAAAGAGCTGCCTTTTATCCGCGGTATTTTCAATTTTATAGATTCGATGGTACTGGGGATGAAGTGCCTGAACTACTCAGCTTCTTTCTATGAGGAGGATGAGGACACGGGTTCAAAAGCCCAGGCTCAGAAGGAGCAGGAGGCGGAAACGGAAGCCCAAAATAAGAAGGGGCAGGCCAACGCAGACGGAGGAAGCAGCCAGGACAAGTTTATGACGGTGGCGGTGACTTGTGTGGCCGTGGCTATGGCCGTGGGCATATTTGTGGTACTGCCCTATTACCTGGCTTCTTTTCTGGGACGGTTTGTGCCGAATCAGTCCCTACTGGCGGTTCTGGAAGGCGTGGTCCGCATTCTGATTTTTATTCTCTATGTGTGGGGCATCAGTGCCATGAAGGATATACGAAGGCTCTATGCTTACCATGGGGCGGAACATAAATGTATCAACTGCATTGAAAGCGGTAAGCCCCTGACGGTGGAAAATGTCATGGACAGCTCCAGACTGCACAAAAGGTGCGGAACCAGCTTCATCTTTTTTGTTTTTTTTGTGAGCATCATTCTATTCTTTTTTATCCGGGTGGAGAATCCTCTGGCCAGAGTGGGGCTGCGCATTTTGCTGATGCCGGTGGTGGCGGGAATTTCCTATGAGATCATCCGTCTGGCAGGGCGGTCCGATTTCTTTTTGGTGCGGCTGATCTCTGCGCCCGGCATGGCGATCCAGAGGATGACCACCAGGGAGCCGGACGAGAGCATGGCGGAGGTGGCCATTGCCGCAGTGGAAGCGGTGTTTGACTGGAAGGCGTATCTGAGGGAGAATTTTGGGGAGAAGGAGCCGCTGTAAGGCGCCGTGGAAGGGGAAATGTAAACATGACTTACGGAGAATTGTTCTGCCTGGGCAAGGAGAGGCTTTTTCAGGCGGGAGTTCAGGATGCGGGCATGGATGCCGTGCTCTTACTGGAGCATGTATGCGGAACCACCCGCAGCGACCTGCGGGCACACGGGGACAGGGAGGTGGACCCAGGGCAGGCGGCAGCCTATGAGGCGCTGCTCTCCAGGCGGGAGGAGAGGATTCCTCTGCAGCTGCTGACAGGGGTGCAGGAGTTCATGGGGCTGGAATTCTCCGTGAATGAAAAGGTGCTGATTCCCCGGCAGGACACGGAGATCCTGGTGGAAGAGGTGCTGAGGGAGCTCTTCGACGGCATGAGGATTCTGGATCTGTGTACCGGGTCAGGCTGTATCCTGATCAGCCTCCTGCACTATTCCAACGACTGTGAGGGCCTTGGGGTGGATATATCCACAGAGGCTCTGAAAACAGCAGCAGAGAATGCTTTCAGGCTGTTGGGCGGGGAACATGGGTTGTCCCAAGAGGAAAATACTGCAGGGGCGGACGGCCCCGGGAGGCGGTATGATTTCCGTCAGGGGGATCTCTTTGAGGCGGCGGAGGGAAAATTTGATATCATTGTATCCAATCCCCCTTATATTCCCAGTGTCATCATAGAGACGCTTATGCCGGAGGTGAGGGAACATGAACCCAGGCTGGCCCTGGACGGCGGGCAGGACGGACTGGTCTTTTACCGCAGGATTCTGGAGGGCAGCGGGGAATATTTGAATGCCGGGGGAAAGCTGTTTCTGGAGATCGGGTATGACCAGGCGGAAGCGGTCGGCAGGCTTATGGAGCAGGCGGGTTTTCAGGAGATACGGACGAAAAAAGATTATTCGGGCCATGACAGGGTGGTGTGGGGGACGCTGGGGTTTCCCGGTCCCTGAGAGACTGCCCAAAGCCGCCGGGGCGGCAGAATGTGAGGATATATGTTTGACAGACTGGAAGATTTACTGATTCGATTTGAGGAAATCATGGGAGAACTGCATGAGCCCACGGTGACGGCCAACCAGGAGCGTTTCCGCAGGCTGATGAAGGAACAGAGTGATCTGACTCCCATTGTGGAGGCATACGGAGAGTACAAAAAGTGCAGACAGGAAACAGAGGACTCTCTGGCCATGCTGGAGGAAGAGAACGATGAAGAAATGCGGGAGATGATCAAGGAGACCCTGAGCGAGAGCAAAAAGCGCACGGAGGAGCTGGAACAGGAGCTGAAAGTGCTGCTGCTGCCCAAGGATCCCAATGATGAGAAGAATGTCATTGTGGAGATCCGGGCAGGGGCCGGCGGGGATGAGGCGGCGCTGTTTGCCGCAGAGATCTACCGCATGTATGTGCATTACGCGGAGGGATGCCGCTGGAAGGTTGAACTCCTGAATGTGGATGAGATTGGCATAGGGGGTATGAAGGAAGTACAGTTCATGATCAAGGGACAGGGTGCATACTCCAGGATGAAATACGAGAGCGGTGTACACAGGGTGCAGCGCGTCCCTGAGACAGAGAGCGGCGGGCGCATCCATACTTCCACCATCAGTGTGGCTGTGATGCCGGAGGTGGACGAGGATATTGATATCGTTATAGAAGAAAAAGATATACGTGTTGACGTAATGAGGGCTTCCGGGAACGGGGGCCAGTGTGTGAATACAACGGACTCAGCGGTGCGTCTGACCCATTATCCCACTGGTATTGTGGTGTACAGCCAGACGGAGAAATCACAGCTTCAAAACAAAGCAAAGGCTTTTGCCCTGCTTAAGTCGAAGCTCTATGATATAGAGCAGCAGCAGAGGCATGACGCGGAGGCGGAGCTGCGGCGCAGCCAGATCGGCACAGGGGATCGGGCGGAGAAGATCCGCACTTACAACTTCCCTCAGGGCCGCGTTACCGACCACCGGATTGGCCTTACCCTCTACAAACTGGACAAAGTTATGAACGGCGACATCCAGGAAATTCTCGACGCCTGCATTGCCGCCGACCAAGCGGCTAAGCTAGTGAGAATGGGAGAAACTTAAGAGCCGCTTGGTTGTACGACCAAAGCGGCAAAGCTAGTGAAAATGGGAGAAACCTAGAAGCCGCAAAGTTTTTCTTTACAAAAGTCACAAAAAAGTCTGTCAGTTTTCCTCACTGAGGGGGAAACCGGCAGACTTTTTTCACGCATCCGCACGACTGAGATTAAGCTTTTGCTTTTTCCTTGACGGGACGTACCAGGAAGATGCTGATGAGCATGGCTACAATATACAAGACAATGGTGACATACAGCACATTCTGGTATCCGGCAGGATTGATCTGATTGCCCGCTGCATCTGTTGTGAAAGATCCGGTGTGGGACACAATCCAGGTAGCCATCTGGTTGCCGGTGAGTCCGGCGATAGCCCAGGCGGAGAGGCAGAGTCCGTGGATCCGGCTGATGGACTTCATGCCAAAGTGGTCGGAGAGCAGCGTGGGCACATTGCTGAATCCGCCGCCGTACCCTGCGTTCACCACAAAGAGCAGGGGGATTACCAGGAAGGCCAGGTTGTTCACAATACCCTGGGTCACGATGGTAAGTCCGGTGAAGATGATGGACAGCGCAAAAATGATCTTGTAGACAGTATTGCGGTCTTTCATCTTGTCAGCCCAGGCGGAGAAGCCAAGCCTGCCGCCTGCGTTAAAGACAGCGGAGATGGAGCTGATGACACCCACCATTCCCACCAGGCCAATGGCTTTTACAATGCTCTTCTCCTGGGAGATCAGAGCCAGTCCACAGGTGATGTTGATGTAGAACATAAGCCAGATACCCAGGAAGGTCTTGTTCTTGAAGATGCTGACAACACTCTCGGAGCTCTTCTCGTGGGTCTCCACCCAGCCCTGGGGTTTGGCCAGAAGCAGGTGGCCCAGGAACATGAGCACAAAGTAGATCACAGCAAGCACATAGAACATGTTGACAATGCCCACTTTAGACTGCAGGAACTCCATCAGAGGGCTGGCAATTACCTTGGCCAGTCCAAATCCGGCTACGGCCAGTCCTGTGGCCAGGCCCTTCTGCTCACTGAACCAGAGCATCAGTGTCTTGACCGGGGAGAGATATCCTGTTCCCAGACCGATTCCCATGATGACACCGTAGGAGATAAAGATTCCCACGATGGATTTCTGGGAGATAAAGAATCCGGTTCCCGCCATACCTGCGGAGAAACAGATTGCTGCCACCAGGGAGGACCTGTGGATATCCTTTTCCACAAAGGGCCCCAGGAAAGCGGCGGACATACCCAGGAAAAAGATTGCCAGGCTGAAAGCCCATTCAACCACAGATTTCTGGGTGCCAAGCTCGGTGGCGATGGCATCACTGACCAGTGACCAGCAGTACACTGTACCAATGCTGCAGTGGAGCAGCAGCGCCGGGATGGCGGCGCGGATCCACTTGTTTTGAATGTTTTTCATGATACGACCTCATTTCTTTATGTAGTTTTTTGCACAATGTGCGGATTCCTACTAATTCTACTCGTTTTGAGACGAAATTGCAAGGCTGTATGTAGGATTCAGCAACAGTTTCTTATATTCCGGCAGGGGCATGCTCGTCCGGGGAGACAATGATGTTGTCCGCCATGGTGAAGACACTTTTCGCTCCCCTGTAACAGCACCACTGGGGCATCCTTTCATACCTGTGGGCCTTCAGCACAAAGCAGCCTATGGGTCTGTGAACCGGAAGGGAGAAATCCTGCCTGGCAATCTCCCTGGCACAGGGGCGGCAGGGGATGGCGGTCTCCGCCGTCAGCGTCAGGTGATCCGGGTCCGGACCGGTGTACAGCTGCAGGGATTCCGGAAAGATAATACCTGACCGGTGGTGGGATAAAAATCCAATGGTGATGGTTCCCACCGGTGTCACTTCCGGCAGCTGTCCGCAGACTTCCAGATCCTGCAGTGTTCCCCGCCATCTGCCGTCCAGGTAGTCCAGGGATCCTCGCTGGGGTTCCAGAAGATCTGTGATGCCCTTGCCATGGAATACAAGTCTTGGGTCAAACCTGGTGCTGCTTGTGAGGGTGACGCCCTGGAGGCCGAAACGGTATTCTCCGGCCTGAGTCTCGCTGCAGAGGCCCGAGGCGGGGAAAAGTTTTGCGCGGATCTCCGTGTCCCGGCACAGTTTCAGAGGCTCTGTGTAGAGAGGGGAGTCCTCTCTGGGATCGGTGCCGTCCAGGGTATAGCGGATTTCCCCTGGTTCCTGGGCGTGAAGCCGTACCACTCCCTGGGAGCCGGAGGGGAAGATGCAGGAGCCGGGCTCCATCTGCGGAGGCAGGGGCGGGACGGGGATTGTCTGTACGGTGGGGCTGCCTGTTTCCGCGTCGGTGTCCCCTTTGGATTTTACCTCTGCCGTCCCGCTCAGAGCCTCTTCCTTTTCTGCCATAAAAATGTCTTTACGCTCCAGGAGGTCCCCAAGTTTTAAGGAGATCCTACCCTGCCGGGGGGCGATGACCAGCCCATCCTGTCCCGCGCGGCTTACAGAGCCCTGAAGAATCTGAAAACTGTAGGAGAATCCCTCATGCTTCAACAGGATCTCTCCCTGGCTGCAGGACCGGAACACCGGAAGGGTGTCGAAGCACAGGCGGAATTCTCCTTCCAGAAGCACCTGGCCGGGCTTCATGGTAAAGACAGCCAGCGTCCGCTCTGTCTCCCGATCCTGAAGTATGGCCCGGGCCGTCACATCGTCCGGTGCGTCATAGGAGACAGTGCCCTGGGGCTCAGCTCCGTTTTCGTCCAGGAGACGGATGAAAGGCCTGTCTTTGACCGGACCGGACACCTGGGAGCCGCCTTTTTCCCTGGAGATCCATATCTGAGGGAACAGCAGGGGAAGGGCGTCAAAATTGCTCTTGATGTTGTCCATGGGCCTGTCCAGATACCTGGAGGGGTATTCCTGGCGGTACAGGAAGAGATCCCGGATCCGCAGCCGGCCTTTTTCCCCCAGGAAGCCAATTCGGTAGCTGCTGCAGGCATACCACTGGGCGGAGAGATTATTTTCCCGGTTCCAGTCCCCGGAGGCCTGGAAGGTCATGGGCGGGGTCAGACGGTAAGTCCTGCGGAACCAGTCGGCGGAGTCCGCCATGGTCTCAATTCGCACAGAACCTTCCTGCTGGAGCTGTTGGAGCTTTTTCAGCTGGGGCTCCATGCCGGGCTGGATGTTCTCCCAGAGGAAATTGTTCTCCTGGCCCACATGGGCATAGCCTACTCCCAGAGAGTCCTCTTTGGTGAGACAGTCAAAAAACCAGGAGATCCACTCCGGGTTTCTTCCGATGAGCCAGGAAGGCTCCAGCGTGTAGACGCCCTGAAGGCCGCCCCTCACATCCTGCTCAAAATTGTAGATGGGGTCCGGGCCCAGGAGTCGGAACATGGGTACGTTCAGCTGCCCGGCCTGGGTGCTGCCGGGCACATTTTCATTTTTACGGCTGGGGAAATACACACCGTTGGGAAAGCCTCCCCAAAGGGTGAAACCGTCCGTCCCCATCTGGTCCCTGCAGATGGCGCTTCCCAGAACGCCGTATTTCTCTGCCGCGTAAGAGACGGTGGTGGTGTCCAGTACCCAGGAGCCGATGGTTTTGGGATAGAAGCCGAACACTTCCAGGAAATCTGCCATGTAGGCGTCCACCAGCCGTTTCCGCTCTGCAGGGCTGTAGCCGATGCAGTAGGCGCTGTTGACACGGTCGTCATACTCCTCGGTCCAGGCGCCCTTGAAGGCCACCCCTGCCCTGCGGCACAGGGGCTGCGTGATTTCCCACCAGGCGGAGATCTCATCCCCGTTTCCTGTATAGGTTTTCAAAAGTTCCTGGTAGCGGGGCTCCATAAGGGCGTCGTGCTTCAGGGCGTAGGTGGCCGGAAAGCCGTACTGCCTGACCAGCGTCATCTGTTTTTGTACTGTTTCAAAGTCGTCGGAGATAAAGGTGCTTGGCTCCACATGGGACATGCGGATAAAATTATAGATATTTACAATTACCGTTTTCTTCATGGTTTCCCTCCTTGTGCAACATGGGTCAGGTTTCTTCTATCTTAACACAGTTGCGGCATTCGTCAAGTCCAGAACAGGCAGGTGGCGGAGAGGGCGGTCTATACAGGTTAAAACATATGAAAAACAAATCAAAAATAAATCATATAATAAAAATATTTACGAAAATATTACGAAAATCAAAAATGTTAAATTTACTCAATGGACTTGATGGAAGATTTTGTTAATGCTATAATAAAACTCCCCTCTTGTCTCTTTAATGGTGTCAGGACAGCATTTCTTTCCATGATAATGGGAGAAGGGCAGGAGTTGATACCCCAGCCGAGGGGTATCACTGGCACTGAATTGCAGTGTGCTGTAGTTATCAGAACAGCAGCGGACGTATACAGGGGCTGTGGTACCAAGAGGCGGATGCAGAGAAGGGTCGGGGGCAGACGGAAGGAAAAAACTTTTCCTTTCTAAAAAAATAATGGGAGAAAGGTAAGGGAGGATGAACGCATGAAGAGGAAGATGGCGTTAATTTTGGCGGCCGTATTGGCTGTAAGCGCGGTTTTCACATCTTATGCCATGAATGCCGGATGGGGAAAACAGGACACGGTGTCTGGAAACAGTCCCGGGGGAGAGGTCCCCAGTGTCTCAGGAACCGAGAACGGCACCAATGGACCCCAGGACGTCTCAGGAACCGAAAATGTGATACCGGATTCTGTATCCAATGGAAATGGTACATATGGTTGGAGAGTGTCACAGGAAAATCTTGGACCAGTGGGCCAGATCGACGTGAGCATTGCATCAGGTCTTGTCCTGTGCAGCTCCGCGCAGTTCCATGTGAGCCTCACAGGGAACGGAGTGGATCAGTCCGGTGATCTTACGATCGGCGGGGGCTCTGTGGACGGCAGTGCCCGCACAAGCCGGGTAAGTTTTGAAAATCTGGAGGATGGAACATATGTTCTGACCGTTACAGGTCAGGGATTTCTGCCCTTCAGCCAGAGCATCCAGGTGGAGGGAAAGGCTTATGCCATCAGTCTTACCACAGGATTCCTCAAAGGCATGAACTATGCGGCGGGAGCGGCCCATCCGGGAGTTCTTGTGGTTGGCGATGTAAACGGGGACGGCGTAGTGGACGAAGCGGACGGCAAATCTCTTGTGGATGCCATCCACGCCGGCACGGCCCCTTTGGAGCTCGATCTGAATAAGGACGGTGTGGTCAATCTGTCCGACCTGGAATATTTTACAAAAGGATTCGGCGTCACAGGGGATACACAGGCCACACCCGAGAGATCTGTTCCTGCCAAGATGATATTGGCGGAAGCGGACGAAAGTACAAAGGTGCAGGATGGAACCCTGGAAGGCCTGCTGCGGGGCAGCGGCGGTGTCAATCTGGTCAGGGCGGACGGAGCTTCCATCGGGCCGGATACACCTGTGAAGGTGGCGTTTGACTTTGCTGAGGGAAGTGCTGCGGACTCAGACGGAATCCTGATAGAGGCAAGGGGAGACAATGCCATCACCGATGCTGTCATCACGGTTGTGTATGAGGACGAGACAGGAACGCAGGACATAGTGGAAGTACCGGTGACTCAGGGAGTCAATTATCTTCTGAGCCACTCTGATGTCACGGCTACCCAGGACCATCTGGGAAATATCAAGGTGTCTCTGGGCGGACAGGTGGCCATGAAGAGGGTGACACTGACCATCTTCGGGATGAAGAAGAACACTGACCTGGCAGAGATCACCAAGGTGGAATTCCTGAACGGCATGGAGGAGAGAATTCCCGAACCCCAGACGGATATTCCCCAGAATCTGACTGCCAAGCCGGGAGATGCACAGTTTGTTCTGAACTGGGATCCCTGTGTGAATGTGACAGGTTATGAGGTTCTGATCAAACAGGGAGAGGGAGACAAAGAGTTACAGTTTACCACAATGTCAGCTGTCAATTCTATCACAATCTCCAGTTTTGGAACGGAGAAGATGAAGAATTACCAGGAGTATCATGTAAGCGTACAGTCCGTTAACGGCAACTGGCGCAGCGGATACAGCAATGAGGTGACGGTGATTCCTCTGCCGGACGGCAAACCGGAACCGCCGGACAATGTGTCTGCGGAAGGCCATTATCAGAGTATTCTGGTATCTTGGAAGGATATGGATGACACAATTTCCTATAGAGTATATTACAGGGAAAGAGACACTGGGGATTATCAGATGGTGGAAGTGCCGGAGAGTGATGGACAGCGATATACCATAACAGGTCTGAAGGACCTGGCAGATTATCAGGTATATGTCACCGGTATCAATGAGCACGGTGAAAGCCGGCCTTCTGTCACAGTGGCGGCAACGACCACGGATCTGAACCCTGCGGTAATGCACAGGTACCATCTGCTCAATATGGGAGAACCCGGTGAGGAGGACTGCCACATTATCAGCGCCTCTTCAAAGGCAAACTCCATGTTTGACAGTCCGCTGGATACCCAGTCAGGCACCGCATGGGGAACCATTGACAAGAATCCATCCTCTTACTATAAAATGGATTCTTGGGATGACGGCGGATATAACCCGATGGGATTAAACCATGGACTGACCTATGAGTTTGACCAGGCATATAAGATTGACAGCATTGCCTTCCATGATTTGACCAGCAAGGACACCGGGCTTTCTTACGCAAAGGTTCGTTACTGGGATGAAAGCGGCAAGCAGACGGATCTCACTGGTGTCTCTCTATCCAGCAGGCTTGATGCGGACGGGAGAAGGTACTATGTGCTGAAATTCCCTGCTGTCACCGCTAAGAAGATTCAGTTTGGTTTGGCCCGGTATACGGCCAACGGAAATATTACGATTTCCGAAGTCTACTTCTATCACTATGATGAGTTGATGGAAGAAATCATGGCTCTGTATGAAGACGATCTTCACACAGTTTTGAGGCCGGATGTGACCCAGGCAGATATAGACGCCCTGCGGGTGAAAATCAACACGGTGGAAGAGATCAGCGGGGAGTATCACCCTGACAGGGCCCTGCTTGAGAGGGAACTGCAGACGGCGGAGGCCATACTGCGGGATGAGGGGCTGAATGAGCCGGTGGTGATTCACTCAGGCATAACCACAAAGGATGTGGGCCGGGGCTTTGGCGGTTTGAATGCATGGCAGCCTCTGGGCGTGACCGCAGCGGCCCAGGAGAAAGTTATCATCTATGTGGGCCATAAGACCAAGAAGACGGGTGAGAATTCAGAACTGCAGCTGGTGGTGACACAGTACTATTCTTCTTCAGATTCTGTGTCAAAGGTGGTAGGAACCCTGAAAGTGGGAGCCAACGAGATCACCGTTCCCAAGATCTGGACCGGGGATGTGGAGACCGGCGGTGCGCTCTATGTTCAGTACACAGGAAACAGCGCGGAGGATGTTTACAAGGTTCGCGTCAGTGGCGGCGTGCAGGTGCCGATACTTGACCTGTATCAGGTGACGGATTCTGCAGAGCGGCAGGCCAGGGTTCTGTCCTATATGAAGGATCTGGAGACTTATGTGGCTGAGATGGAAGCAAATCATACAAAACACCACGCTCAGTCAGACAATGCTTTGGTGAATAAGTACGCTTATGACCGACAGACCTGTATTCTGGGAGCTTCCGATATCCTTCTGGATACCATGATGTTCTCTCTGCCGGCACCGCAGATTCTGGCCGGCGCAGGCAGCGGCACGGCGGAGGTGCGTGCTCAGAAGATGCTGGATTCCATGGATGCCATGGAGGATATGATGTACCTGTTCTATCAGCACAAGGGGCTGAATAAGAACGCCACGGAGGCGATAAACCAGATTCCCAAGGGGCATCAGAATATCCGCTACCAGAGGATGTTTGCGAAAGCGTTTATGTACGCTTCGGGCAACCACATCGGTATCGGCTGGGGCTCCGCAAGCGGTATGGTGGGCGGAGTGCCTGTGGTGGCCGACGAAACTGGAAAGTACGTGAGCGGTCAGTATTTTGGCTGGGGCATCGCCCATGAGATCGGGCACTGTATCAACCAGGGCGCATATGCCGTGGCTGAGGTTACTAACAATTACTTTGCCGTGCTTGCCCAGGCACATGAGGGCAATGGAGATGTGCGCTTCCAGTATCCCAAGGTCTATGAGAAAGTGACTTCGGGCACCAAGGGCAGGGCAGGCAATGTGTTCACGCAGCTTGGTATGTACTGGCAGCTTCATCTGTCATATGACAGAGGATATAACTACAAGACTTATGAGAACTATCAGGAGCAGCTGGCAAATCTGTTCTTTGCCAGGGTGGACACCTACGCCAGGAATCCTGGAAAGGCACCTAAGCCCGGCGGCATTGCTCTGACCCTGGCAGGAGATTCGGATCAGCAGCTTATGCGTCTGGCCTGTGCGGCGGCAGAGAAAGATATTTTGAAATTCTTTGAGCAGTGGGGAATGACGCCGGATGCCGACACCATCAAGTATGCGGGACAGTTTGCAAAGGAGACCAGGGCAATCTGGTACGCCAATGACGAGTCCAGAGCTTACTGGCTGGAGAAGGGAACAAGTTCCCTGAATGCCGACGGCTCTACGGCAGCGGTGGGAAATGTCACCGCCCAGGTGGATGCAGATAACCGGAACCAGGTGAAGATCAGCCTGAGCAACACGCTGGCCAACCCTGCGGATCTGCTGGGATATGAGATCACCAGGTATATGATGGAGAACGGAGAGCCGCTGAAGAAAGAAATTATTGGTTTTGTGACGGACGGCAGTGAATTTATTGATACTGTTACCATCAATAACCGTGTGATGTGGTATGAAGTCCGGGTGGTGGATCAGTACTTGAATTATTCTGCACCCAAGGCTCTTGATCCCGTTAAGATTGAGCATGACGGAAGCCTGGATAAGACGTTCTGGAGCATAAGCACCACAGGCTTTATCGCTAAGGCAGTGGAGACACCCAATGGGGATGACCAGGATCCCTGCGATCCCGAACCGGAAAATCCTGCCGTGAAGATGATAGACAATGACTCCTCTACCGTCTACGAAGCTGTAGCTAATGGAAATGCGGAGATCGTACTGAACTTTAATAAGACGAATACTGTTACAGGATTTAAGTATACGGGCCTTCAGGGAGCTGCCGGAAACTATGAGATTTACGTGCAGACCAACGGCGAATGGCTGAAAGTGGCAGATGGAACCATAGTGCAGGGGTCAGAAACCGTATACTTCGCCAGCGAGGATAAGCACTATGAGAGCAAAGGCTATGTGAGCACTTATGGGGCCACCGCGGTGAAATTTGTGCTGAAGAACCAGAGCAATGTTCAAATCTCCATCACGGAACTGGATGTGCTGGGAGTAACCGGCGACAATGTTGACTTTAGAAGAGTGACAGGAGACGCCGGTGCGGGGACTTCTCTGATCGGTACTCTGAATGCTGACTATGTCTATGATGACAAGGGAGGCAAGATCCCTGCGGGATCCATCGTATTTATGGGGGCTTACAAGGGAAGCTGGGCTTACAATGTGGTGGTTCTCTATGACCAGGACGGCAATGTGGTTGGCGGCAAGGATGCCGATGGAATGCTGGCGGCAGACAGTATTTTCCTTGCGCCGGATCCTACAAACACCGCTGATATTACGGAGACAACCGACGGCACCTGGGTATACTGGATTGAACCGCAGTACAGTGTGGATCTGAGCAGCATCAAGAAGGTCCGCGCAGAGCTGTACAGGGTCAACAATGCCAGCACCAATAAGGGAGAGAGGCTTGTGAGCGATTCTCTGTTTGAGCAGGTGCCGGCCACCCTGCCTGGTATTACGCTGGATCCCGGTACGGGAACACGTCAATGATGGGAGGAGAGATGAAAAAGTATTTGATGCATATGTTTGCAGCGGCAGCCTTCTTGGCTGCGCTGCATCCGCTGCGGGCGTCTGCCGCTGCTGATGAAGTCCAGGTGGATGAAACGGGGGCGGTGAGCATCGTGTCGGAGCATGCGGCGAAAGATGAGATATCTTCCCTTCAATTTGGACTTTCCGTGGATTCTGCAGATGCGGCCACGGTGACATTTCAGTTTAACACAAGCAGGGCAAAGGTGCAGGACTATCGTTATGATGCGGAGAAGAAAGTGCTGAATGTGTATCTTGCAGGTACAGAAGCGCTTTTTGCCGACGGGGCGGACACCCTTTCAATCGGGAAGCTTGTGGTTTTGGACGCAGCCGGTCAGGATGCAGGTGCTATAGTCAACCTGGTGGAAGGCTCCCTGCAGTATGTGTATGGGACAGAGGTGAGGAAAATGGAGGATTTGGAGGTTCCGGGAGATGTGCATATCGGTCCTTCTCCTCAACCCAGCCAGGAGCCAACTCCCGGCGTGCCTACCCAAGCGCCAGTACCTGGTCCCGGTGAGCCCACTCAGGCGCCTGTTCCTGGTGGACCCACCCAGGCACCTTTTCCCGGCGTGCCTACCCAGGCACCTTCTCCCGGCGGACCTACCCAGACGCCTGTTCCCGACCAACCCACCCAGGCGCCGGACACAGATCAGGATTCCCAGGGGAGCGGGTCACAGGGCGGCAATGACAACCAGGGAAACACGGGCCAGAATAACACGGCTTTAGGGACCGGAGTCGCCACAGGGGGCGGTACGCCCCAGGGCGGACAGACTCCCCAGGGCGGCGGCTCCCAGGGAGGAAGCTCTCAGGGCAGTGGTTCTCAGGGGGGAAGCTCCCAGGGCAGTACTGGAAACAGGCAGCCTGGCGGCCAGAGCACAGCAGCGAGTTCTGAGGAACCGGAGGAATCGCCGGAGGTGAGTTCTCCCACACCGGAGAGCAGCACTCCGGAACCGGAGACGGAGAGCAGCGCAGGCGAGATGGAGGAAGAATCTTCCGCCTCCGCTTCTGCCCCGTCGGAAGAGGAAGTACCTGAGGAGACTTCCTCAAAGGAAATTGACTGGATATTTGTGATAGCGGTGACTGCCATTGTTCTGGCAGTGGCCGCCGCCACAGCAGCGGTTATAATACTCGGCAGAAAGCCGAAAAAATAAAGATATAACGGCAGACTGCCGGACGGGCGTTGGGTATTCCATGCGCGTCCGGCAGTTTTTTTGCACCCATATTGAAATAAAGGGCATGGATGTGTTAATATGGAACAGGTATAGCCAATGGATAACATATTACAGGAGATATTTATGAAAAGAAACAGAATCTGGAACAGATATATGGGATTTTGGGCGGCCTGCCTTCTGCTGACGGCAGCGCTTCTGACGGGGGGATGTGCCGGACAGGAGGAGAAGGAAGTGAGGGTGGGATCCCTGAAAGGACCTACCTCCCTGGGCATTTTATTTCTGATGGACCGGGCCGGGAAGGGAGAGACGGAGCATGCATATGAGTTCCGCATGGCCGTGGGAGGGGACGAGCTTCTTCCTCTGATGGCAAAGGGAGAAATGGACATAGCCCTTCTTCCTGCCAATGTGGCGGCAGTGCTTTATCAGAAAACCCAGGGGGCAGTGGCGGTGGCGGATATCAACACCCTTGGGGTCCTGTATCTGGTCACAGGGACGGAGGACATTTCGGAGGCCGCTGATCTGAAGGGCAGGACCATCTATCTCACCGGAAAGGGAACTACGCCGGAGGCTTCGTTGAGGTATGTTCTGCAGTGCAGCGGTTTGGACCAGGAGGATTATGTTCTGGAATTTCGGTCCGAGCCAACAGAAGTGGCCGCGCTGCTGGCGGAGGATCCTTCCGCCGTGGGCCTGCTGCCTCAGCCCTTTGTGACAGCCGCTCTGATCCAGAACCAGGATCTGAAGGTGGCTCTGGATCTGAACCGGGAGTGGGAAAAAGTTCAGGGGCCGGAGGGAAGCGGAATGGTCACTGGGGTAACAGTGGTGCGCAGGGAGTTTCTGGAGGAGAACAGGGCGGCGGTGGAAGAATTTCTGCAGGAGCACCGAAACAGTGTGGCGGCCGCAGGGGAGGATCTGCAGACGGCGGCTGCACTGGCGGTGGAGGCAGGTATTGTGGGGGCGGAACCTGTGGCCAGACAGGCCATTCCCCAGTGCAACATTGTGTGCATCACAGGCCAGGAGATGAAAGAAGCCCTGTCAGGATATCTGGAAGTACTGTACGATTTTGACGCCGGACTTGTGGGTGGAGCCCTGCCCGGGGAGGATTTCTATTATCTGCCATGAGGAGAATGTTTAGAAAATGCGGCATCCTTCTTTTCTGGGTTTTTCTCTGGTATGGGCTGTGCCTGGGGGTGGACAACAGGATCCTTCTGGCCTCTCCCCTGGAGACGGCCAGGGCTCTGGCTGTTCTGCTGGGAGAGGGAAGCTTTTACGCCACGGTGGGTGTGAGTCTGCTGCGGATTGGAGCAGGTTTCCTGCTTGGACTGGCAGCCGGGCTGTGCCTGGCTGCCTGCAGCAGAAGATTTCCCCTGGCGGAAGAGCTGCTGTCCCCGGCGGTGGGGCTTGCAAAGGCTGTTCCGGTGGCCTCTTTTGTGGTATTGATGCTGGTCTGGTGGGGGTCCTCTTTCCTGGCGGTGGGAATCTGCTTCCTGGTGGTAGCGCCCCACATATACATCAGTACCCTGGAAGGATTAAAGAGCACGGACAAAAAGCTTCTGGAGATGGCGGAGGTATTCCGGCTGGCCCGGCGGGATCGCTTTTTCTATATCTACCGTCCCGGGCTGAAGCCTTTCTGGCGCGGCAGCATGAAGGTGACTCTGGGAATGTGCTGGAAGTCCGGGGTGGCGGCGGAGGTGATGGGTATTCCTGACCATTCCATCGGGGAGCAGCTGTATCTGTCCAAGGTGTACCTGGACACAGGGGGGATTTTTGCCTGGACCGTGGTAATTATTCTGCTCAGTTTTCTCTTTGAAAAAATGGTTCTGGGGCTTTTGGAGCGGTTTCTGGGGTGGGAACCTTCCTGCAGAGGGCAGAAGCCCCGGGACGGAGGCAGGGAGGGGAAGGCACTGGAGCTTTCTGCCGTCACAAAGGGCTACCAGGGCAGGCAGGTTCTCCAGGCGGTGAGCGCGGTCTATGAGCCGGGAGGAACCTATTTGCTCACGGAGCCTTCCGGCAGCGGCAAGACCACACTGCTGCGTATTTTGGCAGGGCTTACCCCGCCGGACAGAGGTTCTCTGTCCGCCAGTCCCCTCTGCAGCATGGTTTTTCAGGAAGACAGGCTCTGTGAGGAATACAGCGGGCTGAAAAATGTGGAGCTTGTGACAGGGGACAGGGCCGCGGCGGCAGAGGCCCTGGGACAGCTTCTGGAGGCGGAGGCCCTGGAGCGGCCCTGCAGCGAGCTCAGCGGGGGGATGAAGCGCCGGGTAGCCCTGGTCAGGGCCCTGGCGGCAGACAGCGATCTGCTTCTCCTGGACGAACCATTCACCGGCATGGATGCCCTGACCCGCAGGAGGGCGGAGGAGTATATCCAGACAAATCGGAAGGGCCGCACTCTGGTTATGGCGGATCACAGGGAGGGAAGCGCCCGGAATCCAGGAGCTGAGTGACGGAAGACTGAACTGCTGCAGATTTTGGTAACAGTTCAGACAGGGCGCTGAACTGTTACGGATTTTGTCAGACCAAATCGAAAAAAGCCAGAAAAGTTTTGCATATATGGGGGGATTCAAGTATAATAGGGGGAGCCGGGAGGGATTTCCGGGGAAAGGATGGAGGAATCGTATGGAATATGTGGAGAGAAAGCGATGGCTGTTTCTGGGGCTGCCATTTACCTTTACAAAATATATTGTAAAAGAGGATATGCTCACCATTGACGAGGGGCTTTTGAAGACGGTGGAAAATGACTGCTATATGTACAAGGTCCAGGATGTGACTCTCAGTGCAAGTCTGGTGGAGAAGATGTTCGGCCTGGGGACCGTGACCTGTTATACGGGAGATACCACCCATCCCACATTGACCCTGCAGCATATTAAACATTCCAGGGAGGTGAAGGAATTCATCCTGCGCCAGTCCGAGGAGGCCAGGCTGAAGCGGCGCACGGTGAATATGCTTGACATTGGATCCGGAGACGGCGGGCAGGATGAGGGAGATTGACAAAAAAGCTCAGGGTTCCTGGAGTTCTTCTGACAGAATGCGTTCAAACAGGAGTCCTGCGGCAAACCAGTAGGGGGCGAAGTCCAGACGAATAACGCGCCCTATGTTCCAACGGCTGCGGGAATAGTTCCAGGGACAGAAGTGGTGTCTTGAGAGCAGGGAGCCGGAGATGTATTCTATGGAGAAAAGCAGGCTCATGTAGGCCAGGCCCCGCTGTACCAGTGGTTTTGCGTGAAGCATGCGGCCCAATGGGGTGAATATGGCGGCACAGCCGTAGATGGGAAACATCCACAGGGAGGTGATTCCTTTCAAAGTCATATCCCTGCGGCGCAGGGAGTTCAGGGAGGTGTACAGGACTTCCAGACACCATCCTGTGATGCCGCATTTGAGGAAATTTTTCAGAAAGTTTCTCATAGTCTGTTAGGGAGCTCCTTTCTTCAGGGGGCGCCGGCAGGGGCAGCGTAAGGGTAGGTGAATCCTGCAGTATGGGTTCAGGAAGTCTGTGAAAGAGCCTCTTTACTGCACTGTGGCATAGTATACCCCGTAAAAGCAAAGGTTATACGGACAAAAAAGAGAAACCAGAGGAAAGCAGGTGCATGCCGGATGAAGGAAAGAGAAGCGTTGGCGTACGTGAAGCAGGCAGGGAGCCGGGGAATTGTGCCGGGACTGGAGAGTGTCAGGGAGCTTTGCAGACGGCTTGGAAATCCCCAGGCGGGACTGAAAATTGTACATGTGGCAGGAACCAATGGGAAGGGCTCCGTGTCGGCTTATATTGCTTCGGTGCTGAAATGCGGCGGGTACCGGGTGGGAAGGTATATCTCGCCCGCTATTTTTGATTATAGAGAGATAATCCAGACGGATGAACATCCCATCACCAAAAAGGCTTTCTGCCAGGGAATGGAACTGATAAGAGAAGCCTGCGAGGCCATGGAGGCGGATGGACTGGGACATCCCACAGCGTTTGAGATGGAGACCGCACTGGGATTTTGGTATTTTCAGGAGAAGAAATGTGATATTGTGGTCCTTGAGACGGGAATGGGAGGGCTTCTGGACGCTACCAACCTGGCAGAGGGCACTTTGGCGGCGGTGATCACATCCGTCAGCAGGGATCACATGAAATTCCTGGGAGACACCCTTGGGGAGATTGCGGCCCAGAAGGCCGGGATTATCAAGGCGGGATGCCATGTGGTGACAGGATTTCAGGAGCAGGAGGTTCTGGATGTGGTGGCGGAAAAGGCGGCTTTGCTGGGCTGTCCCCTGATTCAGGTTGGGCCGGAAGAACTGTCCCATGTGCGGTATGGTCTGGAAAAGCAGCGTTTTGACTATGGGGACAGGAAGGGAGTGGAGATCTCCCTGGCAGGGAAACATCAGGTGGAAAATGCTGCGGTGGCTCTGGAGGCTCTGGATGTGCTGGCGGAAAGAGGATTTCCGGTGGCGGAAGAAAAGATCCGTCAGGGCATGCTGCAGGCCCGGTGGCCGGGAAGATTCACGCTGGTGGGCCGGAGGCCGTATTTTATTGTGGACGGAGCTCACAACGAGGATGCCGCCAGGCGGCTGGAGCAGTCCCTGAAATTTTACTTTCAGGGCCGCAGAATGATTTTTATCATGGGAGTGCTTCGGGACAAGGAGTATGGGCAGATGATTCAGATTACCCATGCCCTGGCGGATCAGATTATCACTGTCACGCCGCCGGAGAATGCCAGAGCTCTGTCCGCCTATGATCTTGCCAGGGAGGTTTCCGCCCTGCACCCTGGGGTGACGGCGGCGGACAGCCTGGAGGAGGCGGTGGAGATGAGCCGTCTTCTGGCAGGGAAGGAAGGTGTCATTGTAGCTTTCGGCTCTCTGTCTTTTCTGGGGCGGCTGATGGAGATAGTGCGGAAGAAGGAAACGGCACGGACATAATTTATGACAAAAAGCGGAAGGGAAGCGGGAGTAAATATGGTTGACCAGGCGAAGATCAGGCAGGCGGTAAGGCTGCTTCTGGAGGGGATGGGCGAGGATCCCCAAAGGGAAGGGCTTCTGGAGACGCCGGACAGAGTTGCCCGGATGTATGGGGAGATCCTGGCAGGGATGGACACGGATGTGTCACAGCCTCTCTCCAGGGTGTTTGCCGTGGACAGCAGCGAGATGGTTCTTGAGAAGGATATTGCGTTTTATTCCATGTGTGAGCACCATCTGATGCCTTTTTATGGAAAAGCCCATATCGCCTATGTGCCGGATGGAAAGGTCCTGGGACTGAGCAAACTGGCCAGGACGGTGGAATGCTTTGCCAGAAGGCTGCAGCTGCAGGAGAAGATGACAGGTCAGGTGGCAGAGGCGGTGATGGAATATTTGAAGCCCAGGGGTGTGATGGTGCTGCTTGAAGCGGAACATATGTGCATGACCATGCGGGGGGTGAAAAAACCCGGCAGCAGGACAGTCACCACTGCGGTGAGGGGAATTTTTGAGACGGATCCTCTGCTGCAGGAGCGGTTTTTTCACATGCTTGGAGACTGAAAATGGAAGGAAAGCGGTTATGAAAATAGGGAACAGAGAATTTCGGACCAGCGGGCATACTTATGTGATGGGGATCCTGAATGTGACCCCGGACTCCTTTTCGGACGGCGGAAAGTGGAACCAGAGGGACAGGGCCCTGGCCCATGTGGAGGAGATGCTGAAGGAAGGGGCGGATGTCATTGACATTGGAGGGGAGTCCACCCGGCCGGGCTATACGCTGCTGTCGGAGGAGGAGGAAGCTGCCCGGGTGGTGCCTGTGGTGGAGGCTGTGAAAGCTGCTTTTGACGTTCCGATCTCTCTGGACACTTATAAATCCCAGGTGGCTCAGGCGGGTATTGCCGCAGGGGCGGATTTGATCAACGACATCTGGGGGCTGAAATATGACGGCACCATGGCCAAAGTCATTGGGGACAGCGGACTTCCCTGCTGCCTTATGCACAACCGGCGGCAGACGGACTATGAGAATTTTATCCGGGATGTGGTCGTGGATCTGGCGGAAACCCTTGGTCTGGCGGAGGAGGCGGGCATTTCCAGGGAGAAGATCATTCTGGATCCGGGGGTGGGTTTTGCCAAGGACTACGGGCAGAATCTGGAGGTGATTCGGAATCTGGAGGAACTGAACAGGCTGGGCTGTCCTCTGCTTCTGGGATGCAGCCGAAAGTCGGTGGTGGGCCTGACCCTGGATCTGCCTGTGGATCAACGCCTGGAGGGAACCCTGGCCACCACGGTTCTGGGGGTTGTCAAGGGATGTATGTTTGTGCGGGTTCACGATGTAAAGGAGAATGTGCGGGCGATAAAGATGACGGAGGCCATTCTGGGAGGAGGCAGGGGAGATGTATACTAAGTGGGCCGCTGACGAGATTCGTATTGAAAAGCTGGAGGTGTTCGCCTACCATGGAGTATACCCGGAGGAGACCAGGAATGGACAGATTTTTTATGTAAACGCTGTTCTCTACACGGATGTACACCGGGCGGCCGCGGCGGATGACCTGGAAAGTACCGTAAATTACGGGGAGGTGTGCCGGTTCATTGGGGACTGGATGCCTGCAAACACCTGTAAACTTCTGGAGGCGGCGGCGGAGAGGTTGGCGGAGGCTTTACTGTTAAAGTATCCTCTGCTGCAGGGAGCGGATCTGGAGATTCAGAAACCCCACGCTCCCATTCCCATGCCTTTCGGCAGTGTGTCCGTGAAGGTGCGCAGGGCCTGGCACCGGGTGTACCTTGGGGTGGGCTCCAACATGGGGGACAGGGAGAGATATCTGTCCGGGGCTGTAAAATCCCTGGAGGCCCATCCTCTGGTGACAGTCCGCAACGTGTCCAAATGGATCAATACCAGCCCTTACGGAGGTGTGGAGCAGGAGGATTTTCTGAATGGGGTGATTGAGATTGAGACAATTTTGGGGCCGGAAGGGCTGTTGGAGACGCTGCACGAGATAGAGAATAAGGCGGGTCGGGTGCGGACGCTCCGGTGGGGGCCGAGGACTCTGGACCTGGATATTCTGCTGTATGACGAGCTGCAGTGGGCAGAGGATAATCTTGTGATTCCCCATCCTGACATGGCTAACCGGGCTTTTGTGCTGCAGCCTCTGGCAGAGATTGCGCCGGGCCTGGTGCACCCGGTGCTGGGAAAGACGGCGGCGGCGCTTTTGAGGGAGTTGGAGAGGGATAAATGTTTAGAGAAATCAGGGGAATAGAGGAAGAAACGATTTTATGTGCCATGGACCGGCTGCCTTCTTTTTATTTTAAAGGAGGCTGGGCGGAGGAAATCTGTGTGGAGTTTTACCACCTTCCGGCTTCCGGAGTAGAAGCGCTGCAGATGACTATGGAGGCTGGGAAATGCCGCATTGGCTATCGGGAGAAGATTCATTTGTTCCGGGCCTTGGGGATTCTGCGGGAAAATGCGGGAAAGACAGAGTTTTCCTATGGAGAAAAAATGTACATCCCTCAGATGGGCGTGATGATTGACGCCTCCCGCAACAGTGTGCCGAACCCTGCTTTTATAAGATCTGCTTTGGATCATATGGCGTTGATGGGCTTAAACTGCCTGATTCTGTACATGGAGGATGTATATGAACTGGAAGGAGAGCCGCGTTTTGGCTATATGCGGGGAGGCTATACCCAGGAACAGCTGCGGCAGCTGGACGATTATGCGTATCAGTACGGTATAAGTATCATCGCTTCCATACAGGTTCTGGGACATTTGGAAAAAGTGCTCCGTTTTCCGGAGTATGCTTCCCTGCAGGACAGCTCTTCCTGCCTGTTGGTGGGAGAAGAGAAAACCTATGGGCTCATTGAGAAGATGCTGCGGACAGTAGGCCAGTGTTTCAGGAGCCGGATGGTTATTGTGGGCATGGATGAGACCCATGGACTGGGGGAAGGGCGGTACCGGCAGAAGAATGGACCCCGCAGGCCGCTGGATATTTTTCTGGATCATCTGCAGCAGGTGCATGCCCTGGCCCGGGAGAACGGACTGAAAATAGCTCTTTACAGTGATATGCTGTTTGCTTACAGTTCCCCCAGGCATGCCTATCTGGATCCTCAGGGGGAGCCGGATCCCCTGATATGCGCCAGGATTCCGGAGGATGCCAGCCTGATTTACTGGGATTATTATTCCCGGGATCCTGCCCTGCTGGAAGGAATGATGAAAAAACACAGGGATATGGGCAATGCAGTCTATGCGGGACCGTTGCTCTCGGTTTCTTCCTTCTGCGTAAACTATCCCTATACCATACAGACTGCTGAGCCGGCTCTGAGGGCGGTGAAAAAATATCAAATTCCTATGGCTTACGGCTGTATGTGGCATGACGACGGGGGAGAGTGCTGCGACTGGCTGGGGCTTCTGGGAATGCAGTATTACGCAGAGAGTGCTTATAGTGAAGATGTAATCAGCCAGGAGGCGCTGGAGGCGCGTTTCGCCGCGTGTACCGGGCTTTGTGCCCGCTGGTTTATGGATGCCGCTCTGCTGGATGCTGTCCCCTGCAGCAATCCGGAGAACCGTTGGCCGCCCAATCCGTCCAAATACCTTCTCTGGCAGGATCCCCTGGAGGGGTTGTTTGACGGAGATCTGGGAGGGCTTGGACTGGATGAGCACTATGGGAAAACGGCGCAGCTGCTGGAGGAGGACGTGGAAAAGGCAGGGGAGGAGGGCTGGTTTCTACAGGTTCCCCTTCTTCTTGCCAGGGTACTGCATCTGAAAGCAGCTCTGGGGGAGCGGCTTCACCTGCATTACAAAGATAAGGACAGGGAGGCCCTTCAAAAGGATGGGGAACAGTTTGCGGAGCTGCTTGACCTGGCGAAAAGGCTGCGGACTGCCCACCGGCATCAGTGGATGAATACCTGCTCGCCTTTTGGCTGGTCCCGGCTGGATCTTCGCTATGGAGGGCTGATTGCGCGGCTGGAGACAGCCGGATATCGTCTGGGCGAATATTTAGAAGGCCGTCTGTCCGAACTTCCGGAGTTGGAGGCGGCCCGCTACCGGAAGGACCGCAGCGGACAGTTCCTGGGAAGGGGAATATGGAAGACTTACGGTGAGATTGCAACCTTAAGTGACGGCTGAGCAGAGGCTGACTTCCTTACTGTCCGGAAGAATTGGGGCCGGGAAGGAAGGGGGCCAGGTATTTTTCTGCAAAGCCTGCACAGAGGCCGGTAAAGAGGCCTGTGAGGATTCCTCCCAGGGCCAGGAAGGGGAAATATCCCAGGATGCCGGGAGTGGAAGTGACCAGGAAGGCGGCGGCGAGCTGCCCCATGTTGTGGAACAGACCTCCCAGGGCCCCGGTGAGAAAGAGATATTTCCTATGAAAGAGTTTTATGGCGGCGGCCATGACCACAAGACTTAACAGCCCCCCGGCCAGGCTGTACAGAAGGGACATGGCCTGGCCGAAGAAAAAGGTGGTCAGAAGAACCCTGGACAGGAGCACGGCAAGGGTTTCCTTTGGGGAAAAGTGCAGCAAAAGCACCAGGGTGGCGATATTGGCAAGTCCCAGTTTAATGCCCGGAAGGGGCACCAGGGGAGGAAAGGCGTTCTCTATGGCGGCAAGGGCCAGGGAGACGGTGGTGAACAGGGCCAGGAGGGTCAGTTTTTTTACAGGCATGATGGCTCCTTTCACAGGGATTTTGGGTGCGCTGTTATGAGGCGGCGGAATGTCAGTGGGTTATGCCGTCAAGCTGTGAATCCCCATCTTCCCCAGAGGGCTCCAGGGTGATGACGATACGGTTTGGCAGGCAGGTGACGGGGAGTCTGGAATCGTGCAGAAAGCCCTGCTGCACACAGATTTTGTCGGGACAGTCTGCAGACACAATGCCGATACTGCCGGGGCGGACCTCAAGGGTGTTGGAACAGCCGTTTTCCCCGTAGAGAGTGAACTGTCTGGGCTGTGTTACCTGGTCCAGGGGAATGGACATGATGAGTGTCCCATTCTGGTAGATATGGGCGGTATATGGGGTATCCTCCCGGGGCAGCAGGCACAGGATGCTGGCTGCACAGAGAAGGAGCAGCAGGGCCGTGGCCAGGAGCGCGGTTTTGGCGGGGGTTAAATTCTTCTTCAAATTCTTTTTCAAAAGTGTCACGGACCTTTCTGCAGACTGATTGTGGCCTTTTTCCTGGGGCCGGGCGTAACTTTTACAGATTTCCTGGAACGGTTTTTCTTAAAACAGTATAGCAAAAAGAGGCGGGAAAATGAAGGGTTTTTTTAGGACAATGTTCTTGGCAGGACTGGTCGTTCTGGCGGTGCTGTGCTGCGGCTGCGGCAGGGAATCCGCCGGGGCCTGGGAGGCGGTGGACGTGGCCATGGGAACCATGGTGCGGCTGAAGGTTTACGGGCCGGAGGAGGAGAGGGCCGGGGAGATTTTCAGCCAGGCCAGGGAGATCCTTCAGAGCCTGGAGGAGGATGAGCTCTCCTGGAGACTGGAGACTTCGGAGGTCTACAGGATCAATGCCTCCGCAGGCGACGGGAAGGGAGAGGCACTTTCGGCGGAGATGGCCCAGGTGCTTCAGACATGTCTGGAACTGTATGAGAAGTCGGAAGGGGCCTTTGATGTGACGCTGGGCGCCCTGGTGCGGCTGTGGAAGATAGACAGCTGGGCAGGGGGAGCGGAGACGGGGGAGTTTCAGGCGCCTTCTGCCGGGAGCCTGGAGGAGGCCCTGGGCAGATGCGGCAGCTCCATGGTGGGGCTTCTGCCCAAGGACTCCTGGCAGGAAGGAACGCGCCTTCTGCTGCCGGAAGGGATGCAGCTGGACCTGGGGGCAGTGGGGAAGGGGCTGGCGCTGTCCAGGATTCTGGAACTGCTGGAGGAGGAGCCGGAGGTTTCAGGGGCGGTGGTCTACCTTGGAGGGAGTGTGCTGACCTATGGCAGCAGGCCCGACGGCGGCAGCTGGAAGATTGGGATCGCGGATCCTTCGGATCCAAGTTCCAGCGTGGGCATTCTCACCCTGGAGGGGCAGTGGTGTGTGTCCACATCAGGGGACTATGAGCGCTATGTGGAACGGGACGGGGTGCGGTGGCACCATATTCTGGATCCGGCTACGGGACTTCCCGCAGACAGTGGGGTCCGCAGTGCCACCATTTTGTCACGGGACGGTTTGCTTGGGGATGGCCTCTCCACAGCCTGCTTTATCCTGGGGCCGGAGAAGGGACTGGAACTGGCAGGGGAGTATGGAGCGGAAGTGCTGTTTATCCTGGATGACGGGGAATTTGTGATGTCGGAGGGGATGGAGGCTTTTTTCTCAGAAGCCGGCCGGCAGGGAAGTCCGTGAAGGTTTAGACAGGCTTGATAAAGAGCGGTTCCTTTAGTATAATGGTAGAGGTGGAGCAGGTTACGACAGGAACAGGACGAACGGGAGAGGGTGTGGCAGATGGAAGAAAACACATACATTCATGTGGATCAGGAGACGGTCAGGGGCATAGAGAAGAGGATGCCGCCCCAGGAAGAGCTGCTGGATCTGGCGGATTTCTTTAAGGTGTTCGGGGATGGGACGCGTCTGAAGATACTCTACGTGCTGCTGAGTACGGAGATGTGTGTCTATGACATTGCCGCAGTGCTGGGCATGTCCCAGTCAGCTATTTCCCACCAGCTGAGGGTGCTGAAGCAGATGGCGCTGGTGAAAAACCGTCGGGAGGGTAAAACGATTTTCTATTCTCTGGCGGACTCTCATATTGTCACCATTTTAAGCCAGGGACTTGACCATATTGAGGAATAGAGGGAACGTAAAAAGGATTCGGACGTTCCGGCAGTGTTCCGACAGAATAGAAGATTTTTGTGAGACGGCCCGGACAATTTTTTGTCCGGGCCGGAGTTATAGAAGAGATTGCTGTTCGATCCAGTCAGCTGCAGTTTCTACGGGCCTGCTGCGGGCCTATTTTGCAGCGGCGTCACTGGCGGCAGTGAACACTTCACAGCCGGTGCTTCCCAGTGGAGAGTGGTATAAGGTATTTTCATCTCCGAATTCCTGGAAATAGGCATAGCGGGAGGTAATGTTGATATTGGTGTAGTTGCCCTGGGCGATGGTCTGGGGCTCGGAGCCGTCCGTGCGCATGCAGACCAGCTGAGGATCAGTGCCGTTTTTCTGGTAGTAGATATATCCATGACCTACATTAAAACAGTCAACTCTGTCGTTTGTGAGCACTTCCACAATATCCTGGGTGAAGGAGTACCGGCAGAGTCTATAGTTGTTTGCCACATCCATAAAATAAATGTAATCATTTTCCAGGACGGGATTCCACAGGTTGCCCCGCCACACTTCGTAGGACACATCATTGCTGGTATTCAAAGCGTAGAGGAAATGGTCTGACTGTGTGCCCACATAGTAGATAATGCCATTCTCCGCACAGGCAGGGTTGATGTTGTAATCGGCCAGATCTACCATGTCCGAACCATCTATCTTGACCTTGAAAAAGGAGATGCCGGAATTTGCCGTGGTCAGCAGATAGAGGTAGTTGTCCACCAGCTGTCCGCTTACCACCACATCCTTGGTGAGGGAATCGGAGCCGCTGCCGTTTAACTCACAGCGGTCAAAGGTGTGCATGACCAGAGCCTGACCGAAGGTGGAATCAGGGGAGGCGGAGCCGTACTGGAAATAGTAAAGGTATTTGCCGCCTGCCAGGAGGTTTCTCACTTTCAGGGAGTTCAGCCGCCGGAGGCCGCTCTCGTCCGGGTTCATGGAGAAAAGGCCGCCCCCGTTGAAGGAGTTGTAAAAGTAGACGGTTCCGTTGTACTCGCAGAAAAGGCCGGAATTGTTCAGGTTCCCTGCGGTGTTGCCCACGGTGCCCTCTGGATTCATCACCACTCTCTGAGAGAGGGTAAGCAGAACCATCAGAGTGATTACAAGGAGAGCAATCAGCGTCCCCACGGTAATCTTTACAATTTTGTTTTTTTTCATACAATTCACCAGTCCTATCGGATTATTTTGCACTGCTTAGTTATATTTTACACCCCTTTTTACTTGCTATCAAGATTGATTTGGTATAATATAGAAAAAAAGGCAAAGGAGCCGTGGACGCATGGATTTATTGGAACTGAGAGGGCAGATTGATGCCATTGATGCCCGGATTGTGGAACTGTATGAACAGCGCATGAATATATGCAGACAGGTGGCAGAATATAAGATTGCCACCGGGAAGCAGGTTCTGGACAGGCAGCGGGAGGCGGAGAAGCTGAAAAAGGTAGGCGGCCTGGCCCATGACGAATTTATCAGCCGGGGTGTGGTGGAGCTTTTTGAGCAGATTATGTCCATGAGCAGAAAACTTCAGTATCAGCTGCTTACGGAGCAGGGGGGTATGGGGCGGCTTCCTTTTATCGGGGTGGATGCCCTGGACGTCGGGCGGGCCAGGGTAGTCTTCCAGGGGGCTGACGGGGCTTACTCCCAGGCTGCCATGAACCGGTATTTTGGGGACAGCGTGGACAGCTTCCATGTGGACACCTTCAGGGACGCCATGATTGCCATTGAGGAGGGCCGGGCGGATTTTGCGGTGCTTCCCATTGAGAATTCCACGGCGGGGATTGTAAATGAGATCTATGACCTGCTGCAGGAGTATGAGAACTATATTGTGGGGGAGCAGATCCTGGAGATTGAGCACTGCCTTCTGGGGGTTCCCGGGGCTTCTCTGGAGGGAATCAGGACGGTCTATTCCCACCCCCAGTCCCTGATGCAGAGCGCAAAATATCTGGCGGAGCACGACTGGCAGCTGGTCAGCATGCAGAACAATGCTTTCGCCGCAAGAAAGGTGGCGGAGGAGAGGGATGCGTCCCAGGCCGCCGTGGCCAGTGAACACGCAGGGGGGATCTACGGCCTGGAGGTGCTGCGCAGGAAGGTCAATCACTCCGGCACCAATTCCACCAGGTTTATCATTGTCACAAACCAGAAGATTTTTAAGAAGGATGCGGGGAAGGTGAGCATCTGTTTCGAGGTGCCCCATGAGAGCGGTTCTCTGTACCATATGCTGTCCCATTTTATCTATAACGGCCTTAACATGACCAAGATTGAGAGCCGTCCCATAGAGGGCAGAAACTGGGAATACCGGTTCTTCATTGACTTCGAGGGAAATCTGGCGGACAGCGCCGTGAAAAACGCCCTGCGGGGTCTTAGAGAAGAGGCGCAGAATATGAAGATTTTGGGGAATTATTAGACGCGGGTACAACGGGGGCGGACAAAAAGAGATGAGAATAAATGAGCTGATCCTATACAGGAAGTTTGCAGAGGGCAGGGATGGGCTGCTGCAGGATATGGCGGGGCTGGTGGCGCAGTATGAGGAGAGCGTGCTGAGCCGGGGGAATGTGCCGGCTCTGCGGAATGTGTTCTACAGCTGCATTCATGAACTGCTGGATCTGGCAGGGACCTATGGATTTCACGGAAATCTGTGGCACTGCTACCTGGCGCATCTTCTGGTGATTCATGAGAACAGTTACAGCCGGGGCTGTGAGATGCGGGGGGAGATAGAGGGAACGGTCAATGAGGCCGCACTCCATGACATGGGCATATTTCAGGAGCTTTTCCGCCATGATTTCAGCCTCATGTGCCGGCAGCTCCATGTGCCGGAATTTTCCATGGTGGAGGACTATGAGAGCAGCTGTCTGGAGAGCCGGGTGTACAATTTCAGGATCTGTGAGAGCATCTGTGACCTGGCGGGAAAGCTGCGCTGGGCGGAGTCGCCCAGGGAGATGAAGGACATTCTGGCGCAGTTTTACAAGGAGCACGGGGTGGGAAAATTCGGACTCCACAAATCCTTCCGCATTGTGCGGGTGCAGGGGGAGGGAGCAGTGAGAATTGAGCCCATTCCTGTGATCGCCCATGTGGCCCTGAAGGATCTGATCGGCTATGAACTTCCCAAGAGGAGGCTTGTGGAGAATACGGAGGCTTTCCTGGAGGGACGGGCGGCCAACAACTGCCTGCTCTACGGCGATGCGGGCACCGGAAAATCCACCTGTATCAAGGCTCTGGCCAACGAATACTACGACAGGGGCCTGCGGGTGGTGGAGGTGTATCGGCATCAGTTCCAGGATCTGAACCAGGTTATCGGACAGATGAAGAACCGCAACTATAAGTTTATCATTTTTATGGATGACCTGAGCTTTGAGGACTTTGAGACAGAGTACAAATATCTGAAGGCTGTCATTGAGGGCGGGCTGGAAAAGAAGCCGGAAAACATCCTCATATACGCCACCTCCAACCGCCGTCATCTGATTCGGGAGAACTACAGCGACAAGGAAGAGATACGGCAGGACATGCACACCAGTGACACGGTGCAGGAGAAGCTTTCTTTGGCATACCGCTTTGGAGCCAGGATTTACTTTGGAGCGCCTGACAAGAGACAGTTCCAGGAGATTGTTCTGGGGCTGGCCTCAAGGCATGGCATAGAGATGGGAGAGGAGGAGCTGCTGCTGGAGGCCAGCAGGTGGGAGCTGTCCCAGGGGGGCCTCTCCGGCAGAACTGCCCAGCAGTTTATCAATTATCTGTCAGGGAAGGAGGGGAATCCAGAGTGAAGATCAGGACATTTGCGGCCATAGATGTGGGAAGTTATGAGCTGGGCATCAAGATTTTTGAATTTTCCGGCAAGGACAGCATACGGGAGATCGACCATGTGACCAGGCGGCTGGATCTGGGGGCGGACACCTTTGCCATGGGAAAGATCAGCAATGAGAAGATGGATGAACTCTGCAGGACCCTGAAAGATTTCGCGGAGATTATGCGCACTTACAGAGTGGAAGATTACAAGGCATATGGCACCAGTGCCATCCGGGAGACGGAGAACAGCACCATTGTCCAGGACCAGATTGCCCAGCGCACAGGGATCCAGGTGGATATACTGAGCAATTCCGAGCAGCGGTTTCTGGACTATAAATCGGTGGCTTCCAAGGGAGAAAGTTTCCGGAAGGTCATCGAGGAGAAGACGGCCATCCTGGACATTGGCGGAGGGAGCATTCAGGTGTCCCTTTTTGAAAATGACAAGCTTGTATCCACGCAGAACCTGCGGCTGGGAGTGCTGCGGATTCAGGATTATCTGACCCGTTTTTCGGCGAAACAGTTCCAGACAGAGTCGCTGATCCGGGAGATTGCCATGGCCCGTCTGGATACATATGGGAAGCTGTACCTGAAGGATGTACAGATTAAAAATCTGATTATTATCGACGATTATATCTCCCCCTGGGCAGTGCGCAGAAGGTGGAAAAACGGTGGGAAAGCTTTCCTGGAAGCGGAAGATTTCAACGCCTTTTATGAGCTGCTGCAGACCAAAAGTCCTGAATGGATCGCCGCTTCCATGGAAATTGCGGAGGAGAAATATCCTCTGGTCTTTATCAGTGCCGTGCTCATTCAGTGCATTGGGGAGCTGATGGGAGCCAGGCGCATCTGGGTGCCTGGGGTGACGCTCTGTGACGGCATTGCCTATGAGTACGCAGAGAAGATGAAAATGTTCCAGGGGGAGCATGATTTTGAGGAGGATATCATTGCCAGCGCCTTCAATATCAGCAAGAGGTACATGGGCAGCAGAAAGCGTTCGGAGGCTCTGGAGAACATTACCATGGCTATTTTTGACAGCATGAAAAAGATGCACGGGCTGGGAAAACGAGAGCGTCTGTATCTGCGGCTGGCGGCCATACTTCATGACTGCGGGAAGTACATCAGCCTGGTGAATACGGGGGAGGCGTCCTTCCAGATTATCATGTCCACGGAGATTATAGGGCTGTCCCACCAGGAGAGGGAGATTGTGGCCAATGTGGTTCGCTTCAACCACAGCAGATTTGTGTATGATGTGCAGCGGGTGGGAACCCAGAGCCTGGACAGGGATGCTTTTCTGACGGTGGCCAAGCTGACGGCCATACTTCGGCTGGCCACAGGCCTGGACCGGAGCCACAGGCAGAAACTGAAGGGGCTCAAGGCCTCCTGCAGGGACAGCCAGCTGGTGATCACCGTGGACACCCAGGAGGACATTACCCTGGAGAAGGGATTTGTAAAGGGGAACGGGGAGTTTTTTAAGGAAGTATTCAGCGTGGAACCTGTGCTGAAACAGAGAAAGGTATTTTGACAAAAAATAGGGGGATTGTTATGGGTGAGATCGACTATTATGACCCGAAATACTATACCAACAGGGAGCTGAGCTGGATCCTGTTTGACCACAGAGTGTTGAACGAGGCCAGGGACAGGGAGATTCCTCTGTTTGAGCGGCTGAAATTTCTGAGCATCACGGCGTCCAACCTGGATGAATTTTTTATGATCCGTGTGGCCTCCCTGAAAGATATGGTGCATGCGGGCTATCAGAAACCGGATATTGCGGGGCTGACTCCGGAGAGGCAGCTGGAGCTTCTGGACGGGGCCATCCACCGGCTGGTGGCGCTGCAGTATGACACTTACAGCCAGGCGCTGGTGCCGAAGCTGAAGCAAAACGGTCTGCAGATCATTGGCAGCCATGAGGATCTGGGCAAGAAGGAAGCTGCTTTTGTAGACAAATATTTTGAGGAGAATGTGTATCCGGTGCTGACGCCCATGGCGGTGGACTCTTCCAGGCCTTTTCCTCTGGTGCGCAACAAGACGCTGAACATTGTGGCCCTGGTGCGGAAAAAGGGCGCCAACGGGGAACTGGAATTTGCCACGGTGCAGGTGCCGGGGGTTTTAAGCCGGATTGTGGAGCTTCCCTCCAGGGGGGAGGGCAGGAAGGTGATTCTTCTGGAGGAGCTGATTGAGCGGAACATGCACAAGCTCTTCCTGAACTACGATATCGTATGCGCATACCCCTACAGGATTATGCGCAATGCGGATCTGACCATAGATGAGGACGAGGCGGCGGATCTGCTGAAGGAGATTGAAAAGCAGCTGAAAAAGCGTCAGTGGGGGGAGGCCATCCGTCTGGAAGTGGCGGCGGGCTGTGACGAGAGGCTTCTGAACATTTTGAAAGAGGAGCTTCACATTGAGAACCAAAATGTATACATGGTGGACGGTCCCCTGGATCTGACGGTGCTTATGAAGCTTTATGGCCTGGAGGGATTTGACCATCTGAAAGCTCCCAGATACACACCCCAGCCGGTGCCCCAGCTGCCCCAGGGGTGTAAAATCTTCGACCAGATCCGTAAGGGGGACATTCTGCTGCACCATCCATACCAGACCTTTCAGCCTGTGGTGGAGTTCATCCGCCAGGCGGCCAGGGATCCCAAGGTCCTGGCCATCAAACAGACCCTGTACCGGGTCAGCGGCAATTCTCCCATTATTGCGGCCCTGGCCCAGGCGGCGGAAAACGGCAAGCAGGTGACGGTGCTGGTGGAGCTGAAGGCAAGGTTTGACGAGGAGAACAACATTGTCTGGGCCAGGATGCTGGAGAAGGCGGGCTGTCATGTGATCTATGGCCTTGTGGGGCTGAAAACCCACAGCAAGATTACCCTGGTGGTGCGCCGGGAGGTGGACGGCATACGCCGGTATGTGCATCTGGGCACGGGAAACTACAATGACGCCACCGCAAAACTGTACACGGATGTGGGACTTCTGACCTGCTCGGAGGACATAGGGGAGGATGCCACAGCGGTGTTCAACATGCTTTCAGGGTACTCGGAGCCCCTGGCCTGGAATAAGCTTTCCCTGGCGCCCCTGTGGCTTAAGGGCAGGTTCCTGCACCTGATCGAGAGGGAGAAAAAGTATGCTCTGGACGGACGGCCTGCCCGGATCATTGCCAAGATTAACTCTCTCTGCGACCAGGATGTGATTGCGGCGCTGTACGAGGCCGCCTCGGCAGGGGTGAAAGTGGACTTGATCGTGCGGGGAATCTGCTGTCTGAAGACGGGGATCCCGGGGGTCAGCGAGAATATCACCGTGCGCTCCATTGTGGGAAATTTTCTGGAGCACAGCAGGATTTTTTACTTTGAGAATGATGAGCACTATGAGATTTACTGCGGCAGCGCCGACTGGATGCCCAGGAACCTGGAGCGGCGGGTGGAGATCCTCTTTCCGGTGGATCGGCCGCAGCTGAAGGAGAAGCTGCTTCACATTCTGAAGAGTCAGCTTCGGGACAATGTGAAGGCGTCGGTGCTGCAGGCGGATGGCACATATGTGAAGGCGGGCCGGAAGGGAAAAGAGGTCTTTTGTTCCCAGGAAGTCTTCTGCCAGGAAGCAGTGGAGGAGACGGCAGTGGAGGAGAGCGGCCCTGCATCCAGGACGTTTATTCCGGAAACGCACCATGAAGAGAGTCATGCCAGTTCTATTTAGAGGGGAGTCAGCAATAAGATATGAAGAAGGCAGTGATATTTGATCTGGATGGAACTTTATCCGATTCCATACACAGCATAAAGTACAGTGGGGACAAGGCCCTGGAGGCCTTTGGATATGGTCCCTTTACTCTGGAACAGTATAAATATTTTGTGGGGGACGGCGCCGCCGCTCTGGTGCGGAGGGCTCTTCAGGCAGGGGGCGACCAGGAGCTTGTGCATTTTCAGGAGGCATACGCCCGGTACCGGGAGGTTTTCCGGGAAAACTGTATGTACCGGGTAAAACCTTATGAGGGGATTCAGGAGCTTCTGGCGTTTTTAAAAGACCAGGAGGTGAAGACGGCGGTGCTCTCCAACAAGCCCCATGCGGAGACGGAGAATGTGGTGGAGACCCTTTTTGGAAAGGATTATTTTGATGTGATTCGGGGGCAGACGGAGGATGTGGCGCTGAAACCCAGTCCGGAAGGGGTGTACAGGATTCTGGAACAGCTGGGGCTGGGGGCGGCGGACGTGCTGTACCTGGGAGACACTGCCACGGACATGCAGACAGGAAGAAGCGCCGGGGCCTTTACGGTGGGAGCGCTGTGGGGGTTCAGGGAGAAGGAGGAATTGATCCAGGGAGGTGCGGAAGCCCTTGTGGAGTATCCTCTGGAGCTGCTGCGGTATGTCTGAAGAAAATTGTCGAAAAAGTTTGTGTTTTTTTCGTACCATATTGACATGGACGCAAAATCATATTATGATGTGGGCAGGGTGATATCAAAAGACGAAAGGAGGGGTGGAAAAATGTTTGATGACGACGTACTGGAGTGTTTCCTGGAGAACCAGCTGCAGCTGTTTCCTGAGAGGGTGGCAGAGACTCTGGAAGAAGCCCAGGACTTTTTGGAAAGCTGCATGGCTGTGGTTGCCGATTCCGTGGAGGAAGTGATTGAATTCTTCGAGGATGAGGGAATTGACATGGACGGGGCCGTGGGGGATGAAATCCTGGAAGCGGATGAAGTGTTTGATGTAGGGGACGGAAGATATTTGATTGTGACAGGGTAAAATGGAGCGGCGGAGATTTTCCGCCGCTGTTTTTTGCCCTGGCTGTATTTTGTGCTGCCGTGGGTCAGTGGGCCGCTTTCCACCGCCGCAGGTCCTCCAGGAGGCAGTAGGGCACATAGAGCCTGCCATAGCCTGTCCCCAGGTCAAGACCGGGTTTGTTGGCTCCATGGAAATCGCTGCCGCCTGTGATCAGCAGGCCGTGTCTGGCGGCAAGGGCCCGCATCTGGCGTTCTTCGGCGGGGGAGTAGGTGCCGTAGACGGCTTCCAGGCCTCCCAGGCCCGCCTGAGCCAGTTCTGCCGTGAGCTGTTCCAGACGCTCGCCGCTCATGCGGTACAGCACCGGGTGGGCCAGAACGGGAACACCCCCGGCCTGGAGCACCAGCTTCACTGCCTGGACGGGAGTGACTTTCTCCCGGGGGACAAAACAGGGGCAGTGATCGCCGATAAAACGGTCAAACGCCTCCGTCATGCTGTTGATATGGCCGTGGCCGAGCATATATTTGGCATAGTGGGCTCTTGTGATGACTGCGTCCGGAAATTCCGCTCTCAGCGCCTCATAGGTGATGGGGATGCCGGCTTCCTGAAGGCGCAGGCACATTTTCCGGTTTCTGGCATCCCTGGAATCCACGAAAGCCTGCAGTCTGGCCTGAAAGGCGGTATTTTTATAGTCTATATACAGGCCCAGGATGTGGACGTCCCGGCCCTGGTACTCTGTGGAAAACTCTATGCCGGGTATGACCTCCGGCACCAGGGGGGCCTGGGAAGACGGTGTCCTTTCCTGAGCGGAATGTCCGGGCGTCTGTCCTGCGGGATGCTGGGAAGCAGGCTGTTCTGCCTGGGGGTGGGAAGTTGCCTGTTCTGCGGGATGCTGGGAAGCAGGCTGTTCTGTCTGGGGGTGGGAAGCTGCCTGTCCTGCGGGATGCTGGGAAGCAGGCTGTTCTGCCTGGGGGTGGGAAGCTGCCTGTTCTGCGGGATGCTGGGAAGCAGGCTGTTCTGCCTGGGGGTGGGGAGCTGCCTGTCCTGCGGGATGCTGGGAAACAGGCTGTTCTGTCGGGGGGTGGGAAGCTGCCTGGGCAGGCGGCTTCCCGGAAGGAGCGGCCGCCTGGGCTTCCAGGTGGGCTTTCAGGCTCTGTGCATATTCCAGGGCTTCCTCCAGGCCTTCCACCGTGTCGTGGTCGGTGAGGGCAAAAGCTCCAAGCCCTTTTTCCATGGCATAGTCCACAAGGGCGGAAGGCGAAAAAGTGCCGTCGGACCGGTTGGAATGTACGTGTAGATCAATGGCCAGCATAAGAAAAATCTCCTTATTATTCCTCGTCCTCTTCTTCGTCTTCTTCCGTGTGAGTGGTGATGGCGGTACGCTTCCTGGCCATTTCGTCGTTTGCCAGGTATTCGTCATAGGTGGTGATCTTGTCCACCAGTTTTCCGTCAGGAAGGATTTCCATAATACGGCCTGCCGTGGTCTGTACAAACTGATGGTCATGGCAGGAGAACAGGGCCACTCCCGGGAATTTGATCAGTCCATTGTTCAGGGCGGTGATGGATTCCATGTCCAGATGGTTGGTGGGCTCGTCCAGAACCAGGCAGTTGGCGCCGCTGATCATCATCTTGGACAGCAGGCAGCGGACTTTCTCGCCGCCGGAGAGCACTTTCACTTTTTTCACCCCGTCTTCCCCTGCGAAGAGCATACGTCCTAAGAATCCCCGCACGTAAGTGGCGTCTTTTATGGGGGAGTAGCCGGTGAGCCAGTCCGCAATGGTCAGGTCGTTGTTGAATTCCTCCGTGCTGTCCTTGGGGAAATAGGCCTGGGAGGTGGTAATGCCCCACTTGTAAGTTCCCTCGTCCGGCTCCAGTTCGCCCATAAGGATCTGGAACAGGGTGGTTTTGGCCAGTTCCTGGCTGCCTACAAAGGCAATCTTGTCATTGCGCCCCACAACAAAGGAAATATCGTCCAGCACTTTCTCTCCGCCGATGGTCTTGGACAGATGTTCTACAGTGAGCACTTCGTTTCCGATTTCCCTCTCAGGACGGAAGTCAATATAGGGATATTTGCGGCTGGAGGGCCTTATTTCGTCCAGTTCAATCTTCTCCAGAGCACGCTTTCTGGAGGTAGCCTGTTTGGATTTTGACGCGTTGGCAGAGAAACGGGAGATGAACTCCTGGAGCTCTTTGATCTTCTCCTCTTTCTTCTTGTTGGCCTCCTTCATCTGGCGGATAAGGAGCTGGCTGGACTGGTACCAGAAGTCGTAATTGCCCGCGTAGAGCTGGATTTTTCCATAGTCAATATCGGCTGTGTGGGTGCACACTTTGTTGAGAAAATATCGGTCGTGGGAGACCACAATTACGGTGTTCTCAAAGTTGATAAGGAACTCTTCCAGCCAGGCTATGGCGTCCAGATCCAGGTGGTTGGTGGGCTCGTCCAGAAGCAGTACGTCCGGGTTGCCGAAGAGGGCTTTTGCCAGCAGTACTTTCACTTTGATGCTTCCGTCCAGGTCCTTCATGGTGCTGTAGTGCAATTCTGAGTCAATGCCCAGACCGTTCAGCAGCATGGCGGCATTGGACTCCGCCTCCCAGCCATCCATCTCTGCAAATTCCCCTTCCAGTTCGCTGGCCCGGATGCCGTCCTCGTCCGTAAAGTCTTCTTTTGCGTAGATGGCATCTTTCTCCTTCATGATCTGGTACAGGCGCTCATTGCCCATGATGACGGTATCCATCACAACAAAATCATCATATTTAAAATGGTCCTGCTCCAAGAAGGAAAGGCGCTGTCCCGGAGTGATTATCACGTCCCCCCTGGTGGTCTCCAGGCTGCCGGAGAGTATCTTGAGAAAGGTGGATTTGCCCGCGCCGTTGGCCCCGATCACACCATAGCAGTTGCCTTCTGTGAACTTGATGTTCACGTCCTCAAACAGTGCCTTTTTTCCGATTCGTAATGTCACATTGTTCACGCTGATCATGTATAAAACCTCATTTCCGCTGCGTCTCCGGATCCTTCCCGGAGGGCTGTCTGTTTTGCTTTGTCTCTTCAATTATACACAAAACCTTTGAATTATCAAGAAGAATCGGGATTACAACTTTTTTCTTTTTTTCCGGCAGAAGGAATCTGAAATTCCTGCCATTTTACGCTCTGAAATTTTTCTGCCCGGGGCAGTCTGAAAGGGCAGTTTTTCGTTTTTTTCTTTGTGCAGTTTGTCGTAGGAGGTAAAGGCGCAGTGGGCATGTTGTACGAAATTGTGCAGTACAGGAAAAAAATGTCATACTTTCGCTTGATATTCCCTTGGTAAATTGTTACAATAACTATGGACTGGCAGGGCTCTGTGGTTCTGCCGGGGGCAGCCGGGTCTTAGGGCTGCGAAAATTTTATGTGAAAGGGAGAAACAATATGAAGAAATGGGTGTACTTGTTTACGGAGGGCAATGCGGATATGCGTGAGCTTCTCGGCGGCAAGGGTGCAAACCTGGCGGAGATGACCAAGCTGGGGCTGCCTGTGCCGCAGGGATTCACGATCACCACGGACGCTTGTACTCAGTACTATGAGGACGGGGAGAAGATCAACGACGAGATCCAGGGGCAGATCAATGAGCATATTGGCAAAATGGAGGAGATCACCGGCAAGAAGTTCGGCGATACCAAGAATCCGCTGCTTGTGTCTGTGCGCTCCGGTGCCAGGGCATCCATGCCGGGCATGATGGATACCATCCTGAACCTGGGCCTGAATGAGACCGTGGTCAACACCATCGCCGGACAGACTGGCAATGAGAGATGGGCGTGGGACTGCTATAGAAGGTTTATCCAGATGTACTCCGACGTCGTAATGGAAGTCGGCAAGAAGTATTTTGAGGAACTGATTGACAAGATGAAGGCAGCCAGGGGCGTCAAGATGGATGTGGAGCTCACGGCGGCAGATCTGAAGGAGCTTGCAAATCAGTTCAAGGCTGAGTACAAATCCAAGATCGGACAGGATTTCCCGGATGATCCCAAGGAGCAGCTGATGGGCGCCGTGAAGGCCGTGTTCCGTTCCTGGGACAACCCCAGAGCCAATGTGTACCGCAGGGACAACGACATTCCTTATTCCTGGGGAACTGCCGTAAACGTGCAGATGATGGCTTTCGGAAACTGGTCCGATGAGTCCGGCACCGGCGTTGCATTTACCAGGGATCCGGCAACCGGCGAGAAGAAGCTTATGGGCGAGTTCCTGATGAATGCCCAGGGCGAGGACGTGGTGGCAGGTGTCCGTACTCCTATGCCCATCGCAAAGATGGAAGAGATTATGCCTGAGGTGTTCGAGCAGTTCAAGGATGTGTGCAACAAGCTTGAGAACCACTACAGGGATATGCAGGATATGGAGTTCACCATTGAGAATAAAAAGCTCTACATGCTGCAGACCAGGAACGGCAAGAGAACTGCACAGGCTGCCCTGAAGATCGCCTGCGATCTGGTGGACGAGGGAATGAGAACCGAGGAAGAGGCTGTGGCTATGATCGAGCCCCGTAACCTGGATACTCTGCTGCATCCTCAGTTTGACTCTGCTGCACTGAAGGCGGCAACACCTCTTGGACGTGGCCTGGGTGCTTCCCCGGGTGCTGCATGCGGCAGAATTGTCTTCTCTGCAGAGGACGCAGAAAGCTGGGCTGCAAAGGGTGAGAAGGTGGTGCTTGTGCGTCTGGAGACCTCTCCCGAGGATATCACCGGCATGAAGGTTTCCCAGGGAATCCTTACCGTGCGCGGCGGCATGACCTCCCATGCGGCAGTGGTTGCCCGTGGTATGGGAACCTGCTGTGTGTCCGGATGTGATGACATTATTATGGACGAGGCTGCCAAGAAGTTCACCCTGGCAGGCAGGGAGTTCAAGGAGGGAGACTGGATCTCTATCGACGGCTCCACCGGCAATATCTACGGAGAGCGGATTGCCACTGTGGACGCTACTATCGCCGGAGAGTTCGGCAGGATTATGGCCTGGGCTGACAAGTACAGGAAGCTGAAGGTGCGCACCAATGCGGATACTCCTGCAGATGCCAGGAAGGCTCGTGAGCTTGGGGCAGAGGGTATTGGACTGTGCCGTACGGAGCATATGTTCTTCGAGGAGGATAGAATTGCTGCATTCCGCGAGATGATCTGTTCCGATACCGCTGAGGAGAGAGAAGCTGCTCTTGAGAAGATTCTGCCTTATCAGCAGGGCGACTTTGAGAAGCTCTATGAGGCAGTGGAGGGTTGCCCTGTAACCATCCGTTTCCTTGATCCGCCTCTGCATGAGTTCGTTCCCACAGAGGAGGCTGACATTGAGAAACTGGCCAAGGCAAAGGGAAAGACCGTTCAGGATATCAAGAATATCATTGCAAGCCTGCATGAGTTCAATCCTATGATGGGCCACAGGGGATGCCGTCTGACCGTGACATACCCTGAAATCGCAAGGATGCAGACCAGGGCAGTGATCCGTGCAGCCATCAATGTGAAGAAGGCTCATCCTGACTGGAGTGTGAAGCCGGAGATTATGATCCCTCTGATCTGTGAGATCAAGGAGCTGAAGTTTGTAAAGAAGATCGTGGTTGAGACCGCCGACGCGGAGATCGCTGCCGCAGGTATTGCCCTTGAGTACGAAGTGGGTACCATGATCGAGATCCCCAGGGCGGCCATGACTGCTGATGAGATTGCCAAGGAAGCTGATTTCTTCTGCTTCGGTACCAACGACCTTACCCAGATGACGTTCGGCTTCTCCAGAGATGACGCTGGCAAGTACTTGAATGCTTACTACGACACCAAGATTCTGGAGAACGATCCGTTTGCAAAGCTGGACAGGAACGGCGTGGGCAAGCTGATGCAGGCTGCTATCCAGCAGGGTCGGCCGGTGAATCCCAAGCTGCATATCGGTATCTGCGGTGAGCACGGCGGCGATCCTTCCTCCGTGGAATTCTGCCATCAGATCGGCCTGGACTATGTATCCTGCTCACCTTTCAGGGTGCCTATAGCAAGGCTCGCGGCAGCGCAGGCGGCGATAAACAATGTAGGAAAGTAGATTACAAATATATGTACTTTACGGAGTATCTGATAACCAGAGCTGATGTGAATGATTTCATGGTACATCGTCCGGAGTACACAAAGGCGAACCGCTTTGAGGATTTCGTTTGTAAAATCTATCTTTAACGATTAGGGGAAAATTCATTTGAGAGTTTTCCCCTTTTTTCGTGGTTTTTTCAAAGGATTCTATCCCAAACAAAGGATAGAGTCCTTTTTATATACACAAACAAAATAATCAAAGGAGGTTCATGTATGAACAACACAGCGTTAAGAGCAGAGGCGCAGAGCGCCAACAACACACACATGGTTTTTGCGAACGAGGAACATGAGAAGTTTTATTATGAGAAATTGGAACAGGCGAGGTATCAGGACTGCTATCACAAGGCTTTGATCTACATTCTCGGCATTTCAGAGGATACAAGGTATCATTTCAGCCAGATCTATGATATGAAGTCCGGATTCATCAAGCCGGAGTGCCTGCATCAGGGCTGGCAGACAAGCGGCAGTGTCCGGGTGGTAAGGCTTGCTTTTAACCTTTACACAGATGGCACTCCGAGTGTTGACGATTATAAGCGCAAGGACGAGCAGATCAGAGAGTGCAGGGAGTATTCGGTAAGTGATATTTTCTGCTGCGGCTATGCGATGTACTTCTGGCAGGGCATCAGGCTCCGTTATCCGGAATACTGCAAAAAGCAGAAGTCCATTGAGGAGATCCTTGCAGAAATGGAGAAGAAACGTGCTGAAAATTCGACTGATGGGAACAAAGAATGATATTAAGTGGTTCGAGAAAATTTTGAAAAGGCAACCCAAAGTGGCTGTGACGGAAGTTTCGGAACTGTACCGGAACAAAGGTACAAACAGGTATTACCGGGCTTATGTGGAAGTGCAGAAAGCCAACATCAAAGAAAAATCTGACTAATACGGAGGAATAAAACCATGTGTAAAGTTATAGCAATCGCAAACCAGAAAGGCGGAGTGGGCAAGACCACCACAACGAGCAATTTAGGGATCGGGCTGGCAAAACAGGGAAAAAGAGTTTTACTTATTGATGCGGACGCACAGGGGAGCCTGACTGCAAGCCTTGGCTTTACGGAGCCTGACAAGCTGGAAGTCACCCTTGCAAGCGTAATGGAAAAGGTTATCAACGATGAAGAAATGGAACCGGGCTACGGCATCTTAAAGCACGAAGAAGGGATTGACCTGATGCCGGGGAACATTGAGCTGTCCGGCTTGGAGGTTTCCCTTGTGAACGTGATGAGCAGGGAGATCATGATGCGCTCTTATATGGATATGGTAAAGGAGCAGTACGATTATATCCTGATTGATTGTATGCCCTCACTTGGCATGATTACCATAAATGCCTTTGCCTGTGCGGACAGCATACTGATACCCGTGCAGGCCGCATATCTGCCCGTGAAAGGTCTGGAACAGCTTATTAAGACCATAGGCAAGGTAAAGCGGCAGATCAATCCCAGGCTGGAGATTGAGGGCATTCTGCTGACAATGGTAGACAACCGTACCAATTATGCAAGGGATATTACAGCGCTGCTTATTGAAACGTATGGGAGCAGGGTACGGATATTTGAGAACAGCATACCGATGTCGGTAAGGGCGGCGGAAACTTCTGCGGAAGGCGTCAGCATCTACCAGCATGACCCGAAAGGCAGGGTTGCGGGTGCATACCAGTCTTTGACGGAGGAGGTGCTTGGCAGTGGGCAGTAAGGCAGGGAGTGCGTCAAAAGTCAAACTGAACACTTTTGATGATTTATTCGGCGGCGCAGAAAATACGGCGGGGGAGCAGATTATCCATGCGAAGCTGGCCGATCTACATACATTCAAAGGCCACCCTTTCCGTGTCCTTGATGATGAAAAGATGGAGGAAACCACGGAGAGCATCGGCAAATATGGTGTGCTTGTACCTGGAATTGTAAGGCCACGGGCAGGGGGCGGCTATGAGATGATAGCCGGACACCGGAGGAAACGGGGTTCTGAAAGGGCAGGGCTTGATACGATGCCCGTCATTGTCAGGGATTATACGGACGATGAAGCCACGATCATCATGGTGGATTCCAATATCCAGCGTGAGGACATTTTACCGAGCGAGAAAGCCAGGGCTTATGCCATGAAGTATGAGGCAATGAAACATCAGGGAAGCAGGGGCGGCAGTACCCTTGATGAAGTGGGGGAAGCTGCCGGGGAGAGTGGAAAGACGGTGCAGAGGTATGTATGGCTTGCAAGGCTCTCTGATGAGCTGCTTGACATGGTGGATAAGAAAAAGATAGGGATAGCGCAGGGCGTGGATATTTCTTTCCTGACAGAAGAAGCCCAGCAATGGGTGTTCGTTATCTTAGAGGAAACAGGGGCGGCAATGAACGCTTCCCAATCGGCAAAGCTGAAGGAGTATGGGAAAAGTGGAGAGCTTACGCCTGCGATGGTAAGGCTGATACTGGCGGAGGAAAAGCCGAAAGAAAGAAAAGTAACGATTAAGGGCGATAAGATCAACAGGTATTTTCCAGAGGAATACTCCAATGATGACATAGAGGGCATCATTATCCAGCTTTTGGAGGAATGGCAGAGTAAGCAGTAAAGGAGGCGGTAAAATGGGCGAGCCATTGAAGTTTGATTATTACTATGGCATTGAAGCAGAGCAGTTTTCTTTTTACCGTGTTCCCCGCCTGCTGATTAAAGACGAGCGTTTCAAGGGGCTTAGCAGCGATGCTAAGCTCCTGTATGGGCTGATGCTTGACAGAATGTCAATGTCCATGAAAAATGGGTGGCTGGACGATGAAAACCGGGCATATATCATCTATGCTGTGGAGAACATCATGGAAGATTTGGGCTGCTCTAAGCCTACCTGCATAAAGGTCATTAAGGAGCTGGATGCGGATAATGGGATTGGGCTGATAGAGAAAAAACGCAGGGGGCTTGGGAAGCCTGACATAATCTATGTGAAAAATTTTGCTTCTGTGCCAGAAAAAGAGTGTGCGGAAAAGCCTGAAAACACTGATGTTTCCACAGAAGTAAAAAATCTTTACTTCAAGAAGGAAAGAAATTTGACTTCTGGAAGTAAAGAAACTGAACCTCAGCAAGTAAAAGAACCTGACTTCAAGAGGGAAAATAATTTGACTTCCGGAAGTAAAGGAACTGGACTTCAAGAAGTAAAAGAATTTGCCCCTAATTATAACAATACTAACTATAACAATCAGAACTATACTGATATGAGTTATACCAATCCTATCAATCAATCCACGGGAAATGCGGATGCGATTGATGAAACAAGCGCATATATGGCGCTGATCCGTAAAAATCTGGAATATGAACACCACATGAGATATGACCAGGACAGGGATATGTATGAGGAAATCTATGAAACTGTCTGTGATGTGGTCTGTGTGAAGCGCAGGACAATCCGCATCAATGGGGAAGAATACCCATATGAGCTTGTAAAATCCCGTTTCCTGAAGCTGAACAGCGGCCATGTGGAGTATGTCATGAGCTGCATGAGGGAAACTGTCACAAAGATCACCAACATCAGGGCATACCTGATCACGGCGCTTTACAATGCCCCCTCAACCATGAGCCATTACTACCAGCAGGAGGTGCAGCATGATATGTATGGCGGCGGGTGGGCGGAAAAAGGAATTACTTAACCAACTTCTGGACACAATGTCCAGAGGTGGCGGATATTCTGGATGGCGTGTATGATATTGCTGTGGAACAGGAAACGGAGGAACATATGGAGAAAAAAGCATACATTACAGAGGAAGAACAGAAAAAATGCCGGAAGGTGGCGGATGCCTTTGCAGAGCTTGAAGATGTGGACATCGTGGTAGTTGATGCTGGCAGGTATGGTTTTGTAAAGCTGCAATATTACACGCCGCCGACAGGCTTTGAGAATGATTCTACTTTCACGGACAGCAGAGAAATGTTTGAAGATTTGTGGGAGGAATGGCTTCATACACAGATCATTGTGCTTGCAAGGGAAATGGGCGCAGGTGATATTGACTACGATAATTTTTTCAAACGATTGCCAGAAGAAAAGCAGAATGAGCTTATGGGCAGGAAACAGATTTTCGCAGAAACAGCGGGAATAGAAATATGATGGGCCTGACAAAGTGTGGCGGGCGGCATTTTCAGCCTTGCCGGAAGTGTGATTATCTTTTCAATCACACTTCCGGCAAGGTTTCCAGGGGTACGGGGGTGGAAGACCCCTGTCTTAAAAAAATGATAAGTTGAGAACAGCGTAAGGGCAGTTATGAGTCAGTAGATTTGTAGCTGCCCTTTTTTTATTGTTTCCGGCAAGTGAACCAGGAAACGGGAAGGAGATTACTATGGAATCGTTACGGGATGTCAGGAGGGCAATGGAACGTGAGATAAAGAAAGGGAGCTGCCCGCTTATGTTTGACAGGCTGGAGTTTGGCGGCAAGCCTTTCCAGTTTATCATGTCAGAGGAAAAGCTGGATGAAGTGCTTGCGTATCTGTTAAGGCTAAAGTCTTTCCGGCAGTATGCGGAGAAAACCATAATCAACAACGTGTATATGGACTTGGATATGCTCTGCAGGAGGCCGCAGTTTAAACGTACCCATTCCGTCATAGACCGGGAGGGGATTTATGCCAGGGCGCAGAGGTACAAAAAGAGGTTACAGCCGGATTATGACAGGGGGCTGTGCCTGGAAACGGTGCGGTGCGTCTTTACACTTCCAGAGGGTGAGGCGGAGAAATACCGGATAACCCATGACGGGCATGAAACCTATGCCTTTATCATGTCAAACAAATATATCCTTGGCCTGTTTACCCATTGTGAAGCGGCAAGGAAATCCGTTGTTCCGGACGGGGCGGGGTATGGACACCTTACAGGGCAGGAACAGAGAATCGTGCTGCTTGAGGCCGTGGGGGAAGTGCTGTTCCAGGCATTATTGCTTGATGATGTGGAGTATGCGGGTAATGAGCTGTCTGCCAATCTCCACACGGTCTATTGCTTAAATGAAAAATGATAACTTCTGGACATGATGTCTAGAAGTGGGAGGGAGAAATAGATGTATTTTAAAGTGAAGATTGTCTATGGCATTATCTGCCGGGGGATTCCACCTTAGTGCATGGGTTTTCACAAAAAAGCAACAGGGAGGTGCTTCATGCAGGAGGAAGTAACACAAAAAACGATTGCCCTTGTGATCAAGACCGCAAAATTAGACGCCAACGTGCTGAAAGCCGCAATGAGGATGTACCTGAACCACCATAAGCAGAAAGCACAGAAAACGCATGGGAAAACTTCTGTGAAAAAACTCGTTGGCGAGGGCGTGGGGGTATCGTCGATTGAGGTCACGGATGGCAATATCAAATCTTTTGAGCGTACAGCCCGGAAGTACAATGTTGATTTTGCCATTAAGAAAGACAAGACAACCGAACCGCCTAAGTATGTGGTGCTTTTCAAGGGCAGGGATGCCGATGCAATCGCACAGGCATTCAAGGAATTTGTTTATGGTAATGAGAAAAAGAAAGGCAGGGTTTCCCTGAGAGAGAAGCTGAAGCATTTCAAGGACGCAGTGTCGCAGGACAAGAACCGGGAACGGAGCCGGGAGAAGAACAAGGACAGGGGGCAGAGCCTATGAGCAATATAATAAACGGCATTGCCAAAGACCTGAAAGCCATTCCGAAGAACCTTAAGGCAAAGACCGGGAACATTGACAAAAAGAAACTTTTCCTGATGAATCTGCCCTATATGCTTGCTGGATATTTCTGCGACAAAGTGGCGTGTCTGTGGAGGGTATCGCCGGGGCAAGATGCTTCCGCAAAGATGATGGAAGTCATGGCGGGGCTGGAAGGTTTATTTTCCAATCCACTGCCGAGTTTCTATCCGAGTGACCTTCTGATCGGGGTGTGCTGCGGCATCGCTTTACGGCTTGCGGTATATTTCAAAGCAAAGAACGCCAAGAAGTTCCGGCATGGCATGGAGTACGGTTCTGCCAGGTGGGGCAACGCAAAGGACATAGAGCCTTACATGGATTCCGTATTCGAGAACAATATTCTGCTGACGCAGACGGAGCGGCTGATGATGTCAGGCAGGCCGAAACAGCCAAAGTACGCAAGGAATAAAAATATCCTTGTTATTGGCGGCTCCGGTTCCGGCAAGACGAGGTTTTTTGTAAAACCGAACCTTATGCAGATGCACTCATCGTATGTTGTCACTGATCCGAACAGATAAGTATAATAGGGTTATAGGGAAGCGCGCACCCTCAAAGAAAGGAGGTTACACACCATGAAGAAGC
>OFGA01000135.1_pt1 | contig 66172 bp, 71 predicted proteins | sample 1521471 | NCBI WGS metagenome assembly OFGA01 (sample SAMEA3504086, study PRJEB24116) | mouse gut metagenome | biome: mouse gut; feature: mouse-associated habitat; material: faeces | place: Denmark | collected 2011 | reverse complement strand
TTATGTGTTATCATATAGATACGACTCCTTTACTGGTGGATATGGATAATTGTTACTGGACATTTCAATTATACCACAGACCAGTGAGGAGTTGTTTTATTTTGTAACAAAGAGAATCCCGTATTTATGCGGGTTCTGGCGTTTCGCAAACGCCTAAATACAGATCATATGAAAGGAGCAGTAGTAGATAATGCTATGAAAGAGAGAAGTGAGCAAATAGATATTTTAAAAGGGATATTGATTCTTTTTGTCATTATTGGGCATTGCGATAAAACACGGCCAAATGGAGTGATTCAGATCATTTATTGGTTTCATATGCCTTGTTTTTTTTTTGATAACCGGTTATTTGCTGAAAATACCGGAAGAATATAAAATCTGGTTTTTGAAAAATATTAAAAGACTGATCATTCCACACATAGCATGGTTTGGATCAATAACGATCCTTACCGGAGATCATGGGTTGAAGAGATCTCTTTGTTTTATTTTGGGAGCAAGAAATATCGGAGGTGTATATTGGTATGTTCCCTGTCTGATATTTTCTATGTTGGTCTTTATTATAATAGAGAAAGAAGTGGGGGGGGGTAAAATGACATATTTATGTATTTTGTTACTATATCTTTTTTCCTGTATCTATATTTTTTTACCCTTTAAAGAAAGATCCTACAATATAACATTTTCATTTGGTTGTATGAGTCTTGCATGTACATATATAGGAATTGGATATACAGTGAGAAAGTTTGGATTATTAAGATATCGAAACAGCAGGCCGGTCATTGGCTTGATCGTACTTATTTTACTTATGACACTTATTTTATATAAATCAGGAATCTATAAGTACAATATGGATATGGCCGGTCTAAAACTGGGAGCACCGATCTTAAATCTTGTCATTCCAGGTGGTATCATGATCTTATTAATTAATACGATACCTTTATTAAGGGGAAAAGTAGGCTTTTTTCTTTCAGAATTAGGCAGAGGATCTTTATGTATAATGTATGTGCATAAATTTTTCCTGAATAATATTTTTGAAAAAGTTCTGGGGGTAGAGGGCTTTATCTGGATCGTCAATGTTATTATTACAGTAGCGCTATCATATTGTGTGTATAAGTTCATCTCCCAAAATAATATATTTAGAGTATTATTTAATGGAGGAAGCTAAAATGTCATTAAAAAAAAGAAACATGCTCTTGATCATACCACATCCGGATGATGAAATGCTTGTAGGAGGGTCTGTTTTATATCAGTTTGCACAGAACAAAAATTGGGAGACATACGTTTTGTATACAACAGAAGGTGCTGCATTATATGAAAGGCCGGAAGTGAGAATGAAAGAAGCTATTCGTGCTTTGAAAGTCATGGGTATTCCGGAAAGCCAAATTATTTTCCTGGGTTATGGAAATGAGTGGCAGGGACAATATAATATTTATAATGCCCCAGAAGATCTGGAACTTGTTTCGCTAAATGGCAAAAAGCAGACATCTGCTTTAAAATCACATCCAGAATATTGTTTTTACAAAGCGGGAGAACATCATAAGTTTACACGATATAACTATAAAAAGGATCTTCAGGATGTGATACAGGCAATAAAACCTGAGATCATTATAGCAGTAGATATGGATGATCATCAGGAACATATGGCAACTTCATTATTTCTAGATGAGTGTTTACACGATATTATAAAAATGGAGGATAGCTACTCCCCATTACTTCTGAAAAAATTTGCTTATGAAGGTTTATGGAAAGGACCAGATGACTATTTTAATATTCCTCGGATCCCAACTTTGAATGGCGAAAATGAAGAAAATAGAACCAGAAATCCTGCTTTCTTGTGGAATGAAAGAATTCGCTTTGAGGTATCAGAAAAATGTAATACTTTATTTTTATGTAATAATGTTTTGAATAAAGCTATCAAAAAACATATATCCCAAACCGGATGGCTGTGTGCTACAAGATTGATCAACAGCGACATTGTGTATTGGTATAGAAGGACAGATAATTTGGCATTAAAGGCTGGTATCGATGTTTCCTCTGGAGATGGTACTTTTTTGAATGATTTTAAGATGATAGATACATGCGATGTAAGAAATAAAAATACAATATGGGAGAACTGTTCATGGTATCCATCAAAATATGACAAAGAAAAAACAGTAAATATTTCTTGGAAAGAAAAGAAGAAAGTGAAAGAGATCGTGATCTATGAATCGCCGGAATCAGACGCAGGTAAAATCTTAAATCTGCATATCGAATTGGATGATGGTCATGAATTCAACACTGGAGAATTGAAACATAAAGAAATAAAAAATGTTTTTTCTTTACAGGAAGAACATCATATAAAAGGATTAAAGATCCAGATGACGCAAACAGAGGGAAAAGGAGGGATCTCTGAAATAGAAATATATTCTGATCCTTTTGATTTAGCTAATTATGTATTGCCAATAAAGGAGATACAGAAGGATCCTTTTGAGACAAATTATTTGATCATCAAAAAAGTGATTAATTTTTTTGAAAGCAAATTATTTCATCTGAAAGCTAGAATATGTTTAAAATAGAGGGGACGAGTATGAAAGGTGATCTTGCGGTCGATATTGTGATCCCTTGGGTAGACGGAAGCGATCCTGTATGGAAACAGGATAAGGAAAGATATGACCTTAGTATCGGAAAAAGTGAGGGAAATCAAGAAAGCAAATATCGCGACTGGGAACTGTTAAGATTTTGGTTCCGCAGTATTGAAAGAAATATGGACTGGATCAATAAAGTGCATTTTATAACATATGGCCATCTTCCAGAATGGCTGAATACATCAAATGCAAAGCTGAATATCGTTGCGCATGGAGATTATATTCCGGATAAATATTTACCCACATTCAATTCTCATGTTATTGAACTTAATGTTCATAGAATTCCGGACCTTGCAGAACGATTTGTTTATATGAATGATGATACTTTTATTTTAGATAGAGTAGATAGGAGTATTTTTTTTGATGATCATGGTATGCCACGACAAATGATGAAAATAATGTGTCTGGATAATTATGATCCTGATGTTGACTTTTGTATAATAGATTTTAACAATATGGGGTTGATCAATCGTAATTTTTCCATTCATGATTTTGATAAAAGGAAACTATTCAGCTTTAAATATGATCTCAGAACAAATATTAGAAATATGGCATTACCATTATCATATGTCTATCCTGGTTTTTGCCAGCTGCATATGCCTGCTCCCTTTTTAAGATCTACATTTTTGGAAGTATGGGACAAAGAAGAAAGATACTTAGATAAAACATGTACACACAAGTTCAGGCATTATAAAGATGTGAATCAATGGTTGATGCAGTATTGGCAACTTGTAAAAGGAGATTATACACCGATCAATGCTGCTAAATATTCAAAAATGTTTGAGATCGGAAGAAATGATGAGGAAATGTTTACAGCATTAAAGAACCATACATATAAAATGGTATGTCTGAACGATTCTGATTCGGCAATAGACTTTGAAAAAGAAAAAAGACAACTGATCCAGATCATGAAGATATTATATCCAAAGAGATCCGGCTACGAAAAGGAAGATAAATAATCGTCCAAGTAAATAGAAATATTGCAACAATAACTAAAAAACTATATTACTTTAATGAAAGTAATTGACAATAGCAGGGAGGTATCGCGAGATGTCTGGCCAAGAACTGCAGGATGTTATTTTTTCACGGGTTAGAGAACGGAAATTTGTTGAGGAAATGAAAATTGGAGGGGTGATCTTTCCAATCATTAAATTGAATGATTATGATGTATATTTATATGGATATCATGAAGATACTCTATCTCTTATTACTTACTTTGATTGTTATGACATCAAAGTAAAGGCGATCATTAAATCTGGCCAAAATACAATAACCGCAAAAGATAAAATAGACCATATTCCAATAATCGATATTTCAGAGATTAAGAATATATTTTGTAATAAAAAGGCGTTTGTCTTTATTGATCTAAACAAGATCCGTACTACAAAATATAAGGGGATAATGTTGAAGATCTATAATAAATTTCAAACAGTTGCAATAAAAATAAAAACATTTGGCTTCATACGGGCTATAGGAAGTAAAAACTATTATGTGATCACCAATAGAGAAAAGATCCAGATATATGCGTATTCTCATACATGGACAGATGCAGGAAGGATCAAATACTATCTCACTCATTATAATGACATTCTTAAGGTATATCATTTATTGAGTGATGATATTTCCCGAAAAACAATGATTGAGTATATTCGGGCATATATGCAGTCAGGTATATACCATTTGGCACAATGTGATGGTAAAGTAAAATATTTTTGTGGGCATGGGCTGAAAGGCTCAAAGGATCGTTATGAAAGTCTATATACAAAAAAGAAGGATGATGTGTGGCTTAATTGCGGATCCAACATTGGAGATTCAATTTTTCTTTACTTTGCAAACGGATTTGACGCAGACATGATCTTTGCATTTGAGGGTGATAAAAAAACGTATCAAAAGTTATGCTCAAATTTAGCATTATTACCAATCGATCTAAGAAATAAGGTCGTGGCTATAAATGAATTTATTTGTGGGACTACTAATTTTGTAGAGATCCTTAAAGATAAAAAAGTCTCTTTCGTTAATGCAGATATAGAGGGATGCGAATTGGATCTGTTAAAGAGCTTAAAAGATATAATAAGAAAAGACAGGCCAGTTTTGGCGATCTGCGCTTACCATAAAGCCAGTGATCTGGTCGATTTTACTGACTATTTAAATACGATTACTACAGATTATGAAATAGTGTTGCGAAAGTACTTTGCAGATCTCAATGACAAAGGGCAGACAGCAGAGATCGTTTGGTATGCAATACCGAAGGAAAAGCGAACAGAAGAATATGTGAAACTCAAATAAGCTTTTCTTTTTATATACAGATAAACTCATGAAAATTCTACTTGAAACACATGTTCGCACATGGTAAAATGGCTTTATGAATAAATTTAGAAATGATATGGTGCTTCTGGCAGGCATTCTGCTTGTAGCATTGATTTTCTGGCTGATTCCAAGGTCACTGCCCGGAAATGCCCTGGCAGTAGCCGTTGTGTATCAAGACGGACAGAGGATCGGAAGTTATCTTCTTACACAGGATCTTTCCCTTACCATTCCCTATGGAAAACAAAGTGGATATAACCTGCTTTCCATCCGGGAGGGGCGTGCTTTAATCTCCGATGCGGATTGTCCCGACAGACTCTGTGTCAGGCAACATGCCATCGGCCAAAGCGGGGAGAGTATCATCTGTCTGCCCCACAAACTGGTAATACAGATTGAGTCTGGAAAGGAACGGGAACTGGATGCAGTCACTTACTAAAAGAACCAGGACAGCCTATATGGGGCTTCTTCTTGCCTTTGCGCTGATCTTATCTTATGTAGAAACTCTGATCCCCCTTGCAACAGGCATTCCGGGGGTGAAGCTGGGACTTGCCAATCTGGCGGTGGTGCTCTGCCTGTATCTTTTCGGGGCTGGGAAGGCGGCGCTGCTGACAATGGCGAAATCCATTTTAAGTGGATTTTTGTTTGGAAACCTGTTTATGATATTGTATTCCCTTGGAGGTGCTGGGACAAGCATCCTGGTGATGACCTTATTAAAAAAAAGCTGTCGTTTCCATATCCCGGCAGTAAGCGCAGCAGGAGGTGTTGCCCATAACCTTGGGCAGCTCCTGGTAGCCTTTTTTGTAGTTAAAACTTATGGGGTGGTTTCTTATATGCCTATATTGATCATTGCCGGGCTGGTCACAGGGCTGGCCGTCGGGCTTACGGCCTCTCTGGTGCTGCCATATATTCAGCGTATCATCCATCATGTAGAAGGTGTACTGTGACCTGACCCTCCGGTTTGTACTTTAAGAAGTGTGAAGATTCGTTCTAAGGTATCAGAATACGGCATCTAGAACGGTCAAAGTTTAACACTATGATGTTTGTGGCACAGCAGCATAGCGAATCGTTTAAAGGGGAGGATGCAATGATTGGGTTTGTAAAAGGACAGATCGAGGATATTTCGGAAGGAAATGTAGTGATTGATACCGGCGGCATCGGTTATAATGTGAAAATATCCGCAGGCACGATGGCACAGCTTCCGGGGCTGGGAGAAGAGGTAAAGCTCTATACCTATACCTGTGTGCGGGAGGATATGTTCAGTTTGTATGGGTTTCTTTCAAGGGATGACCTGGAGATCTTCAAAAAACTGATCCTGGTAAACGGCATCGGCCCCAAAGGCGGGCTTGCCGTTTTGTCTGTGATGAGTGCAGACGATCTCCGGTTCGCCATCCTTTCCGGGGATGGGGCAGCCATCTCCAAAGCTCCTGGCATTGGCAAGAAAACAGCGGAGAGGATCATACTGGACTTAAAGGATAAAGTCTCACTGGAAGATACCATGGCCTACAGGCAAATGCAGCAGCCAGGGAGCGCCCAGGAGGGCATCCAGGGGCAGGCCCGGAATGAGGCCGTAGAGGCGCTTACCGCGCTGGGGTACTCAGCTTCCCAGGCACTCCGGGCTGTAAAAGAGGTTTCGGCGGAAGAGGGCGCGGATGTGGAAACCATATTAAAGCTTGCCCTGAAAAATATGTTTTAGGGGCTAAAAACAGGATTTTACCAGCCCGGAAGGCAGAATGTAAGGGAGCGGACCAATGGCAAAGAGAATGATTGAAACCAATTTGCAGGAAGAGGATGTTAAAATTGAGGGCTCCCTGCGTCCCCGGAAATTGGCCGACTATATCGGCCAACCCAAAATAAAGGACAGCCTGAAAATCTACATAGAGGCGGCGAAGCAGCGCAAGGACTCCCTTGACCATGTGCTCTTTTACGGGCCGCCCGGCCTGGGCAAGACCACCCTGGCAGGGATCATCGCCAATGAGATGGGGGTGAATATGAAAGTCACCAGCGGCCCTGCCATTGAAAAGCCGGGGGAAATGGCAGCAATCCTGAATAATTTGCAGGAGGGGGATCTTCTGTTCGTGGATGAGATCCACAGGCTGAACCGGCAGGTGGAGGAGGTGCTTTACCCCGCTATGGAGGATTTTGTAATCGACATCATGATCGGGAAGGGGCCTACGGCAAGGTCTGTGAGGCTGGACCTGCCCCACTTTACCCTGGTGGGCGCAACCACCAGGGCGGGGCTTTTGACAGCGCCCCTGCGGGACCGGTTCGGCATCATCCACAGGCTGGAATTTTATTCCCTGGAGGATTTACAGTTAATCATCCTGCATTCGGCGCGGGTACTGGAAACGGCAGTGGAACCCGGAGGAGCCATGGAAATGGCCAAAAGAAGCAGGGGGACACCCCGGCTTGCCAACCGGATTTTAAAAAGAGTGCGGGATTACGCCCAGGTAAAGCATGACGGTGTCATTACAGAAACAGTCGCCATGACGGCGCTGGACCTTATGGATGTGGACAGGATGGGGCTGGACCATATCGACCGGAATATCCTCCTTACCATGATACAGAAATTTTCCGGCGGCCCTGTAGGGTTAGATACCCTGGCGGCGGCTATTGGGGAAGATCCGGGAACCATAGAGGATGTATATGAGCCGTATCTGCTGAAAAACGGGTTTATCAACCGCACTCCCCGGGGCAGGACAGTAACAGATTTCGCGTATCATCATTTAGGGCTTGAAATTCCGAAATAATCTGATTATAATAGAGGGGTATAGGTTAGGGGCTGTATGTATGAAACAGGAAACATTCCGCCAGCCCCTTACAGAAGATAAACTTATAGAGGGGTGGGCCTGATGTCAGTTAAGACGGATACGGAAGTAATTATCGGCGGCAAGGTATTTACACTGAGCGGTTACGAGAGCGAAGAATATTTACAGAAGGTGGCATCCTACATTAATAATAAGATGGCAGAATATGGAAAGGTAGATTCTTTCCGCCGGCAGCCTTTGGATACCCAGAGCGTGCTGCTCCAGTTAAATATAGCAGACGACTACTTTAAGGCGAAGAAGCAGATCAATCTCCTGGAGGAAGAGATCCAGAGCAAGGAAAAAGAGCTTTATAATTTAAAGCATGAACTGATCGCTTCCCAGATCAAACTGGAAAATACTGAAAAAAATGTTAAATCCCTCCAAAAAGAACTCAATGAAAATGCCAAGAAAATTGTCAGGCTTGAAACTGAATTAAAAGCAAATTAAAAAGCTGTCTCTTCAGACAGCTTTTTGTGCGAATGCAAAGGAACGTGGATGAAAAAAGTGGAATTGCTTTCCCCTGCGGGGAATTTTGATGCCCTGAAGGGAGCCATCAAAGCAGGCGCCGACGCCGTATATCTGGGCGGTGCACAGTTCAGCGCCCGGGCATATGCGGACAACTTTACCCAGGAGGAAATCTGTCAGGGAATCCGCCTGGCGCATCTTTTTGGGAGAAAGGTTTATCTGGCGGTAAATACACTTGTGAAAGAAAAGGAACTGGCACAGGTGTATGATTTTTTGCACCCTTTTTATGAAGAAGGGCTGGACGGCGTGATTGTGCAGGACCTGGGGGTAATGGCTTTTATCAGATCCCATTTTCCCTCCCTTGCCCTCCATGCCAGCACCCAGATGGCCATCACCGGGAGCAGGGGCGCGGCGCTGGTAAAGGAGGCGGGCATCTCCCGGATTGTTCCTGCCCGTGAGCTGTCCCTGGATGAGATGAAAAGGATAAAAGACCAGGCAGGGGTAGAAATAGAGGCTTTTATCCATGGGGCCATGTGTTACAGCTATTCAGGGCAATGCCTGTTCAGCAGTATCCTGGGAGGGCGCAGCGGCAACCGGGGAAGGTGTGCCCAGCCCTGCCGCCTGCCTTACCAGGCACTGGGCAGCGGGGAATGCTATCCCTTAAGCATGAGGGATATGTGTACCATTGATCTGCTCCCGGAACTCATCGGGGCAGGCATTGATTCCCTGAAAATAGAAGGCCGGATGAAAAAAGCGGCTTACGCCGCAGGAGTAACCGCCATTTACCGGAAGTACATTGACCTGTATTATCAACACAGGGAAAATTACCAGGTGGCGGCCAAAGACAAAGAACTCTTAAAATCCCTGTATATCAGAAGCGAAATCGGTGACGGATATTACAGCCGTGCCAGGGGCAGGGAAACCCTCTGCCTCTCTTCCCCCGCCTATTCTCCCACAAAAGAACAATTACTTACGGAAATTGAAAAAAAATATATTGATGGAAGGCTTTGCCAGAAGGTTAAGGCCTATGTGAGCCTGAAAATCAACAGCCCTGCAAAGCTTACGTTGCAAAAAGGCAGCCTTTCGGTCTGCTGTAAGGGAGATTTGGTGCAAAAGGCACAGAAGCAGCCCTTGTCCAAAGAAAGCATCAAAGAGCGGGTGGGAAAAAGCGGAAACAGCCTGCTCCATATAGAAGCAGTAGGGGTTGAAGCGGATGAGGGGGTTTTCCTGCCCGTCCGTTCCTTGAACGAACTGCGCAGAAAGGCAGTGCTGGCAATGGAAGAGGAACTGGCCGCCAGCCAGGGGCTTGCCCACAGGGACAGAAAACCATCCCTTCCCCCCGAAAGGGAAGTGGTTCCGGAAAAAAGGGATACGCTTCTGCCCCAAAAGCCGCAAATGTCCCACGATCCCTGGAAGCGCCTCCATATTTCTGTAAGCAGCCAGGACCAGCTTAAAAGCGCCCTGGCATCCCAAACCGGGCGTATTTACCTTGACTACGGGCTTTTGGGCAGGGAAACCCTCCATCTGCTGGAAGAATACCGGAATCATTTCCCCCATCCGGCAGAACTGTATCTTGCCGCGCCGTACATTGTCAGGGAAAAGGATATCCCCTTTCTGGAAAAGATTAAGCAGGCCCTGGCAGGGGAACTGTTCCAGGGAGTCCTTGTGCGGAACCTGGAAAGCTGCCAGTTCTTTTCCGGCATGAAAACTGTGCTGGACGCCAATCTGTATGTATGGAACAAGGAAGCGGCAGGCTTCTGGCAGGGACGGGCGCAAGAGTGTTACCTGCCTGTGGAATTAAACGCCCGCCAATGGAAGGAGCTTCTGTCAGGGGGCGGCCTGGGAGAAATGAAGGCGTCTTTTCTGGCCTATGGCAGGATGCCTTTAATGGTTACGGCAAACTGCCTGAAAAAGACCCTGGGAACATGCAATAAAAAGCCGGAAACTGTGACGCTGACGGACCGGTACCAAAAAAGCTTTCCCGTTTATACAGACTGTTTTTGCTGTTATAACCTGATTTATAACAGTGTTCCCCTGTCCCTCCACAAACTGTTTGCCAGCCCCCCTTACCCGGAGGGAAACTACCGCCTGGACTTTACAGGGGAGGATGGGAAGGAAACCTCCAGAATTATCGGGTATTTTTGTGAAATACTGGAAAAATACAGGGAACCCTTTTATCAGGAGTATACAACGGGACATTATAAGCGAGGAGTTGAATAGATGGAATTATATATCAGTGAATTTTCCAGATATGTAATAACGCTGATTGTTTTTTTATATACCTATGAGAGCTTTGCCGTTTTCCGGTTTCAGGAAGAAGAGGGAAGGGGCGGTATTTATGCAAGGCAGAATCTGTTAATGTTTGCTTTTCATTTTTGCTCTTTTCTGGTAATATGTTTTGAAACCGGGGATATGGCATACCTGTTTTTTTATGCGTTCCAGCAGATAGTGCTTTTTGCTGCGATTGTTTTATACCACATGCTTTACCCGAAGACCAACCGCCTGGTCATCAACAATATGTGTATGCTGCTGAGTATCAGTTTCGTGATCCTCACCAGATTTAACCTGGGAAAGGCAATCAGGCAGTTTGCCATTGTCACAGCCTCTTTGGTAGCGGCCCTGGCCATTCCCTTTTTTGTACAGAAATTTAAATTTTTAAAAAAGCTCCAGTGGGCCTACGCTATGGTAGGGATTGCCGCGCTGGGGGTGGTTATGGTCCTGGGGCAGACTACTTATGGAAGCAAGCTTTCCTTTTCCGTGGCTGGCGTAACCTTCCAGCCTTCGGAGTTTGTCAAAATCCTGTTTGTATTTTTTGTAGCCAGCGCTTTATACCAGTCTTCCGGCTTTTTTGAAGTATTTACCACTGCTGTGGTTGCGGCAGCCCATGTAATCACGCTGGTCATATCAAAGGATCTGGGAAGCGCGCTGATTTTTTTTGTTGTCTATGTGCTGATGGTATTTGTGGCCACCAAAAATATTTTTTATCTTTTAGCCGGGGCAGCAGGAGGTTCCGGGGCGGCCTATATCGCTTATCGGGTATTTGCCCATGTGCAGGTCCGGGTACAGGCCTGGAAAGACCCATGGAGCGTGATTGACGCAGCAGGCTACCAGATTACCCAGTCCCTGTTTGCCATCTCCAGCGGCGGACTGTTCGGCCTGGGGCTTTACAAGGGGACCCCGGGAGCCATCCCGCTGGTGGAAGCAGACTTTATTTTTTCCGCCATTGCAGAAGAATTTGGCATCATTTTTGCCATCTGCCTGATACTGGTCTGTGTCAGCAGCTTTATTATGTTTATGGGCATAGCCCACAGGCTGGAGGATGCCTTTTACCAGCTTACAGCCTTTGGCCTGGGGGCCACTTATATTTTCCAGGTATTTTTGACCATTGGTGGCGGCACGAAATTTATTCCCCTGACGGGAGTGACCCTGCCTCTGATCAGTTATGGCGGCAGCTCCGTAATGACCACCCTGATCATGTTTGCGGTGATGGAAGGGCTGCATATTATCATGGAAGACCAGGAAGAAGAGCACAGAAAGGCGCAGCTGCGGGCAAAACGGCGGAAAAAGAAGGCCAAGGGGCCAGGGAAGGAAGAAGAAGGCTTTGGCAGGCGCGGCAGAGTGCCCAGGGAAGATTCATGGGGAGAGGACATTGAATACGAAGAAGAATAAAAACGGCGGCAGAAAAAAGAAAAATACACAGATCATGCTTGTCACCTGGGCCTTTGTCCTGCTTTTCCTTGCCATGGCAGGCTATATCACCCATTATGCCCTCACCCATAAGCAGGAGCTGATGAACAACAGTTATAACGGCAGGCAGCAGCTTCTGCTTGCCCAGAACACCCGGGGAACCATCTATGCCGCAGGCGGCGAGGTCCTTGCCCGGACAGTCACTGACGGTGAAGGAAATGAAAAACGGGAATACCCTTATCAGAACCTGTTTTCCCATGCAGTAGGCTATGCTGTAAACGGAAGGATGGGGATTGAATCCCAGGCAAATTATTATCTGATCAACACCAGCATCCCCCTTTCCCAGAAAGCGGCCCTGGATGTGGGCGGGGAGAAATTTCCCGGCAATGATGTGTACACCACCCTGGATGTGCATCTTCAGCAGGTGGCTTATGAAGCGCTGGGCGTTTACCAGGGTGCGGTCATTGCCACGGAACCGGCAACCGGCAAAATCCTGGCAATGGTGTCCAAGCCTGATTTTAACCCGGAGCGTATCAAGGAGATGTGGGATGAGCTTATAGGGGACGAGGAAAGCAGCGTCTTGCTAAACCGGGTTACCCAGGGGCTTTACCCGCCAGGGTCTACCTTTAAAATCATCACTGCCCTTGAATACATCAGGGAACATCCTGACAGCTATCAGGGCTATAGCTACAATTGCACCGGCGCCATCACCAGGCAGGACAGCAGGATACAATGTTACCACGGCACAGTGCACGGTACAGTAAATTTCCAAAAATCCTTTGCCAAGTCCTGTAATACTTCCTTTGCCAATATGGGGCTGTCCTTTGACAGGGATGCCTTTGCCAAAACCTTGGAGCAGCTTCTCTTTAACCAAAAGCCCCCGGTGGCCTTTCCTGCCAACACCAGCCGGGTGGATATTTCCCAGGAAGCCACAGAGCCTGGGATGATGCAGATTTCCATTGGGCAGGGAACCACATCCATGACCCCTTTACTGCTGAATATGATCACCTGCTCTATTGCAAACGGAGGGATTTTGATGGAGCCGTATATGGTGGATTATGTGCAAGGATATGGGGAAAACGTGATAAAGGAGTTTACCCCCTCCGCCTACGGGAAGCTGATGGAGCCCCAGGAGGCCCAAACCCTGAAGGAAATGATGGCCAATGTAGTGGAAGAGGGGACTGCGTCAAAGCTGAAAGGGCTTTCCTATACGGCGGCGGGAAAAACCGGTTCCGCGGAATTTGGCACAGTGAAGGGGGACAGCCATGCATGGTTTACCGGCTTTGCCCCGGCGCAGGAGCCGGAAATCTGTGTGACCATCATTATTGAAGGCGCGGGAGCCGGTGGTGATTACGCGGTTCCCATCGCCAAAAGAATTTTTGATGCCTATTTTCAATAAAAGCCTTTGATTGTTAAGTTTTTGTGGCTGGCAAGGTCAATGAAACTGCCGTCCCCTGTGCGTACCAGGGGACGTGTAAGCTCCTTTGGGCTGATGGCCAGAACCTCCCCCACCTGCCCATTGCTAAGAAGCACTGGAAATCCCACCATATGGTTTGCCAGCCCACACAGGATGGAATGTAACAGCTCCGGGTCATACCCGGAAGCGTCCTTTTCAAAATGGGTAATTGCCTGAAAGGGATTCCCTGCCTGCTGGGAGGAAGGGGCGGAAAGCATAGCTTCATAGGCATCAACCACGGCCATGCACCTGGCATAAATATCAATCTGCTTATCATGGAGCCGGGAAGGGTAGCCTGTGCCGTCATAACGCTCATGATGCATTAATGCTGCTTTCAGGACAGAATCCTCCCCGTTTAGTTTCTGCAGCAGTTCAAAGCCTGTGAAGGTATGGGTTTTCAGCTTCTCATTGGCAAGCTCCGAAAGGGTGCCTGTATTGGATACCAGGGCTTCAGGAAGCTTGAAGATCCCAATATCATGCAAAAAGCCGCCCAGGGCCAAAAGCCTGGTTTTTTCTTTGGAAAAGGACAGCCAGGATCCAAACAGCCCTGCTACCAGCGCACAGTTGATCCCATGAGTATACATTTTCTCGCTTTCCCGGAACTCCATATTGTAAAGATAATCCAGCAGGGATTCATGGGAAGGAAGGCTTTCATAAATCCGCCCATAAATATCCATCAGCTGGTCCCCGGAAAAAGGGATTTTGCCGGAAACCAAATCCTCCGTTATTTTCCGGTAAATAGGCAAAACCAGCCGATAGACTCTCTGGAAGGATGTAAATCCTTTGCTGGAACGTATTTTTTCAGAATAGGTAAGGGCTCTTGCCAGTTCCTCCTTTATGGGGACGCTGACAATGGAGTGCCGTGCCAGTTTGTTAATAATATTGGGATTAACCTGGGTACCTTCAGTGACCACCAGTTTATTTTGGTAATTAAAAATATCAGCGCCTATCACCATGCCTGGTTTCAGCGATATCCTTGCAATTTCTTTCATTAACATGCCCCCCGTAAAATTATGTATCTTATATAAATAAAGTATAAATTATTCCACTGTTTCGGTCAATATTTTACTTTGGTATTTTCAGAAAATATGGTATGCTATAATTATCATCTGCATAGCGGCAGTGGAGGATGCAGCACTTTTTTTGCGGCTTTGAAGAGAGGATGGCGGAATGAAGTTTTATAAATATTTGTATATTGGCGATACTGTTACTAAACCGGTAAAAATAAAACGGAAACTGAAACGCCATGCAGGAGTGGATGTTTATGTGATTGCCATTGCCTCCGGCGCGGGCCAGCTTGAAATCTATCACAGCGCTTACTTAAAGCAAAAGTATTACCGGCGTTATCCGCCGGTCATTGTGGGGATTGCTTCCAGCCATGGGGAAGCGGTCCAAATTATCATAAAAATCACCCAGGAATGTCTGGAAGCCACAGGAAATTGTAATTTAAAGGAATACCTGAAACAGAAAGTAAAAAAAGATCCTGCGTCCTTCCCATAAAGATCTGTACCGATGGAAACGTCATAGGAGGCGGCATGATAATACTGTTAACAATCTTAAAAATAATCGGAATCCTCCTGCTGGTTTTGCTGGGCATTTTGGTGGTTCTGGCTGTGCTTGTAGTATTTGTCCCGGTGAGATACCGGGTGGACACCTGCCGGAGGGAAGGGGGAGCCTCCCCCATGGCGGCAGAGGTTAAAATCACCTGGCTTTTGCATATAGTAAACGCCGCCATTTCTTATCCGGAGGCACCCTATATCAGGGTGCGGCTTTTCTGCTTTACCCTTTTCCGTTCAGATAAAGAAAGGACAGGGCAAAAGGAGGCTTTGGGGCAGCAGGGGGAAAAGCCCGTAGAAGCCCCAAAGCCGGAGGCTGTAAATGAGAAAGTAGAAAGCGCCCCCAAAAAGGCTCCAGGGATAAGCCCCGAAAAGCCTGTTTCCCCGGAAAAGGCCGAAAAGAAAGAAAACCAGGCCCAGGAGGGACACAAGGAAGAAGCCGGGGAAGAAACTGCGGGAAGGAATTTGGGCATCATAGAAAAGCTGTTGGAATTTTTCTCCCGGCTTTTAGGGATAATTAAAAATATCAGGTACACAATCCGCCGGATATGTGATAAGATAAAAGATATTGTAAATAATATCCAATACTATAGTAACATTCTAAAAAGTGACGTCTTTCAAAGAACCTGGACGCTGTGTTCAGGACAGGTGCTGGCCCTGCTTAAAAGTATCCGCCCCCGGAAATTTACAGGGAAGCTTTTGATTGGCCTGGGGGATCCTGCACGCACAGGGCAGGCGCTGGCAATTTACGGCATTCTGTATCCCATGGTAGGCAGCCATATTGAGGTGACGCCGGATTTTGGGCAGAGGGTGCTGGAATGGGATTTTTTTGTTAAAGGGAAAATAACGGTATTCAGATTCCTGAAAATAGCATGGGCTTTATTTTTTAGCAGGGACCTGCGCCGTTTGTTGAAACTATTGAAAAGGGAGGCAGCTTAAATGGCAGAAAACAATTTTACAGGAGTAATCGAGTCTTTGATGAAGGGGATGAACATGGTCCTGTCCACAAAAACCGTTGTGGGAGAAGCGACCAAGATTGACGATACGATTATCCTGCCCCTTGTGGACGTTACCTTTGGCGTTGGGGCTGGTGCAAGCGTAGGGGATAATAAAAACGGCGGGGCAGGAGGATTTACCGGAAAACTTACCCCCAGCGCCGTACTGGTAATTAAAAACGGATGCACCAAGCTGGTAAATATCAAAAACCAGGATACCGTTACCAAAGTGCTGGATCTGATTCCGGATATTGTGGACAAATTCACAGCTCCCAAAGAGGAAATGTTAAAGGACGAGGACGCGGTGGATATTGCTTTCCCGGAAGACGAAAAAGATACGCAATAAATTCCGTATAAATGCATAAGATATAGTAAGAAGCATAAGTAGGTGGATACGCATGAAAAGACTGATTGGTTTTATCGCTTTCTGGATTGCAGTTGGGATGCTGCTTATGCTTTTTCTTGCACACCATTACCTGATTGCGCTGGTAATCATCGCGCTTTTGTTATTAATCGGATATAATTGTTACTTATAACCCCTCCGGGGGATAAGGGATCAAAGGAGACAGGCATGGAAAATCTGGATAATGGCCAATGGGGGCAGCAGCCCCTTGCTGAAACAGAAGCTCCCCCGGATGAGAAGAAGGATGGGCAAGGTGAGGGCAAAGCCTGGCTGTTTAAGGAAAATATACGCTTACAGGCACTGGCAGCAGAACTTGCCCAGGGACAGGAACAGTTAGCTAGGGAAAGGGAAAAGCTACAGGCAGAGACAGCAGAAGTCCGGCGTAAACTGTCCGAAGAGCACAGACGCCTGCTGCAAAAGGAAGCTTTTTTTGAGAAAAAGATGGACATCCTCAAAAACGGTTTTGCAGGCCTGGAAGAGGACAGAAGGAAGCTTGAAAAGGACAGGCTCCGCCTGGAAGCGGAAAAGGATGCTTATATGGACTACGGGATGGAAACAGACTGCGCAGAGATGCTCTTCCGTGGCGTGGGCAGCCAGCTTGCCCTGAAAAAGAGGTACAAAGACCTGGTCAAGATGTTCCATCCGGACAACATTGCCGGGGACCATGAGATGGTGCTGGCAATTAACCGGGCCTATGAGAAGCTCAAGCACACCTATGAACTGGAGCGGCGGGCATAGGCAGCGCATTTGGGCTACAGGAGATAAGCTTATGGGATTTTATCTGAATCCGGGAAACAAAGGTTTTTGGGAATCTATCCGGTCGAAAATATATGTGGATAAAACGGGAATCATTGCCTGTACAAACGAACTGGTAAATACAGAGCAAAAATATATCTGTATCAGCAGGCCACGCCGTTTTGGAAAAACCATGGCTTTAGAAACGCTTACGGCCTACTACAGCCGGGGCTGTGATTCAGCAGATTTGTTTAAAGGGTTCCAAATAGAAAACAACGGTTCCTTCCAGGAGCACCTGAACCAGTATGACGTTATCTGCCTGAATATGCAGCAGTTTCTGATTGAAGCGCCTTCAGGGCAGTTAACAGCATATCTGGAACAGGAGGTGCTGGAGGAACTTTTTGAGGAATACGGGGCAATTTTAAAAGGGCGCAAGATGGGGCTTGCAGCCGCCTTAAGAAGGATTTATGTAAAAACAGGCAGGCGGTTTGTTTTTCTGGTTGACGAGTGGGACTGCGTAATGCGCGAACGCCAGGAGTTAGAGGCTTTTCAGAGGCAATATCTTGATTTCCTGGGAAATCTCCTGAAAGACCAGCCCTATGTTGCCCTTGCATATATGACCGGTATCCTGCCTGTAAAAAATACAGCCAGCATTCCGCCCTTAATATGTTTGTGGAGTATTCCATGGCAGACCAAAGCGGTTTTGAGGAATATACCGGTTTTACGGAGCCGGAAGTGAGGCAATTGTGCCAGCGTTTTAACATGGATTTTGAAATGGCTAAAAGCTGGTATGACGGATATGTGCTTACAGGTTTCCAACACATATACAACCCCAAATCTGTTGTGGAGGCAATGCGCCGCCACAAATTTTCAAATTACTGGACTTCCACGGAAACCTACGAGGCTTTGAAGATTTATATGGATTTGGATTTTGACGGGCTTCGCCCGGAAATTACAAAGTTGCTTGGGGGCGGGCGTGCCAAAGTAAATATCCGTAGCTTTCAGAATGACATGCAAAACTTCAGGGTAAAGGATGATGTACTCACGCTGCTAATCCATTTGGGCTATCTTGGGTATGATTCCCAAACAGAAGAAGCCTTTATCCCCAATAAGGAAATCATTGGTGAATTTGAAAATGCCATGAGCGTTGGGGGCTGGGAAGCGGTTATGGATGTGCTGAAGGCATCGGAAAAGCTTCTTGCCGATACCCTTCATGGGGACGCTGCCAGCGTTGCCCGGGGTCTTGACAGTGCCCATCAGGAGGCAGCGTCCATACTGGCTTACAATGATGAAAATTCCCTTAGCTGTGCCATAGAAAAACTGGAAAAACCCCTCTAAACCAGGGGGGATTCCTTTTTTGCGTAACAAACGCTGGCCCGCGGAGCGCGACAGCGTTTGTAATAAAAAAACTGACCGTAAACGGCCAGCTCTTTATCAGACATTTTAAGCTCTCTCTACTTTTCCGGACTTCAAGCAGCTTGTACAAACGTGCATTCTTTTAGAAGCCCCGTTTACTTTACATTTAACTCTTTTGATGTTTGAGTGCCAGATTCTGTTGGTTTTTCTATTAGAATGGCTTACGTTATGCCCAAACAGGACGCCCTTACCACAAATATCACATTTTGCCATCGTTGCACCTCCTAACACTTCATAATTATACACAACAACTGTATCTTAACAGAAATGGGACAGGATTGCAAGGGTAAAATTAAATATTTTCGGAAAATTCCTGTTTCCTTTTTCCTGTTTTACGGTTATAATACAATATATATGTTCAAAATATAAGGAGGCAGCCTATGAAAAATTCTTCCACGAAGGAAACTTCCATGAATACTCATATGGGGAATATTGCAATTGACAGCGAAGTAATCGCCCAGTGCGCGGGCAGCATTGCTATGGAATGCTTTGGCGTAGTGGGAATGGCAGGCATAAATGTCAGGGACGGCCTGGTGAAGCTCTTGCGGAAAGAAAGCATGACCAGGGGAATCAACGTTTTTATTAAAAACAATAAGCTGACGGTTAATTTTCATATCATAGTGGCTTATGGCGTAAGCATACTTGCGGTTACGGATAACCTGATCAGCAATGTAAAATACAAAGTAGAGGAATTCACAGGTATTGAGGTTGAAAAAATAAACATCTTTGTTGAAGGTGTTAGAGTGATTGATTAATGAGGAGGAGCTGCTGTGACAAATACAATCGACGCTAAAGTACTTGCAAAGATGTTCTTAGCCGGCGCGAAAAACCTGGAGTCCAAAAAGGAATGGATCAACGACTTAAATGTGTTCCCTGTACCCGATGGCGATACAGGCACCAATATGACCCTTACCATCATGTCTGCGGCCAAGGAGGTTGCGGCTATGGAAAACCCGGATATGCGCTCTCTTTGCAAAGCCATTTCATCCGGTTCCTTAAGGGGGGCTAGGGGCAATTCAGGCGTTATCTTATCCCAGCTTTTCCGTGGGTTTACCAAATCCATCAGGGACAGGGAGGAATTAAACGTCCCGGTATTTGCAGAGGCTTTGGACCGGGCGGTGGAAACTGCTTATAAGGCGGTGATGAAGCCCAAGGAAGGTACCATCTTAACGGTTGCCAAAGGAGCCGCAGCCAAGGCCAGGGAACTGGCAAACGAAGGGTGCGGGGACCTGGAGGTATTTTTCCGGGAAGTGATTGCCTGCGCCGACGAGGTTTTGGAACGCACACCGGAAATGCTCCCGGTGTTAAAGCAGGCAGGAGTAGTGGATTCCGGCGGGCAGGGCCTTATGCAGGTGTTAAAGGGCGCTTATGACGCTTTCCTTGGCAAGGAAATTGATTTCACCCTTACAGAAGAAGCACCCAAGGCGGCAGGCAGTGGGGCAGACGCAAAGGCCCAGTCAAAGGCAGATGTGGATATTAAATATGGCTACTGTACGGAATTTATTATTTTGCTCAGCCGGAACTTTAATATCAAGCATGAAATGGATTTTAAGGAATACCTGGAATCCATCGGCGATTCCATTGTGGTAGTGACAGATGAGGATGTGGTTAAGGTACATGTACATACCAATGACCCCGGCCTGGCAATCCAGCGGGCACTCCGGTATGGCGCTTTATCCAACATGAAAATTGACAATATGCGTTTAGAGCATCAGGAGAAGCTATTCCGCCAGGAGGAAAAAAACCAAGAGAGGGCGGCGGAAGCAACTCCCCCCAAAGCAGCCCCCATGGAGCATAAGGGAGTAGGCTTTATAGCCGTTTCCGCAGGGGATGGCATTAATGAAATCTTTAAGGGGCTGGGCGTTGACTATATCATTGAGGGCGGGCAGACCATGAATCCCAGCACCGAAGATATGCTTAACGCCATCGACCAGGTAAACGCAGACACCGTTTTCATCCTCCCCAACAACAAAAATATCATCCTGGCGGCGAACCAGGCCCAGATGATGGTGAAGGATAAGAAAATAGTGGTAATTCCCACGAAAACTGTTCCCCAGGGAATCACTGCCATTATCAATTATGTGCCGGATATGTCCGTGGAAGAAAACGAAGAAACCATGAAGCAGGAAATCACCAGCGTAAAAACCGGACAGGTTACTTATGCGGTGAGGGATACCATGATTGACGATAAGGAAATCAAGCAGGGCGACTACATGGGCATCGGCGATAAAGGGATTCTTTCTGTAGGCAGCGAGGTTTTAGAAGTAGCCTTCCAGATGGTAAAGGAAATGATGGAGGATGGCCTGGAACTGATCAGCATTTATTATGGGGAAGAGATTACAGAAGAAATGGCAGGGGAACTGAAAGAACGGATAGGAAAAGAATTTACTGCCTGCGATATTGAACTGCAGTATGGCGGCCAGCCTATTTATTATTATATTATCTCTGCGGAATAACACAGTGAATTTCTTTTTGCGCTCCTGCGCATAGTAAAAGGACGGAGAAACCGTCCTTTTTGCGTAGGCGGAAAAGTAGAAAACAAAGCCACATAGTATAGTTATGAGGAAAGCCAGATGAATTGTTCGGATGATATCATAAAACTAAAAGGGATTGGAGAAAAGACAGCCAAGTTATTCCACCGGTTAGGGATTTATACCTTAAAGGACTTGCTGTTTTATTACCCCAGGGATTACCAGGCTTTCCATTCCCCTGTAAAGATCGCGGAAGGGGCCGGGGAGGATACCGCTGCCGTGGAACTATCCCTGGCAGACGGGTTACAATGGAAAAAGGTACGGAATTTAACCATTGGGACAGGAATTGGCACTGACGGCAGGGACAGGATTTCCCTTACCTTTTTTAATACCCCTTACCTGAAAAGTAAACTGACAGTGGGCAGTTCTTACCTGTTCCGGGGAAAAATAAAAAAAGAAAACGGCAGGTACAGCATGGACCAGCCCCAAATTTTTACCCGGGAAGAATACCGGGAAAAAATGAAAGGGCTGCAGCCTTGTTATCCCCTTACCTCAGGGCTTACCAGCAAAATGGTGGCAAAGGCTGCAGCCCAGGCCTTAAAGGAGTTTCATGAGGAGGAATATCTGCCGGGGGATATTTTGCAGGAATATGGCCTGCCCTCCCGGGAGGAAGCGATATATGGCATTCATTTCCCCACAGATTGGGAAAGCTTATTAAAAGCCCGCAGGCGCCTGGTATTTGACGAATTTTTTCTGTTTCTGCTGGCAGTCAGGCGCATGAAGGACTACGGCCAGGAACAGGACACGGAATATCCCATGATTGAAACCGCATGGACCGGGCGTTTGGCAGAAGCCCTCCCTTACCGCCTCACGGCTGCCCAGAACCAGGTATGGAAGGAAATAGAAAGGGATTTAACCAGCGGTAAATGCATGAACCGCCTGGTACAGGGGGATGTGGGTTCCGGAAAAACCATTCTGGCGATTATGGCCTTGCTGCTGGCAGTAAGCAACGGCTACCAGGGGGCGCTGATGGCCCCTACGGAAATTCTGGCCTCCCAGCATTTTGAACAGCTTTGCCAGTTAACACAGCGGTATGGGCTCCCTTTCCGCCCGGTCCTGTTAACCGGTTCCCTAAAGGCTGCCGCCAGACGGCAAGCTTACAGCCAGCTTTCTGCCGGGGAAGTGAATGTGGCCATCGGCACCCACGCCCTGATCCAGGAGAAAGTAAGCTACCAGAACCTTGCCCTGGTAATTACCGACGAACAGCATCGGTTCGGGGTGCGCCAACGGGAGCTTTTGGGGGAAAAGGGCGGGCTGCCCCATGTGCTCGTAATGAGCGCCACCCCCATTCCCAGGACCCTGGCAATTATTTTATATGGTGACCTGCACCTGTCTGCCATAAGGGAGCTGCCTGTGGGCAGGCTTCCCATCAAAAACTGCGTAGTAGGGACTGCCTTTAGGAAAAAGGCCTATGAATTTATTGCCAAAGAAGTGCATGGGGGAAACCAGGCGTATGTAATCTGCCCTATGGTAGATGCCGGGGAGGAAGGCACACAGGAGCTGGAAAACGTGACTGATTATGGGCAAAGGCTCCGTTCCTGCCTGCCGGAGGATATCCACGTGGAGATTCTCCATGGAAAAATGAAACCCGCTGACAAAAAAAGGGTGATGGATGCCTTTGCCGCCGGGGATGTCCATGTGCTGGTGGCCACCACTGTGATTGAGGTTGGGATCAATGTGCCTGCCGCAACAGTAATGATGATTGAAAATGCAGAGCGTTTCGGCCTTGCCCAGCTCCACCAGCTCAGGGGACGGATTGGCAGGGGGAATCAACAGTCCTACTGCATCTTTATTAACGGCTCCGGGAAGGAATCCTCCATGGAACGGCTGCAGGTCCTGAACAAGTCCAACGATGGCTTTTCCATTGCGGAAGAAGATTTAAAGCTGCGTGGCCCCGGGGACCTGTTCGGTTTTCGCCAAAGCGGCGCAATGGAATTCAGAATCGCCGATATTTACCAGGACTCGGACATGCTAAAGAAAATAAGCGTTACCGTTGACAGGCTTTTAGCAAAAGACAAAGAGCTGTCCCAGGCTGGCCACGCGATGCTTAAACGGTATCTGGAGGAAAATGCCGGAAATTTTATTGACTTTAGAACCATCTGACAGTAAGATAGGTTTGTGCGTTTTTTGATACGCAGGAAGGATTGGTGACAATTGGATAAGAAAATAGCTGTGGTAACAGATTCAAACAGCGGTATCACACAGGAAGAAGCAAAACAGCTTGGGATTAGAGTGCTTCCCATGCCCTTTATGATCAATGAGGAAACCTTTTTTGAGGATATCACCCTTACCCAGGAGGAATTTTATGAAAAATTAGAAAGCGGTGCGGGGGTTGTGACCAGCCAGCCTTCCCCGGAAGCAGTAATGGGCCTCTGGGAGGAGATTTTAAGGGAATATGAGGAAATCGTATATATTCCCATGAGCAGCGGCCTTTCCGGCTCCTGCCAGAGCGCAATGATGCTTTCGGAGGATTTTGACGGGAAAGTACACGTGGTAAATAACCAGAGGATTTCCGTTACCCAGAGGCAGTCGGCATTAGATGCCCTGGCTCTTGCCAAAGAAGGCATGGGCGGGGAAGAAATCAAAGACTTTCTGGAAAAAGACAAATTTAATTCCAGTATCTATATTATGCTGAATACCCTATATTACCTGAAAAAGGGCGGAAGGATCACCCCTGCTGCTGCGGCCATCGGCACCATTTTAAAATTAAAGCCGGTGCTCCAGATCCAGGGAGAGCGCCTGGACGCCTTTGCCAAGGCAAGGACCGTGAACCAGGGAAAAAGCATTATGATAAACGCCATCCGGAACGATATGGAGAACCGCTTTGGGGGCGCATCGCCGGATAATATCTGGCTGCAAGTGGCCTATACCAAAGACCGTGAGACGGCCCTCCAGTTTAAGGAAGAGCTCCTGGCAGAGTTCCCGGGCTTTGAAATTGTTGTGAACCCTTTATCCTTAAGTGTAGCCTGCCATATTGGCCCAGGCTCACTGGCAGTTGCCTGCTGTAAAAAAATAAATACCCAGTTTCGTTAAAAACAGCATCTGCCCGGGCAGGTGCGGAACTTTAAATTAAGAAAGGTTTTAAGCAAATGGCGAAAGCACCAGTTTATGATGCGTCCAGCATTACCGTATTGGAGGGGCTTGAAGCGGTAAGAAGAAGGCCCGGCATGTATATCGGCAGTGTTTCCACCAAAGGGCTGAATCATTTAATTTATGAAATCGTGGACAATGCAGTGGATGAACATCTTGCCGGATACTGCGACAGGATTGCCGTTACCCTGGAAGCGGACGGTTCCGCCACAGTGGAGGATAACGGCAGGGGCATTCCAATAGGGATGCACGAAAAAGGCATCAGCGCGGAGCGTCTGGTCTTTACCACCCTTCATGCAGGGGGCAAATTTGACGATTCCGCCTACAAAACCAGCGGCGGCCTCCACGGTGTGGGTTCTTCTGTGGTGAACGCCCTTTCCACTTACCTTACTGTACAGGTGAAATGCGGCGGGCAGGTTTACGAGGACCGGTATGAACGGGGAAACCCCATGGTGGAGCTTAAAGACGGGCTTTTGCCAGTAGTCGGCAAGGCCAAGGGAACAGGAACAAAAATCAACTTCCTGCCGGACGATACCATCTTTGACAAAACCCGCTTTAAAGAAGATGAGATCAAAAGCAGGATGCATGAAACCGCGTACTTAAATCCCCAGCTTACCATAGTCTTTGAAGACAAGCGCAAGGAAGAGCCGGAGCGGCTGGAATACCATGAACCGGAAGGGATTATTGGTTTTATCCGGGACATGAATAAATCTACGGAAGCTGTCTGCGACGTGATTTATTTTAAAGGGGAAAGCGAAGGGATTTCCGTAGAAGGAGCCTTTCAGTACATTAACGAATTCCATGAAAATGTACTGGGCTTTTGCAACAATATCTACAATTCCGAGGGCGGGACCCACTTAACCGGGTTTAAAACCGCCTTTACCAATATTATCAATACGTATGCAAGGGAACTGAATATTTTAAAGGACAAGGACGCCAACTTTACCGGGGCGGACGTGCGCAACGGCATGACAGCAGTGATTTCCGTAAAGCACCCGGATCCCCGGTTTGAAGGCCAGACCAAAACCAAATTGGACAACCAGGACGCGGCAAAGGTGGTTTCCAAAGTAACCGGGGAGGAAGTAGTGCGTTACTTTGACCGGAACCTGGAAACCCTCAAAAGTGTTATCGGCTGCGCGGAGAAAGCGGCAAAAATCCGCAAATCAGAGGAGAAGGCAAAAACCAACATGCTCACCAAGCAGAAATTTTCCTTTGATTCTAACGGGAAGCTTGCCAACTGTGAGTCCAGGGATGCCTCCCGGTGCGAAATCTTTATCGTGGAGGGGGATTCCGCAGGGGGCAGCGCCAAAACGGCGCGGGACCGGGCTTTCCAGGCCATCCTTCCTATCCGTGGGAAAATATTGAATGTGGAGAAGGCAAGCATTGACAAGGTCCTGGCAAACGCAGAGATTAAGACTATGATCAATGCCTTTGGCTGCGGCTTTTCCGAAGGCTACGGCAATGATTTTGATATATCCAAACTGCGCTACAACAAAATCATAATTATGGCGGATGCGGACGTGGACGGGGCCCATATTTCCAACCTGCTGCTCACCTTATTTTACCGCTTCATGCCGGAGCTGATTTTTGAAGGCCATGTGTTTATCGCCATGCCGCCCCTTTATAAGGCCATGCCCAGCAAGGGGGCGGAAGAATACCTTTATGACGATAAGGCGTTGGAAAAATACCGGAAACGCCACAAAGGGCCTTTTACCCTGCAGCGGTACAAGGGGCTGGGGGAAATGGACGCTGACCAGCTTTGGGAGACAACCCTGAACCCGGAAACCAGAATTTTAAAGCAGGTGGAAATTGAGGATGCCCGTATGGCTACGGAAGTGACGGAAATGCTCATGGGAACAGAAGTACCGCCCAGGAAGGCATTTATTTATGAACATGCAACCGACGCGGAGCTGGATATCTGACCTGTAGGGGGTATAAATGGAAGAAAAGATAATTAAAACCGAGTATTCTGAGGTCATGCAGAAATCCTTTATTGATTATGCTATGAGCGTCATCATTGCAAGGGCCCTGCCGGATGCCAGGGACGGGCTAAAGCCAGTGCAAAGAAGGGTGCTGTATGATATGCACGAGCTTGGCATCCGATATGACAGGCCATACCGTAAAAGCGCCCGTATTGTAGGGGATACCATGGGAAAATACCATCCCCATGGGGACAGCTCCATTTATGAAGCCCTGGTGGTTATGACCCAGGAATTTAAAAAAGGGCTGCCCCTTATTGACGGGCATGGTAACTTTGGCAATATTGAAGGGGACGGCGCGGCTGCCATGCGGTATACGGAGGCCCGCCTGGAAAAGGTGGCCCAGGAATCCTTCCTGTCAGACCTGGACAAAGATGTGGTGGATTTTGTGCCCAACTTTGACGAAACTGAAAAGGAGCCCTCTGTGCTCCCAGCCAAATTTCCCAATCTCCTTGTGAACGGCTCCGAGGGTATTGCGGTGGGCATGGCCACCAGTATCCCTCCCCACAATCTTGGCGAGGTGATCGGTGCGGTTAAGGCCTACATGATGGACAGCGCCATCACCACCCGGGAACTGATGGGATATATCAAAGGGCCTGACTTTCCCACAGGGGGCATTGTCATCAACAAGGATGAGCTTTTAGATATCTATGAATCCGGCACGGGAAAAATCAAAGTCCGGGGTAAGGTGGACATTGAAAAGGGGAAAGGAGGGAAAACCAATGTGGTGATCAGCCAGATCCCTTATACCATGATTGGGGCGAACATTGCCAAATTCCTCATGGACGTGGCGGCTCTTTCCGAGAGCAAAAAGACCATGGATATTGTGGACATTTCCAACCAGTCCTCCAAGGAAGGCATCCGGATCGTGATTGAGCTGAAAAAAGACGCGGATGTGGACAACTTTATTAACATGCTCTACAAAAAGACCCGTCTGGAGGATACCTTTGGCGTGAACATGCTGGCCATCGCGGAAGGCAGGCCGGAGGTAATGGGGCTTAAGGAAATTATTAAGCATAACGTAGATTTTCAGTTCCAGGTAGCCACCAGAAAATATACCACCCTCCTTGCCAAAGAAAGGGAACGGAAGGAAATCCAGGAAGGGCTGATTAAAGCCTGCAATGTAATTGACCTGATCATTGAAATCCTCCGCGGCTCCAGGGACCGGGGAATGGCGAAAGCCTGCCTGGTGGAGGGAAAGGTTACAGGCATCAAGTTCCGCTCCAAAGAATCCAAGGTCATGGCGGCGCAGCTCCGGTTTACGGAAAAGCAGGCAAACGCCATACTGGAAATGCGCCTGTATAAGCTCATCGGGCTGGAACTGGAAGCATTGATCGGCGAACATGAGGAAACCATGGCGAATATTTACCGTTATGAGGATATTTTAGACCGGCGGGATTCCATGGCACAGGTAATCATCAATGAACTGGAGGAAATCAGGAAATCCTATGCAGTTCCCAGGAAGACCCTCATTGAAAATGCCCGGGAAGCCGTCTATGTGGAGAAAAAGGCAGAGGAAATGGAAGTGGTATTCCTTATGGACCGCTTTGGTTATGCCAGATGTGTGGACCATTCCGTTTATGAGAGAAACAAGGAAGCGGCCGACGGGGAAAATAAATATGTCTTTTCCTGCAAAAACACTGGGAAAATCTGCCTTTTTACCAACACCGGGCAGCTCCACACGGTAAAAGTGATGGACATACCCTATGGCAAGTTCCGCGACAAGGGCGTGCCCATTGACAATATCAGCAATTTCAACGGGGAAAAGGAACAGGTGATTGCCGCCGCCAGCCAGACCTCCCTGAATCTTTACCGGGTAATCTTTGTAACCAGGCTTGCCATGATAAAAATTGTGGACGGCGGCGAGTTTGACGTGGCCAAGAGGACAGTGGCCGCCACCAAACTATCAGAAGGGGACCAGGTGGCCAGCGTTTCCATATTAAACCAGCAAAAGCAAATGGTATTGCAAAGCGGGGAAGGGTATTTCCTGAAATTCGATGTGGAAGAAATCCCGGAAAAAAAGAAAAATGCCATTGGCGTGCGGGGAATGAAGCTTGGCCCGGAGGATTTTGTTGAAAATGTTTACTATACCTGCAGCGGGGAGAGCCATTCCATAGAATATAAAGGCAAGGCCGTTGACCTGCAAAAATTAAAACCCGGGAAAAAGGACGGGAAAGGTACGAAAATAAGGGTTTAACAAACGCCGTCACGCTCCGCGGACCGGCTTATTGTAATAAAGGAGCTTCTTCCTAGGAAAGCTCCGGGAAAGGACATTTATGCGAGTAATAGCCGGAAGGGCCAGAAGCCTGAAATTAAAGACGCCAAAAGGGCCAGATACCAGGCCCACCACAGACCGGATTAAGGAAACGTTGTTCAATATCCTCCAGGGAGAGCTTACAGGATGTGTGTTTATAGACCTGTTTGCAGGCAGCGGCGGCATTGGGATCGAAGCTTTAAGCAGAGGGGCGGCCCATGCCTATTTTGTAGAAAATGCAAAGGAAGCGGCGGCCTGTATTTCGGAAAACCTTTCCTTCACCAAGTTTACGGACAGCGCCACACTCCTAAAACAGGATGTGTTTGCCGCCCTGCCCATGATCCATGAAAAGGAAGCAGGTATTATTTTCGTGGATCCCCCCTATCAGGCAGGCTATGAGGAGAAGGTCTTCCAGGTTCTTATCCGCCAGCCCTATGTTACGGAAAACACGCTGCTGATCTTAGAAGCAGAGACAGGGAGGGACGCAGGGTTCCTGGAAAAGATGGGATACCAGATTGTCCGGGAAAAGATCTACAGAACCAATAAACATATTTTTGCCAAAAAGCAATAAGGGCAAAAGACAATTTTACAGCCAGTATGCGTTTAAATGGCGCAGAAATAGGGAAAGGCATGGTTTTAATATGAAAACAGCGATTTACCCCGGGAGCTTTGACCCGGTTACTTATGGGCACTTGGATGTGATTAAACGGGCTGCTGAAATTTTTGACGAATTAACAGTAAGTGTTTTGAACAATAAACTTAAGACTCCATTGTTTTCTGTAGAAGAACGTGTTAAGATATTACAAGAAGCGGTCAAAGACATGCCCAATGTAAAGGTGGAGTCTTTCAGCGGGCTTTTGGTGGATTATGCCAGGTCAAGGGAAGTCCGCGTGGTAATCAGGGGATTACGGGCGATTACCGACTTTGAATATGAACTTCAGAACGCCCAGACCAACGCCAAGCTCTCCGGAGGGGAACTGGATACTATTTTCCTTACCACCAGCCTGGAATACGCTTATCTGAGTTCTTCCAGCGTGAAAGAAATTGCCAGCTTTAATGGAGATATCTCCATGTGTGTGCCTGACTTTGTAGCTAAGCTCGTATATCAGAAGTTTGGATTTGAAAAGGAACGGGGGAAGGTGCATGAGCAGCAGAATAGAACAGTTAATCGACGAAATTGAAGAGTATATCGACGGTTGTAAATACCAGGCGCTTTCCAATAGTAAGATTATTGTCAATAAAGAAGAAATAGATGAGCTTCTCCGGGAACTGCGTATGAAGACGCCGGATGAAATCAAACGGTATCAGAAGATCATCAGCAACAAGGAAGCCATTTTAAACGATGCCCGGGCAAAGGCGGAAGCCCTGATCAATGATGCCACTGTACATACCCATGAGCTGATCAACGAACATGAAATCATGCAGCAGGCTTACGCCCAGGCCAACGAGGTGGTGAGGATGGCCACCCAGCAGGCCCAGGAGATTTTAGATAACGCTACCATGGAAGCCAACGATATGCGCATGGCGGCTATGCAGTATACAGACGAAATCCTGGCAAGCGTGGACAATATCATTACCCAGGCCATGCAGTCAACCAAGGAACATTATGAAAGCTTTGTGGGGGCGCTGAACCATTACAGCGATGTTGTGAATGCCAACCGGGTGGAACTGAACCCGCCAGACCCTGATTCCTATGTAGGGGAGGATTTGGGTGCTACTGCCGAGATTGGGAATGTGGGGGATAGCTTAAACGCCGACATGATGTAAAAGCGTGCCAAAATCTCATTGGCACGCTTTTGGGAACTGCCGGAAAATAGCCTGCGGCTAATGCAGGGTATTTTCCGGCAGTTCCCAAAATCCGGGGGATGCTCCTGCTTTCGGGAGATAATCGTCCAGCTTTCCCGGCACGGGAAATGGGAGGGGATTGGGTGAGGCCAAGGCATATGGGAAATAAAAAATATTTATTCTTGTTTATTATGTCCGTCCTTTTCTTTGGGACAGGGCTTTTTCTTATGCCTCTTTCCGCCAGGGCGGATGAACCCCTAGTCATTGTAATCGACCCAGGGCATGGAGGGGAAAATTTAGGTGCACAGTATGAAGGCTATGTGGAAAAAGAAATGACCATGAGGGTTGCCCGTGCCATGCAGGAGGAGCTTTGCAAGTATGAAGGGGTGGAGGTCTATCTTACCCATGATACGGATGAGGATATGAGCCTGAAGGAACGGGCTGCTTTTGCAGGAGACATTGGGGCGGATTTTCTTTTCTGCCTGCACTTTAATTCCTCGGAAAACCATAACTATTTTGGCGCGGAGGTATGGGTGCCTGGGAGAGGGAGCTATTATGCAAAAGGCTATTCCTTTGCCCAGATTCAAATGCAGGCGCTAGAAAGCCTGGGGCTGTATTCCCGGGGGATTAAGACAAGGCTGAATGACCGGGATGAGGATTATTACGGCATTTTAAGGCACTGCACCGAAGAAGGGGTCCCTTCCGCCCTGATAGAGCATTGCCATTTAGACCATGAAAAGGACGAAAAATTTTACCGCCAGGGAACGGGGCAGCTGGAAGAGCTGGGACGTCTTGACGCTACTGCGGCGGCAAAGTATTTCCAGTTAAAATCAGAAATCCTTGGGGTAGACTACAGCAATTTTCCTGTGCCGGAGACTGCCGTTCCCCAAGGGCTGGTGAGGCCGGATAAGACAGGGCCACAGCTATGTTCCATAGAAGTATCTGCGGTCAATGAGGACACCGGGGAAATCACCGTCCATATGGAAGCAGAGGATCCGGACAGCTATATTCTGTATTATAATTATAGCCTGGACGGGGGAAATTACTATTTTATGCCGGAAGAATGGCCACGGCCGGAAGCCTGGGACCGTTCTGCCAGGGAAATAGAATTTACCATAAAAATCCCTTTCGGCCAGGAGGTTTCCCTGTGCGCCGGTGCCTGCAACGGATTTGATGTGTGGGCACAGAGTAATACCATCCTGGTTGGGCCCATCCCTGATCCTGTTAAGCTGCAGGAAGAACTTTTGCAGGCCCAGGAAAACGCCCTGCGGAAAGCCCAGGAACAATATGAGGAAATTCACCATGAGGAACCTGCGGCGGTAACTGATGAAGAGGCACGCAGGAGCATGGCTGTGTTTTGGGGCATCCTTGCCGGCATCGCCCTGCTGATGGTGTCAATTACCTGGATTATGGTTAAAATGCTGTTCCTGCTAAGAAAAGGTAGTAGAAAACGGTAAGGGCGGTTAAGACCATTTTGTGCATTACATATTCGCCAATGGACAGGTCTGTGCTTTTGACCATGCTGTAGGTCTGGGCGATACAGGAAAGCCCGCCAAAGGGAAGGATGCACAGGGCCAGGTAAGGCGCCCTGCTCCCAAGCTGGGTGATCCCCCCGGTAATTTCAAGCAAACACCCTGCGCCCCCTGCCAGAAGGCCCCCAAAAGGCTCCCCCAGGGAAAAGGCCTGCCGGGCAAGGGCCGGCAGGATAAACAGCAGGTTAAAAAAAATCATATAGCCCCCCAGCTTGGCAATGCCAAAAAGGGACTGGAAGATGGCATCGTCCAGCGCTTCCAGCAGGGAGAGGGAACGGGCCTTTGCTGTTTTCTCCCCCTCTTTTTTGCCAATATCTTTGAATACCGTATAGCGCAGAAAAAGCCCATAAAGAAAGGGCAGGGCGTACATACCAAAAAGAAACGGCCCTGGCCTTTTAAGGCCCAGGGTGGGCAGCACAAAGCTTAAAAAATACACCGGGCCTATGTTATTGCAAAAAGCGAGAAGGAAGGAAGCCTCTGCCCGGGTAACCTGTTTTTGCCCGTACAGCTGGGCCGCCACATGGGCACCCATAGGGAAACCGCAAAGAAAACCAATAACCATCCCATAAACGCAGGGACTCCTTACGGAAAATATTCTGCCAAGGACAGGGTTGCAAATTTTTACAAAGGAGCCTGTGAGATTCATACGGATGACGACACCGGAGAGCACCATAAAGGGAAAAAGAGTGGGGATCATCCTCTCAAACCAGAGATTCAGGCCATTTAAAGCAAGCGAAAGGCACTGGGAAGGGAGTGTGAGAATAATAATGGTAAGGCTAAAGGCAAGAAAAGTAGAAAAATAAAATTTCAGTTTCATGATAGGCTCTTTTTCCCTTTTGTGTTATGATAATATCTATGAGAGCAGACAAATTATTATGCGAAATGAATATAGGCTCAAGGAGCCAGGTACGGGCGCTGATCAAAAAGGGGCTGGTATTTGCCGACGGCGTCCCTGTGCCAAAGCCGGAAACCCAGGTGGACGAAAAGAAGGTACGGATTACCTGCCGGGGAAAGGAATACCGATACCGTCCCATGGTTTATTACATGTTGAATAAACCCTCCGGGGTGGTCACCGCTACTTGGGATAAGCATGAACGGACGGTCCTGGATCTTTTAAAGGAATATTTGCAGGCCCCGGAGGGCGGCGGGGACCTGGCAGGGGTTCCCCTGAAAGATATTTTCCCGGTGGGAAGGCTGGATAAGGATACCCTGGGGCTTTTGCTGCTTACCAACGACGGCCCCCTTGCCCATCAGCTTTTATCCCCCAGGAAGCATGTGCCGAAAACCTATCTGGTAAAAACCCAAGACCCCATTACTGGGGAAATGGTATCTGCCCTTTCTGCCGGGATTTCTATGGGGGGCGGGGAGACGGCCCTTCCTGCCAAAGTGTCCCTTCTGGGGGAGCGGGAATGCCATATTACTATCACGGAAGGAAAATACCATCAGGTCAAGAGAATGTTCCGGGCGGCAGGGAACACCCTGGTTTATCTGAAACGCCTGTCCATGGGGAGCCTTAGGCTGGATGATGGGCTGGAAGAAGGGCAGATACGGGAATTGACGGAAAAAGAGGTTGCTGAATTATGCTGAAAAATATAGATGCAGTGCTGTTTGACCTGGACGGCTCCCTGGTGGATTCCATGTGGCTGTGGCATGATATTGACCTGGCCTACCTTGGGAAATTTGGCCTCCAGGTACCCCAGGGGCTCTCCGCCCAGATTGAGGGCATGAGCTTTTCTGAGACAGCGGTGTACTTCAAGGAAAGATTTTCCATCCCGGACCCAGTGGAAAAAATCAAGGAAGAATGGAACCGGATGGCCTGGGACCTATATACCCACCGGGTTCCCCTGAAAAAGGGGGCTGCGGAATTTATAAAGCATTGCCGCGGCAAAGGTATTAAGCTGGCCATTGCCACCAGCAATTCCCGGGAACTGGCAGAGAATGTAATCGGGGTGCACGGGCTTTTGGAGGATTTTACGGAAATCGTAACAGGATGCGATGTGGAAAAAGGAAAGCCTGCGCCGGATGTGTACCTGGAGGCTGCCAGAAAATGCGGGATCCCTCCTCAAAGATGCCTGGTGTTTGAAGATATTATCCCTGGCATTTTGGCAGGCAGGGCAGCTGGCATGAAGGTATGCGCCGTGGAGGATACTTACTCCCTTGACCAGGAAGAAGAAAAAAGGAGGCTGTCCGATTATTACGTGAAAGACTATTTTGAGGTTATGGCAATATTAGGATTGCCGGAAAGGATTGACTGACTTGGACAATGGTTTTCTGCCTGTTTCCCCACAGGACATGGAAGAGAGGGGAATTGACCAACTGGATTTCGTTTATATAACCGGGGATGCCTATGTGGACCACCCGTCTTTTGGCCCTGCCATTATCAGCAGGGTTTTGCAGGCAAACGGTTACCTGGTGGGAATCATTCCCCAGCCTGACTGGAAGGACGAAAACAGTATTAGCTTGTTGGGAACCCCCAGGCTTGGGTTTTTAATTTCCGGCGGCAACATGGATTCCATGGTAAACCACTATTTTGTATCCAAAAAGAAACGCCCGGGGGACGCCTATACGCCAGGTGGCGCTATGGGGAAACGCCCCGACCATGCCACGGTGGTTTATGGCAACCTGGTCCGCAGGAAATACAAGGATATCCCCATAATTATTGGGGGGATGGAGGCAAGCCTGCGGCGGCTTGCCCACTATGATTACTGGAGCGATTCCTTTAAGCGCTCCATTTTGCTGGACGCCCAGGCGGACCTGATTTCCTATGGAATGGGGGAACGTTCCATTGTGGAAATTGCCGATGCCTTAAACAGCGGCATTTCTGTAAAGGACATTACCTTTATTCCAGGCACTGTGTACAAAACCAGGGATATTTCAGGGATCAGTGGCGGGAATGAAAGCTATCATGCTATTTTAACGCCCAGTTATGACGAAATGAAGGCAAATCCTGCCAAATATGCAGAAAGCTTTGGTATCCAATATCAAAATACAGACCCTTTCACTGCAAGGATCCTGGCAGAAAGCTATCCCAAAGGGCTTTTTGTAGTGCAGAACCCACCCCAGAAGCCTTTGTCTACGGAAGAAATGGACGATATTTACAGCCTGCCCTACCAAAGAGCCTGGCATCCTTCCTATGACAAAGCAGGAGGCGTCCCGGCTTTGGCGGAGGTCAAGTTCTCCCTGGTAAGCGCCAGGGGATGCTTCGGCGGATGCAGCTTCTGTGCCCTTACCTTCCATCAGGGCAGGATAGTCCAGGCCAGAAGCCATGGGTCAATTTTGGCAGAGGCGGAGAAAATGGCCAAAGAACCGGATTTTAAAGGCTATATCCACGATGTGGGGGGCCCTACCGCCAATTTCCGCCACCCCGCCTGTGAAAAACAGAAAAAACACGGGGTATGCCCCCATAAACAGTGCCTTTATCCCTCCCCCTGTAAAAACATGGAAGCAGGCCATCAGGATTATCTGGAACTGCTCCGGAAACTCCGGAAGATTCCAGGGGTAAAAAAGGTCTTTATCCGCTCCGGCATCCGGTTTGACTACCTGATGGCTGACCCGGACGATACCTTTTTCAGGGAACTGGTGGAACATCATATTAGCGGGCAGCTTAAGGTGGCGCCTGAACACATTTCCGACGGGGTACTTGAAAAAATGGGAAAACCCCGGCGGAGCGTTTATGAACGGTTCGTAAAGAAGTACAACCAGTTAAATGAAGCAATGGGCAAAAAACAGTTTCTCGTACCCTACCTGATGTCTTCCCACCCTGGCTCCACGTTGAAAGATGCGGTGGCGCTTGCGGAATATTTAAGGGATCTGGGCTATATGCCGGAACAGGTACAGGATTTTTACCCCACGCCATCTACCCTGTCCACAGTAATGTACTATACGGGAATTGACCCCCGCAACGGCAAAAAGGTTTATGTGTGCAAAAACCCTCATGAAAAAGCCCTCCAGCGGGCGCTGATCCAATACCGGAATCCTAAAAACTATGAGCTTGTATATGAAGCCCTCCAAAGCGCAGGCAGGGAGGATTTAATTGGTTTTGGCAAAAAATGCCTTATCAGGCCCAGAGGTGTAAACCGGCCAGGGCAAGGTGGGCAGGCTGGGAAAAAGGCAGTGCCCCTTATGGACAAAAAACCTTCCGGGAATATTCCCGGAAAGAAACCCCGTGGAAAAAATACGGAAAAGCGTATGGGAAAAGAAACAGGGCATCCTGGATGCTGCCGGGGCAAAATCCAAAACCGACCAAGTCGGTCAAAATCCAGGAAGCATACTTCCAGGCATGAGTTAACATAAAAATATTATGCAAACCAAATGATGGCAGGGAGGTTAATTTGAAAAGAGCAATTAAAGGAAGCTATGGCTATATTTTGTTAAAAAGACGTTATGTGGTTTTAAGGACAGTGATTTTTTTTGGAATTTCCCTTTCGCTGTTTATTGCAGGCTATGCCGCTACTGGGAAAAAGGAAAACCTGCTTACAATAGTGGCCATCCTGGGATGCCTCCCGGCATGTAAAAGTATGGTAAACCTGATCATGTTTTTCCGTGCCAGGGGCTGTTCTGAAAATACAAGGAATGCGGCCAAACCTTTAGAGGGCAGGCTGGTCGGGATGTACGATATGTATTTTACCTCCTACCAGAAAAATTTCGCCATCAGCCATATGGTGGTTGAGGGAAAGGTAGTCCTGGGATATACTGAAAGCAGCAAATGCGATGTAAAAGCCTGCCAGGAACATTTGCAGGCCATGCTGAAGCAGGGGGGTTTTAAGGATATGACAGTTAAGATCTCAGATGACCTTGAGAAGTATTGTGAACAGCTCCATAACCTGAATCAAATGAAACAGGAGCCAAGCCCTGAAAAGGATGATGAAGTACGGGGGGTTTTATATGATATTTCCCTTTAGGGGGATGGAGGGCATTATCTGCATATACCGAAAGAATATGGGATGTTTGTAGCTGCTAAAGAATAAAAGAAAGAAGGTTTTCTATGCAACAGGTAACGATTAATGAAAATGAGGCCGGACAGCGGCTGGATAAGTATTTGCAAAAGTTTATGCCCCAGGCCCCGGCATCCTTTTTTTATAAAATGCTCCGGAAAAAAAACATCACTTTAAACGGTAAAAAGGCGGAGGGGAAGGAAAAGGTTTTAAAAGGGGATGTGGTAACTCTTTATCTGTCCCATGAAACCATAGAAGGCTTCCGGAATAGGCGTCCCAAAACCGGGGAGTACGAAGAAGCTTATAACACTTTAAAAGGCATTAAAGCAGTTTATGAAGATGCCCATGTGGCAATTATGAATAAACCTGCGGGAATTCTTTCCCAAAAAGCCGCCCAGGGAGACCTGTCTTTAAACGAATGGCTGGTTGGCTATCTGCTGTCCAAGGGAGAAATCACAAAAGAGCAGCTGGCCACTTTTAAACCTTCTGTCTGCAACCGCCTGGACCGCAACACCCAGGGGCTGGTGATCGGGGCAAAGTCCCTGGCAGGAAGCCAGAAGATCAGCCAACTGTTAGGCAGCAGGCAAATCGGCAAATTTTACCGGATGTTTGTAGCCGGCCAGATGGAAGCAGAAGGAATGCTGGAAGGCTATCTGATAAAGGATGAAGCCACCAATAAAGTCCGGCTGGTAAATAAGGACGGGGATCAGGCTTCCTATATCAAAACCCGCTATTACCCCATAAAGCAGTTTTCAGACAGGACTTTGGTGGAGGCAGAGCTGATTACCGGAAAGCCCCATCAGATACGCATTCATATGGCGGAAACAGGGCATCCGGTGATCGGGGATTACAAATATGGCCACAGGGAATGGAATGATAAATATAAGGCAAAATACCATATAACCAACCAGCTTTTGTGGGCCTGCCGCCTGGAATTTCCCAAACTGGAACCGCCCTTTGAAAATCTTTCCGAAAGAATAATTAACGCCCCTCTTCCTGCACAATTCCACAGGCTGGAATAGGGTTTTCCTATGGCTTCCAGGCCCAACAGGAAGGGAGAGGAATATGGCAACATGGAGTTCCAGAGGTCTTCGGGGTTCCACCTTAGAGGACCTTATTAACAGGACAAACGAAAAGTACCTTGAAAACGGCCTGGCACTGATCCAGAAAATTCCCACACCCATAACGCCGGTTAGTATTGATAAAGCCACCCGGCATATCACGCTGGCTTATTTTGGCCAGAAAAGCACAGTGGATTATATTGGCGTAGTCCAGGGGATCCCGGTTTGCTTTGATGCCAAGGAATGTGCCTCTGACCGGTTTGCCCTCCAGAATATCCACGGGCATCAGGTTAACTTTATGGGGCAGTTTGAAAAACAGGGAGGGGTCGCCTTTTTCCTGATCTACTTTTCCCACAAAGATATCTTTTATTACCTGCCCTTTGAAATTTTTAAATACTTCTGGGACCGGGCAAAGGATGGGGGCCGGAAAAGTTTTCTTTATGGAGAGCTGAATCCCGAATATATCCTGCCGAAAAAACAAGGGATATTTGTCCCTTACCTGGACATATTAAACAAGGATTTGGAAGAGAGGGATGGGCTTTAGGAGGTAAAAAATCATGGAAGAAGGAGTAAGCACAAAGACTAACATGAATCGACAACTATTACATACGCCTGAAGGCGTAAGGGATATTTATGGAAAAGAATATGCCGCCAAGCTTGGGGTAGAGGAGGTAATCCGCAGGCAGTTCAATTTATACGGATACCAGGATATCCAGACACCTACCTTTGAATTTTTCGACGTTTTTTCCAGGGAAATCGGAACCACTCCCTCCAGGGAGCTGTACAAGTTTTTTGACAAGGAAGGCAATACGCTGGCCCTGCGCCCGGACTTTACGCCATCTATGGCAAGATGCGCTGCCAAATACTTTATGGAAGAGGATATCCCTATCAGGTTCTGCTATCTGGGAAATACCTTCACAAATACCAGCAGCCTGCAGGGAAAGCTCAAAGAGGTCACCCAGATGGGGGCGGAACTGATCGGGGATGGCAGCGTCCAGGCGGACGGTGAAATGATCGCCATGATGGTAGAGTCCCTCCTTGCCGCGGGGCTTTCGGATTTCCAGGTAAGCATCGGGCAGATGGAATATTTTAAGGGAATCTGTGACCAGGCAAGCCTGGCGGAAGAAACGGAGAATGAACTCCGGGAATTTATTTCCGGCAAAAATATTTTCGGTGCCCAGGAGTTTCTTGAAGGGAAAGGCATTGACAGCTTCTACATTGATATGCTGCTTAAAGTGACAGACTATTTAGGGCCTGTGGAGGTATTGAAGGAGGCCAGGGCGCTGCCCTTAAATCCCCGCTCCCTGGAGGCCGTAAGGCGCCTGGAGGCCTTATATCATGTACTCTGCCAATATGGGGTGGAAAATTATATTTCCTTTGACCTGGGGATGCTGAGCAAGTATCATTATTATACAGGGGTTATTTTCAAGGTTTATACCTATGGGGTGGGAGAGCCAATCGTAAAGGGCGGGCGGTACGACCGTCTTCTGGGTTATTTTGGGAAGGATGCCCCTGCCATTGGTTTCGGTGTGGTAGTGGACGACCTTCTATGCGCCCTGGAACGGCAAAAAACCGGAAAGACAGTAACAGATGGGACCCAAATGATTTTTTATACCCCTGCAAATTATGGAGAAAAACTGCTGGAGGTACGGCAGCTGCGCAGAAACGGGAAAAAGGCTGCCCTGGTCCCGGAAAAAGAGGTGGCGGAAAATGAACAGTGACAGATACTTAACCTTTGCCCTGGGAAAAGGCAGGCTTGCCAATAAGACCCTTGCCCTTTTGGAGCAGATTGGCATTACCTGCGAGGAAATGAAGGACAAAAATTCCCGGAAGCTGGTTTTTGTAAATGAGGAGCATAAGTTAAAATTCTTTCTGGCAAAAGGCCCTGATGTCCCCACTTATGTAGAATACGGTGCGGCGGATTTGGGCGTCGTGGGGAAGGATACCATTTTAGAAGAGAATAAACGTGTATATGAGGTGCTGGACCTGGGCTTTGGCAGATGCCGCATGTGTGTGTGCGGGCCTGCCTGCGCAAAAGAACTCCTGCTCCACCATGAACGCATACGGGTGGCAAGCAAATACCCCCTGATTGCCAGGGATTACTTTTATAACAAAAAGCACCAGACCGTGGACATTATCAAGCTTAACGGTTCTGTGGAGCTGGGGCCTATGGTGGGGCTTGCAGATGTGATTGTGGACATTGTGGAAACCGGTTCCACATTAAAGGAAAACGGGCTGGAGGTCCTGGAGGAAATTTGCCCCCTGTCCGCCAGGATGATTGTCAACCAGGTCAGTATGCAGATGGAAACCGGGCGCATCAGGACGCTGATTTCCCAAATAAAGGAGTTATGTTAACATGGTGGAGGAATATATGCGTATAGTAGAATTAAATGAAGAGACAAAGGACAGCCTGTTAGAAAAGCTTTTAAAAAGAAGCCCTGGCAGCTATGGGCAGTATGAACAGGCGGTAAACGAGATTATCAGCCAGGTACGGAGCCGTGGGGATGCCGCCTTGTCTGAATATACCCTGCAGTTTGATAAGTGCCACATTACAGCGGGCAACATCAGGGTAACCCGGGAGGAAATCCGGGAAGCCTATGAAAAGGTGGAGCCTGCCTTTGTGGAGGTGATGAAAAAATCCGCTGCCAATATTATCCGTTTTCACGAAAAGCAGCTACATAACAGTTGGATTGTCCCCAATGAGGACGGCGTGATATTGGGGCAGAAGATATCCCCTATTGCCATTTCCGGCGTGTATGTTCCCGGCGGCAAAGCAGCTTACCCCTCCAGCGTGCTGATGAATGTGCTTCCGGCAAAGGTTGCCGGGGTTCCCAGGATCATTATGGCTACCCCGCCCGGCGCAGACGGAAAAATCAATCCCGGCACCCTTGTGGCGGCAGATATTGCCGGTGTCCATGAGATTTATAAAGCAGGCGGTGCACAGGCAGTGGCTGCCATGGCCTTTGGTACAGAGAGCGTCCCAAGAGTGGACAAAATAACAGGCCCCGGGAATATTTTTGTGGCCCTTGCCAAAAAGGCCTGTTTTGGCTATGTGAGCATTGATTCTGTAGCAGGCCCCAGTGAAATCCTGGTGCTGGCAGATGAAAGCGCAAACCCTGAATATGTAGCGGCAGACCTGCTCTCCCAGGCGGAACACGACGAAATGGCAAGCGCAATTTTGATCACCGACAGCAAAGAACTTGCCCAGGCAGTGTCAAAAGAGGCCGCCCGTTTTGCCGGGCAGCTCTCCCGGAAGGATATCATCGAAAAATCCCTTGCAGATTACGGGTATATCCTGCTTGCCCCAAATATGGAGAAAGCCATAGATGCAGCAAATGAAATTGCCTCCGAGCATCTTGAGATCCTCACCAAAAATCCCTTTGAAACCATGACAAAGATCAAAAATGCGGGCGCGGTCTTCCTGGGGGAATACTCCTGCGAGCCTCTGGGGGATTACTTTGCAGGCCCTAACCACATCCTGCCCACCAACGGCACCGCCAGATTTTTCTCCCCCTTAAATGTGGACGATTTTATGAAAAAGACAAGCATCATTTCCTATTCAAAGGAAGCCCTTTCAAAGGTCCATAAAGACATTGAGCTATTTGCCCAAAAAGAGGGCTTGACGGCTCATGCAAACTCTATTAAAGTTAGATTCAAAGAATAGGGCACTGGACACAGCAGGATACAGTACCGGAATAGAGGTTTTATGCAGCGTACAAAAGTTATCACAAGGAAAACAAAGGAAACGGATATCCGGGCTACCCTCAACCTGGATGGCACTGGAAACAGCGCCATCAAAACTGGGATTGGATTTTTTGACCACATGCTGGAAGGGTTTTCCCGCCATGGATTTTTTGACCTGGAACTGGAGGTTAATGGGGACCTGCAGGTGGACGGGCATCATTCCGTGGAGGATGCAGGCATTGTGCTGGGTACGGCAATCCGGGAAGCACTGGGGGACAAAAAAGGTATCAGGCGCTACGGCTCCTGCACACTGCCCATGGACGATGCCCTGGCATTATGTGCAGTGGATCTGTGCGGGAGGCCTTATTTTGCCTTTGACTGTGCATTTACCGTGGAAAAAGTGGGGGGACTGGACACAGAGCTCATCAGGGAATTCTTTTATGCCCTTTCCTACAGCGCAGGAATGAACCTTCATATAAAGATGCTCTCCGGCATTAATAACCACCATATGGCTGAAGCCATCTTCAAGGCTTTTGCCAGGGCCTTGGATGAAGCCACCGGAAAGGACCCGCGGATCCAGGATGTGCTAAGCACCAAGGGTAGCCTTTAAGATGGTTTATACCCTGGCACTGGCACAAACCACGTAATGTTTTATATACAAATGCAGAATATGAGGAGTTTGTTAACTTAAGGAACAACCATAAGTGGCTTCCTTCGGATAGCAGCCTCAGATGAGGGAACAATAACGCTATGGACGATAATAAAAAATTCATACCCTGTATTTATCTTTTAAACGGAAAAGCGGTAGCAGGTTTTAAGGACAGTACCATAATCAGCCACAATCCCGCCGGGCTGGCTCGGTTTTTTGGGGAAAACAACGCAGATGAGCTGATCGTATTCGACCTCTCAGCCGATGATGCCTCCCATGAAGCCGCCCTTGACGGGCTGAAAAATATCTGCCGGGAAGCGCAAATCCCGGTAATTGGCGCGGGAAATGTAAAACGCATGGAGGATATTAAAAAACTCCTTTATGCAGGCTGTGCAAAGGCGGCGCTGAATTATTCCAAAAAAGAAAACATCAAGATCACAGAGGAAGTCTCCCTGAAGTTTGGCAAAGAAAAGCTCATTGCCTGTGTGGAAGATGTTTCCGAAATGGAAGAAAACGAAGACCTTCTTCTCCAATACGTGCACCAGGTTTTGCTCATTGGCGAGCGCAGCATCAAAAGAGCCATTGAAATTGCAAAGCTTCCGGTGATTGTAACCCTGCCCGAGGCGTCTTTGGATAAAATCATAGAACTTTTATCCTGTAAAAATATTGCGGGGGTCACCGGGGCAGCAATCAATGCCAACGCCAAGGAGCTGGTGGATATTAAGGACCTATGTGCCGCCGGAGGGGTCCAGGTACAGACCTATGAACCTGCCATTAAATGGGAAGAACTGACCTGTAATGCTGATGGGCTTGTCCCGGTGGTGGTGCAGGATTACAAAACCCTGGAAGTTTTGATGGTAGCTTATATGAACAAAAAAGCCTACCTACACACCTTAAAAAGCGGGCGCATGACCTATTACAGCCGCAGCCGCAGGCAGCAGTGGGTAAAAGGGGAGACCAGCGGGCATTTCCAGTATGTGAAGGAGATGAAAGCGGACTGCGACAAGGATACCATACTGGCAAAAGTCTCCCAGGTGGGAGCCGCATGCCATACGGGAAATTACAGTTGCTTCTTTCATGAAATTATGAAGAAGGAATATGACGCCTCCAACCCTCTTATGGTGTTTGAGTCTGTCCTCAATGTGATAAAAGACCGCAAGGTACATCCCAAGGAAGGCTCTTATACCAATTATCTTTTTGATAAAGGAATTGATAAAATACTGAAAAAGCTGGGAGAAGAAGCTACGGAAATTGTTATTGCAGCCAAAAACCCCAACGCCAATGAGATCAAATATGAAATTGCCGACTTCCTTTACCATATGATGGTGCTTATGGTAGAGCGGGGGGTTTCCTGGGAGGAAATCACGGAGGAACTGGATAAAAGATGAATCCGGTTCTGCGCGTGGGGTGATTGTCCTTTAATTAAAATAAAAATGCATCGCATAATCAACCCATGCGGTGCATATTTTTTAACATAATTCTATGAAAATGGACGATGATTTTATGGGAAATATGGGAAAGGTAAACACCAACAAACGGCTGGAGCTCATCAAGGCAATCCGGATGCAAAACCAATACAACCGGCAATTATTCCGTTCCCGGGAAGGTTTCCTGTACTCAGACCTCCCTCCGGGACAGCATAGCGAGCTTTATGGGCTGGAGGCCGAAAAGCCCCTGGAAGAAGAAGCCTCCCCGGCAGGCAGCAGCTTCCGGTTCCGTTTTATGGTAGCGATGGTTCTCCTGCTTTTTTTTGTACTGTGTGATATCAATCATTTAAGCTATGGGGGCGAGACCACGGATACAGTCTTTGAGAGAATGACTGCCAGCGCCGACCTTACAGGCCTGTTTGGCATAATAAAATAGTGCTTGCCAACAGCGCAAAGAAGCCCGTATAATAGCAATAATGAAATGAGGGTATATTTATGAGAAAACTTGCGCTGAGTGATGAGATATTGATGCAGGTGGAGAAACCTGCCCGCTATATTGGCGGTGAAGTCAATTCGGTTATGAAAGAAAAGAACGCCGTCCAGGTCCGGTTTGCCATGTGTTTTCCGGATGTGTACGAGATCGGCATGTCCCACCTGGGGATACAGATTATTTATGATATGCTGAATCAATTTGAGGACGTCTGGTGTGAGCGGGTGTATTCCCCCTGGGTGGACCTGGACAAAATCATGCGGGAGGAGAAAATCCCCCTGTTTGCCCTGGAATCCCAGGATCCGATAAAGGAGTTTGATTTTCTGGGCATTACCCTGCAATACGAAATGTGCTATACCAATGTACTGCAGGTCCTGGAGCTTTCAGGTATTCCGCTGCTTTCCCAACAAAGGGACGGGGATGACCCCATTGTCATAGGGGGCGGCCCCTGTTCCTACAACCCGGAACCTATCTGTGATTTCTTTGATATCTTTTATATCGGGGAAGGGGAAACCAGATACCGGGAGCTTTTGGGCCTGTATAAAAGCTGCAAAGAAAATGGGCAGGGCAGGAAGGAATTTTTAAAGATGGCGGCCCGGATTCCGGGAATGTATGTACCTTCTTTGTATGAGGTAACTTACCATGAAGACGGGACCATTGACCAGCGGATCCCCCTGGAAGAGGGCATACCGGAAACCATACAAAAGGAGCTGGTAGGGGACGTTTCCCATACGTATTATCCCCAAAAGCCAGTGGTCCCCTTCCTGAAAGTTACCCAGGACCGGGTGGTGCTGGAAATCCAGCGGGGCTGTATCCGCGGCTGCCGTTTCTGCCAGGCAGGGCAGCTTTACCGCCCGGTAAGGGAACGGGATTTGGAAACGCTCAAAACCTGGGCAGTGGAAATGCTGAAAAATACCGGGCATGAGGAAATCTCCCTAAGCTCCTTAAGCTCCAGCGACTATTCCCAGCTTCCGGAGCTACTGGGTTTTCTGATTACCCACTGTGGGAAAAGGAACATCAACATTTCCCTCCCTTCCCTGCGCATTGACGCTTTTTCCCTGGATGTGATGAACAAGGTGCAGGATGTGAAAAAGAGCAGCCTCACCTTTGCGCCGGAAGCGGGCAGCCAGCGGCTTAGGGACGTCATCAATAAGGGATTGACGCAAGAGGATATACTAACAGGTGCCAGGCTGGCCTTTGAAGGGGGCTGGACCCGGGTCAAGCTTTATTTCATGCTGGGGCTTCCTATGGAGACAGAGGAAGATATTAAAGGCATCGGGGAGCTGTGCAACAAAATTGCGGCGCTGTTTTACGAGACGGTTCCCAAAGAAAAGCGCACAGGCAGGGTCCAGATTGTGGCCAGCACTTCCTTTTTTATCCCCAAGCCTTTTACGCCTTTTCAATGGGCAGGGCAGTGTACCCGGGAGGAATTCCTGGACAAAGCATATTCCACCAGGGCAGCCATTGCCGGGCAGCTTAACCAGAAAAGTATCAAATACAATTGGCATGAAGCCGATGCCAGCGTGCTGGAAGGGGTCCTGGCAAGGGGTGACCGCCGCCTGAACCAGGTAATACAAAAAGCCTATGAAAAGGGCTGCCTTTTTGACGCCTGGAGCGAATATTACAAAAACGGCCTGTGGCTGGAGTCCTTTGCCCAATGTGGCATAGACCCGGATTTTTATACCACAAGGACGAGGCCGGACACAGAAACGTTCCCCTGGGATTTTCTGGACTGCGGCGTTAAGAAAGAGCACCTGCTGGCACAATGGCACAAAGCAAAGGAAGAAAGCACCACGCCCAACTGCCGGGAAAAGTGCAGCGGCTGCGGGGCGTCCCGTTTCCGGACGGGCGTATGCCTGGAGGGGAGGAAAGGACTGGCATGAAAGTAAGGATTAAGTTTTCCAAATATGGCCCGGTAAAATTTATCGGGCATCTGGATGTTATGCGTTATTTCCAGAAAGCCATACGGCGGGCGGAAATTGATATTGCTTATTCTGAAGGGTTCAGCCCCCATCCGGTGATGTCCTTTGCATCCCCCTTGTCAGTGGGGCATACCAGCCAGGGGGAATATTTTGATATAGAGGCCAATTCCTTTACCAGCGAGGAAGACCTGCTGCAAAGGCTCCAGGGGGCGATGGTGGAGGGTTTTACGGTTTCAGCGGTAAAGCTTTTGCCGGAAGGGGAGGGAAATGCCATGGCAAGCGTGGCGGCGGCTTCCTATTTCGCCGCCTTTAAGAAAAACCTTGAACTGCCGGAAAAATGGCAGGAATCCCTTCAGGCCTTTTATCAACACAGCTATATTCCCGTCACCAAGAAGACCAAAAAAGGGGAAAAAGAAATCAACTTAAAAGAAAGTATCTATGACCTGGAAATCAGGGAAAATATGTTTACGGACAGGGACAGCCATTTAGAAGAAGGGGTTTATATGCTTTTAAACGCCAGCAGCGGGGGAAACATCAAGCCCGGTTTTGTGCTGGCGTGCTTTTTCAATACCCTGGGGTATGTGCTGCCGGAAAGAGGGCTGTCCATCCACCGGATAGATACCTACAAAAATCTTGGAAATGAAACAAACAGGAAGCTGGCACCGCTGATATGGGAAAAGTAATTATCACAGAACGAAACAACAGGCTGCTTTTATTTTTAATGGATGACTCCAACCATCCCCAGATGATCCAGACCGCCTCCTGCCAGGGAGAAGACATTCTGGGAAACATTTATGTGGGACGGGTTGCGGAAATCCTTTCCGGCATCCAGGCGGCATTTGTATCCATCTCCAAAGGTGAAAAAGTATTCCTGCCTTTGAGGGAATGTGAAAAACCGCTTTTAACAGGAAGGGAGTACGACGGGAGTTTAAAGCCAGGGGACGGGCTGGTTATCCAGATTGCCACGAAAGCATTGAAAACCAAACTTCCCAGCGCTACCACCAGGCTTTCCCTTACCGGAAAATACTGTGTCTGCCGCCTGGACAGCCATGGCATTTCCTATTCAGGCAAGCTAACGCAAGGACAGGTGGCCAGGCTGAAATGCGCCATCTCAGGCAGGCAGATCCCCGACAGAAAAAAATGCGGTTTTATTATCCGCACCAATGCCGGTGCTTTGGAGGATATGTCCCCCCTTTTTCAGGAAATGGAATATTTCCTTTCCGTTTTTAAGGGCCTTCAGGAAAAATATAAATACCGTCCCTGCTACACCTGTCTTTACTCATCGGAGCCGGAAATTGTTACCGGGCTTAAGGGAATTCCGCTGGATGCCTATGATGAGGTAGTAACAGACAGTGAAATCGCTTATAACCAGATTTCCACTTCCCCCTTCCTTTCTGGAAACCTGCGGTTTTACCAGGATCCTATGGTTTCCCTGGCTGCGCTGTACAGCCTGGAAGGGCATCTGAAACGGGCACTGGAGAAAAGGGTATGGCTTCCCTCCGGCGGGTATCTTGTGATAGAACCAACTGAGGCTATGGTGGTTGTAGACGTAAACTCAGGCAAAGCCAGCGGTGTAAAAAAAATCAAGCAGGAGAAACTGTACCTGCAGACAAACCTTGAAGCCGCCAAAGAACTGGCAAGGCAGCTCCGGCTCCGCAATTATTCCGGCATGATCATGGTGGATTTCATTAATATGGAGCTGGAAGAACATAACCGCCTGCTGATGGATACGCTGGACCGGCACCTGCGGGAAGATAAAGTAAAAACAAGGCTTGTAGATATGACAGCCCTGGGCATTGTTGAAATTACAAGAAAAAAATCCAGCAGCCCGTTGATGGATTTTTTCCATAACTCCCCGGCCGGCAGGGATGGTTAAGCGTTTTAAGCCGTGCACAGGCAGCAGTTCCCCTGGCAAAACCAAGGGGCAATATGTACAGGAAAATACGCGTACTTTTACAGAAATTATGCATTATCACAAAATAATTCCAAAACGGACTTGACTTGTGTTGTGTATATTGATATAATGACACTAACAAATAACATATTTGATGTTTGGGTTGTTACTGTAAAGCAGGCAAAACCAAGTTTTATGAATTAACTGGCAGTTGATTTGTAAAATTTGGTTTTTTTATTGCAATGCGAAAAATCATGCAGTACGCCCCGAAATGAAGTGAACGAGGAATGGAAATTGCGTATCGAAAAGGTGATCAACAATAATATTATATCCGCAAGGGATAATCAGGGTGTAGAGTTGGTGGTCATGGGAAGAGGCATCGGCTTTGGCAGGAAACCGGGCAGTGAAATTGAGGAAGAGAAAATCGAGAAAATTTTCAGGCTGGAAAATATGGATGACAAGGAGCAATTTAAGGAACTGCTTGCTTCCCTGCCTATTGAATATATCAGGATCTCAACGGATATTATTTCTTATGCCCGGGAGAGCCTGGAAATTGAGCTGAACCAGAATGTGTACCTGACATTAACGGACCATATCAGTTTTGCATTGGAACGGTTCCGGAAGGGCATGAGTTTCAACAATGTATTATATGATGAGGTGAAACTGTTTTACCCGTTGGAGTATTCGGTGGGCTGTTACGCGCTGGAGCTGATTGAAGAAAAAACAGGGTGCCGGCTGGAGGAAGATGAATCGGCGTCAATTGCCCTCCATCTGATCAACGGGGAATTGAATACCGCTATGGGGACCACATTTTTTATGATCAAGATGATGCGTGAAATGATGGAAATCATCGGCCAGGACATTCCCATTCCCGAGGGACGGAACTATCCCAGGGACAGATTGATCGCTGACTTAAAGCAGCTTGCCAACCGGCTTGTTTCAGAAACGCCCATAAGAGGGCGGACAGACGAAAAACTGTACCGGTTTGTGGAAGAAAATTATATACAGGAATATAACATGATAGACGGGATCAACCATTACATTGAAAACGAATATCGGTGCAGCATGACAGAAGAAGAGAAGATTTACCTTACATTGAACATTAACAGAATGAAAAATTTATATTTATGTTAAAGGATGAAGGGAGAATTATCATGAAGCTTTTTCAAAATCTATTTACAAAAGACAGCGGGTTAGGGATCGGTGCGCCTGTGGCTGGGACGCTGATCAGCATCAAGGAAGTAAATGACCCCACTTTCAGTGAGGAAATACTGGGGAGGGGCGTGGCTATTATCCCCACCGGCACCCAGGTCTGCGCCCCGGTGGACGGCACGGTAAGCACCATATTCCCCACCGGCCATGCGGCAGCGTTAACTAGCGCCGACGGGGTGGAGATCCTGATACATGTAGGGCTTGAGACGGTCAACCTGGAAGGCAGGCATTTTACCATCCATGCCAGTGAAGGGCAGGCGGTAAAGAAAGGGGAGCTGCTTCTGGAGGCGGACATAGAACAGATCAAGGCGGAAGGGTATGATATTACCACGCCTATCGTTATCTGCAACTCCGATGAATTTTCCGATATCCATGGGGCAGGGCCTGGCACTGTATCCCTGGGCGATACCATCCTGAATCTGAAAAAATAGCATCTGGCAGGAGAATAGAAAATGGAAAAATATACGGGAAAAAGTGTACTGAAAGGAATCGCCATTGGCAGGATTTACTGGTACCAGAAACAGGAATATCAGGTAGCCCAAACCAAGGTCCAGGATACCGGGGCGGAAAAGAAGCGGTTTGCCCAGGCTGTGGAAACAGCCCAGGGGCAGTTATCCGCCCTTTATGAAGAAGCCCTTGTACGTGCCGGGGAAGACCATGCCATGATATTTGATATCCACAAGATGATGCTGGAAGACGATGATTATCTGGATGCGGTAAACCATGTGCTGGAGGAAGGCTTTAATGCAGAATATGCTGTGGAAATGGCCCAGAATCAATTTGCAGAGTTATTTGCAGCCATGGATGATGAATATATGAGGGCACGCGTCGCCGATATCAAAGATATTTCCAGGAGGGTAATCCGGATCCTTGCAGGGATTCCTGAGGACGGCATTTTGGCGGATGAACCGGTCATCGTGGCTGCGGACGACCTGACCCCCAGCGAGACGGTGAAAATGGATAAAAATAAAATCCTTGCCTTTGTGACTGCCCGGGGATCTTCCAATTCCCATACGGCCATATTGGCAAGGAGCATGAACCTTCCGGCGCTGGTCAATACCGGGCTGGAAGCAGGGGAAAGCCTAAACGGCAAAATCGGTGTAGTGGACGGCTTCCATGGGGAGTTCCTTGTAGAGCCGGAGCCGGAACTGCTGGACCAGATGATACACCGCAAAAATCAATGGGTGGCAGACCTGGAAGCTTTGGAGCAGTTAAAGGGAAAGGATAACGCAGCCAGCGACGGCAGGCGGATTGACATCTTCGCCAATATCGGCAAGGTGGAAGACGCAGAGGCTGCCCTGGAAGCTGATGCGGGCGGGATCGGGCTGTTCCGCAGCGAGTTCCTTTATCTTGGAAGGGATAGTTTCCCCACAGAAGAAGAACAGTTTTCAAGCTATAAAGCAGTGCTTGAAAAAATGGGGGATAAGAAAGTCATTATACGCACACTGGATATTGGCGCGGACAAAAAGGTGGATTATTTCTGCCTCGAAGAAGAAGAGAATCCGGCCCTGGGTTACCGGGCAATCAGGATCTGCCTGGACCGCCCGGAAATATTCATTACCCAGCTGCGGGCTATTTTCCGGGCTTCTGTTTACGGCAGGGCGGCAATCATGTTTCCCATGATCGTATCGGTAAACGAGATCCGGCGGATTAAGGAAATCGTGGGGCAGGTGAAAAAAGCCCTTTCCCAGGAGGGGTATCCCATAAAGGAAGTGGAACTTGGTATCATGATAGAGACCCCGGCGGCAGCCCTGATTTCTGACAGGCTGGCCAGGGAAGTTGACTTTTTCAGCATCGGGACCAACGACCTGACGCAATATACCCTGGCGGTAGACAGGCAGAACCAGAAGCTGGAGAGTACCTGCGACACACATCATCCCGCAATCCTGAAACTGATCCAGATGACAGTGGAAAATGCCCACAGGGCAGGTATCTGGGCAGGTATCTGCGGGGAACTGGCGGCGGATACGGATTTGACGGAAACCTTTCTATCCATGGGAGTGGATGAACTCAGCGTTTCCCCTTCCTCTGTGCTGAAAGTGCGCAAGGCGGTTAGGGATTTATAAAACAGGTAAATATGGTTCAGCCATTTTTATAAAATAAAAAATTAAAATCATCAGGGGGTGGATAATGTGAAAACATTTCAATTTATCATCAGGGACCCGGTAGGGATCCATGCACGGCCGGCAGGGCTCTTGGTAAAGCGTGCGGCAGAGTTCCAGAGCAATATCACCATAAACGGCAATGGAAAAAGCGCTGACGCCAAAAAACTGCTAAAGCTTATGGGGCTTGGCGTCAGGCAGGGGATGGAAATTTCCTGCCAGGTAGAAGGGGCGGATGAAGAAGCCGCCTGCCAGGCAATGAAAAAGTTTTTCGAAGATAATTTGTAGCAGGCTATTCTGCCAAAAACCAAAGTTAAAATCAGGGGGTAAGTTTTTATGATGAAACATTTACAAAAATTAGGGAAAGCGCTGATGCTGCCCGTAGCATGCCTGCCTATATGCGGCATTTTAATGGGGCTTGGATATGCGCTGTGTAAACAGACAATGCAAGGCGGGGAAATCACCGGGTTCGTAAATCTTTTGGGGTTTTTCCTGGTAAAGGCTGGAGGCGCGCTAATTGATAATATGGCGCTGCTGTTTGTAATCGGTGTAGGCGTAGGAATGGCCGATGACCATGACGGCACCGCTGGCCTTGCAGCCCTTGCTTCATGGCTGATGATCACTAACCTGCTCTCAGTAGGCGTGGTAACCACATTAATCCCCTCCATCGCGGAGGATGCAAACAAGACGCTGGCGTTTTCAGCTATTGCCAATCCCTTTATCGGAATTCTTTCCGGTATCATTGGTTCCGTTTGCTATAACAAATTTAAATCCACAAAGCTGCCCGATTGGATGTCGTTTTTCAGCGGCAAGCGCTGTGTAACAATTATTGCAGGCGTAGTTTCCATCGTTGTTGCGGCAATCCTGCTGGTTGTATGGCCTATCGTATACGGCATCCTGCTTGCAATCGGTAACGGAATCGTAAGCATGGACGCAGTAGGCGCAGGTATTTATGCTTTCTTAAACAGGCTGTTAATTCCTACAGGATTACATCACGCCCTGAACAACGTATTCTGGTTTGATACCGTTGGCCTTGGCGACCTGAAGCATTTCTGGGCAGGGGAAACAAGTGCGGACGTTTCCTGGAGCCTTGGTATGTATATGTCCGGTTTCTTCCCTTGTATGATGTTTGGGATCCCGGGTGCAGCCCTTGCCATGATCCATACAGCAAAAGATAACAAGAAGAAAGTTGCCATCGGTTTGGTAGCATCCTCCGCAGTTTGTGCCTTTGTCTGCGGCGTAACAGAACCTTTTGAATTTGGGTTTATGTTCCTGGCACCAGTACTGTATTTGATCTATGCTTTGTTATATGGTGTATTTACTTTTGTGACCACGCTTGTTGGTTTCCGTGCCGGCTTCAGCTTCTCGGCAGGCGCTACAGACCTTTTCTTCTCATCGGCCCTCCCGGCGGCGGCAAATACCTGGATGATCATCCCTCTGGGCCTGGCGGCATTTATTATCTTTTATGTAGTGTTCCGCTTTGCCATTGTGAAATTTGATTTAAAGACTCCCGGCAGGGAAGACGACGATGTAGAGGCTGAGAAAAAGGCAGTCCTTTCTAACAGCGACTTCGCAGAAGTGGCGGCTGTCATCCTGGAAGGGCTGGGCGGTAAAGGCAATGTAAAATCTCTTGACAACTGTATCACAAGGCTCCGTCTGGAGATTAACGATTATACACAGGTTGATGAGAAAAAAATCAAATCGGCTGGCGTTGCGGGCGTTATGAGGCCCAGTAAAAATGCCGTTCAGGTTATTGTTGGAACCAAAGTACAATTTGTAGCCGATGAAATGAAAAAGATGTTATAAGCAAACCAGCCCGGACGGAGACTTTCAAAGCCTCCGTCCGTTCCGTTGCAATAAGCCAGCCCGCAAAGCATGGCAGCGTTTGTTACTGTGAAGGGAGCAGGCAGCCATCATCCGTGCAAAAAAGCAGGAAAAAGAAAGGAAATTGCTTGACAGCACTCTGCAGGGATGCTATATTGTAGGAGTATGCCGCATAACGGGGCAGAAGTGGCCTGTAAAAACACGGCCCGCCGCAGTTAGCGAGTAAATCAGTTTACTGATTAGTATAGGAGGTGCCATATGTACGCAATCATTGCAACAGGTGGAAAACAGTATAAAGTTTCCGAGGGTGATGTAATCCATGTTGAAAAGCTTGATGTCCAGGAGGGAGATACTGTAACATTTGACCAGGTTATCGCTGTCAGTGACAACGGGCTTAAGGTTGCCGGTGATGTAGCCAATGCCAATGTAACTGCAACTGTAGTAGAGCAGGGCAGATACCGCAAGGTTATCGTTTACAAGTATAAAAGAAAAACCGGATACCATAAGAAAAATGGACACAGGCAAGCATACACAAAAGTAAAGATTGAAAAGATCAACGCTTAAGTATGACGACCATAACGATTATTAAATCCAAAAACGGGGAATATAAGAGAGTGGCCTGTGCGGGACATGCCGGGTATGCCCGGAAGGGGAAGGACGTTGTTTGCAGCGCTGTTTCCATTTTGGTCATTAATACCATCAATTCACTTGACCTGCTCACCAGTGCACCCATGGCGGTGTCCTGTGATGAAGAAAAAGGTGCAATTGACTGTGAGTTTACCGGCCCCTTAAGCCAGGGAAGCATTCTCCTTCTTGATTCCATGGTAATTGGATTGGAAGGCGTCGTATCGGAGTACGGCGATAAGTATTTAAAACTCAAATTTAAGGAGGTGTAAAAGATGTTAAAGCTGAACCTTCAGTTTTTTGCCCACAAGAAGGGTGTTGGTTCCACCAAAAACGGCAGAGATTCCGAATCCAAGAGATTAGGTGCCAAGAGAGCCGACGGTCAGTTCGTGAAAGCAGGAAACATTTTATACAGACAGCGTGGAACAAAGATTCACCCCGGCGTTAATGTAGGACGCGGCGGCGATGATACCTTGTTTGCGTTAGTTGACGGTGTACTTAGATTCGAAAGAAAGGGAAGAGACAAGAAACAGGCTTCCGTATATCCTGTAGAAAAATAGTACGAATTTACCAGGCTTCAAGCAAAACGTGTTTTTGTTTGGAGCCTTTAGCATCTTTGCACCTGAAAGGAAATGGTATGTTTGCAGACAGAGCGAAAATTTATGTACGCAGCGGCAAGGGCGGCGACGGGCATGTGTCCTTCCGGCGTGAAAAATATGTCCCGAACGGCGGTCCTGACGGGGGCGACGGGGGCTGCGGAGGAAGCATTATTTTAGAGGTGGACGAAGGGCTGAACACGCTTACAGATTACCGCCATACACGGAACTACCGGGCGGAAGACGGCCAAAACGGCGGAAAGCGGAACTGCCGTGGGAAAAATGGTGCCGACCTGGTTTTGAAGGTTCCCCCCGGGACTGTAATTAAGGAAGCGGAAAGCGAAAAGGTCATCACAGACATGTCCGGTGAAAACCGGCGTTTTGTATTATTGGTTGGCGGACGGGGCGGCAGCGGAAACCAGCACTACGCCACCAGCACCATGCAGGCACCCAAATACGCACAGCCAGGGCAGCCTGCCAGGGAGCTGAACCTTTTAATGGAGCTTAAGGTAATTGCCGATGTAGGGCTGGCGGGATTTCCCAATGTGGGCAAGTCCACCTTCCTGACAAAAATTTCCAATGCACGGCCAAAGGTTGCAAACTATCATTTCACCACTTTAAACCCTCACCTGGGTGTAGTGGACTTGGAGGATGCTAAGGGGTTTGTGGTTGCCGATATTCCAGGGCTGATAGAAGGAGCTTCCCAGGGCATAGGGCTTGGGTTCCAGTTCTTGCGCCATATTGAAAGGACAAAGGTGATTATCCATATGGTGGATGCGGCAGGAAGCGAAGGGCGCGACCCGGTTGCGGATATCTATGCCATCAACAAAGAGCTGGAAAATTATAACGGAGATATTGCCCGGAGACCCCAGGTAATCGCAGCGAATAAAACAGATATGATCTATGGTGGGGAGGACGGCCCAATAAAACGGCTGAAGGAAGAATTTGAGCCAAAGGGCATCCGTGTTTATCCGATTTCCGCCCTCAGCGGAAAGGGAGTCAGGGAGCTTCTCTATTATGTGAGGGAAATGCTGGATCAAACTGACCATACGCCGGTAGTCTTTGAACAGGAATATTTTCCGGAATATATGCTTCAAGTTTCCGATGAGCCTTTTACAGTAACATATGACGAAGGAAAAAATGAATTTGTTGTAGAAGGCCCCAGAATCGAAAAAATGCTGGGATACACCAATCTGGACTCTGAAAAAGGCTTTACTTTCTTCCAGAATTTCCTGAAATCAAACGGGATCCTGGCAGAACTGGAAAAAAATGGCATTCAGGAAGGGGATACCGTCAGGATGTACGGCTTATCCTTTGATTATTATAAATAGGAGGCGCTAATGACAAGCAAGCAGCGTGCATATCTAAAAGGACTTGCAATGGACCTGGAACCTGTATTCCAGATTGGGAAATCCGGGCTTACCCCGGAAGTAACGGAAGCTGTCCGGGAGACCTTCCATACCAGGGAACTGGTAAAAATCTCCGTATTAAAAAACTGCATGGAGGATGTGAAACAAATCGCAGGTTTTCTGGCAGACCGCACAGGTTCCCAGGTAGTACAGGTAATCGGGAAAAAAATCGTGCTATATAAAGAAAACAAAGACAATAAAAAAATCTTACTTCCCCTGTGAACTGCCAGGGGAAAATCCATCTGGCAGCCAATCTCAGGGATAGGCAGAGTAAAGGTGAGGGAGTGTTATGGGAAAAAAAACAGGTATCATGGGGGGAACATTTAATCCGGTGCATTATGGGCATTTACTTCTGGCGGAAGCTGCCCGGGAGTATTTCAGGCTGGATACGGTTATTTTTATGCCCAGCGGGAATCCTTATATGAAAAAAGACATTTCCGTCCTTGATGGAAATATCAGGGCGCATATGTTAAGGCTCGCCATCAAGGACAATCACAGATTCAGCCTGTCGCGGATGGAGATTGACAGAAGCGGCCCAACCTACACCTGGGAAACCCTGGCAGGGCTGAAAAAAGAAAATCCGGAGGATGAGTTTTATTTTCTCATGGGCGCCGACAGCCTGCTTATGCTGGAAAATTGGAAAAACCCCGAATATATTTTGCAGAATTGCATCATTGTAGCGGCAGTGCGCGGCACCGGTACAGAGGACCGGATCAAAAATATCGCCCAGCACCTTTCCGGCAAATACCAGGCAGATATCAGGTTATTGCCTTCCCGATATATTGACATCTCTTCTTCCGAAATCAGAAGCAGGGCAAAGGATGGAAAATCCGTGCGCTACATGCTTCCTGCACAGGTAGCCAAATATATTGAAGAAAAGAAACTGTACCGCCAGGTAACTACAGGTGAAAAACATGGGAACTGACCAAATCAGGAAAATCAGAAAAAAAATGGAAAAAACATTGGACCCGAAACGGTATGAGCACACTTTAGGCGTGGCATATACCGCTTCGGCTCTTGCTATGCGCTATCAGGAGGATATGAATAAGGCACTGGTCGCAGGCTTATTGCACGACTGTGCCAAATGCATGGATAATGAAAAAAAGCTGCACATCTGCCAGAAGCACCACATTCCGGTTACTGACATAGAGAAAAAGAATCCCTATCTTCTTCACGCAAAAGTCGGGCGGCATGTAGCCAAAAAGCAGTTTCATATTCATGATAAAGATATACTGAATGCAATTCTGAACCATACCACCGGCAGGCCGGGAATGTCTCCCCTTGAAAAAATTGTTTTCATTGCGGATTATATTGAGCCAGGAAGGAAACAGGCACCAAACCTGGCTCTGGTGCGTACCCTGGCATTTCAGGATTTGGATGAAGCGCTGCTGGCCATACTCCGGGATACCCTGGAATATCTTCAGCGGATTGACAATCAGGATCCCATGACACAAAATACCTACAATTATTATAGTGCACAAGACAGGATGGCAGGATCCTAAGGGGCAAAGCACAGGCTGCGCCGTCCTGTCCAAAGGCATAACTTTTTATACCAGGAGGTTTTATGGCAGAAATATCTACAGAAAAAATAAAGGAGATGGCCAAGGCGGCCATCAATGCCCTGGAGGACAAAAAGGCGGAGGATATCCGTATTATTGATATCAGCCAGGTCAGTGTCCTTGCGGATTATTTTATTATTGCAAATGGAAGCAATAAAAACCAGATACAGGCCCTTTCTGATGAAGTTGAGGAAAAGCTGGGGAGAATGGGGTATCCCATGAAGCAGAAGGAAGGCTATACCAATGCCAACTGGGTTTTGCTTGACTTTGGGGATATCATTATCCACATATTTGATAAGGAAAACAGGCTTTTCTACGACCTGGAAAGGATCTGGAGGGATGGGAAAACCCTGAACCGGGACGAATTTTAAAAATCCCGGAGGCTGCCGGAACCACGCCGGCAGCCTCCGGGATTTTATCACAGAATAAACAAGATGCTATTCTTCCGCCCGGGCCCTGCCGCCGGTATACATATAAAATGTGATCAGGTATATACCGCAGATTCCTACAAGGGCGTAGACAATCCTGGAGAGCCAGGACATATTGCCAAAAATAAATGATACCAGGTCAAAAGAGAAGAAACCGATCAGCCCCCAATTGACCGCGCCGATTATGGCGATGGTAAGGGCTGCACAATCCAGATATTTATTATTCATTTCATACACCTCCGCAATAAATTATGATAATCCTTCTTAAGGGACATCAATTTTATTTTTACCTTTCCCTACAAATATATACTTCCATAAATTTCCCGGCATTTATAAAAACTGAAAAATATGAAATTTTATACATTAAAATAAATAATAATTAAATCCAAAGTTGACAATGCCTTATATTTGGAGTATGATTGCTGATGAAGTAATTCAGATAGAGGAGGAAAATTTATGAAAAAAAGAGTAGTAAGCCTGTTTTTGGCTGCGGCTATGATGGCCAGCCTGGTAGGCTGCGGCGGAAAGGCCAACGAACCTGCCAGCGATAATGCAGGCAGCGGGGCAGCAGCCGATGCAGGGACAGAAAACACAACAGGGGAGGAAGAAGCATCCTCCGGCACAGAAGCAGATAGCCAGCCTGCAGAAAACACAAATAGCGCAGAAGGCGGTGCGTTTAAAATCGGCGCTATCGGGCCTTCCACCGGCGACGCGGCTGTTTATGGCATTGCAGTACAAAACGGCGCAGAGCTTGCAGTAAAAGAGATTAACGAAGCAGGAGGCATCAACGGATATCAGATTGAATACAATTTCCAGGATGATGAATGCGATAATGAAAAATCCGTAAACGCTTACAATACCTTAAAGGACTGGGGAATGCAGATGCTGGTAGGCACCACCACCAGCGGCTGCTGTATCGCAGTAGCGGCGGAATCTGCCAACGACAACTTATTCCAGCTTACCCCTTCAGGTTCCTCTGTAGATATCCTGAAAAACAATGACAATGTATTCCAGGTATGCTTTACAGACCCTAACCAGGGCGTGGGCGCGGCAGAATATATCGGTACCAACGGGGTTGCCCAGAAAGTAGCGGTTATCTATGACAGCTCAGATGTATATTCTTCCGGTATTTATGAAAAATTTGCCCAGGAAGCGGCTAACCAGTCCTTTGAAATCGTTTCAGCGGAAGCTTTTACCGCCAGCAATAAGACTGACTTTTCCGTACAGCTTCAGAAAGCAAAGGATGCCGGGGCAGAGCTTGTTTTCCTTCCTATATATTATTCAGAGGCTTCCCTGATCCTTACCCAGGCAAACAGCATGGGGTATGCTCCCAAGTTCTTTGGCTGCGACGGCCTTGACGGCATTCTGAATGTGGAAAACTTTGATGCGTCCTTAGCAGAAGGGGTTATGCTTTTGACACCTTTTGCAGCAGATGCAGAGGATGAAGCTACCAAGTCCTTTGTAAGCGCATATGAGGCAGCTTACGGCGGTACGCCCAACCAGTTCGCAGCGGACGCTTACGATGCGGTTTATGTCCTGAAAGCTGCCATTGAAAAGAGCGGCGCCACACCTGCTGAAAGCGTTTCTGACATTTGTGATAAATTAAAAGGCGCTATGGCGGAAATCAGTGTAGACGGCCTTACAGGGGAAGCAATGTCCTGGGACGCTGACGGTGCAGTAAACAAAGCGCCCAAAGCTATGGAGATTGTAAACGGAACATATTCTTTGATCCAGTAATCAAACCAAACGCGGATTTATCCGGTAATGGATTTGAAACAGCCGGAGAGGGTTGCTGAGGCAGCCCTCTTTTTCTTACAATAGGCCGACTCGCGGAGGGGGCGGCGTTTGTTAATAAGGATGGCCAGATTCCATAAAGCCGGAAAAATTATCAACACAAAACTTGCCAGCAGACTAATTTTTCTGCTATACTATGTAAGAAACTGTTCAGAAATCAATTTAATACGCAGAGGTGACCTTATGAGCTTTATATCCTATTTAATAAATGGAATCAGTCTGGGAAGTGTATACGCCATCATAGCTCTTGGCTATACCATGGTATACGGCATTGCCAAAATGCTGAATTTTGCCCATGGCGACGTGATTATGGTAGGCGGGTTTACCATATTTTTTGCAGTAAGTATGCAGGGGCTGCCGCCCGCAGCAGGCATTCTTCTGGCGGTAGTTTTGTGTACGTTGCTTGGTATTACAATTGAATATATTGCCTACAGGCCGCTGCGCCAGGCAGCATCCTCCCTTGCGGTGCTGATTACGGCAATCGGCGTCAGCTATTTTTTGCAGAATACTGCATTGCTCCTTTTCGGCGCAAATACCAAATCCTTTACCTCAGTGGTCACAGTACCTGCCATCAAACTGGCAGAGGGACAGATTTCGATTTCCGGTGAAACTATTGTTACTATTATATCCTGTATTATCATTATGGCCGGGCTTACTTTTTTTGTTAATAAGACAAAGGTTGGACAGGCTATGCTGGCAGTTTCCGAGGACAAAGGCGCAGCGCAGCTTATGGGGATCAATGTAAACGGAACCATTTCCCTTACCTTTGCTATCGGTTCAGCCCTGGCAGCCATTGCAGGGATGCTCCTTTGCTCCGCCTATCCGTCCCTGACCCCATATACCGGCTCCATGCCCGGGATCAAGGCATTCGTGGCCGCAGTTTTCGGGGGGATCGGTTCCATCCCCGGGGCGCTGATTGGCGGGATTGTGCTGGGAATCATTGAGATTTTAGGAAAAGCCTATATTTCCTCCCAGATGGCGGACGCCATTGTGTTTATGGTGCTGATTGTAGTCCTTCTTGTAAAGCCCACGGGTATTCTGGGCAAGCAGATACAAGAAAAGGTATAGGGGAGGATGCAAATATGAAAAAACTTAAATTAAGCAAATATTCCAAAGAAAATATCATAACCTATGGCCTGGTAATTGCCGTCTGGGCCGTAATGCAGATCCTGATTAACGGCGGGAAGGTTTCCAGCCTGATGCAGGGGCTTCTGGTACCTCTTTGTGTTTATGTTATCCTTGCGGTATCTTTAAACCTGACAGTGGGGATCCTGGGAGAGCTGAGCCTTGGCCACGCAGGATTTATGTGTGTTGGGGCTTTTATAGGGGCTTTCTTTTCCAGGTATATGCAAAACACCATTGGGCAGGGGTTCCTCCGGTTTATTTTGGCGATCCTGATTGGTGCCCTGTGTGCAGGGGCAATCGGTTTCCTGATCGGTATGCCGGTTTTGAGGCTGCGGGGGGATTATCTTGCCATTGTAACCCTTGCCTTTGGGGAAATCATCCAGAATATCATTAATGTATTATATATAGGAAGGGACAGCAACGGCCTCCACTTTTCCATGAAGGATTCCCTTTCCCTGGGGCTTGCGGAAGACGGGGATGTGATCATTAATGGAGCCCAGGGGATTACCGGGACGCCAAAGGATTCTAACTTTACCATTGGTATCATCCTGATTATCATTACCTTAATCGTAGTCCTGAACCTGATTCATTCCAGGGACGGGCGCGCTATAATGTCAATCCGGGATAATCTCATTGCCGCCGAGTCTGTGGGAATTAACATTACCAAATATAAACTGATGGCATTTTCCATTTCCGCCGCTTTGGCAGGCATGGCGGGAGTGCTTTACTCCCACAATTTAAACAACCTAATGGCAACGCCAAAAAACTTCGGCTATAATATGTCCATCATGATTCTTGTTTTTGTGGTGTTAGGCGGTATCGGCAACATTAAAGGCTCCATTATCTCCGCAATTATACTTACGCTGCTCCCGGAGCTTTTAAGGGGGTTAAGCAATTACCGTATGTTGATTTACTCCATCGTGCTAATTATCATGATGCTGTTTAACTGGAGCCCGAAGCTGATCGAGCTCCGAAAAAGATACTCCTTAAAAAGGCTGTTGAAAAAGGAGGTGCGGTAATATGGCTGCATTATTGGAAGTTAAAAATCTGAGTATTTCCTTCGGCGGCTTAAGGGCGGTGGACGACTTTGGGATCAGTATCAAAAAAGGGCAGCTTTATGGCCTGATCGGCCCAAACGGCGCCGGGAAAACCACGGTATTTAATCTGCTTACAGGAGTATATAAGCCCAACGAAGGGGTAATTTCCTTAGACGGCAGGAATATCACCGGACTAAAGACGATTGAGATCAATAAAGCCGGTATTGCAAGAACTTTTCAGAATATCAGGCTTTTTAAGGAACTGAGCGTTATTGACAATGTAAAGGCAGGCCTTCACAACCATTATAAGTATACCACCATTGAAGGTATTCTGAGAATGCCCAACTACTTTAAAATGGAAAAAGCCATGACAGAAAAAGCCATGGAGCTTTTACATGTTTTTGACTTGGATGGGGAAGCGGAGTATCTGGCGGCAAACCTTCCTTATGGAAAACAGCGTAAGCTGGAAATTGCAAGGGCACTTGCAACCAATCCCAAATTACTGCTTTTAGATGAGCCTGCAGCAGGCATGAACCCTAATGAAACCATGGAGCTTATGGACACCATCCGCTTTGTACGGGATAACTTCGATATGACCGTTCTTTTGATTGAACATGATATGAAGCTGGTATCGGGGATCTGCGAGGAGCTTACCGTCCTGAATTTCGGAAGGATTCTGGCAAAAGGCGCAACAGGCGCGGTACTGAACGATCCTCAGGTAATCACCGCATATCTTGGGGAATAGGAGGGTAAGCTATGGCATTGCTTGAAGTAAAAGATTTGGAAGTATATTATGGAATGATACAGGCCATTAAGGGCGTATCCTTTAAAGTAAATGAAGGGGAGGTAGTGGCTTTAATCGGGGCAAACGGTGCAGGAAAAACTACCATACTCCATACAGTGACCAGGCTTCTTGAAGCCAAAAGGGGCTCTGTTGTTTTTGACGGCAAGGATATTACCAAAACCCCTGCCCACAAGATCGTATCCATGGGAATGGCGCATGTGCCTGAGGGAAGGCGCGTATTCGCTAACCTTTCAGTACTCCAGAACCTGAAAATGGGAGCCTATACCCGGAAGGATAAAAATGAAATAGAAGAAACACTGAAAAACATTTACAAACGCTTCCCCAGGCTGGAAGAACGCCAGAACCAGCTGGCAGGAACCCTGAGCGGGGGAGAGCAGCAGATGCTTGCCATGGGAAGGGCGCTGATGTCCCATCCCAGGATTATCCTGATGGATGAACCCTCCATGGGCCTTTCTCCCATTTTTGTTAATGAGATATTTGATATTATAAAAAGTGTCAGTGCAGGGGGAACTACGGTCCTTTTGGTGGAACAGAATGCGAAAAAGGCGCTTTCTATCTCGGAGAGGGCTTATGTCCTTGAAACGGGTAAAATCGTGCTTGAGGGAGACGCAGACGACCTGCTGAATAACGACTCTATTAAAAAGGCTTATCTGGGCGAATAAATCAGGGGGGATGATTTCATGAAGGAAAATATTGTAATCACTATTGCAAGGCAGTACGGAAGCGGCGGGCGTACTGTAGGCGAGATGCTTTCGGAAAAGCTTGGCATTCATTACTATGACAAGGAGCTGATGAAACTGGCTTCTGAGGAAAGCGGCATCAATGAAGCGCTCTTTGTCAATGCAGATGAAAAAGTGAAAAATACCAGGCTGTTTAAAATTGCCCACAGCGTATATCATGGGGAACTGATCCCGCCGGAAAGCGACGACTTTGTTTCAACCCAGAATTTATTCAATTATCAGGCAAAAATCATCAAACAGCTTGCCAAGGGCGATCCCTGCGTAATTGTTGGCAGATGTGCTGACTTCATCTTAAAGGATTATGATAATGTGTTAAGCGTATTTATCCATGCACCCCATGAATATTGTATGGAGCAGGCTGCCAAAAAGCACAGCATGACTCCCAGGGAACTTGAAAAATTCATCCTGAAAACAGATAAACACAGGGCGGATTACTATAAATATTACACTGGCAGGGAATGGACAGACGCAAGGAACTATGACCTGTGCCTGGACAGCTCCAAACTGGGGTATGACAGATGTGTGGAAGAGATTATTTCTTATATTAATGTCCGTTTTAAATAGCTTAATGGAAAATGTCCCTCATTCGCTGCTGAATGAGGGATTATTTTAATATAGCCATATTATTACCATAAGCCGGCCCGCGGAGCGTGACGGCGTATTTATTAGTGGAAAATCCGCAAAACACCAAAAACCTTTCCCAGTATCTGGCAGTCTTCCACAATGATTGGATCCATGGTATCATTCTCAGGCTGCAGGCGGATATGCCCTTCTTCTTTATAAAAAGTTTTCACTGTGGCGGAATCATCAATTAGGGCCACCACCATATCTCCGTTTTCCGCGGAATTACACGAATGGACGAAAATCTGGTCCCCATTTAAAATTCCGGCATTAACCATAGAATCTCCTTTTACGTTTAAAATATAGGATTCCCCTGCAGGGACCAATTCCGCTGGGATAGGAAAGTAGTTTTCAACATTTTCCTCTGCAAGAATAGGTATCCCTGCAGCTACCTGGCCGATTACCGGAAGGCTTACCATCTCTGTACGCACCATCTGGAAATTATCGTCACAGATTTCTATAGCCCGTGGTTTGGTAGGGTCCCTGCGGATATATCCGTTCTTCTCAAGGGTTTCCAGGTGCGAGTGGACAGAGGAAGTAGACTTTAAATGAACAGCCTCACAGATTTCCCTCACTGCAGGCGGATAACCCTTCTTTAAAATCTCTTCTTTGATATAATCCAGAATTTCCTGTTGTTTACTACTGATTTTACCGTATCCCATGAATATCCTCCCTTAATTATCGTTTCATTTATTATACCATACTTATCTGAAAATAGCAAACGTGCATTCCAAATATTTGTTCGATAATTTTCCCAAATCTATTGACATAAGAATGTTTGTTCTGTATAATTCCATAAAAGAACAAAAGTTCGCAACACATGTTCGTTCGATGTAAGCTTCCAGGCTGCTTATTGGTGCAGTACTGCAAACCGAGCTTGCAATATATGGGGGGATAAGGATGAAATTTGGATTAAGTAAAACAATCAGAAATAACCGCCTTGGTAGGCAAACAGGACTTAAAAAACATATGGCCATGTGGCTGCTTGGTTTTCTCTTGGCCATAGGTCTTTCTTTCCTTTCTTTTGGCTTATCAACCAGTGCCCAGGCCAGCGATGAGATAATCATGTATAAATATTATAAGAGCATTGTGATACAGAAGGGAGATACTCTCTGGGGATATGCCAGAGAGTATGGGAATAAACAATATTATGGCAGCAACGCAGATTATATCAAAGAAGTTATGGAGATTAATGCATTAACTGACCACAGAATTATCAGCGGCCGCTATCTGATCCTCCCTTATTACAGCACGGAATTTTATGGTGAAGAGGATTTCCCGTAATACCGCCTATTTTTCCCGGAGATGGACAGCTTTCGCTGCCATTCTGCGGCGGCTGTCCTCCAGGGCGGCATAATGCTTGCGGGTGGTATTTACATCCTTATGCCCTAAAACATCTGCAACCAGATAAATATCACCAGTTTCCTGGTACAGGGCTGTTCCATAAGTGCTCCGCAGCTTGTGGGGCGTAATCTTTTTCAGTCCGGTTACATTGGAAGCATATTTTTTCACCAGGTTTTCTACAGCGCGCACAGTAATCCGCCGGTTCTGCATTGACAGGAATAAGGCATTTTCATGTCCCTCCAGAGGGATTACATGGTATCTCTTTTCCAGATAGTCATAAAGTGCGTCCGCAACTTCTCCGCCAAAGTAGATAACCGTTTCATACCCTCCTTTTCTCCTGATTTTAATGCCGTTGTTTTTGAAATCCACATCGGCAATATCAAGCCCCACACATTCAGAAACCCGGATGCCAGTGCCAAGGAGCAGGGTCAGGAGCGCAATGTCACGGAGTTTTGTTTTGTTATGGTATTTAAGCTGGCTTTTGGTTAGCTTTTCGCCTTCTTTTAAGAAAATCAGCGACAAGGCAATGGCTAAGTTGGCATTGGAAATGATAAAAACATTGTCTGGTTTTGTCGTCATGACTTCTTGAACAATTTTTTGATTGACACTACCACCATATAAATCTGTTAAAATAATAGCTTGTTCTTCTGTGCCAAGGGACTGAAGAAACGTTTGAATAATTGGCGTGTAGTCCTCAGGAGTCACATAGGCATTGATGACCGCCAGCTCTTTTCCTTTGTCTGCGAGAATATCCAAGGAACTTTGGAAGCCTTTCGCTAAGTTTCCGTGACTAGCAATTAAAAATTTTGTTTTCATTCTTTTCACCTCACTTTTATATAAAGCAAGTTCTGTGCCAAAAAAAGAGAACTCTAAATCCTTGATTTGAAAGGGTTTTAACGTTCTTGAAACTGTTTAAACAGTTTTGAATCAAAATAAACACGTTAATCGTTGGCTAGTTTGTTGTTGAAAAATAGCTAAGCAAAACTGTGAAATTTAATCAAAATAACCCCCGTTTTTATCGAGAAGTGTTACAATAATATTCATGAATATTTATACATTAAGGAGAGTTACGAATGACTGATGCTCTTGTGATACAAGATTTACGCAAAGTGTACGCTTCAGGTGTTGAAGCGTTGCGGGGGATTGATTTAACAGTCGAAGAAGGCGATTTTTATGCTCTTTTGGGACCGAATGGCGCAGGAAAATCAACGACGATTGGGATTGTGACCTCGTTAGTTAATAAGACTTCGGGGAAAGTCGAAATTTTTGGGTATGATTTAG
>OFGA01000133.1_pt1 | contig 66264 bp, 56 predicted proteins | sample 1521471 | NCBI WGS metagenome assembly OFGA01 (sample SAMEA3504086, study PRJEB24116) | mouse gut metagenome | biome: mouse gut; feature: mouse-associated habitat; material: faeces | place: Denmark | collected 2011 | reverse complement strand
TTTGGCCGCATTGCTGCCGCTCTTGCCAAGCTCTTGTTCAACTCTTGATTCGCATTTATAGTAATGCTCAGCATCAATCATCGCCCAGCCATGCAAGGCAGTGTTTACTACGTCTACCCACACCGAAAATTCTTCTCGGGTTTGTACCGTCCTACATATAATAGCTGTGTCTTCGGGCGAAATGTACGGTTGAAACTCCTCCGACCGCAAAAGCATTCCAGGCTCTGGGTCGGGTGCTTTCGCTGACAGGTTATAGAAGCCGTTCTCCTCCAGGATTGACACGATATTGGAGGGTGTTGCATCTGGCGTAATAATCCACCGTGGTGGAATTATTATTGCGCGGATGCCGGATATCAACTCCTGGAGCTGCATCTCAAGCCGGTTTTCATCCAATTGGACATGAAATGCCAAGGAAGGACCAGTCTCCCCCTCCTTTGGTGTAATCCAATCCACCGCATTCTCATGCAGTTCCACAATTCCGGACAAGGTAAAGGCGCGATAATATTGGTAGTAATTCTGGATAATAATATCTGTTTCCCAAGGCGTTACATATTCTGCTATGATATCGTCCGGTATCGCAATCTCATACTCACAGGTTAAATCGCCGCTTAGTACCGAGCGGATTACCCTCCCCCGAAGACTGCGCCCCAGAAAAGCCTCAATAAAGTTCATCACATGTCCCAAGCTGCAGTTACACAGCGTTGGGGATACCGGTGCATCGGACAGAAGAGACGCCTTAGCAAACGGACAATGGCAGGCATGGTAGCGGCGCATCGTATCATCGGCGGCTTTCAGATATTCACTCATATTACAAGGAAATGCCATACACCGCAGTTTCTTTCCTATCCTGACAGGGGCAAGCATGGTTGGATTTCTTTTAATAAAATCCAGAACTTCGTCCGTAATTTCTTGACCATAAAAATCACGATGTTCCCGGTTCAGCTCTATAAAATGCTCCATCTCAGCATCCAGATGCTTCTTGAGGAACAAATCCAGATTGCCTGTTTTCAAAAACTCTTCCCGCGCCCATGCAGATTGAGAAGTGGTTAGTCCATGCCGTACCCGGCAAAGAATCTTCCGCGCGATATCTCTATCTGCCATTGCCTCAAACCGACGCATGAAAGCACTCATATTACAGCACTTACAATCAGCTTCTGTTTCTATATCTGGCAGAACAAGGCCGTTTGTCATCTGCTGCCAGAATACTTCTCCCAGTTCTGCACAAATCTCTCGCTTAAATATGTTGATGCCAAATTGTTCATTGTAGTTGATTTTGGTGTCTCCCATATCCTCAATACTCCGTTTTTTTATTATCTTACCCTTACTCAGCAACAAACTTATATCCGTATCCCACAACCGTCTGAATTAGTTCCGGCCGTACCAGTTTGCGGCGCAGCTGGCAGATCGTATTGCGCACAATATGGTCACAGTCAACAGCTTCTTCCTTCCAAACATGCTCGTATATCTGCTGAGGTGAAAGGACCCAGTTAGGATACTGCGCCAACAGATATAGTGTCTCAAATTCCTTGGGAAATAGCTGAAGCACTTTGCCAGCCTGCGTGACGGTGCAGCACTGGGGATCAATGGACAAATCTCCTTGTTTGAGAATGGGGATTCGCTCAATATTAGCGGGACCCAGCATAAGCACCCTCCTCCCAGTTCATTTAAGTATAGCAAACATATGGGCTTTCTATTGCCGTATTCGACACCTGGAGACCACCAAAATACTCTTGCCACCCATTACTGAAAGCAGCCGCAGGCAGGGATTCCCCCCGCGCTGCGGCTGTCTTGCCGGGGCGTGGCTTTCGTACAGAAGACTGCGCTAGGCTTTACCGCTTTAGATTTCTTTACCACCATAACATTGACGCTAATGTTGTGATTGTTGTATCTTCATCATTTTGCATTTCAGTTCTGCAAAAACGGATCCATTTCTCCTTTTCCGAAACATCGTCAGCCACATAGCTGCGATGAAAATCCTTTTTTATACAAAGAGCAGCCGTATAATTAACTTCAATGCCCAATATTTCTTTTAGAGTGTCGAAGGACAATATGACTGTCGCATTCCCAAAGTAGTAAAATCCGATACAGACCATTCCACTATAGACTGCACCGACCTACTCGACTTCTTTTGCTTTTCTAGGCCTTGTTTGAAAATTGGCGGATGTCCAACGGCGAAAATTTTTTCGCCAATCAAGGTAAATTTTCGCAGGCGGGCTGTCGCTCGGCAAGAAAATTTAACGCAAAGTGGCGGAAAAAGATCCGCCGTTTGGGTGTTTTGACATTTTTCAAAGGCGAGATAGTCAACACCTCTGCCCCGCCGCTTTGTTTTGGAGTTTTATTAGACCGATTAACTGGAAATTACAGATATCTTACATATACTCTTGAATCTTCTCCATGCACATCTTTCATCATTCCAAAAAACTCATACCCATATTTCTCATATAGTCCATTATGATTTGTTGAAATATAAATGCTATTAATTCCATCTGCTTTTGCCAATGTTTCAGCGTAACTTAACAGCTTTCCAACATAACGGTGTCCTCTATAATGCGGAAAGGTATATACCCACCCAATCCATGGTGTTAATTCTGTTGGCTGAATATCGTCCTTATCAGCAAATGTGCAAAAAGAAATCAAATCTCCTCCCTCTGTCAACATAAGCACCTTTGTATTTTCACCGACATATTCCTTTAACTTTTGGTTTCTTAACAGTTCATATAAAAACCGACCTGCCCCCCAATCACTTTCTTTAATCTTTGAAAGCCAATATTCTTTGTTATTTGTACTGAAATATTCGATTATGTTCACAAAGTTATCCTCCTAACTCCGAATTATTATTGCGTTCAGTTTAGCACATTTATGTTAAATCAAACAGAAAGTCCTCATAATCACTTACATAATACCGGATATTCGTTCTTCCCCTTTGAATGATCGTATGTCCCTCTGCTTCCAGTTTTGATTTTTGGGCCTTAACACCGCCGGGATACTTGGGATTTAGCTCTCCTTTTGCTTTCAACGTCCTCCAATAAGGCGTCTCATCCTTTGTTCTCTGATGGCTTGCCCATGCTGCTATAGTAACAAAAATACCGGCAGTGATAGGTTCTGTAAAATCAGCACCGCTTAATTTAGCAAAATACTCACGGATCTTTCCCACGGTTATCACCTTCCCGTAAGGAATCCTTTTCATAATTTTATCATACTCTATTGGCGGTGCAAAATACATTCTGTCACCGCCATATTTGTCAATACTCTTCTGATCCGTAATCACTTGAATCTTGGGCATATCCTTACTTTCATGCAACATTGCATTAAAATCTTTTTTATCTTCATTCGCCATATCTCTTACCTCCTTTTTCGTAAATCATAATACAATACCTGCCCATATGCAATGAGACAGTTTTAAAAAATACGTCTTTCTACTTAGCAAATAAATCCGAATAGTATTTATCACTCTACCGTTTCAATCGAATCCACAATACTCATTTTCGCAATCCGCCTCAATGGTATGCACGTTGCAATCAGGCAGGCAAGCACAGACATTACGGCCGCCTCCGCCAGGGAAACTACAGGAATCGAGACCAGCTGGATGGTATCTGTACGGGCAGCTTCCACAAAAATCGTGCAGATATACCCAGTCATACCCCCAATCACAGCAGCAATGATTCCATAATACGCCCCTTCCCACAGGAATGTCTGATATAATGCCCCATGGCTCATGCCGATTGCCCTCTGCATCCCAATCTCCGTCACCCTGGTATGGATATTCGTATACACCGTATTCACGATATTCAAAAGGCCAATCAGACCTACAAACAAAATCAGCCCCCATGCCAGCAGCCGGATCTGCTCATAGCTCTCCTCAAGCTGCCGGTCCGTATCCTCATAGGAAAGATAAGTCGTGCCCGGAATTTCCCGGCATAATTCCTCCACCGTCCGATCAAATAAATTCCTGTCCGCCGTCTCCTTCAGCGTCGGGAGCATTTCCTGATACTCGCTCTTTCCCGTCAGTTCCGAATAAATCCGGTCAGATACAATCACCTGCACGCCATTTGTAAATCCCTGATTCCCGATTCCCGCAAATCCATCCGTCCCGTCAAATGCAGCCATGACCGGAAGCTCCCTTCCCTTTATGGAAACTGTATCGCCTGCGGCAAATTCTGAATGTTCCAACTCCTCCCCCTCATAAACTACCGGAAACGGATTCTTTATCACACAGCCCTCTCCTGCCATCAGACGCTGAAACTCTTCTTCTGAAAGCTTCCCTTCCGTATAAGCGTCCATATACATTTCATTGAACCCTACAACCTGCAAGGTCTCCCCCGGCTTCAATTCAAATCCCGGAGACATCCCGGCAACCAGTTCTTCCGTATCATAAAGAGAAAACTGGATTGCCGCAACAGATTCAACAGCATCATTTTGAGATAACTCATCTAAATCTTTTTCTGTAAAGCCGGCCGTCTCATTGATAATCGAATAATCCCCAAGACGCATTTCTTCCATAAGACTGGCAGCATTTAAAAGCGAAGTAAAGCTCTGCAGGGCAATAAACACCGAAATACTCATCACAAGAGACAGGATTGTAATGGCCGTCCGTCCGGGGCTCCGCCTCAGATTCAGCCGGGCATAATAAGCCGCAAAATTCTTAATCCTTTTTGTCCTGCGGTTTCTGCGCCGGATCTTCGTATTCCCGCCTGACATGGCTACAGTCGGCGCCACCTTCCCCGCATACCGGACCGCCGGTACTGCCGCGGCAAATGCAAAGAACAAGGTGAGAAATGCACTGGCGGCAAGAAACAGTGGCTTCCCTGCGCTGTTTTCCCGGCTCAGCTCCTTTAATCCCGCAGTATCATTTACCATAAAGATCTCCGGGGACACAAAGCTCGTTGCCATCGAAAAGATACTTTCTGCTGAAAAATATCCTGCCAGCATCCCAACCGGGATTCCGGCTGCACACAAAAACAATATCTGCCGGAAAACAATCTCCCAGAGCTGATCTTTCCCGCCTCCGATGGCACGCAACACGCCGTATTCTTTCGTGCGCTTTGACACGGAAATTTTCAGCACATTGTAAATCACAAGCCCTGATGCCAGAAGCACAAGGCCGCCTACCATGATACCCGCAATCTTAAGGAAGGAAACGTCCATTCCATCCTCCCCGCCTCCTTCCGGATTCTCATAGGGGATGCCCACTGCCGAAAGATAGACGATATTGTAGGTCACATCCAGTTCAGGAATCTGCAGGTTCTCTGCCACATCCTCCACCGTACTCTGCATAGTCTTCTTATCCGCGGTACAGAAATCCGCCACATAATATATCTGCTCTGACGGGAACAGCCGGGAAGCCGTCCCCTCCCCCACAATACCAGGGAGCATGCCATAAGTATAGGCTACATAGTTGCTCTTCGTGATTCCTGTAAGGGTAAATTCCTCCGTATAATCCACTGCAGGCAGAATCCCATGCCGCCACGATTTAGAAGCCGTCAGGGAAATCCGATCTCCAGATTTTCCCTGAAAGCCAAGAAACCTTAACACATCCTCTGACAGTGCAATCTCCATTGGATGTTCCGGAAGCCGTCCTTCCAGAAGCTCTGTAAAAGCCGGATACATCTCATAACTATGGTTCAGATATTCTACAAGGCTAAGCTTTAGCTGGCTGTTCAACTGGATTGTCCCAAGGTCAATGGCCGCTCCGACATAGGAAAAACGGGAATCGGATTTCACTTCTGCAAGCTGCTCTTCTGAAAGCTGCACGAAAGAGCCATACTTTTTCCCTGCAAGGGCGGCTGCCTGCTGCTCCTTCATCGCATTCAGAATCCCAAGCGACTGGCCGATTACGGTTGTTATGACTGTAGAGAGAACCACCGCAATCAGTATTAATATGGAAGTAACCTTCTGTGCACACAGCTCCCTCCATGCCAAAGTTCTGTAGGACTTCATACTTCCACCCCGCTTCCTGTCTCTGAAAGTATTCCATCCACGATTACAAACTGCCTGTCAGTCATCTTCGCAATCCGGCTGTCATGGGTAATGACCACCAGCGTTTTGTCCAGCTCCCTTCTGATATTGCAAAGAAGCTCCATCACCTCGCCGCCGCTTTTGCTGTCAAGATTTCCCGTCGGCTCGTCCGCAAAAATAATGTCCGGCTGTGCCGCTAAGGCACGGGCAATGGCCACACGCTGCTGCTGCCCTCCGGAAAGCTCATGGGGCAGATGATTCAGCCGCTTCTGGATTCCCAGAAGTTCTGTAAGCTTCCTAAGGTAAGCTTCATCCGGCTGCTTTTTATCCAATAGAAGCGGCATGATGATATTTTCCCTGGCCGTCAGAACCGGAAGGAGGTTAAACTGCTGGAAGATAAATCCGATACGCCTGCGCCGGAAAGCGGAAAGCTCCTTATCATGGAAACTGTAAATATCCCTGCCGCCATAGGAAAGCAGCCCTGATGTGGGACGGTCCAGACCGGACAGCAGGTGAAGCAGCGTACTCTTCCCGCTACCCGAAGGGCCTGTAATAGAAAGGAAATCCCCCTGCCCGATTTTAAGGTCTGCCTTGTCGAGCGCTACCACGCGGCTCTCCCCGCTGCCATAGATTTTCGATAGTTCTCTTGCCTCAATGATCATAAAAACACTCTCCTTATATTTTGTAAAACGGCCAAATGTCCGTAATGGAATGTAAACCATTGGATATCCGTATAAGAAGAGTGTAACTCATAAATCTCAAGAAACGTTCAAGATTATAAAATTGTCAAATAATTCTAAACGAAGCGGCTGCCGCTGCTCCTCCGCCTGCCGGATTTTCTAATTTAAGCGTCCCTCCATGTTTCAGGCAAAGAACATGGGTACTATATAATCCCATTCCAAAATGTTCCGCCTCCTCGTTCATTTTTCCGAAAGGTTTCGGACCCTCCCGAAGCATTTTCAGAGGGAATCCGGGGCCGTCATCCATGACCGTCAAAACGACTCTGCCATCCTTCTCCCTTAGCAGTACAGACAGCTTTTTCACAGCAAACCGCGCCCCATTACTGATCAGATTCTCGGCAGCATTCAGGAAAATCTCATAATCCAGCCGGGTACTTCCTCTGGGCTCCACCGTAACCGTAGATTCTAATGCCGGAGCAAGAAACTTTATCGTATCCGCCAGTTCTGTCTCAAGCATGGAATAGGTACATTCTACGGCCCGAACCGGAAGCTGTTCCATTCTCTGGATACTGCTCATCGCCTCAACATAATTCTCGATACGCAGCGTATAACCCGCAAGCCTGTCAAAGGTTCTCTGGTCGCCTTTCCCCTGCTGTATCAGCTTAACCGTTCCTTTTAAAACAGCAACCGGATTGCGCAGGTCGTGGGAAAATGCGGCATTCAGCCTCTTTCTGTCTTCCGCCTGCTCCCACAATTCCTGGTTCGCCTGAAGGAGTTCTGCCCGCATAATCTCAAATCCTCTGCAGATCTGCCCCAGTTCATCCTCTGAAATATCCGGAATGGAAAAATCCAGATCCCGATTCAGGATACGCTCCGTCCCCATCTTCAGGACAGAAATCGGCGTTTTCAGCTTGATACGGTAAAACAGAAGCCCTGCAGTCCCGATTCCGCCGGCAGGCAGCAAGATACATGCAAAAAGCTGAAAGCCGTCTATCATGCGCAGGATTCTCCGCTGCCCCTTTGTCGGCTGCTGAAGCAGTACATTCGTTCCATCCGCCCTGAATTCAATTCCCCCGGACGGGTAATTGTCCCGGACTTTCTCACAGCACACGAAAAGCAGTAAAAGGAGACACAGCGAAAGAACGACACAGAGGGAAGACAGCACAAAAAACGCTCTCTTTAGACCCATTTTTTTCAGGCGTTCCATTTATATCCGCACCCCCAGACTGTCTCAATATAGCTGTGAAGCGTATGCTCGGCCAGTTTTGCCCTGAGCTTGCGGATATGCTCCATCACAGTGCCGCTGTTTCCTTCCCCGTCAATCCCCCAGATCATGTCATAGATCCGTTCCCGGTCAAATACCTGTCCCATATTCTTAGAGAGCAGTTCCAGGATGTCAAACTCTCTTTTCGTCAGCAAAACCGGATTTCCGTTTACCGACACACTTCGGGTCCCATAATCAACCGCCAGTTCGCCGAAAAAACGAACTGCCCTGCCGGCCGCCCGGTTATCCAGCGTGCGCTGCTCCCTGCGCAAATGCGCCGCCACCCGCGCGCCAAGCTCATCCAGTTCAAAGGGCTTTACAATATAGTCATCCGCCCCTGCCTGAAAGCCGGTAATCTTATCCGGAGATTCCACCCTTGCAGTCAGAAACAGAATGGGGCAGGTGACAAATCCGCGGATTTTCCGGCAGACCTCCAGGCCGTCCATCTTTGGCATATTGATATCAAGAAGAATCAAATCCGGCTTCACAGACAGTTTTTTTATCGCTTCCTCGCCGCTGTCAGCGGTATACACTTCATACTCCGGCTCAAAATACTCTCTTATCATGTCGGTGATTCCCGGTTCATCGTCCACAATCAGTATCTTATATCGCATCTGATTTCCTCCAAATGTTTGATAGATCTCTATTTTAGCACGAAAATATCAAGAAACTTTCAGAGAGTAGGAAAATTTATATAAAATGCCGAGCCGGCCCCTAATCCGCTGTCAGCTGCAATACTGCCCCCATGCGCTTCAATAATAGATTTTGCAAGAGGCAGGCCAAGACCAATTCCCTGTGTATCCTTGGAATACCGACTTCTGTAAAACCTCTTAAAAATATAATACAGATCCTCCGGATGGATTCCAGTCCCGTTATCCTTTATGGCAATCTGCAGCGAAGACGCTGACATCTTCCACTCAATCCAGACAAAACCTCCCTTTTCCGTATGGTCCAAAGCATTTTTTACAATATTTATCACTGCCTCCATCAGCCAGTTACGGTCACAGACAAAGTCTGTAGATTCATCTCCAGAAAGAATAATCTCTTTTTCTTCCTGTCCGGCACGAAAACGGAAACTCTTTTTGATACGTTCCATCATCTCAGATATATTTTCCGTTTTCCTCTCCATTACAATTGTACCCGCATCAAATTTTGAAATCTTTAACAGATTCTGTACCAATGTTTCAATCCTTTCCAGTTCCTGCTCGGAAAGATCGGCAAACTCTTTAATCGTAGGCAGATTTTCCGCCTCTCCCTGCAAAATCCCGTTATAAATATTTAAGGCTGCCAGGGGAGTCTTTAACTGATGAGAAATATCCGATATCGTATTTCTCAAGAACTCCTTCTCTTTCCCTTCCTTCTCAATATGTGCGTTCAGGATAGAAACCAAAGAATTCACTTCATGAAACAGCCTGTATAGTTCTCCCTCATCATAACATTCGATACGTGCGTCTTTGCTGCCGGAAATATATTCCCTGATCTGCCACACTGCCTTCTCCATAATCTCATTCTGTTCTTTAAAATATCCATAGCATGCCAATATGATCAGGAATCCCATAACGCAAGCGCCAATTCCAATGTAGAGAGCTGCCAGTGTGATTCCAAGTTGCATGAAAACAATAAAAAACACTGAAAACCCTATTATATATAGAAGAATTTTACAGAACAGCGCTTTTATTTTTTGATTTGCCAGTATCTTCATAATACACCTCTACAAGATGTTTCCTTTACATCTTCCTGGATTCCATGCCTCCCTCCGCCGGATTCCATTTATAACCCATACGGCGGACGGTTACAATTCTTTCCGGCTTTCCGGGATCATCCTCTATCTTTATACGAAGTCTCCGTATATAGGACGTAAGCGTATTATTGTCGATATAGTTTTCATCACAATCCCACAGCCTGTTTAAAATCTGCTCAGGTGAAAGTACAATGCCGGGATTCTCCATAAACAGGCACAGCAGTTTATATTCACTTGCCGTAAGGTCAAGCTGCTCGTCTCTTTTATAAACTTCTCCTTTTATGCGTTCCACCGTGATATCATTGGAGCTAAGCTCCGATTTCTCCTGAGCAAAGTTGCCGCTTCTGCGGAGCAGGGCATTCACCCTTGACAAGAACACAGCCAGCTTAAATGGTTTCGTGATATAATCATCCCCGCCGATATCAAGCCCCATGACAATATCCGTCTCATCATCCGCAGCAGTTAAAAACATAATCGGAACCCTGGAAGTCAGACGCATCTTTTTGCACAAATCAAAACCGGAACCGTCAGGGAGGGAGACATCCAGAATAACCAGGTCATATTTCCCATCAGCCCAGAGCGTATCAGCTTCCAGGCTTGTGCGGGCAACATCTATCCCATATCCTTCCTTTTTGACTGCAAAAGAAAGTCCGCTAATTAAGCTCAAATCGTCTTCCACCAGTAAAATCTGTTTCATTATATTATCTTCCTCTGGATTTTTCTTTTATAATTCTACATGTATCGCTACGTCCCCGTTCATTTATTATACCATCTATATACATCCTTTACAATAAACTACCCGTCTTTTGCAAAATGAAAGGCCATTTTTGCATATTGTCCAATGAACTCCACAAATTTCACGAAATAAATTACTTTACACAGCCTCTTTATATTGTGTTATACTTTATTGTACAGTTTTTATGAGAGAATCATACACTTTTATTGTATCGCCGTTAAAAATAAATACATATTACGCTGCTAACGAATGAGTAATTATAAGACATGCACAGGGAGGAATTTATATCTTGAAAAGCCATAGTTTTACATCACTCCCCTTACCTGATCCCAAAATAATTGCTGAACGAAATGATATTACTTTAAAGCAATTATTTAAAGGAAAAATACGCGGACAATTTTTAATAAGCATAAAGAATCGGGTCATGGTAGAATTAGGAATAGAAAATCTCATGAAATATTATGATTTTCACTGGTCAGAAGATAAATTAGTTACTGGCGCAGGGGAAGCCAGCGAATATGATATTTGCTGGATGATTACTGGGATACATAAAGCACACTCCATTTTTCTCCCGGACGCTGCAATACGAAAAAACGAAAAAAATGAAACTTATAGACAACAGATGATTTCTGAAACAATTGAAAAAATCAAACTCCGTCCATATAGCAGTATATATTTTAGAAAGAAACAGTTATTTCAAGGGGAGAACTTTCTATACTATCCACTGCCGTATGGCCTTTTCGCAACACTTGTTAAAATGAGTGAGATATTGAGTAACAATAATAAAATGAATTACATACAGTTTTATTACAGTATATTACATAATGGATTTTCGGCTCTATCGCTCATGGAAGACAATCTGCTTGGCGGCGCATATCCATTATGCCGGGGAGCAATCGAAATATACCTTAAACTTCTGATATCAAATTCGCAAAGTGAACTATATAAATGGCATGAAAAATTCACAACATTTGAGATTAAACAATCCTGTTGTACTCAGATATATCCTGAAGAATTTGATATATTATTTGAGAATCGAATCTGTAAAAATGCAAAAAATAAGGTTGATTATCTTCATTTTGGCTGGGTAGATTTTATAAACGGATATCATGACGTAGTAAGAAAGTTTCCGTACTCTGTTTATGGCATTATCACATATCTCAAGAATAAGAAGATATGCAAGATTTCAGAATTGGAGGAACTCGAACACTTTTATAAATCATGTCATATATACACTCATGGCAATACACAGATAGTAAAATATCCCATACTGCACTATTTTGAAATTTCTATTATGCTTTACTATATTATCCGCAATACATTTCTTCTGCTATGTAAAGAAAATGAGACAAAAATAGCTATTAATGAACTTGATATTATTGCCTTGATAGACAGAGACTTTGAAATATTGTACAAACAATACAGCAAACGCTCTACTAAAAACTTTGAAAATTATTATAATCGCTAATTTAATCTGTAATAACAGCATACCTCGCAAAAATCTCAAGAACTAAACTCAAGATTACCTTACAGGGAACCGAAGGGAATATAGAATTTCCCTTCGGTCTCCCTTGCTATAGCGTTGTCTATTTCCCATACATTTTTAGTCCTTCGAACCTGTAACGATTATACATTAATATCCTCCAACACCCCATCATCAAATATCGGTATAGCATCATAACGTCCCAATAAATATTCTTTGTCTATTTTCTTATCGTAACGTTCCTTGTAGCGATTTAACGAATATAAATTTGAGCTATGATCCCTTTTTCTTTTTACAAACCAAATTTCGTCCTGTCTGACCAGATCCAAATCCAGTAAGTTAATATCATGCGTTGTTGCAATTATCTGGCTCGTATCATCTTCTGTCAATTGATAAAACAGCTCAAGAAATTTCCGGGTAAGATTCGTATGAAGGCTTCTGTCAATTTCATCAATAAAAATAACCCTATTTCCATTGTGCTCATAAAATAAGGGGATAAGGTCAAATAACCTTTGTGTTCCATCAGATTCATCTAAATATTCAAAAAGCTCCTGCATGTTACCATGGTTTTGCATCATTTTTGTCGTAATAATATTCCCTTCGTCATCTTTACTCAAAGAGTATACCTGACTACTTACCTTGAACATTACAGGATCATCCCCTATATCATTCGAAATTCTGGCTTTTAATTTTTCAGCGTCTTCCTTCGGGATACCTTCAAAAATTTTATCAAACTCCATTTGTCCTAGCTTTGATTCCACAGATTCAATACCAGTATCAAAATATTTTAGGAGTTTTGAAAAAACATTTCTGAGCTGCTCATCTTCAACCATCTGGTTTAAACCACTATATTGACTGGTCGGAAATATGATTATCATGCTTTGAAACCAAATAAAAACATCTAGAATTTCAGAAAAGACTCCTTGCCTGCCGTTGCTTCTTTCAGCTATATCACTTAAAATGGTTTTTTTCTTCATAGACTCAGATATATTTTCACCAAAATCGCCCAAATAAATTTCCCATCTCATTTTTTCTTCAGCATCTTTAATCTTAATTTCACTTTCAGTAAGATTTATGCCATTATCGTCAATATTCCTATTAAAAATATAAGTCTCTGTGCCACTTTTCTCTATACGAATCAACCATTCTGAAAGAATTTCTTTTTCTGCATAGGATATCGCAATCCCATAAGAATATTCCTTCCCCGTATGTGTTATCAGCCTGTACTCAAAAACCCCTGGTGTCTTATAACACTCACCAGATATTCTAAAATATTTTTTGTTTAAATCAACCGCTCCCAAGCCGTCTAATATAATATCTCTTGAAAAATCAATCGCTTTCACTAAATTACTCTTTCCACTAGCATTAGCGCCATAGATAAGTCCTGTTTTTAATATTTTCTTTCCATTGCCATTTAAGATGTGTTCCTTATGCCTTGCCACCTTAGATGCTGCCATTGACATTGTTTGCGCAGTTTTGAATGACAAATAATTACTGACTGAAAAGCCTATAAACATCTCTTTCTACTCTCTTTCTACTATATTTATTCTATTTATATTAATATACTATCCATTATATTGTGAATAATCCTCTTGTGTCAATGGATTTATATGCTTTTTTTCTCTATTTTAATTTATATTAGAGTTTTTTTCTCTTAATCTCTCTTGACAAGAAACATTCGATATGTTATCTTTTACTTACAGGAGCATTAGCACTCATTTTATATAAGTGCTAATAAAGGTAAAAAGATGGCCTCTCGACCATCTTTCAAACTGAATCTGCATTGTACAAATTCAACGTAGCACTTGAATCTTATCATATAAATGCAGAGAGTTCAACAGTTTTGTATTGCATTTAAGCAATTTACCTTTCCCAGTTTTATGAGGAAGGAGGAAAAAATATGTCATTTGATGGAGCTCTCATTAAAGAACAAGGGGTTACTTTTGCAATTGTGGTTGTAAAACCACATGTTTTAACCAGTACAGAAAAAGAATCCATTCGCCTAGGTTTTATGCGTTACTTTGGAAATTTTCCTATAATTCTGATGGCGCAGAACCAAAAAGGTATTCCAACATACGACGGTCGCAAAGATATTGTACGCTTCCTGGCAAATATTCACCCATCCAGAATACCCTGGAAACACTATACAGCAGCTTAATGTAAAGGAGATGTTTTATATGGCAAATCAACATGTAGTTCCTAATGATGGGAAATGGCAATTAAAACGAGAAAATGCAGTCCGGGCAACAAAAACTTTTGATACACAAAAAGAAGCAATTGCTTACGGCAGAGATATTGCGATACGCCAGCAGTCAGAACTTGTAATTCATGACCGACATGGCCGCATTCGTGATAAGGATAGCTACGGTAATGATCCTTGTCCACCCAAAGATACTAAATTTTAAATCTTAGCTATAATTTTAAATTACTACACCAGTGGTGCTGAACCTCTCAGCACCACTTTTTCAGAAAATAATAATAATTTCTATTTTACTCTACCACAACTCTCACCACACATTCCTACTCTCCTAATCTGATGTACAAGTGAAGCAATCCAGCCTCTCCCCTTTTTCTTCCTGCGAACCCGCAGGTGCAAAAGGAAATCCATACAGACCAGCAGTATCAATACCCCTGCAAGAACCTCCGCCAGAATAACCCTCCGCCAAAGGCCAAACATCTTCTGCCAGACAAAAAACTCCTGATGAACGGCAAGACTTTGTATCTGCTCTGCCATATCCTTAAAAAGCCTGCTGAAAAATTCAAAATCCGACCAGTAGGTAGGCAGGTAATCGCTTCCCGGATTCGCCGCATTTACTCCCGCTATCATTATCACAAGCGCTGCCGCCAGACAGCACGGCAGGATACACCGTCTGCCGATCTCCGACGCTTTAGCACCCATCTGTTCCCCCGCTTTTTCATTCTCCATCTCTTTTGGCTTCTTACGGGTTTTCCTCGAAGCCGCAATTCCAATCACAATCAGGGAAACTGCCAGAATCATAAAATACAGCAGACTATCCAGAACATAATACAGCTGGCCGTCTATCTGCTGGCCGTCAGTGCTTCCAAATAGCGCTTCAATGATACTGACCGCCTGATTTACAGACTGGTCCTCCTCTTTTTTGCGTACCGTAATCCCGTCAAATACTTCTCCTTCCTCTGCCGGAATCACACAGATAGGAGCACTCCCTTTCAGCACTCCGGCAATCTGCCAGTTCTTTTCATCCATTCTGACTTCCAACCCCAGCACACTATCCGAGCCAAACAACTGCCGGACCGTATCCTGGTCAAGCAGACAGACATTCTTTTCTCCTTCCGTAAAATACCTTCCGTCAGCCAGCTCCTTCCCAAAGACGGCGGCTGGCTGCCCCTTCATCTGATAGCAGGATACTTTCTGGTCGTGCCCGGTATCCTCGGACAACACCTTGAAATCCCCGCATGCTTTCCAGACTGCCCCTTCTGAAAAAATCTCACTGTTTTCACTTTTTTTCCATTGCTCAAAAGCCGTTTCTGTCACTGCCCCTGCCGGATAAGACAAGGAAATCATGTCTGCCTGTTCCTTTAACCGCAAAAGCCCGTTTATGATCCAGATATTTACCATGACAAATACCAGCATCAGCACCAGGATTCTGATTTTCTGCCATCTTATTTTCATTCTCTCACCTATGCCTGTTTCCATACAAAATGCATTGATCCCATTCTTATCACTTTCATAGATAATTATCATCCGCATATCCGTTTTTACTCTTTCAGCCTTACCCGGTCTCCTTCTACCACATACTTTTCAGATGATACAATCACCTGATCCGTGTTCGTAAGCGTGGAAGTGATTGCCGCACTTTTCGCATCTTTCTCTAACACAGTAACCGGAACGCGCTTTGCAGTCTGCAGCGTGCCAAGCATACGGTCTTCCTCGGAAAGAACCAGACAGTACGCTTCATTTGCATCTTCCCGCAGTGCGCTAAGCGGTATAATCTGGTCATACTCTTTTTCTGATGAGGTCTCAATACTCCAGGTAAACTGTTCCCCGCCTCCCACATTTGTATTCTCCGGAAGCGGCGCTCGCCAGAATGTCTGCATAGAAGAAGCGCCTTGGCCTGCCGCATCGTCCACGCTGCCTCCCTCTGCTATTTCTCCCGTCTCCATTCCTATGGATTCAATCTTTACGGTTTTTTTCTTCCCTGCTGCAAGCTGGACTCCCACTTCGGCGCCGACCTTTAATTTTTCTTTATCTTCTGCCTTGACCATGCCCTTTAGCTGGAAACCGCCGCTCCCAGTCACAAAGATTTCCGAGCCTGTAGTCACCGCGCCGGCCTGCACACCAACCTGCAATACGGTACAATCTGAAACTGCGCAGATCTTACCGTCTGCCGCCTGATAGGACAAAAGCCGTTCCAGCTCCTTTCTGGCCTGTTCAACCTGCACCTGCGCTGCTTCGGCTCCCAAAAGCGCCGCCTGGGCCGCATTTGCTGCATTCGTATTCTGGGCCGCATCCTCCTGTCTTGCCAGTTCATAAGCATTCTGTGCCTGGTTTACGGCCTGCTGGGCTGTCTGTACTTCTGCATTCGCTTCCTGAAGTGCTGCTTCCAGCTCCTGCTTCTTCGCAGCAACGTCGTCCTCTTCCCCATCCGGTACAGGCGAATTAATAAACTGGTTGTAGGCTGCCTCCGCCTCCGCCGCTTTCTGCTGGGCCGTCTGAAGCCCAAGCTGCGCCTCGGAAAGCGTCTGTCCTGCCCCTGTCGTTGCCGGAACCCTCGCCGGTTCCCTGGCAGACACCTGCTGCTGTGATACCTGCAATTCTAACTGGTTCAGTTCAGCCTGTTTCTTATCAATTGACTGCTGCAGATACTCCTTACGGAATTGAACCAGACGCTCCCCCGCTTTTACCGTGCTTCCCGGATCTGCCACCCATTCCACCTGCTGTTCAGGCCATAAAAATAACTGGTCCTGCTGTACCGTCACCACAGTACCGTTCCCATCGTAAGAATAAGACAGCTTTCCCCGTCCCACCTTCTCTACTCCCACCTGAGCTACCAGCATAGAGGCTGCCGCTCTGGAAATAACCCCGCCGGCCGCCATAATGATCAGAAATCCGGCAATAATCCGAATCATCCATTTTTGATTTATCTTTTTTTTCCTGTCCACTTCGTCAATCCTTCCATAATTAGTGTCTTGTCTCGTTGACAGACAAGCGAACCCATACATATCCCTGTAAAAAGTGGTTAAGCCTTCACCCCGGATGCCACAATCCCCTGTTCCAGGCTGTCCTGGCCATAGAAGAACAAAAGCAGCGCCGGAAGCAGTGTTATGATGGATGCCGCAAAAGCTGCCGCAATCTCCGTATTTACCATCTGCGGCAGATAAAGCGACAGGGGCCACAGCGCCTCTGTCTTAAGGTATGTCATTGGCTGTTCGATTGTATTCCAGTATTCCAAGAATCCCAGTATCAGGATAGAGAAAATACCTGGCATCCCCAGCGGTATGCCCATAGATACAAATATCCTTAAGTCCCCGGCGCCGTCAATCTTTGCCGCCTCCAGCAGTTCCTTCGGAATACCTGCAAAGGTCTTCTGCAGGATAAATACCGGCAGTGTGGAGAAAATACCCGGCAGGATCACCGCCGCACGGGTGTCCATTAAGTCCATCGTATTCAGGACCAGATACCCAGATACCATTGTTACCTGAAACGGCAGGATCATCAGAAGCATATAAAGAAACCACAGCACCTTTTTCCCCGGAAAACGGAACTGGGCAAATGCCCATGCCGCAGGCACCGCTGCAAGGAGCTGCCCTGCCAGCACCAGGATGGTCTGTATCATGGAATTCCAGAAAGCGGTAAAATACTCCGGCGAATCCAGCAAAAGGCGGACATACGCGCGCAATGTCGGGTACATGGGGAAAACACGCAGTTTTGCACTTTCCCCATAATCTGCAAGCACCGCGCCGCATGTTTCCAGAAGTTCCTGTCTTCCCATCAGAGAATTTGCAGTAAGCATAAAGAGCGGAAATACCATAACCGCAAGGACAATCAGAAGGAACACCCTAAGAGCCCACTGCACCAGCACTTTATATCCTCCGCTCTTCGATTTTCTTTGTATGATTTTTCCACCATTCTTCCGCACCCAGTATCCCTCCTGTCAGAATGACTAACATCACAGCCGCCGCCGTCATCTTCTGAATATCCAGATTCACAAACCAGTTGTTGAAAAGATGCTGCAGCATATAAATACTCTCATGGGGATAGTCTCCCGCCAGCAGATACGCCTCCCGGAATACCCGGAATGCGTTTACAAACGAAAGGAGCCCCGTTACAAATGTTGTTTCTTTTAACTGCGGCAGGGTAATATACCAGAAACAGGCCCATTCTCCCGCCCCCTGTACCCTTGCCGCCTCATACTGCTCCTCTGGAATCGCGCCAAGCCCCGCGAGCCAGAGTATCATGTCATAGCCAAGATTCTTCCATATATAACAGGCAACCAGTATCCAGAACGCCGAGTCAGACGCAAGCCAGTCACGTCCAGTAATCCCGAATATTCCTACAAGCTGCCCAAGCCATCCTTTTTCATCAAATACCATCTGAAAGAAAACCACTACAGATGCCGCCGGAATCGCCATCGGAAGAAGGAACCCTGTCTTCATCCATCTCTGGAACTTTGTCACATGGCCTACTAAAACCGCTGTGCCAAGCGACAGGACCAGAAGCAGGGGAAGGCAGACCGCCATGAATCTCGCCGTATTCCCTGCTGCCAAACGAAACGCCTCATTCTCCACCACCATCCGGTAGTTTTCCATGCCCACAAATCCGCTGCCTACTGCCTGCTGAAAAGACCTTTTGACAACATCCATAAATGGAATGAGCACGAAGCCCCCCGTCCCCAGGAGGCTTGGGAGCAGGAACAGGTATCCGTTCCTGACCTCCCTTCCTTGTCTTTCCGATCTCTTTTTATTCCGCAAGGTACGTATCCACTTTCTGTGCGATGTTTTTTGCTGCCGTTTTTGCATCAACATTTCCTCCCAGACATTCATCTGCCTCTGTCTGATAAATATTCCAGATGACACAGTCCTGTGTAGCCGGCTTCTCTAATGTGCGGCAAATGGCAATCAGGCCATCGACCTCCTCTTCTGTCGGGTAGCTTACATCCAGCACAATCTCTTCCTCGCCTTCAAACTTCCAGCTTGACATGGTCACAAGCCCTGTTGCATATTCACTTGCCAGCTCCTCCTTGAGGATTCCCATTCCGGATTCCAATACCGACAATCCGTCTCCTACTGGCTTGCCCTGTACTTCCGGCGAAAACAGATACTTCACAAATTCCTCTGCGATGTCCTTCTGCTTTGTGTCTTTATTAATTCCTATGATACCTTTCGGTATATAAAGCCCATCCAGTGTATCCGGTGAAAGACTCATCTGACGCATAAGCGTATACGGGGTCATCATATCCGTCACGCTTGCAATCTTACTGGTGGCGACGCTGTCCGGATGGTTGATAATGGCTGCGCTTCCTCCGTTGCTGAACATATCCTGCTGGAAAATCTTTGCCACCGTTCCCATATCCATCTGGGCCGACCCGTCCTCGTCGAATATCTCCGCCCGCGCATTTGCCGCAATCTTAACTTCTATCTCCAGCAGATCTGCCAGCTTCTCCTGGTCAACCTTGCCGTCCTTATTAATAACCTCATCCTGATACATCTGAAATAAGAAATCACGGATATAATCCCTCTGCGCAATTCCAAATATGCTTGCCTGGGGATGCTCTTCCAAGTAGGATTTCAGGCTGTCAAGGGATGACAGCGCTGCCTTTGTATTTTCATCTCCGTATATAACCGGCATGCTGAATTTCACCGGCATTCCGTATATCTTTCCGTCCTTCTGCGCTGTGCTTTTCAATATGGATTCCAGGTACGTCTCCTGCGCTGTCAGCCCATCTGCCAGATCCGTCAGGTCAGCCAGGATTCCTTTCTCAATATACGACTCTGCCGAGAGGCCGTCTAACAGAAGTACATCCGCCCCGTTTCCTCCAAGCAGCTCTGTGTTCAGGGTACGGATATCGTCCATGGTAATCCCTTCCTCTTTCCCCGAAGTCAGGAATTCTACTTTAACATCCGGATGTGCCTTCTGGAATCCAAGAAGCGCATCCTCTACCGTCGCATTTTCCGAAAGGCCGAATACCCTCAGCGTATTTTCGGGAACCGCCATTGCCTCGGCGTCATACACATAATGCATAAGGCTCCACGTTGACGCTTTTGGCTGGCTGTAGAGGACATAGAAATCATCCTCCTGCCCTTTTATGAATCCCGCTATACGGTTCAAAGAAGAGCCCATTGACGCCATCGTGCCATCCAGGATTACTTCTCCAACCTCATTGCCCAATACCATCCGCATGATACCTTCTCCGGAAATGATGTACCAGTTTTCTTCATTACCGCACATCATGATCCCTTCCTGCTGGTCAATCTTCATCGTGCCCTTCTCTGCTGCCCCGGAATCATAGACCGTAACCACGCCATCCTCCGTATTTGCTGCCATATCCCCGTTTTCCGCCGCAAAAAGCATCCTCTGCTCACTGGAACTGCCTTCTACACTGTTAAGCTCCTGCATGACCTCCATCGAAGATGCGTCGATCACTACCACTTTTGACTGGTACATGTCACTCAGCCAGTAGTTCCCTGCCCCGTCAACCTGAAGATTGGTCACCGCAGGATACCCGTTATCGCCCTGCTGGCTAAGATAAGGAATGGACTGCTCAGCACCTGTCTGTCCGTCCTCACTTTTTGCAATATGCGTAAGCATCTCTTCGTCCGTACTTCTTGCAATCTGTGCCCCCTCTTTTGTTTCCTGTATCTCCTGCAGGCGGAGGTTCTGCCCTCCGTAAAGCTGGCCAATCCAGTCCAGCGGGGTCTGTTCCCAGTTCCCTTCCTTATATTCATAACGGAATACCTTCGTATCTTCTGCCTCTGAAAATAGAACCGGGTTTCCATCCTTTGACTTTGCCATGTTCAGGATCTTCTCCCCCTCCTGTATCGGCAGTTCCATATCATTCTCCACATAACGGCCCTTCACAGAAGTATTCTCTTTATTCTGTTCTTCCGTTTTTCCCTTGCCGCAGCCGGATAATAAACCTGCTGCCAATACGGCAGATAACAAAAATGCCGCCGTACGCTTTACGTATCTTCCATGCCTTCCCATTTTCATTCACATAATCTCCCTTCATACATACATAATGCGCAGTTTATGAACAGCTGCACGCCAGCTTGCTGAAAGCAGGCAGGTCATAAATGCTATCTACCACTATACACATTTTTCCTCAAAAAGACTTCCAAGAACAAAACTACTTTTCCGCCCTTTGTTAAGGTTTTTTTGAGGTTTCCATCATCTCACAGCATTTTACATTCACCACCGCCCCTGACTCTGGCTCCTCCACATCTGCCTCGATTCCTCCCCTGTAACCAAGAGGACAAAGAAGGGGTTGCACGTCAAGCTTTGTCCATACTAACCGTCCTCTCCATTCTTTAAGTTCTTCCTCTGTCTCATAGTGTTCTATCCTCACGCCGCCTGCATATCCATCCCCCACATAAGTTTCTTCTTTTCTATCTGGAACATCCTCCTTTACCTTAAGGGATTGAACCGGATAATCCAGCAAATCCTCCCTTATCTCTTCATGCTCCTTAAGAAATGCACAAGTCTTTTCAAAAAACGGATAAATCAAGAGCTCCTCCGTCTCGCCCCATTTATCTGAGTTCATTTCCACAATTCCGGCCGGCGCTGCTTCCCTAAGCTCTTCCATCCGAAATTCCAGTACCTCTTCCTTATAAAGTTTGAGAAATACTTCCTTTTCCTCCTTCGTAAGCTTAAGTATCTGATTGCATACACCATCCTTCCATGCAAAACGGTTATCCCCTACATTTTCCCACAACAGGGCGGGATATGCTTTCTCCTTATATTCCTTCGTTTCAAAAACTCTAGAAAAGGACTGAAGATCCACCTCGTCTACCGGATAGACACGGTATCGCTGTCTCCCGTCTTTCATCTCATAACAAACTGTCGCAAAGCTATACTCCCATGCCTTTCCATCAGTTTCTGCCTTCTCCTTAAGGCTCCGAATCCAGAAAAGTCCCTCTGCAAGCCCCTCCTCTGTAAATTTAAACTGCTCAAGCTTCCTCTCAGTCTCATAAGTTTCTTTTCCGGGGAAGTTTTCTTCATACTCTGCCTGGGACATATCCATCCCATTGACACAGATTCTGACAGCACTGACCTCATCCCTCTCCGGGGAAAAATCGTTAAAAGCTTTTGCACCTGCAGCAAAACCTTCTGTCATCAGAAGGACAAGTGCGCATTCTGCAGCCATCTGCCATTTTCTTCTGAAAAGTGCATTTCCCTGTCTTTGTATCAGCATCTCTGCCAGAATATGAAAAAGGAAAACCAGAAGAATTCCATATCCCATAGCCAAATTCCCAAACAATAGCGCCAGAACAACAGACACAAAAAATACAAATGCCCTCTCTGCCGCGGAAAATGCGAATACCTTTCCTACATTCTCCACCTTTCTCTTCCGCTCCAGACATACCATCAGGACGGCAAAGAGCAAAATCCAGAAAAACGCCGCCAGAACAATCTCCTTTTCCGGAACATATTCCAATGCCTCGATCTTATCATGCAGAAAGGCTCCGGTAAGCTTGCGGGCAAGCTGTTCCGGCGTCAGCGCTTCTTTCATTGCCTCAAGCTCCGGAATCCGATAGAAAGTCTTAAAGAAATATTTTGCATAGGCATTTCCAATCCCCTGAAAAACCACCTGTCCCCCATAAATAAAAGAAGCAAATAAAACCAGTACCGTAACAAATCTTCCACCTGCCAGAAAAGAAACAATACTGATATGATAAAAGATAAGAACTACTAATGAAAACAGAACCGCACTTTGCAGCACATAGTAACCGGCATAAGCTACAAAATCTCTGTTTATACTGCATTCATAAAAACCGCAGACCGCCATGCTGATAAACAGAGGGAATAACACCTGCACAATCCCGTGTATATATTTACTCCAAAAAATCGTTCCTCTTTTTACCGGAAGACTATAATAAAAATCCAGCTTCACAGGCTGCTCCAGATAACAGAAGCCTGCGGCAGCGGCCAATACTCCAAGCCCCATGCTAAGATAAAGCAGACTTTCGCTTCCAATTCCGGAAAAAGTAGAATAGGAATCACTCTGCAGTGCGAAAATCGTAACTACTATATAGATAAAAAAACCGCCCCAGGAAAGAAAGGCTGTCACATGCCCTCTGCCTGCTTCCTTAATCCAGTTCCATAAATACCTTGCAGATGTCATATCCTGCCTCCTTCATTGCCGTCATAAAAATTTCCTCCAGGCTCATAGGGATTTCCCCCACGAACACCGGAACCCTGCGAGTTATCCTTTCCAATATTTCCTTCTTATCCCCTTTTACCACCAGCGTCGTAAAATATCCCTCTTTCTCATACCGCAGAACTTGCAGTTCCTTTTCAAGTTCCTCCTTCATATCTTCCTGACCTTCAAACACACACTGAAGTTTCATCACATTGCCGGAATGCTCCCTCATATCCCCTGCCTTTAGAATGCCTCCCTTATGCATAATCCCGATATTGTGGCAGATATCCTCCAAATCCTTAAGCTTGTGTGCCGCGGCCACAACGGTAAGCTTACGTTCTTCTATTTCCCTTCGGAACAGCTCCTTCATAGTTTCCGTCATCACCGGATCCAGCCCGTCAAATACTTCATCGAACAATAGATAGTTTGTTCCTGAACAAAGGGCAAGGATCAAAAATGCCTGCCGTTTCATCCCCTTAGAGAATGTGCGCAATGGAAGATCCATATCAAGATTTAAAAGCTTTGCCATATACGCCGCACTATCTCTCTCCAAGAATGGATAATGCCTTCTGTAAAACCGGACCATCTCTTCCAGATTTACATTAGGAAAATAGTAAGGTGTATCCGGCAGATAAAAGACCGATGACTTGCACGATGGATTTTCGTATATATTTTCTCCGTCAAAAAGAATCCTTCCTGTATCACAGCCAAGCACCCCTGCCATCATCCGAAGAAGGGTGCTCTTTCCCGCTCCGTTTGTTCCAAGAAGGCCAAACATGCTCCCATCCGGAATCTCAAAAGATACCTGGTTCACTGCACATATATGCTCAAATTCTTTTGTTACATTTTCTACCTTAATCATAACTGTACCTCTTTCTCACTTTTTCTGATACACGAACTGCTGCGTATTAAAAAGAGCATGTCGGAAAATGATTTGTTTCCCGACAAGCCCTTTTTATTACCATCTCATATTATGTACATCCAGTCCATCCTGCCAATATAAAACAGCTCATCTGCTCAATTACCAAAATCCATAATCATTACGGAAGAAGCATGTATGGTATCGCCATCCCTCGTACCTGATACTTCTGTCTGCCTACCGCTTGCCAAATCACTGCTGCTGCCCGGTGTATCTGTATGCGTTGCCCCCATATCCGTAGATGAGCGCACCGTGAAGGTGGTCTGTTCTGTAAATACAATCTCCAACTGTTTCGCTTCCTCCGGGTCAAGCACCGCAACCTGCCCCGCATCTCCCTGGTCGTCTGTCTGAATCTCCTTTCCCGTAAAAGAGCCTTCTAAAACTTCTCCTATTTCTACTGACAGTCCGTTTATCGGTGTGCCTGTGCTTTCCGTCTCCCCGGCTATCTCTGGATTGTCGCTGTCCGGCGTCTGCCCTGCCTGTGTATCTTCCGTCTTCTTTTCCGGTTTTGAAGCTCCCTGTGTATCTGTATCCTTCGTACTGTCTTCTTTTCCGCTTCCGCATGCTACAAGCAACAACGCCAAAAAGGCTGCAACTGCCATGACGCATAATCTTCGGTTTCTGTTCTTTCCTTCATTTGCCATCTCTAAAATCCTGCCTTTCTAAAATATTTGTCATATATATCCTACCAAGCCATTCTCTAAAAAAACTCTAAAACTGCTAAAATTTTTGTGAAATTATAATCCAAGGAAATTTGACATGATATTGTTGAAGTGGTATTATACTAATAAGCAGTTGAGTATGACCCCTTCTGCTATAGTTTTTATGACTATTTCTGAAATAGGAGTTTGATATAAATCAAGCTCCTATTTTTAATTTCTATATCCACACCAGAAAATAAGATTTATAAAATACAAAAACGGCCCTTCATTTCGCAAAAGAGAACGAGGTTATTGTCCGCAGTCTGCCATAATGATAGAATCGCATTGTGATTTATATGATTCAAAGTAAGGAGTGTGAAAGATGCGTATTTTAATTGTAGAAGACGACAGAGAATTATGCAGCGCCTTAAAATTACAGCTTTCTGCCAAAAAACATACTGTTGACTGCTGCCACGCCGGAAGTGAGGCGATCTATCTTGCCATGTCCGGCGCTTACGACCTAATTCTTTTGGACCGCATGCTGCCGGAGCTCGACGGACTGGCCATCCTGAAAGCCATCCGCCAGAATCACATCAGCATACCCATCATCCTGACAACTGCACTGAGTTCTGTAGACGACCGGATTGCCGGCCTGGACTGCGGGGCAGACGACTATCTGGTAAAACCCTACGCCATAGAGGAGCTCCTTGCGCGTATCCGCGCCCTCTCCAGAAGGCCCCTTGCATTTTCAGACCAGACCTGTCTATCCTTTCTGGATATCCAGTTCGATATGGAGGCCAGGATTCTGACCTGCAACGAAAAAGAGCAACGCCTTTCCAAACAAAAGGCTCTCCTCATGGAATTCTTCTTACGCAATCCGGGAAAGACCCTGACAAGGGAACAGATCTTCCTGCGTGTCTGGGGTTCGGAAAGCGCCGTAGAAGACGGCAATCTTGATACATATATTTATTTCCTCAGAAAACACCTGCGCTCTTTAGGGAGCTGCGCAAATATTGCCACAGTACATGGCATGGGATACCGATTGGAGGACGGCAATGTTTCCTAAACTACAGAGAAAATTAGTTTTTCTTTATACCTTAAGTACCGGGCTGATCATAACTTTTATCCTGTCCATAACATTTCTTTTCTACTTTACCTCACAGGAAAACCGCCAGGAATCACTGTTCCAAAAACATCTTTTTACTCTGATGTTCCAGCTTCAGGGTAATTCCCACTTTACGGATCTGTTTCTGGCACAGATGGAGGAGAAAAACCAGCTCATCATTCATATAGAAGAAAACAACTCGCCCCTTTTCTTTCCTGGTTCATACAGACCGGATACGAGACGGGAGATTCTTCTTTCATATGCAGAAAAAGCTGCGGACAAGGAAGGCATTTTCACAGATTCCTACCCTATCTCCTCAAACATGTTGCAGACCTCCATATTTCAAATCCATGGAGACAGCCGGGATGTCTATCTTGGGAATATCCTTGTCCTCCAGACCCCTGCCGGATATAAAAAGCTCACCCTGCTGCAGGACATCTCTGACAGCAGGAAGAAATCCCTGAAAACCGGATGTTTCTATTTATTTATCGACCTGTTTGGAATCCTGCTCCTCTTTCTGAGCGGCCGCTGGTTCGTCCGCCGTTCCCTGCGCCCTCTGGAAGAAACATACCAAAAGCAGCAGGATTTTGTAGCCGCAGCCTCCCATGAGCTTCGTTCTCCGATTGCAGTCATCCAAATGACCGCAGATGCAGTCTCTTCCCATTCAGCAGAGGATACCCGTCTGCTTTCTGTTATTAAAAACGAATGCCGCAGGGGAAGCGCCCTGATTAAAAATCTTCTGCTCCTTGCTTCTGCCGAACAGAGGGAATGGGCTGTAAGAAAACGGAAATTTGAAATAGACGATCTCCTCCTAAGCCTTTTGGAGCTTTACGAACCGCTCTGCCTGTCCAAAAATGGAACCCTGCAGTTACGCCTGCCGGAGGAGCCGCTTCCGCCAGTATCAGCAGACCCCGAACTATGCCGACAGATTTTGACCATCCTGCTCGATAACGCCATCGCATATTCTCTGACGCGGCCTTCAAGAAAAATCCTTCTTAGGGCTGAACACTGCCATCCCCATACACTGGTTTTCGTCGTGGACCATGGCCCTGGAATCCCTGACGAGGAAAAAGAATTTATCTTCGACCGCTTTTATAAAAGTGATAAATCCCGAAATAAAAAAGACCATTTCGGACTTGGCCTGTCCATTGCCATTACCCTTGCAAAAATCCAGGGATTAAAGCTTGGCGTGCAGGATACAGACGGCGGCGGAAGTACTTTCTATTTGCAGATATAATCAAAAATGACAGGAGGATCAAACACATGCCATACTACAAAAAACCTACATTCTGGATAATAACCGCAGCCGCCATAATATGCCTTACCGTATTTATACTCTTTTCCAGAAACTTAAAGGAAGACAGCAGTAATCCTGCAGCTTCAGCGGATGACAAAAAGCATTCGGCTTCTTTTTCGGCTGCCATTATAGAAGCCGACGAGCATTCCTTACTGGTCGAACCTGTAGAGGGCTCTGCTGAATTATCATCCTCTGACCGCATTTCAATTCCTATAGAATATATGCCAAAATCCCCCACTCCAAAGGTTGGGGATATCATCAGCATCCAGTATAACGGTGAAATTATGGAATCCTATCCCGCACAACTAGGGGAAATATATGACATCCGGTTTATAGAGACAGACAGCGGCAGGCTCCATTATCACAACAATTAGCGCCCTATTTGCTCATGTTCCAGGCCATCTCCCAGAAAGCCAGCTCGTAGCGGGAACAGGCCACAAAAATATCTTCCAGATGCCGCACTTGCTGTTCGGTATAGTGCAGGGTCAGCCGGTCTGTCATTTCCAGCAGCAGGACGTTCGCTTCGCCGTAATGGGGATCAGCGTAGCCTCTGACCCAATCGCCGTAGAATGGATGATCCTGTGCCGACGGATTGTTCTCTACAATCTTTTTGGCAATCACCTCATAGCTGTAGGCACAGGACAGGATAGCGGCCAGAATCTCCGCCTCCCCCTCTTCATAAGCCACCCGGAGCATATAGGACGTATAGGAAAGATTGTCCAGCGACCGGGGCGTTGCCTCCAGTTCCTCCCGTGAAACTGAGAACTTACCCATATAGCCCCGATGGATATCCATCTCTCCCTCGGTCAGCAGGGTCACATACCTGGAGAAAAGCTGAATGGTTTCGGGGCTTTTTGCCTTGGCAATGCCCAGGGCGAACACCTTCGCATACTCCTCCAGATAAAGGTAATCCTGAATGATGTAATACTTAAACTTCGCCTGCTCCAAAGTACCGTCCTGGATACCCTTCACAAAGGGATTCTCATTGTAAGCCGCCCAAATGTCTTTTGTTGCGGATAAAAGCCGTTCTGTTGTCTTTATGGTTGTTTTCATGACTCTGCCTCCTTTGCGTATTCACCGGTCAGATTGAAATTGTGCTGCATGGGTCCTCGGCCCTTCCCCAGGTTCAGCATGGCATTAAGCGCGCCGGAGATGTATTCTTTGGACCGCCGGATGGATGTGGGCAGGTCAAATCCCTTGGCCAGATTTGCCGCTATGGCGCTGGACAACGTACAGCCGGTTCCATGGGTATTGGAATTATCAATGTGAGTTCCGTAGAACCATGTCCCCGCGCCATCCGCATAGAGGTAGTCATTGGCGTCGTTGATGTTGTGCCCGCCCTTGAGCAGGACCGCACATCCATAGGCGCCGCTGATCTGTCTGGCCGCGGCTTCAATATCCTCCTGGCTTTGAATGGCCATGCCAGACAGGATCTCTGCCTCCGGGATATTGGGCGTAGCCACAGCCGCCAGGGGGAGCAGGCAGGTTTTCAGTGTATCCACCGCCACTTCGGAAATCAGCCGGTCGCCGCTGGTAGCCACCATTACCGGGTCCACCACAACGTTCCCCGCCTGATAGAAGCGCAGCCGCTTGGCAATCTTCTCAATCAGTCCGCAGGAGGCCACCATACCGATCTTCACCGCATCGGGCGGGATGTCCTCAAATACCGCGTCAATCTGCTGTCCGAGAAAATCGGGCGTCATCTCTACAATTTCTCTTACACCGGTGGTATTCTGCGCTACCAGCGCCGTAATGGCGCTCATGGCGAAAACACCGTTCATGGTCATCGTTTTCAGATCGGCCTGAATCCCGGCGCCTCCGCTGGGGTCTGTCCCAGCGATTGATAATGCTGTTCTCATTGCTATCTCTCCTTTGCATTATTTTTATTAAGCGACGGAAAGTGGTGCCCCCGATCCGCCGCTTGAAGCTTTCGGATGTCAGGAAGTAAATTCCTTAAACCGGAAGGAGCTTCTGAAGTTTATCCAGCTGCGCCAAGTCTTTCAGGTATACATCGGACAGAACGCGGATTTCTTCCTGATTCTTTTCATGGCTGTCACAGACCGCCGCCACAGGGAACCCGGCTTCTTTCGCCGCTTTGATGGCATAGAGCGCGTCATCAAACACAACCGTCTCTGACTTTTCTGTTCCCAGGAAGCGAAGCGCCGCCTCAAAGATATCCGGCTCATCCTTGCCGTGTCCCACTTCATTGCAGGTGAAAATCTCGCCAAAATAAGACAGCGCTTTGCACCGCTTCAGAGCGGCCTCCACCAGATACCGGTCAGTGGCAGTGGCGATACACAGCTTGACGCCGCTTGCCCTAAACCGCTTAAGCAGCTCCTCCACCCCCGGTTTCAGCGGAACCTCAAAACAGTAATACCGCTCCAACATGGCGTTGACCCCATCCATGATCTCATCAATACCAAGCTTCACGCCATACTCGGTCTGATAGTAGCGGGCCGCCTGGCGCAGGCTCATATTCTTAAACACCTCGTTCAGATTCTCTTTCGGCTCATATCCGATAGAGCGCAGATAAGTCTCTCCGATGGTGTCCCAGATAAACATGGAGTCCAACAGCGTGCCGTCCACATCAAAAATCGCGCCGCGAATCCTCATGCCCTCACCATCCCCTCTGCCAACAGGCGAAGCTTTCGGCAGGTATCCTCAATATCCTCCGCCGAAAAAATGGCTGATACCAGGGCCACACCGTCCACACCGCTGCCGGACAGCTTAAGAAGGTTGCCCCGGTTAATGCCTCCGATGGCCACAACGGGCACGTCAACCGCATCGCAGATGGCGCGTAAGGTCTCATTCGTCATCTGATCCACATCTGTCTTCGTGCTTGTGGGGAACACCGCCCCCAGACCCAGATAGTCCGCACCGTTCCGAACAGCCCGTCGTGCTTCTTCCACCGTATGGACAGAGACACCCAGGAGCATAGCGTCCCCCACCCGGCGGCGAACCTCGCCCGCCGCCATGTCCTCCTGGCCCACATGGATACCGTCCGCCTGGCAGGCGATGGCGACGTCCACATTGTCATTCACAATGAACGGCACGCCATACCGGTGGCACAGGGCACAGATATCTTTGGCCTCCTGAAGAAACGCCGTCTCATCCATCTCTTTCTCCCGCAGCTGCACACAAGTCACACCGCCCTTCAATGCCGCCTCCACCTGCTCATAGAGCGTCTGTTCCCCTGTCCAGGCCCGGTCAGTAACGGCATAGAGCAGCATATAGCGTTTATCGCACTTCATAATTTGCTCCTTTCTCCAACCTTGCAGGAGTCAGGCGGTACATGGCGTCGATGATATAGTTCCGATAGGAAGCGTTGCCGTCCAGTTCGGTCATACGCCTGTGGGCAATCTCCCCGCACAGACCCATGGCGCACACGGCTGCGGCTGCCGCCTCAAGGGGATGCTCCGGGTTGGCGGTGACAAAGGCCGCCGTCAGGATGGAAAGCTGGCAGCCGGTCCCGGTAATAGAAGACATCTCCGGATGGCCGTTGCGGATACAGAATGCCCGCTCTTTGTCCGCCACGATATCAATGGCTCCGGTGACAGCAATAACCGCCCCGGTGCGCCGGGCCAGTTCCCTGGCAAAGGATACCGCCCCGTCCAGATTGTCTTCTGTCACCCTGTCCGCCACGTCGGCATCCACCCCTTTGGTGGTGCCGCTGCCGTAAGCCAGCGTCTTCATCTCCGAGATGTTGCCCCGGATTACCGTAAGCTTTAGCTCCTCAAGCAGCCGAAGTGCCGTATCCGTCCGCAGCGCGGAGGCCCCAGCTCCCACAGGATCCAGCACCACAGGATGCCTCAGCTCGTTGGCACGCTTCCCGGCAGCAAGCATAACCGGGATGGTGCGCTGATTCAGTGTGCCGATGTTGATAGCCAGCCCTTTGCAGATGCCGGTGATTTCCACGGCATCCTCCGGGTCATCTGCCATAATGGGTGAGCCGCCGCAGGCCAGCAGCATATTGGCACAGTCGTTGACAGTGACATAGTTGGTGATACAATGAACCAGGGGTGACTTCCCCCGTACATTTTCAAAAATCTGTTCAAACATAGTATGATACTCCTTTGTAAAATGAGAAAAAACATCCCTGCATGGCGGCGCTTTCCCGGTTGATGGCAGGCCGATATCGTCTGCCAAGTACAACTTTGCATTAATCTTGAAGTAATAGTGCTCGATATTCGTGTCATCTGTGCGTCTCTTAACCGACGGCGTAGCGGGCTACGTCTAGGTTAAGAGACGTGCAGATGGCGCGGATAGCGAGTGCTTATTACTCAAGAATTAATGCAAAGCTGTACTAGCTGCAAAAACTCAACAAAAAACAGGAGACATCTGCATAGCATGCCCCCTGAAAAAGTACCGATCTCCACGACTTCCTCCGGCGGCATTATCCGCATCAGGTTCAAGGGTCGAAGGTCTACCTTCCTCTCAGCCTGTCACACAAGCTCCCCTGTTTATTTTGTTATAGGAATTATATCATTCCATTTATTGCTTTGCAAGTGACTGTCTTAAGAAAAATGAATTTTATGTGAAGCCTATCTGCCTATCTTAAGCGACAGCTTCATGAAATAGACAAGCCCTCCTTTTCTCTATAATCTCACAATGCAATATAAAACTTTCCTGTCTCCTAAAAACAAAAAAACTTCACCAAAAAGCAAAGTTATTTCTGTTCCAAACTACATCCAGCATAAGCTGTCTGCCAAAATTAAAATATTGCATCTATCTAAAGTATAACATGCAAAGCCTCTGATCCGTATGGATTCCTCATACCATACCGGACTATTCTGTACCACTTTGACTCCATAAAGAAAAGGCTGGATACATTTTGCATAAATATATACTTTCTTCTCTTAAATTCTCTTTTCATCACCCGTTTATTTCCTGCTTATAAAATATTCTGCAGCTTATTCTATACATTGTGTAAATCCAGATCGCCGCAATCAAGGGAGACGCACATAAAATTGTAAAAATAAGCTGATCCGTGATTTTCACACCGAGCATCATTAATATTTCATACACCATAAAACATATTCCCAAAGGAACAGCAAATGAAATCAGTAAAAGCATACGCCCCTTTTCCGCACCATACTTAAAGACCAATGGAATAGACATACTTCCGAAAATAACCGAGACGATGAGTCCGACAAATCCCATAAAAAGCATTGTTACTATCCCTTCCATACTTAACGCCATCTTATGCATAGCCACTCCCCCTGCCACACCAAAAATGGTTCCTACGCAAATACCGGCAATACAGAAAATAATAAGAACAATAAATTTGGCCTTAACTATATCTTTTTTACATATCGGCATAACCAAAGCATATTTAGACCATTTACAATGATCATCAAACGTAAACGTTGTTACAATCATCATGCTGCATAACACTCCTGATGAAATAATATAGCTTTCCACCCCCGAAACCATAATCAAACCAATAGCAAACACCAGTAAGATTAACAGCATCGACTTTGCATTATGACCAATATTATATAAATCTTTTAAAATGAGACTCTTCATTTGACTGCTCCCCCTTTACATACATCAAAAGCATATCTTCTATCGATATTGTATCTACCATAGCATTTTTATATTTTCTTTTTGCCTTTTCCTTATCCCCAACAAGTATGTTCCATCTGGTCCCATCCTTCCGGCACGCTAAGATATCTGCTTTATCAACTTTCTCAAACAAGCCTGACTCACATCGAATTACCCCGTAACCATTGTACAGGTCACTTTTCCTCTTAGAGAAGATAACCCTCCCACGATGAATGAATGTAATATAATCTGCCACTTTTTCCAGATCTGTAGTAATATGCGACGACATCAAGATGGAACGCCCCTCTTCTTTGACAAATCCTGCAAATATCTCAAGAATATCATCCCGCATAACCGGGTCAAGTCCGCTCGTTGCCTCATCCAGAATTAACAACTTCGGCCGATGCGACAATGCAGCAGCAATACTCAATTTCATTTTCATCCCTTTGGACAAGGTTTTAATTTCTTTTATCTGTGGAATACTGAAACGCTCCAGGAGATTCTGATATGTAGGGTTATCCCATTGCTTATATGCTGCAGCACAAATTTTTCCAACTTTTTCTGGTGTCAGTGTCTCGTAAAAATTAATCCCATCAAATACAACGCCTATATTTTCTTTGATCTGTATTGTCGAATCAAGTTCCTTCCCCCAGAATCTTACTGTTCCCTTATCTTTTTTTATAAGACCCAGAATGGCGTTGATTGTTGTGCTTTTTCCGGCTCCGTTTTCTCCTATTAATCCCATAATGGAACCTTTAGGAATTGAAAAGGAAACCTGATCCAGTTTAAAATCCCCATATTTCTTTGTCAAATCCTTAATCTGCAATATTTCATCCATGATCTGTCCTCCGTATCCAGAAACGACTGGACTTTTCCTTATCTTTCATATAATGATAGGAATCCATATCTGGCTTACATAATCCTTATCCTTTGGATTCCCTTCACCATACCATTCCACCGCCGGACATTCCCCATATTGGAATGAATGTCTGGGCAGCCATTCCCCTTTTAAATATTTCCATCCATTTTGTATTGCATGCGGTACCTCACCCCTGCACTCTATAATCGCCCAAGTATGTCCTGATAATTTATATTCAGAAACATTCCGTAATTCATGCCTTATGGATGGACGGACTTCACCCAGCGAAATGCCTCCTTTGAAATCACTTTCCAGCTGCTGTGACAATACAATCATAACTGAATGCTGCCATTCATTTTTATTATCAGAGACCCCTGCCGGCCAGATCTCTTCTTTTGTCTGAATATTCCAGGAATACTGCTGTTTTCGTATCTTCTCCATTTGGGGATAAATCTGCAACCTTGTTTCATGCTTCCTTGCCTCTCTCGGTGAAACGCCATGAAACCTGCGGAACGCCTTAGTAAAAGAGGTAGGTGATTCATATCCGTATCTATTGCTTACTTCTGCAATCCTAATGCAGCTGCCTTTTAAATCATATCCGGCAAATGTAAGCTTACGCAGCCGGATATATTCGGACAGGCTGATTCCGTTTATATAAGAGAATACCTTTTGGAAAAAAGCATAAGAACAACCGGCAATCTCTTCAATTTCCTTTTCATCTATAGCCCGCTCTCCATAATCCAGGCTATTCTCAATACAACTGATTATTCTCTGTAACTTTTCATCCCACTCCATATCATCTCTCTTTCTTTGCCTTACATCTCCCTTTGCTATGCCTGTGCCTTGCCGGCACTGGTTTTAAGCCCCAGAAACGCAATATAAGTTTATCAACCCTACCTTTCTCCTGCAACAAGGTTGTCCATTTTTGCAGAATGAGGTGCCATATTTGCAGTTAAAGGATCTCCTGCTATCAGGCATTCTATTTTTCTACTTTTAATCCTGTGTTGACAATAACAGTACTGCTGTAAATACATCTTTTTCTACTTTACAAGAGAGATAACCCCCATACTTTTCCGCCATCTTATTTACGCTGCCAATCCCCAGGCCATGCAGACCTTTTTCTTTTTTGGTTGACAGGAGCGTATCCCCCTGCACGGCAATCTCCCCTGAATATCCATTTATAATCCTGAATACACAAAACCCTCCGACATCCTGCATAAAAATACGTACCTTCACATATTTCTGTCCCCGACATTCTCCGGCGGCACGCAGCGCATTGTCTAGCAGATTTCCCAGTATTGCGACCAGATCAATATCGGAAACCATCTCTAATCTTACTCCCGGCTCCACATAAGCATCAAATTCAACCTGGTTCTTTTCCGCCCGTCCTTTTTTCTCGGATAATATCATGTTCAGTACATGATGGCTGCAGAATATTTCCGTCCCACTGTCCTCTATATGCCCGTTCATCTCCTCCACTGCCTTCATAATACTTTTACAGTCGCCCTGCCTTGCAAAATTATGAATCATAGACAGGTAATGGTTCATATTATGAACGAACTCATTATGGCTTCCCTGCACTTCGTCCATCTGCGTATAATATTTTAAATCTGCCTGCTGTTTTGTAATGAGAATCTGATTTTCCGCATTTTGGTACATTTCTTCCGAATATCTGTTAAATGCATAGAACACAAGGATATTCCCGGTCAGCAGAAGGCTGAAGCAAACGGTGATCAGTACCTTTACATAGACATTCGTACCAAAATCAAAACCCGAATAGAAAATTCCTGCCATGATACCAAAACCGGCCACCGGCAGGCACAGATATTCCAAAAAGATATGATTATCCATCTTCCTCTTTGATGTCCCGATAAACTGTTCTACCAGTACAAACATAATATAGGTTAAAAGTTTCAGGGACAGGATCTCCAGATGAACCCCTGACATCAGCATATTCTTCTCATTCGTCTGGTTGAAGATAATTGCAAACAGACACTCACTCGCGAATATAATGGAATATGCGACTACGTAGCACAAAACCCTGCTCCCCGTCTTTCCTTCAAATAAAACCATCACAAAGACAAAGCTTATGACTATGAACATGACAAGGTTCAGCTCCCGTTTCCCCACCAGATTCACCGCATACAGGCTGAACACCGCCCCTGCATTCGTAAGATAAAGCTTCTTAGGTTCCAGCGCCCAGGACTTCTTTTCAAAAAAACATTCAAAAAAGGTATAGACAAGATATATCTCCACGATACAGTACACCAGTAATATATATTTATCAATAAAGTTCATACTATTCATAGCATCACTCCATATATTTGCGGCTGACCCATTCTGCAAAATAACTCCGGAATTCCTTTAGCCTGGAGCGGGAAATCGTCAGAATCGTGCCATCCTTTAATTTCATCTCCCCGTCCGAGCACATCTTGACCACATACCTCAGATTGACAATATAACTGTTATGTGCGTATGCAAACCCAAAGGGGTGCAGAATCTCATACAGTTCCCCAAGCTTCTGCCTTGTGGTCAGCTTATGTTCAAAAGAATACTCTATCTGTTCCCTGCCCACATGAATCCTACTCCCATGTTTTGTATTCTCAATATATAATATATCATCCGGAACGAGGGCTACGCTGTTATGGTAATAATTCCCAACAATACAGGGAACATTCTGATTCTCCTTAATCTGCCTGACCACTGCACACATCTCTGAAATCATCCGTTCCTCAGAATAACTTTTAAGCAGATAACGAAACGGTGTCGCTTTAAACGACTCATCCGTGGGCATGTGTACACCTGAGCAGAATACAAGGATACTCCTGGGAAAGACCTCCCGAAACCTTGCCGCCGTTTCATGTCCGTCAAGCCCCTCCATCTGCATGTCCAGAATCAGCAGATCGCACCTCTTTCTGTTCCGGATTCCCTGCACAAGCTCTTCACCTGAATAATACTCGCTAAACAGAATCTCTCCCTTATCCATTCCGCTTTTTGCCATAACTCCTTTTATATAATCAACAAACGCTCGATCATCATCACAAATTATAATATTATACATAATTCCCCTATAATTCCTTACTGAACATCAGAGGGCTGTTCCCTTATCTATATACTTTCACTTCCAAGCTTCTCCAATAATTCCATATATTTATTCTGGTAGGAATCTACCTTCTCCTGCATTTTTTCTTTTAATTTTTCGATTTCCTGCGAATGCTGCTGTTTTAACTTAAGCTGTTCCCTTTCACCCGACAGGGCTGACTCTGCCAGTCTGCTTTCCATCTCGGCGACTGCCTTTTTGTGCGCTTCTTCCTGCTCCATGAGCGCACGCTTCTTCTCCAACTCTGCTTCCTTCTGCAGCCGTTCCAGATTTTCAATGCGTTTCTGAAGCTCTGTATTGGAGTCTGCAAGCTCCTCTTTCTCTGCCAGAATACTTTCTGTCTTCTGAACGGCCGATTCCATACTGGCAATTTTATTGCGCAAATCACTGCATGACTCGCTCAAATTCCGGTTTAAGGCATCTTTATCAGCCAGTTTGCTACGAAAATCTTCCTGCTGTTCCATAATCTTTGCATCCTGTGCATGGATTTTTTCAACGAGCTCTTCATTTTCTTTTTGCAGCGCAGAGATCCTCTTATAATTTTCATCCTTTAATTCTGCCATCGTCCGGTTCTTTATCTGCAGGTCTGAAATCGTCTCGTCTTTTGACCGGAGCAAAAGCTCATACTCCGCCCGGACAGTTTCTTTCATATTATGCTTTCCTTCCACCGCATCCATATACATCCGGTTTAAGATACTGCCATAATTCTCAAATTGCTCCAGATTCTCCCTGTCATCTACCAGTACCACCTTTGCCTTCTGGAGTGAATATGCCTCTATCATCCGGGCAAACGCCGCCTGCTGCCCTTCCCCGATCTCCTCTGTAATCTGCCGTATCCGCTCGGCGGTCTCTTCATCGATCCGATACGATTTGGGTTTTGTCTCAGCCATGTTACTTTCCTCCGTTATTTTCTCTTTCATCTGATTGTAACACGTGAATTCTATTAATACAACCTTGATAATAAGCTATTATAAATAAATGTAATACACTACATTGTAATACAATGTATTACAAATTATTTCTTTATAAAACTTGCCTGCCTCAACTTTTACTGTTATACTTAAGATACTTTTTCAGTTTATTTCCTTTCGGAAACATTCGTTTAGCAATTCCTGGAGACAGGTCTCTTGATTCTACACGAAACCATTATCAAACGAAAGGAGAAAACATGCAGATAAAGACATATTTTGAAAAAAGCCTGTGCGAAAGCGCCGGGCTTTTTTCTTTGCAAAAGAAACAGGCAGACCTGTTCCTGCTGTCACAGACCGGCCTGATTACCTACAGACAACTTGCCCTCTGCAATCTTCATGGAAAAACAGAGACCGCCGGAAGGCTTTCTCTCAAGACGTTGGAAAAAGACGGGCTTATCCAGTCAAGAAAACTGCCAAACCAACATCAAAATAAATATTATTTCCTTACCCCAAAAGGACGCTCCATACTGAAATCGCTTTTTCCTCCTATTCTTCTGGAATACCTGCAGATAAGCCTGGAAAAACGCTTACCGGCAGGCACACAGCAGATATACCACCGAATCCGGGCAAACGATTTTTATTTTGTTTATATCGGTTCCCCAAAAAGCCATCCAGTACCATGGATTTTAGAATACCCACTAAAGCCCTTGGCATCCCCCGGAAAAGAAGCCGAGCCAAGGTGTGACGGAATCCTTATTACTCCACACACAAAATACTATATTGAACAGGATAACAATACACAATCCGAAAATGTCATTCTTCAGAAACTGCAGCATTACCGGCAGGCGGGCATCCTCAGAGAAAACGAGACCGGAAACATCCTGATCTTCTGTCTTGCTTTTCCACACAAACGCTCCCTCACTGCAAAGCCTTCCTTCTCCCTGTACCGTGTTCTCCTGCATTTTACGAAAATATGGTCTATCTTTGAGGAAGACTGCAAAGTACCGCTGGATTACCGGCAGTTCCTCCAGGTATTGGAATGTTCTGCGCTGAAAAGAACGATCTCGGCGAATGAAATCCAAGTCTTCCAGAGCCTGCACAGCCGCCATCCGGAAATGGACAGCCTCGCAGATGTATATACCCTGAAGAAAATGTATCTTGATGATACCAGTTATTCTGATATGCAGGATTTGGATATGGATGAACTGTTTCAAAAACGGGTGCATTCACATTTCCGGCGTGTTTACAGCGAACATCCTTCGCTCGTGTCCCACGCTTTAAATGGAAATCCGATTTTCACCGTTCCCAATCACAGGCTCCCTCTTTACCAGCCGTATATTATGCCCTATGAATATGATTTTCCAGAGCAGCTCCTGAAATGTCTCTTATTTAACGGGCTGAATACAGATGGCTGGGAATATCAGCACCCACTGCGAATCATACGCCAGGATCAGACAGAGCTCCGTTTCTTCCAAGGATTCTGCCATAAAAAATACGGCTATATAGCGTGTGAACATCTTACTATAGATTTAAGCTCCCGTATCCGTATTCAGAAATTTTTCCAGTCCGGGACCGATGCCAAAACACCGGTTTTCCTGCTTTTATTTTCATCCGTCCAGAATCTTACAGATATAGAATCCCTCTGCAAAACACCTGGCAAAAACACTACTGTACTGATGATTGACTGCAGCCGCCCTCTTCATCTTAACCCGCCGCCAGCTATTTTTCTGGCTGACGGCAGCAAGCTTCCCGTTATTTTTGAATGTGACGAATTTGACGGCCAGCTCCGGATCGTCACCAGAAAGGAGACCTGTTAATGAATAAAACAAACCGTTCTTTTCCTGCAGTTGCCTATGGTCTGTTCCTCTGCCATCTGCTTGCGTACAGCCTTCGGTTTATCTTTGCACTGTACCGAATCGACTATTCACTGCTCCCTTGCGGCTTTGTTTATCGTTTTTGCGCTATGACGCTTCCGATACTTCTCTGGCTCTTATCTACCGTCTCAGAAGCGTTTAACTATCACCGTTTTAAGCTTGCCGCCTATATTGCAACCCTGTATTACGAAACACTCATAATCATTACAGTTGTATTTCAGCTTTTATCAAAGTTATTCCTTCCCTCTGTTCTTGCGATTGAGACAGACGAAATCTTTACAAAGGGCATGGTTCTTTTTCTTGCCCGCCTGATTACAGAGCTCCCTCTCCTGCCGCTTTTTTATATACTGATGAAGTCTTTCCTCCGCCCAGCCAGGGACGCAAAAAGCCGCAGTGTTATTCTTTCCTTTAAGCTGACCTATTATCTGCAAACCGGAAAGCAAAAAAGAAGGATCCAGTATCCTTTGTCTATCGCCAGGGACATCCGCAGCGGGAAACGTATTACCATATCAGAAACAGACCGTTTTCTGCATACATTGGTAGACGGAACCAGTGGAACCGGGAAAACGTCTTCCACGATTCTGCCCGCAATCCGTGACGATCTGGATATGCGTTGTCAGGCAGAGCAGGAACAGATAAAGGCTATGCACAAGCTTGTGCAGGACGGCCTATATACCTATACCGGCTCTTTCTCATATTTTTCCCTGTCCAATTTTCGTCCTGCCAAAGAAGCAATGCCGGACAGCTGCACCGAAACTGCCGCCACTTACGCCTCTCCCGAATCTATCCGCATGCAGTATCCGGTCTGCGGAATTACGGTTCTGGCACCGGAGGATTCTCTGACAGATGACGTATGCAGGCTGTGTGAGGCACGCGGCATTCCCTATCACAGAATTGACGCAACACACACCTTTGAAGGAACACTCAAGCCAAACTGGACTGGCATGAACCCATTTTTTATATCACCTTCTCTAAGCGGCAATGCACTCCATCAGGCTATTGTTAAAAAAGCGGTCATCTTTTCAGATGTCATGCAGGTAATTACCGATCTGAAGGGGAAGGCAGATTCCTATTTCACCGGACTCAACAGGCAGATGCTTGCAAACCTGGCCATTCTTGTCATGAACACGGTTCCTGTCCTTTACAAACGCCAGGCCACCCCTGCTGACCTGCAGCTGCTCATTAACAACTTCGACCTCCTGCCGCCTTATGTGAGCAAACTGGACGAGCTTGACAGGGAGCAGAAGCGTTATTCCTTTATCTCCCAATATATCCGGGAGGACCTCCTTGGGAAAGGCCGTCCAAAGATGGAGGATCAGAGCCGTGGTACCAGGAATATCATCAATGAGTTTTTACTGATGCCAGAAAGCAAAGATGTCTACTGTGCGCAAGCCTCCATTGACTTTGACCAGATTCTTGAAAACGGGGAGATTACAGTCTGCAATTACGACCTTGCCTCCGGTGACAGCAACGCGATTGCATTCGGTCTGTTTTTTCTGCTCTCATTCAACAATGCGGTATTGTCCCGTCCAGGAACAGAAAAAACAAGGATTCCGCACTTCTTCTATGTTGACGAGCTTCCTGTGCTGATCCACAGTTCTCTGGAGAAAAATTTCTCCTTATTCAGGAAATTCCGGGTAGCCATGTTCTGTGCAATCCAGACTTTAGACCAGTTTGAGAAAAACGAAATCACAAAGTATCTGAAAGGCGTAATCTTAGGCTGCGCCCATATTTTTGTATTCGGACGTTCTTCACTGTCAGATATGGAAGTATTTTCTGCAATGGCAGGAATCCATGATGAGGTGGAGGAACAGTCAACCGTTTCTGAGACAGCCCTGTCAGATGATTCGCCTTCTCTCTCTTATTCTTCAAGAGAGACATGTACGCAGAAAAATCTGGTGGAGGAGACAGATATCCGTATGAAGGATTTTCAGGAAATCACTCTTTTTACCACCAAGAATGGCCGTCCGCTCCCGCCATTGCATGCAAGAGTCGAATTTTTAAAGCCCGAAGACTGGTCTCCCCAAAAAAGAGAGTCTTTCTCTGCTGAAATTTTCAGGCCATATACTGGCCCTGCATCTTCTGCCACCCCCGCCTCATCCTTAGCCGGAAACAGCTGTGCTGCATTTTCTGGAAGAGAACTTGTTTCTGAATACTGTTGTTATGATTTTGATTCTTCCGAAACCAGACGCAGTGCAGCGCCAAAAATGCCGTCTCCTTCCCAGACGCAGGAATCCCGGCCGCCTGTACCCGATGGCAGCGAATCTTTAGACGGTTTATTCTGATTACACCCTAATATAGTAGGAGGATATTATGGCAATAAAAAAACTAAAAAATTATAAAACCGACGCCTTTATGACCCACAGTCCATTTCATTTTCAAGAAGGATACCAAATACAGATTGAAAACAGGAACAAAAACTGCTCGCACACCGAAATCGACACCCTTGCATTAAAAGGGTTGTTAAACTCTGTTGACTTTGAAATCCTGAAGCTTCTCGGAACCTACTGCTATGTCAACACCCACAACCTGAACTATGCTTTAAACCACACTCTTCCGGAAAATTACCGAAAACAAGATTACAAAAGAAATTTGAAAAAGCTGTCAGATGCCGGAATTCTCCTTAAGCATTCCATCTGTATGCAGACTGACGGCGAGGGCAGCGCCCGTCAGATTGTTTCCCCTTTACGGTTTTATTCCTTATCCCCCGGAGCGCGCAGTTATATTTCTTCCCTTATGGAAGTCCCATATATCTCCAACCAGACATTGCCTGCTTACCGGATCATTGAGTTGATGGCAGCCGCACAGCTTTTGATTCGTTTTCAGGCATCCTACCGCAATTCCGTAAAAAAGATCCTTTTTAATCTGCATAAACAGATTGGCTCTCATCTGCTCCTTCTGGATGCATACATCCGTTATTCCGCCAGCCAGGGGGACAGCTCCTCTCCTGCTGTCCATCTGTTTCTTTTATGCGGAAGGGATAACGGGGACAATTATGCTGATATAGTTCTTCGCAGCCGCCTGCTCTTTTGCTGGCTTGACCGGCGCAAAGAGGAATATCCTTGCCATATGATTTTGCTTCTGTTAGAGAGTATCTCTGATATTCCCCCAGTTTATCTTCAGGTTCGCAAGCCATATATGTCGGGTAAAACAGGCATTACAGATTCGTTGTATCCACTTTATTTTACTTTGGATACAAACGTACTGGTTCAACCGTTGTTTGATGCATTATACCAATGTGAAATCGAAGAAGACTCCGGAAGATGTAAAATCAGCAAGATTTCTTTGGGAATGGCTGCTTCACTTTGCCATGGATAAAAGGGAAAACCTAACCGTTAGGGTTTCACAGCAAAATTATCGGATTTGTATTGTTCACTAAAAATTTGTCTTATTATTTTTGTTCCTTTACGCTTTATACTTTTCACATTAATATATGCCATGTTATTATGGTATAATTTTTAAAATTTATTTTTTGCTTTATGCCAGGATGGAACCGGGGCTTTTGTCCATCTTCCACCATTTCTGCATTATGCAGTCATATTACAGGTTGATATGATCTATTGTGACTGCATTTGCAGCCACAGGCTATAAAGCCATGGGAGGTATATATGGGTACATTTCGTAATGTCTCTAAGGCAGAACCTTGTCCAATTTGCGGCAAATCCGACTGGTGCAGCATTCTCATCCCGGACAACGCCGCTTATCCCGGACAGCTTCTTTACGTCTGCCGGAGAATCCACTCTCCCGAAGCACAGAGTCCAGTCAACGGCAAAACCTACTACTACATAAAGGAGCTTCCTGACAGTTCATGCCTTTATTCTGATATTGAGAAAAGAGGCCGGGTATCTGAAAAGTCTTTTGGTTACACCTATCGTCCCGCACAGGAAGCCCCTGCCCCACCAGCCGACTATGGGACCATTCCTCTGCCTAACAACGATCTGGATTTAATTTATACAGATTTTATGAACCTGCTTTGCTTATCAAAGAAGCACTATGCAGGATTGCGATCCGAGAGATGGCCAAAGGATTTAATCAGAGATAGTTTTATACGTTCCCTGTCTTTTCCAAGAAAGTTTGACAGCGTCAAAGGGTTCTACAGTGACCATGTGGAACGGCACAGGATTTGCCAGCTTTTGCTGAAAAAACACAAAACTCTGAAGGGAGTTCCTGGTTTTTATCAGGAGGCTGATCTTCAATGGACTTTCACAGGACACCCCGGAATGCTGATACCTATCTATGATACTGACGGAATGTTGTACCGTATCCGGCTGCGCCTCGACCATCCAGGAAAAGATGAGAAAGGGAAGGAAAAGGATAAGTATAAAAACTTTTCTTCATTTTACCCTTCAAAAGATAGCAATAACATTCTTTCGAATGAATATCTTAATGGCTGCCGGGCCGGCAGCCATATCGGGTTCTATTTTCACCCTTCCACAGATGACCCTGGCGTATGCTATATTACAGAGGGTGAGAAAAAAGCAATCGTTGCAAACTATTTTCTGCGTTGCATTGTAATCTCGCTTCCCGGTGTAAATTCACATGCCAAATTAACCAAAACGGACAAATCCGGTAGATCCGTTCTTGATTTTTTGAAAACTCTGGGATGCAAGAGTGCGGTTGTTGCCTATGACGCCGATAAAAATGTTAATGAGCATGTCCATCGGCATGAAAAAAAATTAGTAGCACTTTTAAAAAATCATTCATTTCATACGTATATCGGCAGCTGGAATCCAGGTTTCGGAAAAGGATTAGATGACATTCTGGTACTTGGGGTAAAGCCTCAGGTATTTCCAGTTTAAAATAGAGGATGGTGTACCCATCCTCTCAGACCCTAACCGTTAGGTTTCCATTTTTAATGCATCAATCTTCTCATCAATGCTCTTTTTCAGCCCTTCCAGCGTTTCGATGACCACCGAGACTTCGTTGTCCTTGATTAAGGACTCCTCATCTAATACCTCATGGAGGCTCTTCGCACACTTCATGATTATTTTAGTCCCATTTTTACGCCTGACGCGCACACCCGTTTTTTGCTCTGGCTTTTCATTTCTTCCAACAGCAGATTTCACATCGGATGAAAGCTGTTCTAATTTCAGATTACTAATCATTTCTAAAATCCGAACCTTTTTTACACTTTCAGCTCCTTCTTTTTCCGTCTGTTTCCGTATCATCTCTGCAAGGCTTCTTTGCTTCTCTTCATTCAATGTACTTGCACTGGAAAGTCCGGACCAGGAATAAACCTCCGAATCTGCCATTGTCTGCAACTCCGGTATCAGCTTCAAAAGCGCCCGGTACTTTTCAACGGATTTGATATCCAGTTCCATGTCAATAGCGACCAGTTCATTAATTGCCGTTATCTCCCCTTCTTTGAGCAACCCTTCCCTTTTCTTATGCTTAATCTCCATTTCATGGGCCTCAAAAAGTCCCTGAGCAAGTCTTGCCAGAATCATTGGCTTTTCCTTTCTGCCATGCAGATTGCCAAGAAACAGCCGCATCCTTCGCTCCCATTCCTCTTTTGGTGCTTCTGTAACCAGAACCGGATATTTATCAATACCGGCCAGCCGCCCTGCTTCTCTCCTGCGGTGCCCGGATTCTATCCTGTATTTCCCTTCATGCGGATATGCCAGAATGATCCCCTGGAAACCATAATCCTTCATGGATCGGGACAGCATTTCCACTTCAGATTCACCGTATATTTCAAGATTATAAGGATCATCTTCCAGCATGTTATCTTCCAGATACCTTATCTTCTCTTTTACTTCGTCTGGAAGTTCATTTACATTCGTTTCATCCGTTATCTCCTTCTGGAAATCTTCTGATTTACTTGCTGCTTTCTGCATCGTATTACGTTTTGTAAGCGCCTGGCTTGCCAAACTCCTCTTTGCCATTTATATTCCCCTTTCTTCCTGAATTCTCTCCTCCATCTCCTTCATCAGCATTTTATAATCCTTTGCAATCTCACTGCTTCCACAGCTGATGCAAAGCGGCCTTTTCTCCCACTCGCTAATCTGCATACTCGAATAATCATGGCGGATCGTTGTCCGAAACAGCCGCATGGAAGTCCTTGTTTCATCCTCCATGCTGTATTCATATAAGGCTTTCTGATCCCCTTTATATAATTGTGTACTTATATAAAACAACCCCAGTACCTGCAGTCTCTTGTTCCCATATTCCTCCCGCGCTTCGCGGCACCTGTCAATGACGTCTTCATATCCATGCGTACTGGTGTTCTTGGCGAGATGCAGAGGAACAATTACATAATCGCAGGCTACCAGGTAGGTCATTGTCACCATATTATGTGCGGGCGGAAAATCTATAAATATATAATCATAATATCCATCCAACATATCAAGTTTGCGTTTCAGAAGATTCATGTCGGTTCCACTGTAATAATCCATATCTCCGCTTCCGAGAATAATATCCAGTTTTAAATTGATTTTCCTGAATTTGTTTCTCCATTTCCTGCGAGCGGAAAATTCACAGGTCCTGATATGATTATGAATATTCAGATCTTCCTCCAACAAATTATAAAGTGTATCAATCCCCTCTTTTACTCTTCCGTTCTCCAGAATATCTTCATTGTCTTCATAGAAGAACTGAGTCAGATTGATTTGGGAATCCCCGTCAATCAGCAGAACCCTTTTTCCCGCTAATGCAAATTCGGCTGCCAGGTTGATGATAGAACTGGTCTTTCCCACGCCCCCTTTTCTGTTATAATCCCCTATTACAATAGCCACGCCGCTTCCTCCTTTTGCACAACCTAACCGTTAGGTTTCATATTTTATTACTTTTCTTATTATTACACATATGAATTATAATTTCAACTTAAATTTTATCTTTAAGAACAAATTAATATTTTATAGATTTTAAAAATATATTTTTCAATTTAAATTATCTGGCTTTACCACAGAAGAAATAAAATCAGAAATTCCGACATTTTCCTCGAATTAATTTTCTGAGAGTTTAAACAGGTAAAAGCCAAAACCCTAACGGTTAGGTTTTGATAATTACTCTATTCACTTTATTTATGTTTAATATTATTATTGTATACTGTATTTTGTATACATTGTATCTCTTTATATAATTTTATTTACCAGCCGTCTGTATTTCCGCATGCTTTTAAAGCTACTCTGAAGCAGTTACGGAATCATAAAACCTAACCGTTAGGGTCATTCTAAAAAAACATTTTGTTATCCCTGACCATAGGGCCATACCACATTTCGTATAAAACACAGAACCTAACCGTTAGGGTGACAGCAAAAAAATCCACCCCTTTGCGAAGCGAACTATAAATGGATCAAAAAGCTGAACCGTAACGAAATATTTTCTCAGACATACATATGAATTGACAATCTGACACATGATTGATATACTTTAAAAAACTTGTTTTTTGATCCCGGATGACCTTTGGTTTTCCGTTTCTTTCAATCCCTAGCGATAGGTGAAATAAGTTTTGATATACTATGTAGGCAGACATCCATTGATGTCTTTTTTATTTTAAAAGGAGGAAAACATGAACGAAACAACAAATCTATTTATTATGCTTGGACTTATCGAGGATAAACCAGATAAATCCAATGAAAGTCAAGAAGATAAGGATTGCATGAATTACTTGTCAGAAGGGGAAAGAATATTATCATTAGCAAGGGAGAAAAAAGAACGGGTCATTTTTAAAACTCATAACCTAACGGTTAGGTTGTGCGATTTAAAATATCCCCGGCTTGATGTGGAAGAATATAAAGCCAAGCAGCAAATACAAAGTGCTATAGAAAGAGAAATCAAAAAAAATCTAAAAGAAATAAAAACGGAGGAATGTCTAAGTAGCAAAGGCATTCCTTTTTTATTGCACTTTGTTAATAAAAACTATGGCTGCAAAATCGAATCTGCATCCAACTTATTTGAAAAAGGATTAGCCAGGGATGTCAGCCGGTCGAACATTATTTTAACAATTAAAATAAAAGACACAACATTTTATCTTCCATGCAGTCCTGGGAAACGTTTCTCTAATGGCAGCTATCATTACAAATCAAATCCTCGTCATTTCATCCATATGTACCATGCCGAAAACTTTTTTTATCCTTTGTTCGGAATAAACTGGCTTAACCAGCTGAAAATGGATTCTTTTGACGATCCGGATATCGAAGATACCATGAAGCACCTGATTCGTGACTTAGTATCAATATTGGAAAATTATAAATGGGATATGACTGATCTTCCAAAATGGTTTTCCAACTATCTGATCGATTGTGGTTATCAGGAGGATACAATACATAACTGTTATATCAAAGCATCCGGTTCCGAAAGCAAACCGGCAACACTCTATAAGGATTATTTCAAAAGCCATTCCGAAGTGTTTAACCTACTTTCTTTTGTATATGGGGATTCCTATCTGTCTTATGATATTTTACTAAATGTTTCCGGGAAATCTGCCATGATAGACCTGCCTTACTATTACAGAGAATACATATTCATGACATTAAGGCATTATATCGCAAACATACATGATCTTGCAGAGGAAGAAAAACATCGAAATGAGCTAAAAAGGATAGTCGCACGTGCCTACCAAACCAAGAAAAATATTCCAAAGCACGTTGTACATAAAATGAAATCCTCAGAATTAAACACATATTTCGGCTTTATCGAATTTGACGAAGATGTAGACCTGAATCTGGTTGATTCCATAACGGAAGAATTCAAGAAATTAAACCAGAATATTTTCAATGGCTATATAAGCAAAAACGTTGCTCTGCGCTTTCGGAAACTTGGGAAACACCATGCAACTGGTCTGTATTATCCCTCCATTGATACTATGGTAGTTGATTTCAGGCATCCAACATCTTTTATCCATGAATATTTTCATATGCTTGATGATATGCTCGGCGACCTGTCCATGAAATGTGAATTTGACCAGGTGGCACTGCAATACCAGCAGCTTCTGATATCTTCTGTGGAAAAAGAACGCGAGGAGGGAAAGGAAATTCTGCCAAAAAAGGGGAAATATAATCTTAACTATTTTCTAAGAAAGTGTGAGATTTTTGCACGGTGTGGCGAAATACATTTATTCCGCAATCTTCACATTGTCAGTTCCCTTCTAAAGCCTGAAGAAACCCATTATTTCGCTTACCCGGATGATAAAATCCTAAACAGTATGATTGGGGAATATTATACAAACTTATTAGACAGAATGAAAAATATATCTTATAAAACAGGAGAAGATGTATATGAAAAAGATCTACATATCGCATCTGTCTGAACATCTGGCAGAAGAACTGGAAGAAGAGTTTTATCTAAAGGAAATTGCCTTAAGCTATACAGAAGGAAATGGAATCCCATATCTGTTCCTGAAACTCCAGGATAAAACCGGCGTTATCTACGGACGGATATGGGAAAATAATATAGACGAGAGATACCTTCAATTTAAAGGCAAAGTCATCAAAATATGGGGCGAGGTGCTAAAAAACTACAAGAACCAGTTAGAGTTCACAATTCAAAAAATAAGCCCTGTAACCGAGTATTCGCTCAGCAGCTTTATTGACGGTTTAAATGAGCTGGAAAAAGAACATTATTTAAACCTGCTAGATAAACAGAGCAGTTTAGTCTCACATGCCCCCTTCCGGGAACTATTAAATCTGGTATTGAAAGGTCAAAAAAACAGGCTGGCTGAAACTCCTGCCGGCCTGACCTGTTCGGGCGCATATAACGGCGCCCTGCTCGTCCAGACCGTATCTGTCACAAGCATTGCAATCCAGATTATACGTTCACAAAAGATGTACGCATACCATCCGGACCTCAAGATTCCATATCAGGAGGACTTGCTAATCACTGGCTCCCTTCTGTTCGGCATTGGAATTACAAACCTTTATACGCCTTTTCCTGAAGCGGAAAAAGTCAGTGAGTATGCGCTGCTCCCTAAAGATATCCTAAGCATACAGATCATTGAATCATATATAAAAGAAATGAAACACCATATTTCGACAGAAGATAAAAATCTTCTTTATAATGTAATCCAAACTGCTTATAAAAAGGAAAGATGGAAGGCTATGAACCGGGAAGCATTAATATTGAACCTTGCATACACATCTTATTTGCAGATCAGTAATATGGAATTTTATATGACAGAAAACCAGCAGAAAAGCGGGGCAGTATACGTTTCAAAACTCAATAACTATTTATATTTGTCTAAAACGAACCTACAAGGAGGAATTGGAAATGCACCAACATCTATACATAAATAAAGATACAATGGACGAGATTGAAAATTATCTCTCACTGACCGAACCGCCGGGTATTATACTACAGGGTATTCCAGGGCTTGGGCAAGAGCTTGCGGCAAGATATATAGCTGCAAAGCTTCTAAAGTGCCAGGAGTCAGACTTAGAAAAAAATCCCGACTATTACCAGACAACCCAATCGGCCCTGAAAGTAGATGATATTGAACAGCTTCTCGAAGCGAGCCGCCGTAACAGTATTGGAGATGTAAAAGTATTTATTCTTTTTTGTGCCCATACTGTATCGAGGACAGCACAAAACCGTCTTTTAAAACTATTAGAAGACAGAGCTTCAAGTAATAAGCTGATTATTGTCTCGGAAAAAGACAGCCTGCTCGATACCATCAAAAGCCGCTGTTATTCTGTCCTTTTTCACCCGCTTAGGGAAGAAGCGATGGAAAAATATCTGAAGGAATTAAAAATTGATAAGGATTGTATTGGCTTCGTAGGTTTTTTAACGGAAAATGCTCCTTATTCCATTACTGCATCTATGGAAGGGATAAATGAATACATTCTTATATCCTTTTTATCAGTTTTTAGCAGAATCTCCCCGGAAAGTTCCCAGTAAGGGATATCCCTTCCCGGATACGTTATATACAAGAGCACAAGCATTAGAAATCATGGAATATGGACTGGAGCATTTATCCATGGCTCAACGTTCCTATACGAAAAACGATTATTTCAATCTGATACGATATATAATCCAAATAAAATAAAAGGAGGAATTTTATGTTATACTCAACATATAGGCCGCAAACATTCAAAGAAGTAGTAGGGCAGGAAAATAATATCTTAACGCTGAAAGAACAGTGTAAAACAAAAAAATTTGATTCTGCCTATCTTTTTGCAGGCCACAGGGGAACAGGAAAGACGACCATTGCACGTATCCTTGCAAGAACAGTATGCTGTGAGGCCCCAAGTGAAAACGGTCCCTGCAATCAATGCAAAAACTGCAGGTCGATTCTGGAAGGAAAAACATTAGACTGTATTGAAATGGATGCGGCATCGCATAACTCTATTACAGACATAAAGGAACTTATTGTATCAGCCCAGTATATGCCTACCATATTGCCGAAAAAGATATATATCATAGATGAAGTACATAATCTTTCAGCAGCTGCATTTGACGCACTCCTGAAAACAATCGAGGAACCGCCGGAACATTGTCTGTTCATACTCTGTACGACAGAAATGCATAAAATTCCTGCAACTATACGTTCCAGATGTTCTATTTACCAGTTCCGGACTATATCAATTGATGTCATCTGCGGCAGACTGTCCTTCGTTTTAACTGAAATGGGAAAACAGTATGAGGATGATGCCATAAAGCTGATCGCAAAACAGGCTGACGGGTCTATGAGGGATGCCCTCAGTATCACAGAAAAGCTAATGATCTCCTGTGAAAAAGTAACAGTAGAGCATGTGATGAAATCCCTTTGCCTTATGGATAGCGAGGTTGCTTTGCAGATCATGCGTTCGCTTGTAAATGGTGACGGCAGGCAGGCAATCCTCTTGCTTCAGAGAATCTGCGAAGAAGGGAAAAATTTGGTGCAGCTGGTCGATCATATACTCCAATGCTGTACGGATGGGATCGTTCTTTCTGCATCATCTGGAACTGCAGCTTTATATAATACAAAAGAATATCAGGATGCACTGTATGAAATAATTAGTTCCTGCCAAATTGAAATATTATTCTGGTATGTGGAGCAATTCAGTATTCTTCGTGAAAAAATAAGGAACAGTCTGAATCCTTATATGGACGTCCTTGTATACCTGATAAAATGTTGCAACATAAAACTCCCTCAAAGTGACACAGCAGTGTTGCTTCAACGAATCAGTGTTTTGGAGGAAAAAATACTCAATCATGAATGCGATTCTGTGCATAAAGAAGATTCCAACAAAATTGAATTAAACGATAACATCGTCAATGATTCCGATGACAGTTTTCATACAGGCTCAGACATGGATGAAAATCCATTTACAGTTGACACAGAAACATTTGAAAATGAGCAGGCCGGCCTGGTTCCGGCACAGGATGTGAAAGAAGATACCGATGACGGAATGGATGATTATATACTAAGCTTACTCGGAGGTCATCTTTAACTCTGCTAATCTTCCTGCTGTATGGTATGATTATAGCTATATATTTTCCCAGACAGGTTACTATAAATGGAAATATAAGAATGCGAAGAGAAAACATTTCTTATTTGCAACAATTCTGGAATGCTGTGAAAGAACGTCTGATTCCTATTCTTTTAAGACAAATCTGTATCCTGTATACGTGATTGCAGCAAAATATATAGATGTCTGTGGGTTGTTTTTTTGTAAAATCGAATATATACGTTAAGTAGTTCAGAATACCTCATCTATGATTATGGGATTATGGGGTATTCTGAAAATAAACTATAATTTAATGTAAAAACATGTTATACTAAAATCGTTCTATGAATCTGATAAAATTATTCTGTGGATATATGTATGGGGAGGGGAGTAAAACCTTATATAAATATATTTATCATAATATAATTCATATATAGTTATATATATAATTGATAAATGCTGAATATGAAAAACCCCGTATTTACAAGGGAAAATGGAATTATAGACGGGAGAGAAACTTCCAGTGAGGATGAAAGTATGCCTCTGTGGAAGATTTTTTTATAATGTAGATGAAAATTTTCGCAGAAGAATGATATTTTTCACTTGTGGATGAAAATTTTCCATTTTGTTCCCATAACAATAGATATGGATGAATCGCAAAATAGTTTTTATAGGGTAAGGAAAAGTTATCCTTTCAAAAATGGAATAGATTTATTGATTTTCCGGCTAAAAGAAGGGGAATCACTGGCTGGAAATAAAAAAGGGCACAACAAAAAGACCCATTATGCCGTCTGGAATAATGAAGATTCCTGCCGGTTATTCTTATCGTGGAGAATGGTCCGTATAAGGGCGCCTATGCTTGTGACTTTAAACTGTGAGTTATAATTTTCATAAACATAACCGATACAGTTTTTGACTGCATCAAATGTATATGTAGTGCAGAGAACCCCTAAGTCCTTATATTCCTTTGCGGATAAGTGGAAAGGAACAAATAAGGATTTATCCAGCTTTGTCAGAGTTTTGGTCAGAATTCCCTCCTGGGCCAAAAAGGATGCGTCAGCCTCGTCGGGCCGGATTTTTGTAAGGATACTCTGGTTTATACAGTCCATTGCTTTATCGAGGCTGGAAATGTAATCTTTTATAAGGGAAGTATTCTGTGCAACATTCTTATCATAATTCCTGCGGCCATGGCAGAGGGGATTCATTTTTAAATGGATATGTTCTTCGTCACCGTCAAAAGCGACCGAAAAAAGCTCCGAAACAGAAGATAAAGCATGCCGTATGATTCCTGGCTTACAGTAGTTAGGAAGAAAACGGCGCAGGAAATCATAATCCTGCGTGACAGTCAGTTCTTTTTCCGGATTACGGTTCGTATCAATATCTAAAGCAGCGCGCAGAAAAATCCGGAGCTGGTTCAGGTCTGTAATCTGAATCAGCTTCTCCAGACATTCATAATTAAATGTGGCATATCCCCGGCCGCCTTTATCAGCAGGAAGAGAATATGTTTCATATTCGGTCAGGATGACCTGGATCCTTTTTTTAGAAAGTCCATCAGATGAACACATAATATATCCATATTCCTGCAATACAGAATTAGCATTTTTAACGGAACGGACGGTGCAATCAAGCATGCCGGCCAGCTCTCTGGGGGAAAGGCCGCGAACTAAGCCATGCTCATCAGGACTGGCAAAATGATAGATGAGCAGCAGCTTTAAGGCTATGGATTTTAACCTTTTGGCATTTCCAAAGATATTTTTCTCGTTTACGCTTTTACACGTTTCATGTACAACTGTTTTGTAAACGGCACAGGGGCAGTTCTTACAACGGTTCTTGGCTTCTTTCTGAACCTCCTCCGGCATAAACTCATAAAAATCAATGTTCTTGTAATTATCGCACGCAAAACAGCCAGACGCTGCATAATCCAGTTCCTGGCTTTCTGTATAGATGACTTCTTTATGGTTTTTCTGAATTCCGATTGCTTTGATAAAAGGAGCTTTACCAATCCGTGCATATTTTGATAATTCCAAGCTAATCACCTCATGTCAGAATATTGATTCAGGACAAACAATAAAAATATATGTCTGTACCACAAAAACACCCAATATTGACTGATTCGGCAATAATACTTGAAAATAGAGAAAGAATAGTCTATAATATTAATGCAGTATCAGCCATTGGTCAATAGCAGTATATATGATTGATCTCTGATTGATATTGTAGTAGTAGCTAAACCGCCAAGAAAAGCTACTGTAAGTATATTTTATATTCGATGTGGATAACTTTTTTGAAACCGCCAAATTTCACAAAGTTATTCACATTTTTTTATCAACATTCTAAATATACTACATATTTTTGGATTTGTAAAATCAAAAAGTCGCACCCGAAAAAGCGGACTAAATTGAAAAAACTATGTGTTTAAAGGGGATTTTAAATATATTTTTTCTGCGAATTTATGATACAAGAAAATGGGAAAATGCGGAAAAGCCTTGATTTTACGGGGTTTTTAAGGATTCGGGACTTTTTAGAAAAAAAGTGAAAAAAATTTTTTATAAAAAAGAGCCATTTTTTATGGACTAAATTGGGAAATCATGACAGATTATAAAAAAGAAGCCGCAAAAAACGGACTAAATAGAAGATTTTAACAGGAATCATGGCTGAGTTCTCAAATTTTCCTCAAAAGATCTGTATTGGGGGAAAGATATATTTTTTGGGGGAAATCATACAATGAAAAAAGTGTACCCTTTAAAACGGACTAAATAAAAAAATCAGAAAAAATACACCCCAAATAACGGACTGAATAAATTTGAAAGAAAAAAGTACCCTTAAAAAGCGGACTAAATGAAAAAAAATAGAAAAAAATACCTAAAAAAGCGGACTAAATTCATCTTTTGTAGGTTGAATCGTGGGAAAGATAGCGACAAACTTAATGGATCTGCTATCTGAAACAAAAAGATAGCGACAAAATCAATTTTTTTGGTACAGAATGATAAAGATAGCGACAAAATTAAAATTTGTATTTAAATGGCGGCAGTTATTGTGATATCCGGTGCAGATGGCGGCAGCCTTTCGTGAAAAAAACACCTGAAAAAGCGGACTAAATGGGGAACGAGGAAGGAATGAATAGAAAAAATGATCCTGAAAAAGCGGTCTAAATAAAAGGGGCAGGGATACAGATTCATGAAAAATGTACCCGGATTAGCGGACTAAATAGAAACCGGGAATGTGTACAAACTGAAAAAATGTGCCGTAAAAAGCGGACTAAAAGTAAGTTTGGTATAAAGAGTAGCAGAAAAACATACCCTCAAAAACGGACTAAATGATGAATCGGAGCATATAGAGATAAAAAGTGCACCCAAAAAAGCGGACTAAATGATAAAAATGAGGGGTATATCAGCAAAAGATAACGACAAAATCGAGATATGCGGTATAGGTGATGGAAGATGGAGACAAAGTTCCGGATTGAGATAGCGACAAAGTTTTAAGGGCAAGAAACCGCAGAAAGCTTAATCTGCTCCTGCGGTTTTTGTGATATCGACACATTCTACATCAATAATCTTTGAAGGATCATCAAGCGCTTTTGTATTAAACTCATAAGCAATCAGTTCTTTGGAGTCCAGTGGGAGGAACTGGATTGTAACAGCAGAGTTTTTATTGATAAACTCAAAATCTTTAATTACAATCTGCTCTGATTTCAAAATGGACATATGGTTTGTCAGCTCTTTGACCAGGGCAGAGTTTCCTATTTTCTGAAGTTTCATGTGAAGGCGGAAATAATTCAGCGGAAGGGTCTTGGTATAGGAGTTCTTGGCATATTCCGTAAGGCGCTCCTGCTGAAGGATCATCATGATGCCCTTTGTCTGCGGAGAGTCAACACTTTTATAGGAGTCTGTTAAAATATTGATGTACTTTTTCTGGACATAGGTGCGGATCCACTGCTCAGAAGGGGTGTATTGGAAATAATTCTCCTGGAAGTTGATGTACAGGTAATTCAGCAATCCAAGGGATGTTGTTTCAATAAGTTCACCGGTCTCCCGGCTCCGCACAGTAATCGTATAATCATAGTTTTTCAGTTTTTCCAGCCGGTTTCCAATGTCTTCATAGTGTTTTTTCTTTGGAACCCGGATATTGAAAACCCTTCTTGTAAATTCCCTTAAATCAACCCGGATGTGCTGGGTTGAAAGCGTTTCTCCATTGATCAGGTTAAAGAGCTGCGTCATAATCTCTCGGTCTTTCATATCCAGTTCCCGCTGTTTCAGGTTAATCTGGAACTCTTTCATAATCTTAGAGAGATTTTTTTCCGTGACTGTACTTGGAAGATTCACGTCCGGATTATATTTTACCGTAATGTCGCCTTCTATCCCCTTGTCTTCGTCCTTATAGCTGTACTGGTTGAAAAAGGTAAGTTCATTTTCTAACAGTTGCGGCTCGAAATCCATTACCGTGCTTCGGAACGAGAATAGTGGATGCTCGTTGAATTCGGTGGGGTATTTTGTATTAAAGCCTTCAATCGATCCGCCAAAGGCATCCTTTATAATTAGAAGGGACTCGAAAGTGATGTCATTGATGAAAGCGTTGGCCAGAGTCTTGGTCGGCTTCTGGGCCGTAAAAGAAAAATCTGTAATAGGAGCGGTCGTATCGGAACGCCAGTTGTCAATTTCATTGTACTTGTCGAGCATGATCTCCTCAATGGTCCGGTCATCATCCTGTGAACGGTCCATATTATTGATTAATGACGTGGATTCCGCATATTTTCTCAATAACCGGGGATTTTTTGGCCTCATTTTCTCTGGAGGCCCCATTTCTTCCTTGATACTGTTGAACCAGTTCCTTTTATATACGCGCCGGTTCTCGCGGTAGGTACGAATCGACTGCTCAATATTTTCCTTGGAAAGTGCAATATATGTACAGACGGTGATAATATCCTCCAGTGATACGGACTTTCTGCGGGAATCTTTTTTGTCCTGGGAAGAAGGCTCCGTATCTGATGCCCTGGATAAAGGTTTTGTGGTTTTGATGTAGTTTTCATCTATATATAACTCTGGCTTTTTACCCCTGATATACTTCTCATAAGTGGCAATCAGGTTTTTGTGGATATTTGGCTGGATGAATAATGCTATCTTTTCATATTTCTCATATTGGTTGCTATCTATCATATCTGACATCTTATTCACCTCCGTAACAGCAAGCGTCTATTTTCTTATTATATTATAAAGGGAAAAAATATGCAAACTTTTCCGACAGCAGCTATCAGTATGGAACAAATAAATCAGATGTGCCTGGTTGTAAGAAGAGAGGAGTTACTGTAAAATGGATAACAAAAGGGAGGTGGATATATGGAGAACCATATGTATCGGGGGAATATCGGACCGGGAAGCCGGGTAAAAATCATTTTAAAGAAGGATCAGAAATCAGGTAAGCTGACAGAGGGGTACGTGGACAGGATACTTACTAACCGGCCGGTTCATACCAGAGGTATCAAGGTCATGTTAAAGGATGGGCAGGTAGGCAGGGTACAGCAGATACTGGAGCCGTGAAACAATGACAAAGAGAATCTAAAGAGAATCTAAAGAGAATCTAAACGGAAAAAAGAATTGCGGTTTCAGGGAAAGAATGGTAAACTAGAACAAACCTGATTTGTTTTATTCCGAAATCTTTAGATTTGGAAAGATGGGGGAATTCCTGGAAACAGGTCTATGCATACAGAGTAAAAGGGCACCTTGCGGGGTGCTTTTTTGTTACCCGTTTTGCGGTCAGGAAATCATATAAAAGGAGGATATTTTTATGGAGCAACATGTAAAGAAACAGAATTCATTTTTTCAGACAAGAATGAATCAGGCAAAGCTTGGGGCGTATTATACAGACCCGGCACACTGCCAATGGATTGCCGGGCTTTTGGATTTCCCAGAAAATGAGGAAGTCTGCGGCCTGGAGCCCGCTATCGGTGACGGAAATGCGATTATTACGGTCATGGGGCGCAGAAACAACGAAAACATACATATTTTCGGGGTAGAGTTAAATGAGGCCACAGCAGATATGGCAATCAATCATCCATTGATTGATGAATGTATCTACGGTAATTTTTTGACAGATGCGGTTATCACAAAAGGCGCATTTTCCTTCTGCTTTGCGAACCCGCCCTATGGGGAAGAAGACGGGGAGAGGCTGGAATGGAGATTTTTCAACAAAATCGTACCATGCCTGAGAGAACAGGGCATCTTTGTTTTTGTCATTCCTTATTATGTAATGGCCGAGCCTATGTTTTTAAAGGCATGGCACACGAATTTTATCACGGAATGCTGCTACCGTTTTCATGAACAGGAGTATAAAAAGTGGAAGCAGGTGGTCTTGATTGGAAGGAAAGCAGAAAAGCGGCCAATAGATGGGGAGCAGCTGGCAAAGATAAAAATGGATATCGACTCTCCGGAGAAAATCCCGCTTTTGCCGACAGGGTATGACGGGAAGAAAATAAGAGTGCTGCCATCTAAGAAAAAAGATATAGCAGAATTTAAAAACAAAGAATTCAATGCCGAGCGTGCAAAGAGATGTCTGGGAAAGAGTGCGCTTAATGATCTGGTGAAAGAGAAGATAACACAGCAGAAATTTATTGCGGATAACCTGAGCAGGCCCCCGATCATGCCAAATGCAGGACAGATGTATCTGATGGCAATATCCGGCGCCGGGCAGGGGCTTGTGGGTTCGGAAGCGTCCAGTGACCTGCATCTGCAGAGAGGAATGGTTACAAATGTAGAGGAAAGTGAGATGCGGATGGACGAGAATGGCAGAATGGTAGAGGCAGTTCAGCGATTTTCCAAGGTTGGCTTCCAGATTATTGAAAATAGTGGAATGATACGCAGATTGTAGGGAGAACAGGCAGGGGCCTGTTTTTTTTAACGAGGAGGAAAAGAATTTGCATGTAACAGCAGGGAATATAATTACCCATCTATATTATGCAGTAGCGGCGGACGGCAGACTGCTGATCTTGTCAAACTTTAATGAAGATTTTATGTCTGTGGCGGGTTTATGTGCCAATATCGGCTTAGGGACGGAATCTGTTGCAATCATAGAGAACGGGAAGTATATAGAGACATTTCCGCCGGCAGCGGAGGTGGATAACTATCAAGTAAAGATACAAAACGGACGCGAGTGTCTGTATCAGGGTGTGAGCCTGTCAAGACTTATCAGTAGAGAATACCTTTTTATTGAGAAAAAGAACTGGGAAGAGCAGTTGTATGCCTATCTGATGAACCAGTTTGAATTTCCAATCCTGCGCCGCTGGATCCCGTATGTGACAGAGGAAGCCATGGCAAAAAAGCTTTTACACATATCGGAGATGAAGGTGATCGGGGAAACAGGGCTGTTTGACGGGTATGAAATCTGGCATTCAGAAATGACAAATGAAGCGCTTCTTTCCATTCTGCAGGCGGGGCTGTCAGATAAAAAGATCCATATTTCAGAACAGGAGCAGCGGCCACTGGATTTCTCAGATATGGACGATTATTTTAACAAATACGGGCATACGCTGGTTGATAACCTGGAAAGACTGCTGAAGCCATTGACATCGATGAAGGATAAAGTGGAAGAGCTTACGTTTATCGGCAAGAGTTTATACCCACAGCAGGCGGCTGTCGTGAACGGCGCGGTTGAATGTCTGAAAAAAAAGAAATATGCATTTCTCATTGAAAGCATGGGAGCAGGCAAGACCCTTCAGGGGCTGGGGGTTGCTGAGGCTTTTTTTAACCAGGAGTATCTTAGGAAGCATTCTGAAAAGACCGTAAAGGAGGTTTATACGGACGGCAGGCTGATAAAGTTCAGGGTTATCATCATGTGTCCGGCGCATCTGGTACATAAATGGGAGGAATTTATCTATGAAGAAAGTCCTTATGCGAAGGTAGAGATTATTGAAAAGCTGTCACAGCTGACTGCGCTCAGGAAAAAGGGGAAAACTCCGGCAGGGAAAGAGTATTATATAGTCGGGAAAGACACTGGGAAATTATCCTATGCCTATATGCCGACTCCAACCCAAATAAAGGTTAAGAAGCCTAAAGTGCCTGTATGCAGCCATTGTGAGAAGGAGTTTCCGGCTGACCTGCGGTCATCTTGTGGGTGCGGGTGCCGTAAATGGGAACTGATGGAACAAAGAGAGGCCGTAAAGGGGATGATATGTCCGAAATGCGGTGAAATACTTCTGGCTGCAGACGGATCGGGAAGTATTGATGAGACGACAGGTGAATACAGAGTCCTGATGCCGGAGAATTTTGCCCAGCAGAACAGTGCGAACCGTTTCTGCCGGTGCTGCGGGGAGATTCTGTGGATGCCGGCCTGTGAACCGGTTGACAACAGGATTATGTATTGGAAGCCGAAGGAAAAGCCAAAGAAATGGAAGAAAATATCACACTATGCGAACCGTGCCATGAAAGGCAGAAAATCTGTATGGGTTATGAAGGACAGAGAAATGCTGTACAAGGAGCTCAATCAGCTTACAGACGAAGAGATAGAGGAGATGGACATCTATGGGCCAAGGCGCTTTGGACTGACACGTTATATCAAAAAGTATCTGGCCGGGTATTTTGATCTGGCGATTTTTGATGAAGTACAGTCTTACAAGGCAGGCGGGAGCGCACAGGGATATGCCATGCACGACCTGATAAAGGCAAGCAGGAAACAGCTGGCACTGACAGGAACAATAGCAGGAGGATATGCATCGGATCTTTTTTATACGCTGTTCAGGCTGGATCCTGGCAGGATGCGGGCAAAAGGCTATCGGTACAGCAGTGCGGGAGAAAGGAGGTTTGTTGAAAAATACGGAACGGTGGAAACGGTCTATGAAATCAAGGAAGGGGGGAATTACCATTCAATGTCGCGCGGGCGGGTGATAACACCGCAGCGCTGTCTGCCGGGCATATCCGTGCTGATCTTTACAGAATTTTTGCTGGACACGTCCTTGTTCCTGGATCTCTCAGACCTGAGCAGATATCTTCCGAAGCTATATGAAGATGTGGTCATCGTGCCTTTGGAGAGCCGGATATATGAGGAGTATTGCCGGGTAAGGGCATGCATGAAGGAGGAAATGAAAGAGAGGAGCGGAAAACTAATTATGGGGAGTTTTCTGCAGTTTTCTCTTTCTTATACGGATATGCCGTATAACCGCGGATCGATACTTTCCCCTGCGACAGGGGAGATGATTGTAGAACCGGAAGACTTAAGCTGCCTGATAGAAGAGGGAAAGCTTCTTAATAAAGAGCAGAAGCTGAAAGAGATTGTAAGCAGGGAGCTTGGCGAAGGAAGAAATTGCTTTATCTACTGTGAGTATACCGGAGAACGGGAAAGATCCATATCCTATCGGCTAAAGGATGTTTTAGAACAAACCTGCGGCCTGTGCGGGTATGAGGTGGTTGTGATAGAAAGCGCATATCCCGCCGCGGTAAAAAGGGAGGAGTGGATGCACCAGAAGGCTGCGGAAGGCGCCAGGGTGTTCATCACAAATGCGAAATGTGTTTCAACCGGACTCGATTTTGCATTTGTTTATCAAGGAAAAAAATATAACTATCCGACAATTATATTTTACCAGCTTGGGTATGACATGATTACAATCTGGCAGAGCAGCCGCAGGCATTACCGGCTGAACCAGACAGAAGAATGCAGGACATACTATCTGGTTTCAGAGAGGACCATTCAGGTGGATGCCGTTGAGCTGGTGGCGACGAAGGAGGTTGCGACCAGTTCCATACAGGGACATTTCTCGGCGGAAGGGCTATACACAATGGCACGCGGGATAGACCCGCGCGTAATCCTTGCGCAGTCTGTAGCGGATAAAAGCGAAAAGAAAGAGCAGGGATTAAGGAAGATGATGGATGTCCTGAATGAACGGAACAACCAGGGCCGGGAAACGGCCAGCTATAAAAAGATGATGGTTTTTTCTGAACTGACGGGTTTAAGCGAAGTCCCCGTCCTGGATGACCCGTTCGGCGAATATGAAGCAGCTACGGGACGGGACATACTGGATCTGGTTTTTGCTTTCGACAACCATAATGCAGGGGAGCCGGAGGATATCACCCTTAAGCAGGAAGAAACAGTGGATTCGGAAGAGCCGGAGGATACAGAGCTGAAAGAACTTTTAGAGTTATTATTTTTTTAGGAGGATAAGATATTATGTTTAAAATGAAAGTACACAGCGGGGCATTTGTAGAAACCATGAGAAAGGTATCAATCGGAATACCCGTATCAAGCCAAAAAGGTGAAAGTGACGGGGTAAAGATTGTTTTTTACAAATCGATTAAGGGAATGCCGGATATGAGCAAGGGGATCTTCCTTGCCTTTGACGGGAAGGTTCAGGCAGTGAGCTCTATGGATATCAGTAATGTAACTGCTGATGTAGAAGAAGCGGAGGTACATATCAGCGGGAAGAAAGCGCTTGCTGCTGCAAATGCGTATGCGGCGCTGGATATGGCCCTTGAAATCGAGATTGACAAGGATGTGAAGATTTCCGCGGCAGGAAATAAAGTAACCCTCCCGCTTGGCCAGAAAATCGTGGCGTTAAAGCCGGATGGCCGGCTCCTGCAGGAAATTGAGATGCATACGGAGGATTTTATCAATTTCGTGAACTTTGCCTCCAGCTGCTATGGGGAAGAAAAAGGTAGCCGCGGTCTGCATTGCGTTGGAATCCGTATAGATCCGGAAAAGAAGGTCATGATAGGGGCAAGCAGCAACGGTACCCGCTGCGCTTATGCAGAATCCCAGAATGTCACGTTCCGCCCGGTTAAAAATAAAGAGGAAGGGGCGGCCGACAATAAAGTCATTACTGTGGTGATAGAGGGCAAGACTTTGAGAAACGCAGTAAAGAATCTGGAGAAGAAGAAGGTGACCATAGGGATTGACGCGAAAATGCTGCGGATAAAATGCGGCAGCGATGTGGTTATGATCATGACACAGGAGATTCCGTTTCCGATGGATGCGATACTGCAGGTGATGGACAGGACTAAGCGGGTGGGAGCGTGGAAAGCCCGGCTGACCAATGTTCTTCAGGCGCTTGCAATCTATGAAATTACAATGGAGACACCCTGGCTGGAAATTAAAAAGCAGGGGGAGACGCAGGTAATCCTGCAGGGAAAGGACGAGCAGTCAAATGCCGCTGTAATCTGTGCACAGGATGGGGACATACAGACAGTGGCAGTAAATGAAAAAGAATTCAAGAACAGCCTGTCCGTTTTTTCAAAAGAAAAGGATATTATCATAGAAACGATGTCGGATAAGATGCCGATTGTGATGCGTCAGCATGAAGATGATAAGAATAAGATTTTTCTGATGCCGGTTTCAGAATAAAACGGCGTATATTATCTGTTTGTTAATTTTTTGCCAAAATGGGAGAATTTGTACTATATTGGTGAAAAAAGGATTCATTTGTAGATTCCTTATATTTCCGGCTATGTGCGTAGCTTGCAGTTATCTACTTTTTCGTTTATGATTTGGATAAGGATAAACACATGTGATTTATACAAATTTCATATAATGGAGGAGGCTTGCACTTGAAGATTTTTTGTGTAGCCGAACGACTTGCTGTCCCTGCGAAGAGGCTGGGCGTTATGGCACTGTCTGCGTCTGCGTCGGAGTGGGACTTTATGACAAGCAGTCCCGGTGAATCCGGGGTCTTTAATTCTTTGATCGCAAAGATGAAGGATATTGGGGCTTCCGGATATGAACTGATGTTGACACTGGGCATTATAGGGCTTGTTTTCTCAATCATCTTTACGGCGGTATCGCTTCTGCTTACAAGCAATGCCCAGAAGAAAGAGGAGAAAAAGAGCCATGCGTTAGTCATATGTTTAGCCGGAATTGTTATTTTTTCAGTTTTTAGCATCATCGGGTTTTTTAAGTCGATTGGCACAGGTTTATAACATGACAGGACCTCCGGGTCCTGTTTTTTTTCATTTGGAGGTGGAAGAGATGTCCAGGTTAGGTGTATTCCCGATACCGGGGGAATTTAAGAGTGAGGACAGATGGTTCCGGTATTTTAACAGAAAACAGGCGCTGGTTCTGGTAGTCAGCGGAATCATTGACTATAGGGTGCTTATGGGGGCAAGTGCGAAGGGGATGCTGGTTCCTGCACTTATAGTCATGATATTTTTAACCCTGCTGGTGATGGGGATTGTCATGATCCGCCTGCCGGTGGATGCAATGTTCTTAGCCGGCGGAGGGATCACGATTGATGAATTGATCTTCCGGATTTTCTACCGGATGATACACGGGGAGATTTATGTAAAAAATTATGACGGCAGAGACGGGGAAGAACTATGAGAAGCATGATGAAAAGAAAGCAAAGAGGGCTTTTACTTCTGCTCCTTTTGGTTTTGCTTGCGGGGGCAGGCGGGTGTGCAAAGGAAGGCGGGGAAGATCCCTTTGATTTCTCGGAAATTGAGCCCAAAGACCTGAACCCGTGGACCTATGTGGAGGATACTGCGCTTTCTGAAAGCGGCCCCCTTACAGACCTTGCAGCCTCGTCCTCAGAGCTTGGAATTACCGTAGGAATCATGGGGATTGTGTTTTCTGTATTTTATATGGTGATCCGGATCTGTTTTATGCGTAGCGCGGCAGCGAAGGAAGATGTAAAACGTGAGGCGCTGATGAAAGGGATGATTGCGATTATGCTGTTCAGTATCCCGTTCTGGCTTGCGCTGTTCAAACAGTTTGCAGATTTATTAGTGTAGCAGAAGAGGGAGAGACATGCAGATAATAAACGATTTGGTAAGAAACATACAGATGATTGCGGCTGCGGTTATTATAATCCTTTTATTATTTGGCGGTATTGGAGTATATCTGTTCCGCACAAGAAAAACGGCGGCCGCGGAGAAGGAGGTGGATTACTCTGAGTTCAGGAGAAAGGATGTTATGGAGTACGTGAAGCTGGATGATGTTGCAGAGGATATGCTGGTTTCAGATAATGGCAGGCGGTTCATTGCGGCAATTAAATGCCAGGGTTTTTCGTTCGCCGATGCCGAGGTAGAGGAAAAACTCCAGACGATCCGGGGCTATGTGACATTTTTTAATGTGCTTGATAATAACCCGATTCAGTACCGGCAGTCGGCCCGGGATGTGAACCTTGACGGACTGATTAAAGACTATCAGGAACAGGCGGCAAGGCTGCAGGAACGCCGTTTTTCCCTGAATCTGGACTATACCGATACAAAAGAAGAATCAGAAGCGCCGGATCTCCTGGCAGAGGATTATAACATCTATTATGAGAAATTGAAACAGATGCAGAGGGAACTGATCTCATTAGGCTACCAGATTGACCAGTTAAATGCACAGATCCAGTATATGACGGCCATCTCAGGAGAAAATGCGGAGGCAAAGCGGGAGGAGATATACGTCTTTGACTGGCAGTACAACGCGGTTGACTTTTCCTCTCAGACGCTGGAAGAGCAGGAGGTCTATCAGCGTGCGGAAGCGCAGCTTAAGGAAAAGGCAAGCGCATATATCACTGCGCTGCGAAACTGCGGAGTCCATGCCAAACGGATGACCGGTGTGGAGCTCTTAGAGGAGATCCGGAGATACACACATCCGGTCTCGGCAGCAAAAGGGACTGTAGAGGATATTGTTCAGTCAGCGTATGACAGTATCTGTGTTTCCAGTGATTCATTAAAGGAGCTAGAAGAAGCAGCGAACAGGAAGATTGTGGAGAAAATCGTACAGGAGGTCCGCACAGATGCAGGAAGGAGGCAGAGCCATGCGAGAATTACTAATCCATAACCGGACAATGGTTTTTATGGTCATAGCAGGACTTCTTATAACCGCTTTCATATTGGCAGTAGTCCTATGCCTTGCGCTTCATAAGAAAAAGGACAGGCTGGCAGAGGATATCCGGAAGCAGAGGCTTAAGAAACGGGCGAAGGTTGCGGAGGCGAGAAAAGTAGTGTCGCCGGATGGTATCAACCCGAACCCTATGTCCTACACCGTCATACATGACGCGGGACATGATATCTATGTCCGGAGCTTTACAATAGATACGCTTCCAAAGAGGACTGTGTTCGCATCTACTTTTCCGGCGCTGTTCAATTTTGACCGGATGACAAGCTCTGTTTTCATTGAGCCGATTGGGGAAGGACGGGCTTCACACCTTCTTGACGGGCGTATCGTGGAGATAGAGACGAACATGATTACGGCAGAAAAAAATGCGGACAGGAATCAGCTCAGGAAACTGAACGCGAAACTTAAGGATGCCGAAGTCTGGGCGCAGAGGATTGAGACAGGCGATAACAGCCTTTACCATGTATATTTTCTTTTTACCATTATGGCAGAAAATCTCGAAAAGCTGAACCGCAGGACGGACGCTTTCCGGAATCTGGCAAAAGAAAAGCAGATTACCATATCCTGCTGCTATTCCCTGCAGGCAGAGAGCTACCTGACAGGCATGCCGCTGATGTACCGCTATCAGGCGGCGGCAGGGGCCATCCGTTC
>OFGA01000129.1_pt1 | contig 66536 bp, 109 predicted proteins | sample 1521471 | NCBI WGS metagenome assembly OFGA01 (sample SAMEA3504086, study PRJEB24116) | mouse gut metagenome | biome: mouse gut; feature: mouse-associated habitat; material: faeces | place: Denmark | collected 2011 | reverse complement strand
TATTAAGAACCGAATTTTCAGTGTGCGTTGCAAAAGCATAGATTTTATCTACACCCCAGTTTTTTAAAGTATTCGCACTATAATAAAGGGAACCGCCATACGCAACAATATCATCAATCATAAGAATTGTTTTACCAGATAAATTAATACCATTAGACTTAATATCTAACCCAAGAATCTTTCCTGTATCCCAATCTCTTTTCTTCTCACCATAGCAGTATTTATATTCTGGAAACATATTAGAATATCGTTTAGCTGCTCCAGCATCAGGAAAATATAAAATTAAGTCAGAATTTTTGTTATTAATTTCATTAATAACATTAGCAATATATGCCTCTGGTAATAAAATGGTTAGCTTATTGAATACTGCTGCACCAACGTTACTGTGCACATCTAAGATCTTAACAGAATCAAACTCTAACCAATTAATTACATCTGCAAAACCTTTCAAAGTAAAGACTTCATCCCAACTCTGAACTCTATCCATTCTCGCATTAGGAAGATAAAACATTTTAAGAAAAATTCTACAATTTGGAATTTGTTTCAGATGTCTTGTAATATAAATTAAACTTGAGAGTTCTTCTTCTTTCTCGTATCTCCAGTCAATATTATAATCACAACAACACCATTCAAAAATGTGATCAATATGTAACTTCTGTGTTCCATCAGGATAATGCTCAATCTTAATTACTTCACCATTCACTTTAATCATATAATCACTCCTATATTCCTATATTCCTATATTCCTATATTCTGTATATAACTCATTTTCAACATAATATAAGTTATAATCATTTTGTTCTATGTACCACCAAATTTTCGTATGTCCTAACTTTAAGTAGTCATGCAAATAAAATTTTGCTTCATACTTATTATCTACAAACTGACGAAAACTTAATTCATCAATTTGATCACTATTTTTAACATAATTCGCAATATCCATTATATTCTCTAAAGTAAATTCCTTAGTTACAACATATACAACTCTTACTATTTCTCTTCCCGTCTTATGAATTTTATCTAATTCATCAATTGTATTCACATGATACACCACACGATAGCAATCATAAAATGGAAAAGTAGTTTCATCTGTCAAATAACTAGTATGCATTTCAATAGGTATAGGATTAGAATAACATAAACTATGAATCAAATTGTATTCCCTAGACCATTTAAATAATTCTCTATACCAGTCAAAATGCTTATCATAATCATATAAAGGATCACCACCACCTGAAATAGAAATAATATTGCATCCCGTATCATGAAATGCTTCATCCAGTCCCTTTAACCCATCAAGAGTTGTTTTAGGAATTTTCAAATTGTTTTCTTTGACAACGCAATAAGGGCATTTATAGTGACATCCAAAATTGGTAATAATGCTAAGATACTTATCCATTTTATTCTCCAATCACATCAATCTGGCACATTTTCATGGTTTTCAACGCTGCACTATGAGTCTCAGGTGTAACACCGGCACAACAGCTTGCGTCTACTGTTATATTCACTTCGGGGAAATTTGCTTTCAACAGCAAAGCATTTGATACAACACAAATATCTGTACACAATCCTACACACTCAATTTCAATGTCATTGTTACGCTTAATTCTGCGAATTTCATTTACTAATCTGGTTGACCCAAATGTTCGCTTTTCAATAACCCTATAATCTTTATTTGATAAAGCATCCATAACCTTTTCATTTAGCAACCACCCATTTGTCATTCTAATGCAATGACGCACTGGTAATTTTTTACCTTCTAATGTTTGTAGATAACCGTTTGGATGAGTATCTAATGTGGCAAAAATTTTACCATCATAATTCTTAATCTTATCTACTACATTTTCTACAATTCCGATTGCCTCTTTTGTTCCTAGTGATCCATCAACAAAATCATTCTGCATATCTACTACAACTAAAATCTTCTTCATTTTTTTCCTTTCTATACTTGAATTATTACTTGTTCCCTATAGCAAACATCCTTTTTTCTCAAGGTAATTTATCAAAGACTTGTTCACATCTTCGATATCTTTCACTTCATACCTCTCGCCATCTAATCCTTCTCCATCTATCCACATATTCTGCTTATTACTTGGACTCTTATAGAACTTGATGCCTAATTCTACGCTCTTAATATCCATTATTTATTCACCTCTTTCGCAAATGAAATGTTAGCTTTATGTGCTAAACCATTTTTCTACATATTGGTCCATTTCGTATCTTAGCTTCACACAATTACCATGTGAAATATGATTCTTCCAAGCATTGTAGGACTCATAGAATTTTTCTTTACTTAATCTATCACATTTTACTAATTCAACCATTTTCTTAAATTTCTTTTTAGCAGCACGCTTATTCTCGTTCTTTAGTTTACGAATAACTTTACCATCAAAAGTTACATATGTATGAAATCCACAGAACTTGATTCCATTTTTAAATGGAATTATTTGTGTCTTTCCATTTAATTCTAGTCCTAATGTATAAACAAATTCATAAATTGAAAATAAACACCATTTTGCATACTCTTTATTGGGAACTATCAAATAAAAATCATCCATATACCTACCATAATATTTAACTCCAAGCTCTCCAGTAATAAAATGATCCAAACCCGATAAATATAGAAGTGCATATACCTGACTGATTTGATTACCCAACGGAAGACCTAATCCTTCTGTACTATCAATGAATTTTTCACATAACCAATATACATCTCTGTCTTCTATAAAATATTCAACAGTGTCCTTTAAAATTTTATGATCAATATTATAGAAAAACTTACTTATATCAGCTTTTACAATCCAACAATCATATCCATATTTTTGATACGCAAGATACATTTGAGCTTTTAAACAATCTAATCCATACAATGTGCCTTTACCTATTTGCCCTGCAAAATTTGTTTGAATAAATTCTTTTTCTAGTTTAGGAATTAATACATTATCACATAAACTGTGTTGTACTATTTTATCTACAAACGAACAAGACTTAATAATTCTTTCTTTCGGTTCATAAATTGTAAACTCATTATATTCTGATATTTTATACGTTTTTGTTTCTATTCTTCTCTTTATTTGATGGATACCATCAAGAGCTACGACTTGAAATTTCTGACTACTTTTAGAACTTCCTTTGCCAGATTTAGTTTTCAAATATGCTTGATACAAATTACCGAAATCCACTATCTTTTCAAAATCAGTCTTATCTTCTATCATAATACTTTGTTCCTTTGTATTTATCCTTCCACTTCTTAGGATGGAAAGGTTGTCTATTCTTTTCATGACAGGACTCTAATTTCAGTGTTTCTCTTACTTTCTTTCGTCTTCTGCCTGAGAACGGACGCACGCCTTTGTCGCTCCAGTCGCAATGGTTGTAGTCCACATAGCCATTGGAATTGACATACTGAACGTAGGAAGTCATACAATAGACAACCCAAAATCATCTTACTTTATCTCTTGATCGCCATGCAATACTCATATATTTCACATCATTTATTTGCTTTTGCCAAAATGATGCTGTATCACTTCCTATCAATTCTAATTTCATAGAAAGTTCCACATAACATGACAATTTATCACAACATGAAATTGCTTTTGTTTGCATCTCCTGGCGTTCAGATTTTGAAGTATCTAATTTCAGCCTATTTGCATCAAGCAAATTTTCATATATATCCATACAGCGATTCTGAATACGCTTAACCAATGTTATATGCTTAACTGGATATCTCTTTCTGTTTGATGTAATTGTCATAGTATATTCCATAAGATTTATTGCTTTTACAATAACATCCAGTTTCGCTTCGCTCACTGGTTACTCCGCTCCTTTCAGTCGCTTATTGACAGTTCACGACGCTGCTATGCAACGTCTACTTACTGGCTATTTCTTACGCTTTCGCAAGATTCAAAGATCGAAGATTGAAGGATGAAAAACGGACGCACGCCCCCGTCGCCCCAGCCGCAATGGAAGTAGTCCACAAAGCCATCGGAATAGACATACTGAACGTAGGAAGAATCTTTCCTTTTTGGTGTTTGATTAGGAGTTGCAAGCCAATATCCTTTATCAATTAACGGAATCTTTTCTCCAAACTTCATAAGTAACTGAACATTAGGAATTGCTATAATATCATCTTCAACTGTTCCATAGTCTTTAAATCCATCCATAGAAGTTAGATCCAAAGAAATTGGCACAAGTTTATTTCCAAATTTTTTCATTAAATCTATGGCCAATTGACTTTTTATCAAATCCTTACGAACATCAGTTTCTACATAATTATTTGTATCACCAAATCTTGATGTTTTTAAAATATCATTCATAAAATAATATGTAAAATCTCCGTCCTGTACACTTGTCCAATAATATCCACAAATTAATTCAAATTTTTCCCTCAAATCTTTCATATATTTAATAACAGCATTTATAAATTCCTGTTCATATCTCTCTGGATCTTTCTCATACCAATCAGGCACCATATCCTGATCAACTCTATAATCCCAATCAGCTACATCAATCTTTTTATCACCATTTGGAGGAGTCAATTCAGCTCTTACAAATGTTTTTATTGCATTCATATGATTATCTTCAATTCCAAGACTCTCCAACAAATCTGAATGACTTTCATTACCCTCTGGCGTTAAAACAACCTTATTCTTTAAAATAATTCCACTCTTAAACTGACACATAATTCTTTATCTCCTTTTCTTTTATTTACTACTTATTTTTAACATGAATTTAAAATTACTTATCTGCTTTTTTACTCTTTTACCAACCTTATAATTTATAAACTATCCATCCTAACTAAGACAATTCATCAGCTCATAAAGTGGTGAAAAATATACTTTCTGCCTTGTACCATATTTTTCTTGGAATTCTGATACGAGTTTTTCAAATTTTTGATACGTCTTATTTATTTCATCAATTTTCTTCTGCCTCTCTATTTCCTCCTGTTCTCTCATTTTTCTAACCTCTTCTATTTTTTTCTTTTCAGTATTTTCATACTCCAAGCACTCCTGTTCTGTATCAAATACCATATTCTTTCCATACTCGCTTAAATATCTCATTTTTTAATCCTCCTATGCACTTTTCTTTTTTATATCTTCTTCATACTTCTCAAAGTCATTTAACATATGTAAGTAATTCTTTATCTGATCAACAAAATATGTATTATTCTTCTTGGCATATTCTTCCATCCAACCATCAAGATCTTTATCTTCCTTATAAGAATAGATAACCATTGCTAACAAGGATAATCTATTTTCTTCATTAAGAAGTTTGGAACCGTCTCTTATTGTCCTATCCGTTAAATCAGATAGCGACTTATTATAAAACTCCATATCATTATGGATTTCTTCAGGATCTAATCCGAGAAGATCAATTATAATCTCTTCCTCTGTTTCTTTTTTACTTTCTAAAACATTATCTTCTTTTACCTGAAAGAATTCCAACATCAATTTTTCGAGTAAACTAAGTTTCTTAGAGATAATATTTTTATCTTTAGTTGAACTCTTTTTGTCAATTCCATAAAATGTTTCTGGATCATCTCCATTTAATTTCTTATTGAAAAAGACTAAAAACTTAACAAATTCCTGATCATCTTTCTCTAACTGAGAAAATCTGTCAAATATTGTAAACCAAACAAATGAATCTTTTGATGTGAAAATGTGATTAAACTCATCTCCACAAATCATTTCCAGTCTGTTTAAATTTTCATCTAACTTATCAAATTCTTCTTCTGAAGAATTATTGTTTAAGTAAGCTCCCATTTTCTTACTTTGTTTCTGCCAATTATCAAAATGAAACATGCACATAATTGTTTCTGTAACAATGCGGTCAATTGTCCCATTGTTTCTTTCCTTTTCAGAATATCTATCATGCTTAAAGAAAGGATGACGTGAAATTCTTTTTACCTCTTTTGCAACATTATCCATATATGTAACCGCATTTTGAGCAGCATTCATTGATTTTTGTTTATTATAACGGCGGATATGATACCCAATTTCTTCGTTCGTACAATTTAAATGCTTAACAACATCTATCTTATAATTATCAAATGTCTCTTTTAACTTTTGTGGCAAATCTTCATATCTCTTCCCACGCAAATCGTACTCTATAGTTTCATATATATAATTATCATACTTGTCCTTAAGGATATTCCCTTCTCCATCCCTTTTTACTTCTTGATATGAAACAATTGGAAATTCAATATTCCTTCCTATAGCAAAACCTCCATTCCGATAACCACTAAGAGTTGTAAGCCTTTGCAGTCCATCGATCACCCATAAAATCACACCTTGAGGGGTAAGCTGCTCACATACTTTAATGGAATCAATATCTTCATCCTTGATTACTGTTGCAATTAAACCGTCCTGATCTGCCCGAGACCATTGATCTGGTTCCCTTTGCAAAGGATGATCCTTTCTCAATTCGCCCCGATCAAACATGTTTTGCATAATTGAATTCATAAACGCATCTTTAATTCGCTTATCTCTTACTAATTCCATTGTGATTACCGCCTTTCTTAAAATAATATTGATATATTCTTATATGAATGAATCCCTGTCATTGCATCAGCATACTCTCTTTGAGTTATATGTAACATTTTTTGTATTTCCCACGCCTTATATGATGCAGCCAATAATTCAACAATCTTTCTCTGACGTTTTGATAACCTATTAAGATATTTCTCTATTTTTGAATTTTCTATCTCTTCGTTAACAAAGACCTCTTTATCTATGTCAAAATTATCAGCAAGTTTATCTCCTAATGTGAGATCACCATCACCGATCGGCGCATCTAAATATGCTTCTGTTATGATTCTGAACTTAGGTTTTCCTTTTTTATCAAGCATCAATTTTCCATCTTCGTCATATTCAAACTCTTTCATACACCTCCTATCTCTTTGCTGGTATTTAATCCTATCAATAATTCCCAAAGCCAAAGCGCCATACAAAAATCCATCAAAATCTCCTTCAGATGAATCATATCTCCTGTTCATAACGATATCTGTAAACACATCATTTGCCACAGAATAAAATTCTGCCATATCTTTCCCGGCAATACCTCCATATTTTCGAAAAAATATTTTATTGACGACCATATGTAATTTTTTTGCATTATCTTCATAATAAGGATTTACAAATTCTTCTATTATATCTTCTAAATTCATTGATTTCATTTTTAACACCCGCTTCAATATGTTTTAATATCTTTTTCCACTTACTCTATATAACTCTTCTTTAAAATTCAGATCTTCATCCGTCGCTTTTTGATGTTTTGTTTCACTCCTACATCTAGGACATTTATAATATTTTTCCTTTTTATCTCTTAAAAAGGACAATGTTCTCTCCATTGGCGTATAGCACTTTTTACAAATCACCATAATTTCTTTATCTCCTAACTCAACATCTCTAATGCTTTCTGATAATATTCTGTTCTACCTTTATACTCAACATGTTTTGCCTTTGCAATTTCAAGCTTAAGCTTTTCTAATGTATATCTATGTGTAATTGCGGCTTCAAAAACTTCTATGTAATCTAAACATTGTTTAATATTTTCGTGTTTTTCTCTTATTTCATCCAGAAGATAGGCTATCTTTGCCATCTTATGAGCCTGAGCCTTCTTTCCATTATTATCTTCTTTATATTTTTGCAGAGCATGTACTATATCAGATTCAGCCGAATCATATTTTGATAATCCTACATTTAATTCTTCTTTAAATGTTTGTAACTGCATCATACTCCATCCTGCCAATCCAATTATTGATATCGTTTCCTGATAAATCTTCTCAATGATGGATTCGTCGAACGAAATATCATTATCTCCTATGTATACTCCACCATTACCTTTATATTTAGGTGATGTTTTAGATTTTTCACCAGTTTCTTTCTCAACTATGTAATAGCATTTAACCCAGAACATCTTTTTACTTCTATCATTCAGAACTGATTTCGCTTGCTTAAATGTAAATTCTTTCGCCTGGATTGGTGATGTTGTACTTATATACACCCCTTTCTTCATAGGATTCTCCATTACATAATTCTTCCCATCAGTTAAGATAAACATATTTTCTCTTCTCCTTTCCTAAAAATAGGTGCAAAAAAATAATACCCTAAAGATATTTATTTAATTTTGCAGTATACCCCGCATATCATCCCAAGCAATGCACTCTTGTCCACACCTCTACCGACAAAAATTCCAATTCGCTGTCCTTTTACTTGTAAATACCGCTTCCTATATTCTATTTTCTTTTTTTATTTTTGAAATTTTGCAGAATCGCCCTGAAAAACTTGACTAATAAAATCATCCTATGTAAAATACAAGAGGAGCGTTTCTGCTCTAAATTATGTATGAAGACCTGTCCGATGGTGCGCCAACACCGTTTGAGGAGAGGTCTTTTTTTGATTCTGATGCTATTATAGAACATTCGTTCGTATTTGTCAACACTTTTCACGAACACATGTTTGTATTTCATTCCAATTGAGGAAAAGATATGTTATGAATGATATTTTTTTCCTTTAAAACACCATATAGCGATAATATACCAAAAAAATCATTATCTTGATAAAGTATATTATCTGCCCGCCTTATCAATTCTTCTCCGTTTTTCTTCTTTATTCTCTTTGGAATACTGTGTATATGAGTCTTCTTATCTAAAATTGTTAATATAACCATATCACTTTCATCCATATGGTTCATCAATTCATAAGCTTCTTTTACAGAACACACAATTACTCCCATTATGCCAACACCTCTTCCCAATTAATATTTTCGCCAAAGAAAAAAGTATTAAAACAAACTTTATTCACTTTATTTCTTTGTTTTTCGTCTGACACATTGCCCAGTTTTCTAATTACTTCTTCTTTACAAATCGTTTGAGGCTGTTCGCCAAGTATCATCGAATAGCTAGACAATCCGTTTTCTGTCACAGCTTGTAAGCAACCATGTACTGGAAGATGTTGCTTTTTTATAATATGAGTCAAAGGCATTACAGTAATGATACTCGCATTTCTCGTACCTTTCTCATTACTTACAATTATATATGGTCTTCTCTTTTTTTGAATGGAACCTTTACCATAATTTAATTTTGCCTCTATTATGTCATATCTATGAAGATCCATATGTATCCTCCTTCCTTCTATATGTATTAAGTGCCTTTGATTTCTTATATTATATCAAGTTGATATCAACTTGTCAACAAGCTTTCATCTTTTTTTGATTTTCATTTGACATTAATGTATTCCCAACTTATAATAAAATACATAAGTGAGGTGATTTAGCTATGCCACAAGGGAAGATATCCGAAAACAATACTCGAATTATTATTACAATTCCAAAAGAAACAAAAAGTAAAATAGAAAAAATAGCTTCTTGTGAAAATCGTTCATTAAGTAATTTGGTTGTTACAATAATAAATAAATATATAGAAGATTATAATCAAAATCTTTTAGAAGAAACCAAACGAAAACAACAACATGATTTACTCGTTTAGTTTCACAAAAAAATACCTACTAAAAAGGACTGGTACATATCCCAGTCCTTTACCAAAACTCCCCTATATCTAATTCATTATCTCTTTTGTAATACACTTCTCTTCTCTAGGTACACAGAAATATTTCCAAACGCACCTAATATCTTCTTCGTCGCTGCCAAATAAATATGGGATCCACTGATCATTATATACCAACACAGCTCCATTAATAACATACATCATATAATTTCCGCCATATCCGAAAATTACATTCTTATCCTCATCATATATATTTACATATGAAATAACATCCATTTCACACGGCCATTTATCATAAGTTCTCCTATTGCTTTCCATGACGCACATATAATAGGTACATCTTGCTCGAAAAATCTCTTCCATATCACATTTTGAATATAATAGTAGTTGCCGTAATTCAAAATCTGACAAGTTTTGTAATTGTGGTAATGATATACAATAATCAATCGTTGTTATCACGGTAAAAATTCCTTTCTGACATACCAACATCACGTAATGGATCCAGATCAACCTTATTTACTCTTGAATTTTTTACCTGTACTCCTGCTTGCTTTAATATCTTTCTCACCTCTGATTTGGTAACACCAAAAACTTTACTTACATGAGAGACATCTTCTTGTATTCGATATTCTTCTATAATATTACGCTCTGATACCTCAATAAGCTTCCCTGGTTCATTCATGAAGTTATTATCCATAATATTATCCCCATATTCTATAACCTTTAATCTCCACCTGCCTTAAAATTATATATCGGCTTTATAATTCTGTCAATCTCAACAGTATCATCAATATTACCCACAATATCATCCATACCTTTATAAGCCATTGGACATTCATCTAAAGTATCACGATTTACAGATGTTGTATAGATACCTTCCATTTGCTTTTTAAACTCTGAAACTGTAAATGAGGATTTAGCAGCAGATCGACTCATTAGTCTTCCAGCACCATGAGGTGCAGATTGATTCCACTCATCATTACCTTTTCCAATACAAATCAAAGAACCATCTCTCATATTGATAGGAATAAGCAACTTTTCTCCTTTCTTTGCAGATACAGCCCCTTTTCTTAAAATCATTGCCTCTGTATCTATATAATTATGAATTGTTGTAAACTGATCCACAATATGCAATTTCATTCCTTTTACTATTTCATCCATCATTGCCTGACGATTTAGTTCTGCATATTTTTGAATAATCTTCATATCATGAATGTAATGCATGAACAATCCATCTGATACATATGCCAATTGCTTGGGGATGTTGGTTCTCTTTGTGTTTTTCAATGCTGCAATACTTTTCTGAATTTCTTTCTGTTTTCCCTGTGCTTTTAAATCCATAATTAAAGCATCAATATCTTTTTGCGCAGATCCATTTAATTCCTTATAACCTTCTTCTTGATAATAATTTGCTACTTCCAACCCCAGATGACGGCTACCTGAATGTACCACAATATAAATATTACCTTCATCATCTTTGTTGGCTTCTATAAAATGATTACCTCCACCTAACGTTCCCAGGCTTTTCTCTGCCCTTCTCTTATCTATCTTTTTATAGCAATATAGCTCTTCCAAATTAATGTCTTTGAAGTATCTATGTGTCTTTTCTCTTATATTGAATCCAGATGGAATCTTTTCATAGATTAGTTTATCAAGTTTTTCCAATTCTATATGCTTTTCTTTAACTTCTATAACCTCCATGCCACATCCGATATCAACTCCTACCAAATTCGGAACAATCTTATTTGTAATGGTCATAGTTGTTCCAATCGTGCATCCGGCACCAGCATGGATATCTGGCATTAGTCTAATTTTGCTATCAGATACAAATTCTTGATTAAGCAAAAGTAAAACCTGAGATATAGAAGCTTCATCTACAATATCTGTAAAAATTTTTGCTTCATTATATTTGCCTTTTAACTCTATCATAAGTCCTCCATTTAAATAGTTATTTTATCTCTAAAAGCATCTCATCTGCATCACACCACATATAATCTTTCCCTATGGCAATATTTTCAATATAATTATCTATTTCGGAATCGGTTAGGTTTTTATTTATTTCTAATTCTTCCACAATGCAAAATTTTATTTTTCTATATCCATTATGTATAATCATACTCCACCTTATATCATTTATTTTAAAGAATTAATCTATATAATTCCGCAATACCTGGATGCCTTCTTTTATGGTTATACGGATTTTCAATTTTTCTTTACCATTATATGGTTCATCAAAAGGAAAAATTAAATTATCCATATCTTCTATTTTTTTCATTATTTTATTGCTAATGTACATTAATTCTTTTTCTCTTCTTTCTCGTCTCAAATCAATAAAAATATTTGAAATATAATCAACTATTTCTATAGGATCTTCTGAATTATTATCATTAAACCACATCTTATCTTGCAAAATTTCATATTGTTTAATCACATTACATATTAATAGTTTCTCCTCTTTTTTTCTTTCATATCTTCTTATTTTCCAATCTAATATAGAAGTGCTTAAAAAAGTAACAACACCCCCTACTATAACTCCAATCATCGAAAAAATAGCCTCTTGCATTTTTCCCCTCCCTCCTAAGTTCTCAAATTAAAATTTCACTTTTATCCGCTTAACGTTCTACATAATTTAAGACTCCACCTTCTGTTACTTTAACAAAGTCCTCATTCGTTAGATAAGAATATCTTAAAACTGCTAATATTTTTCCACATAAATTTACTATATCAACCTCTATATCTTGATTCTTTTTATCTTCACTATATTCTACTCCTGAGCATCCACCAATTCCATATTTTAAATCAGAATATTGTGAAGAAATCAATCTAAATGTTATATGCTTATCCTCTACACTCATAAAATCATCTAAATCAATAACTCCACTATGTAAAAATTCACATCTTAACTTCCAACAACTTCTACCATCAAGTAATCCAATTCCTGTCGTTGGATCAATATCATAATTTCCAATATTTTCATCATACCATTTAGCATAAGCAGCTCCCTGCCCTTTATGTCCATTGTAATCAGTTTTTTTATTGTAAATATCTATGTATTCATATTTTGCACAAATATCAGGTATAACCAACGATAGCGCCAATGCTGGCAAAAAACATCTTTTTTCAATTGCATCTTCTATAGCAGTAGCAATTTTATCCATTCTCATATACTATATCTCCTTTAAAACTGAACATTCATTTCTATAACAACAATATATGTAAATCCATTCTTCAATTACCCTTAAAAATATCGTCCCACTTTTTATTACATTGACTAATGTCATATTCTCTTATATTCCCCATATTAATATGTCTTATTAAAACTTCTTCATTTATTTTTTTCAATTTAAGTAGTATTGGTTTTCTTAAAAATTCTTCAATTTTATTATCAATATCTCTTTTTATAGAATTATCAACAGTTCTCTTGACATCATAATTATTTTCTTTGCCATCTATAAACTTCCCATTTCCTACATGAATCTCTTCAACAAAGTTTCCGTTATTAACCTTTTTTAATTCCTCAACAAGTCGTTTAGCAAGCTGATTTTCACAACGATCTGCGCAACTTTGTGAAACAACAACCTTATCAATATCAAACCAATAGAATTTAAAACCTATTTTTGATTTATTTAAAGATGACCATTTGGGCAATCCTTTTTCCTTCGATTTTCTTCGCCAATGAACTAACATTCTTCTTTCTAAATTTTCTGTAATTCCAACATAATAATTACCAGAATAATTATACCTCAATACATATAGATTCCAATTCTTTTTATTATTATTCAATTTACTCACTCTCCACTATACAGAATATTTACCCAAGTTTCCCAATCATTCTCTTTACTCTTTCAATCTCATTATTTGTATGCGGAGTACCTCCAACATTCATATCCACATACCATTGTAATACCTCTTTCTCAGTTTTTAAATCATTGACATTTAAAATCATCGTTGCCGGTAGTGCTCTGATTCTATCTTCATATTCACTAAAATATGATCCAAATACTTTAATTTCGTTATGAATAAATTTTTGTGCAGCAGTAATCCTCTGGAGTCCATCTACACATACATACTTACCCATCTCAGGAATCTGTCCACTATGCCAAAAAGGATTATTTAAATAAATTGTATTCCCAGACTTTCCACCTCTCAGATGATATTCCAACCAATCCACTTGCTGTTGTTCATTCCAAACATGTCCACGTTGAAATTCTGGATTAAGTTGCAATCCAGCATCCCTTATCTCATCTTCAATATATTTTACAAGACTTGTAATAGGATAATTCACTTGATAACACCCTGCAGATGTAAATTGCGGAATATCTTTAAATTTCGTTATTTTATCCATTATATCATCTCCAAATCAAACTAGAATTCTATTTTTCACAATTAATTTTTATGAAATCATTTTCTTCTTTATCATAATCCCAACGTCGTACATGTCGGGGTTGATTATTACTAAGCTTAATACAAAAAATATATCTCATTCATATCACTCAAGCACTTATTAACTTCATCAATTCTTTTTTAGTTTTCTATTTTTTCTATATCTGAAAATTTAAATTTTGGGGGCAAATCCACCCTCAGTGACAAAAATTTTATCCACTGTATTGTTTTTAATAATCTTACAATTTTCGATAAGAATTTCTTTGTTTTGATAATCTTTTTCTACAATATTTACTATATTTTCTCCATAAAAAGAGACTACGCTCATAATTGTTATTCCATTATATCCAAAATCGTATAAGTAATTTAGTACTTTATTGACTGTCACGTCCGATTCGTATTCTTTAGCTTTACTTGGATTCTGCATAATAATCATTGCTATTTTATCTTCTTTTTTACATTCAATATCAAGATAATATCTATATTTTTTATCTGTATTTAAAGGATGCTATTTTTTATTTCTTGTATTAACAAATATATTATAAACAAACATATCTATAAATCAAACCTTTCATACAATTACATTGGATCACAAATCGCACATGAATGATAACCATCCTGTATAAGTTTATTTCTTATCTCTACTGAGAAACCAGAGAAACCTTCCGATTCATCATTATCAAAATCCGGATCACTAGCACAGCCTTTTATATGAAATTTCTTCTTCTTCTCATCAATCGCATAATAGTATTCCATATCACACATTTTATTTGATAGACCTTTCCCAGTTCTATAATTAAACTCAATATAAGGCTGTTTATTATACACAAAAACATTAAATGATAGATTTATATCTTCATTTCCCATTTCATTAATGAACATTGCTTCCATTTGAACCCCATACACAAGTTTGTTATTATTTTCAAAATAAGGAGTAACACGATATAAAACAGTTTTTTCTGTTTCATGTACATATTCATAAATTTTATTTTCATAATATAACATTAAATTGTTCATAAAACGTGTACCAGTAAATACTTTTTTCAAGTTCGCATTTTCATCTTTATCACCCCTTATTTTAAACAAACGAAATCCAATCAAATGACAACGCTGAAATATCAATTTCCCATTTACAGTATTCTCTTCCTTGGATGCTGGAAATCCCGATGGTTTACAATGCATTTTAGGTCTCTTATCCGATTTAGACGAAAGAGTGTTTTTACTAATACGAGCAAAGGCCATTCCACAATGCCTAAATTCATCTAAATCTGGAAAATTACTCTCTCCCCTTTCTAACTTGTCTTTGTCATCCTTTGTAAAAATAGGTCTGTTTCCTTTTAACTTAATATATGCAATACCATCATACCTATGTTTATTAATAGAATCTAGATTTTCCTCTCTAATCCTCATATTTTTCACCTTCTGTTAAATTTTTCGTTATTCATATTTACTCATCTAAAACTGACCTGAAGTGCTTTAAAAACAGCATTTTATTCAATACATTTATCTGAAATATATTCTGTCCATGTTTCAAATCCTACATTTGTTGTATTTACAGTAAGTTCATATGTATATAAAAATCCATCAATAGTCTTAATATTACAATTAAAAATTAATGTTTTATATTTTAACATCGGCTCATTAACTACAGCTTTTAAAATATTTTTTTGCTCGCTTGGCAATCTATCATATTCTTCCGGTTTATTGATACATAACGTTTCTTCTGGATCATTAGCAGCGAAACACATCATAATATCTATATACCCATTTTCCGAAATAACAATTTGTTTTTCTTGATTAATTCCTTCTACTTGTATCTCCGTTCCATTTTGATCTATAATTTTTACAAAATTAATTTTTATACTAGTTATAATATTTTTATAATTATTTAATTTTATCTTTGTGCTACAATATTCAAAGATAAAAAATTTTTCATGCTTAATATTATTATAAACCAAACATAGATTTTCATGAAAATATGTAAAATATATTCTATTTTTTTTACTCAAGCACTCTACTACAAGTGTTATATCATCCTCATTATCGTTACTTAATGGTTTTACATATACTTGATTTCCTAATGAAAGTTTGTCCGAATTCATATTGCCATAGAAAAATCTCATATGATTATTATAATCTTCTATATTCAGACCCTTTGAAACATAAATTTTGTCTATTATTGGGGCCGGTCTTTTTGCAATTTGCTCCATTTTTCTATTATTCTGTTCAATAGTTATTGAAATTTTATTAGCTCTCATTCCAACAAAAGCAGTTGCAAAAACACCTAATAATGTTATTATTAAATATAAAACATCATAACAACTCATTAACATCTCTTCCTTTCCACTTAAAAGCAACATTTCTATTACCAAATCTCATTCTTCTCTATTATTTCTATATTTACATATTATATATTCATCTACAACATTAAACAAGAACATTGTATTTGAAATCAACTTATCTATATCAAATTTAAAGTTTTCTTGTAAAGGAACTAATCTTTTACTAATTCCATATCTTAATGCCATTTCATTATTATCTATTTTTTCTACTTCACGCAGAAAAGATTCTAATTCCGTTCCATGTGGTATTTGATTTTCATTCAGATCATTCCAAATTCCTAATACACTATGCCCTTTTAACTCATGAACCCCTTTACTCAATAGGCACTCTTTTAACTTCAACTCTATTGAATGTTTACAGAGAAATGTGCATGGGATAAGATAATATGTTGCTAAATCCTGTCCTCTGTCAGCTACAATTCCTTGATGGAGAAATCGAGCTGAATTTAAATAATCTAAAGCCATGTGTGATAACACCTCAGACGAATAAAAAATATCATCAGTGAATTCTTCACCTGCTTTTATCGTTCTTAAATGTTTCATTGTACCAAGGTATGATAAGTCAAACACTTTGTCTTCTAATACTACTTTCTGTATTTGATAATCGTCCGGTATATTATCAAATATCATGTTATGATATCCCTTTAATTTTCCATCCTTATCGCGCCGTTCTCGCATCCCCATAATATAACTCCTTAATACTTTTAACCCATTTATGCTGTTTTTCTTCTTCTCCTACCATCTAAAATTCCCAACATTCTATCCTACCAAATAATATCTTCTTATTACTTCAAAATCTATCCATTTCAAAAATTTCTTGAAACTCTTAATATCGTCAAAGATATACTCCTCTACATTATCTGAGAAATAGTCAACACCTGTATATGCGATTATCTCTTCATCGCAATCACTCTTTCCTCTCACATCATAGCATAATCCATTTTTAGGATTTCTAAGGTAACTATGCGTAATACCATTTTCATGATTATCTCTTTCCATTATGGCTACTATTTGTAAACTATTTTCAAAATTATCCAAGCACCATTTATCGCATTCGCCATATAAGTATCTTTGTTCTTCATCCGATAATTCATTAATTCTTTGTATTTGATTTATTACCTCTTTCTTCCCCATCCTTATCTCCATAAATTTATGCTGACTTCCTTCTTCTCTTAATATTTCTGATTTTCCACATTTCCCTCTCAGGAATATAACTTCCTCCCCATAACACAGTCGGATCAGAAATATTTGTCAGTTTCTCCAAGTTACAGTCATAACACTCAATATCATCAGGAACCTCAGCTTCCCAGCACGGAACTTTTCTTTTTAGATGGTTCAGTGATTGATTGCTTTTATGTCCATCTACAAAACACCAGATACCACATCTTAAATCTTCTAAGTGTTCTTTGTAGAAGACTACCTTTTGCCCATGAATCCGCTGGATCTCATATCTCAAGAACTCAGGATAATCCTCTATGTTAAACTCATCAGAAAGATGATACTGAATATGTTTTTCATGATGTGTCTGCTGTTGTGGTTCAAATGCTGTTACTGAATAGCGGATAATCTTCATACCATTACCTCTTACTAATGCATTTCAATCCCCAACATTTTATTTATCCATGGAGAAGCATTCAAATTATCAGTTTTCAAACAAACCATTCCAATTAACGCCTGATCTATAGTCTCATACAAAACATTACTATAATTACTTAATATGATTGGCTGATACCAAAAACCATGCTCAGGATTATTGTCCTTCTGTGTCACGACAATAGCAGATTGCTCATCAATAATAACAACCTCTCTAATGTACTTTCTTCCAGATTTCTCTTCAAATTTATCCTTCAGTTGATTTAATCCATATTCTCGTTTTGCTGCTGAAAACATTCTTACAATCTCTATTTTGTTTCCAAGATTTTCTTTGTCTACAATCTCTTTTACAGCATTAAAAATTTCATCAGTTCCTTCTAATTCGCTATCATATAAATTCATCTAATTTCGTCCTTTTCTGCTATAAAAACCAGATTTCCTTTCCTATCTATCTCATACCTTCTCAAAACTATCATCTATTATCATATGTTCCGGATCATTCCAAGCATTTAATACAATACTCTTATCTTTTTCAAATGTAAGTTCGTACCAATGGTAATGATAATCGTCTGGAAAAACATCTTTATCCGTAACTTTATATCTGTCATATGGTTCAATATCAAAATCTGGATTACTCATTTCTAAGCATCGTGCATTAACATCATCTTTACAAATAAGAACATCACCTATATTATATAACATTTTATCACCATCTTCCGTTAAAATCAGACATTCATTTGTTCTAAATATTTGGCATCTACTTTTTTAGTCAGCCAAATACCATTTTCAGAAAAGTAAAATTTGATTCCTTCTCGATACATCCGTCCACTATATACTTTTAGTATTACTGGTTTTCCATGCCGTTTTCCAACTTTATTTGCAGTCTCAATATCTTTTGAAAGATGTACATATAAGCGGCTCATTGGTTTCAAGCCTTCTTCCATAATAGATTTTATAAATCGATCCGCAGTCCCGTGATATAAAAATTCTGGTGGCTCCCCCTCTTTCAATTCTACATCTACAGGAATACTATGTCCCTGATTTGCCCGAATTAATGTCTTGTCTTCATTAAAGCTATATCTCTGTTTATTATCCATTCTAACAATTTCTTCTAATACTCCAACATCTATCTTACGTCCAGTGTTATTTATACCATCAAGAAGTTCTTGAACATTTGCCCATCCTTGCTCATCCAAAGTAATTCCTGCTGCGTCTGGTTTATGCCTTAATACAAGACTGATAAACACACTTAATTTATCTATCTTTCCCATTCATTCCTCCAAATAAATTTAGATACTCATTACTATGTAAAACTACCAACAGAATAGTGATTCTATAAATTGTTGCATAAACAGTAATATTTAACCTCTCGTTCTCCTTTACACTCATTATATCCGATTTTTCTTATTCTTCTTAATCCTGTATTGTAATCGCTGTCTCTCGCTCTCATATCTTTGCACGCAAACTGCTCTATTTTAATCCTGCGTTCTTCTTCAAGAGAAGTTATATAATTCATACACGAGTCTAAATCTTTGCCGTAATTTCTGCAACCCGCACATCTACACGTAGCGCATGATTTCACGGTTCTTCACCAGCCTTCTTCTACTTCATATTTGCTTAAAATATTCCTTTGCCATATCCGAATCATAATCACAAATCATCTTGCCTCTATAGGTTATGACCGGAATTCCATCAAAAACAAACCCACATATCGAACCAACAGGAATTGTTTCGTGTTCTTCGAATGCTTTAACCGAACATGGCATTTCCTTGATTGCTTGAAATCTCATCTTTATCCCCTTTCTGAATCTGAACCCTCATAAGCATCTCCCAATGTTTCAGTTCCGAAATCTCAGATTTAAGCTGCTGCATGATAAGTAAATCATTAATTGCGTTCCGTTCAAAACAGCCGGAGTTTTTCTCATTATGCCACATCACGTCAAACTGGTCTTGTCTTTCAGATAACTCTATTTTCTTTGCATTTATCCTTTCGGCGATTAAACCATACATTTTCTTCATTTCTAAATCCTCCTACTTATACGAAACCTTTATATTATCAAAAGCAAACTTCCACCACTGAATAGCTTTATATCCTCCAGATGCTTTCCAGTCCTCCTTCAAGCTTACAAGTTCTTCCTTTGGTAAGCACGACTGTAAATACATTCCGCACTCTTTCATTGCGTTTTCTCTTGCTTTTTCATCGTCTGTTATGATTTCGTCATTAAATTTCGCCATGATTAATCCTCCTATACTCACATAAACACATAACTATCTGTCCTTAAAATCAATATTTATCTTCTTAAATTTCATCACACACTTTTTGCAAAAATATTCCGGATACTTATCTATATCTTTTTCTCCAAAGTCTGTAGTTTCAAAATATCCTGGAACCATCCATATTTTCTGATTACATAATGCATTTCCATTATCATCAAAGCAATGAATTTTTGCATTTCCGTGTATAACATACCCCTTTCCATTCAATACATCATCTTTTACTGGTAACTGCCATTCCATATTGTCTCACACTAAAATCAATCTTCTAATTGAAAAATTCTTTGTGTATTTCTCTTGGTATTCTCTATTAATATATCTTCCGGGACTTTCATATACTTAGCCAAATCTTTCACTACATATTTGACATTCTGTGGTACATTTGTTCTGTTAAGTCCAGACACATTCTTAGGAGTCAAATACGGCGCATCTGTTTCCACCATAATTCTATCTAATGGAATAATAGACACAACTTCTCGCAATTCTCTCCCACGGCGATCATCACATCCAGTAATACCAATTGAAAATCCCATTGAAAGATATTTATCTAAGGTTGTTCTATCACCTGTAAAACAATGAACTACCGATTTTTTACAGATATCAGGATGCATTTTAAATCTTTTTATAAAATCATCAGTTGCACTACGTTCATGTAAGAATAATGGCTTGTTAAATTTTTCTGCCAGAACAATATGTTTTTCAAAACATCTTACCTGATTCTCTTTTGTAGAAAACATCCTGTCATAGTCCAGGCCACATTCTCCTACTGCCACCATTTTAGAATTCTCTGACAATATTTTCTCAATAAGCTGAAAATCCTCTTGTCTTGCCTGATCAGCATTATGAGGATGAATTCCTACAGTTCCATATACATCATGAGTCTTCACAAAACTATTTATTTTCCTATTTTCTTTTGTATCTGTCCCTGTTAAAATGCAGCACACTCCATTGTTTATGGCATCTGCTATTACCTTTTCAGGATCAGGAAATTGCCTGCAAAATAAATTTAAACCAATATCATAATATTTCATTACCTTATCCTCCTCGTACCTTTTTGATACTTCTCATACCACCGCTCTTCTCGCATGTATGGATGATTTACTATTACTTCATCTCCATCATCTAATTGAAAAGAACATTTTTCGGGATTGATACATTTTTTATTCTTCTTATCAAAATACTGACACTGATTTATATCTTCATCTAAATCACATTTCTTCATTCCCCTTTACCTCTTTCTTCTTTCCACTTACGACTTTCAAGAACCATATTTCGATATTCTTCATAATCCTTGAATGTCAAATACTTTCCATTATATACATCCATACACTGTTCACCTCTTGCCATCTCATATTCATTAGCTGAGACAATAATATAGATATCATTCTCACTAGATATGGATAAATCAAGCAAGGCTTTAAAGAAATATTCTTTCAATTCAACAATGTTATCGACACTCAAACCAGAATCCACAGCATCAAAAAGAATCCACCTTTCTTTTATCACTTTTTTTATTTCTTCTTGTCCATCTGGCTTCTTACAAAGAGATTCAAGTGCCTTAGTAAACTTATCACTTCTTTTCGTGGATTCTCCAGTTTTAATAAAATCAATAATATGTTTAGAAAACTTTTTGAGATTCAATGCTATACATTCACCTTCTGAAGAATACGATAATAGTGATAACAAAGTAAAATCCTGGGTTTCTAAACTTTCTTGACGCGCATGATGTCCACCTTCAGATAAATTATTAAAATTTATACATGGAACATTTTCTTTTTTTAATACATCCTTGATATTACGCAGTAGTGTACTCTTCCCTATTCCATTGCATCCTACAAGCACTGTAATACCCGGCTTAAATTCTACTGTTCTCTTCTTATATAAATTAAACCCACAATCATAAGGATCTTTCCATAATTTAATTTTCCTACTCATATCTTTCTACCCTTCCATATTATACCATACACTTCTCCGCCACACCAATAAGTTTATTAATCCCATCAAACTTATCATCTCCATTTTGTGCCATATCCCAGCATTTACTCAAAATTTCTCTAAAATCTTCTGCTTTAAGTGGAACTACTGGACTATTCTTAACCACAGGTTTCTTCCCATTAGCCACATCGGTAATAAAATCTCCCATGTCATTATATAGCTTAATCTCATCCTCTCGTGCAATACCTATATAATGTAAGGTTGTATTGCGATCTGAATGAGAAAAGATTCCTTGCAGCTTATCAATTGTCGTTATGTCGTAAGGATGTAACTTTACTGACCAATATCCAAAAGCCTTACGTGTGCTATGTGTACTCACTGGATACTGAATTCCACAAGCATCTGCAGCAATCTTAAATTGTTTACGATACGCCGCAGCCTGACTTTGTGTAGCTTTCCATAATAATTCCTGATATTCCTCTTCTGTATATTCTTCTCGATTTTCTAGCAGATGTGACTTCTGGGGAGTTGTAATTATAAAATCATTATAATTATCTATTGGATTTATCTCAGCCTTATCAATATACAGTTGTAATGCTTCCTTACATGCTCCACATACATAAGGACGAGTAACTTTTCCTGTCTTCTGCTCTTTAATCTCAATTTCATCTTTCATTCTACTATTCTCATAAAAGAAATCAGACCATTTAAAAGACAATGTATCACTTACTCGCCTACCAAGAAGCAATCCAAAATTAAATACCAAATACCAGTGCCACATTTTTTTCATTTTAAAATAGTCCATCATATTTTTAATATCTTTCATATACCAAAAGGGATAAACCTCCGTCTTCCCTGTCTGTTTTGTCTTCTTTCCCATAAATTACCTCCATCTATTTACCAATATCTTTCGTGTCCCATCCTATTCATCTCTTCAAAGATCCTACAAAAGCCCTCAATAGCCATTTCCGTTCTACGCTTTCTTCTCTCTTTTATTCTTTGTATACGTTCCAATTCCTCTTTTTGTTCCTCATCCGAAAGACTCGTAAACCATTCATTATACAAATTCTGCTTATACCAACTAATATAATCTACATATGGTGTTTTTCTCCAAGGAATAAACCATTTATATAATGCATACCATGCCATTTCCTTTTATCTCCCCGCATACGCTCTTATAGTTTTTAATAAATTCTTCTTCATTTCTCTCTTTTTCAGAGCATTAATTTTCTTCCAAATAGAATCATCGAACGATATTTTCATCTGATATAAAATAATTTGTACCAATTTATCCATTAAATCTTCTGGCAAAATATCTTGCTTTATATTATTACATATACTACAAGCACATTGCAGATTATCTATTTTATTCGTTCCACCCTTTGCCAAAGGTATAATATGATCCACAGTAAAATTATCAAAAGGTATAAACTTTCCACATATTGCACATCTACCTTTACCTTTATTGTATATTAATAATCTTTCATTAGGTGTAAAAGATTTCCGTTTTACTTTTTCCACTTCTATTTGTTCAATTTTTTTATCTGCATTTTTCAAGACTACTATTTTAAATCCTTTCAGCTTTTTTGTTGCTCTATATAGCAATTTAGCAGCTTTGTCAAAATCAGTAAATATTGTTGCAAAATTAATATCCTGAACTTTACGAATAGTATTATTCACATCTACAAAACAATAATAATCTCCTTTTTTTAATACATATGACATATTGATTTTCCTCCTATAATTGACCGCCAACATGTGACCGCTGACAGTCAAAATTCTTACTATATTTATTCTATGTACTTACGCAATAAATCTATCAACACTTCCAATTACATTATCTTCCGGGTTAGTGTCATTTATTACATCCACCCACAACATTCTTAATGATTTACTTTCATCACGATACTGTGGATATCTTGCAACTGCTTGTGTAATTAAATCTACTGGCGAAACCCCTTTTATCGCATTAATGATTTTTCTTTGTACAAACTCATGTTCATCTTTGTACACTTTTCTAATTTCATATAAAGAATTGATAACTGCATGACAATAACATTTTGGGAATTATACCAAGCTGCCTTCTCTAACAGATCTAAGATCCAGTAAAAATATTCTTCATGTCTTCTTCCAAATATATTTCTTGAAATCGTAAGACAGCTTAAGCATCTAGGACTGCTCGATTTTCTAACCTCAATATCATATTTGTCACAGGCTTTCTTTATTGCTGTATCAATCACTTCACCTTCACATACATGTGCTTTAAATATATCATATGGATTTGGTTTCTTTATTCCATTCGCTTGACATCCGAATAATCTTGCTTCTTCTTCCACTGTCAGCCCAATTGTTACATCACATAATAGATATTCAAGTCCTCTTGAACATGCTGCCTCTTTTCTGTGCTGTCCATCCCAAACATAGAAAAATCCATCTTCACGGTAGTTTACCTTCAAAGGATCGCATTTAACATCTTCCCATTCTCTGGTCAATGTTTTAATATGATTCTGAATCGGGCGCTGATATGAATTGTCAATATGTAGTTCTTCTAAAGGAATGATCGCAAATAGCTTTCCGTGAACTGGTATTGCACTCATAATAATATTAGATGCACTCCTACGAGCATCACTATTGTCGGTATGATTCTTATTCATATTTCTCATTTTCTCAATCGCCTGCTCTTTTGTCATGTGTATACCCATCTCTTTTTCCTTTTTCTCTTTTAATGCTTTCATAATAATCTTCTCCTTTTCTTCAAATTTAATTTATTTTGCTCCTATCCCACTTCTTACTCACGACTTTAGACGTGCATCGGCGTGGTTAAAACAATTTTGTGCATAATAAAAAGCACCTGGATTTTAATTTTCCAAATGCTCATTACTTCTACTCAGTATTTACTTCTATATTTACTCGACTTTTAACTTGAAATCCTCATATATTCCTACGGGTACATCTTCACCAAAGGAATACTCTTCCATCTCTTCTCTTTCAAATCTATAAACCGTCACCAATTTCTTTTCCGGATCAACTACCCAGTATTCTCTGACACCTGCAGTATTATACTTAAGTAGTTTCTTATAATAATCCATTGATCTACTTCTAGGAGATACTATTTCTATTACCCAATCGGGTGCGCCGTGGCATCCTTTTTCGTCTAATTTATTCGGATCACAGATGATAGAAATGTCTGGTTCCATGTAATTTTTATCATCTTTGTTGAGAAATACAGCAAACGGAGCTGCCACTACTTCACATTTTCCGTCTTTATTCTTTATATAAGAAGATATCTCTGTTGATAAAAACATACTAATTTTTTGATGTGTCCAACTTGGTGGAGCCATATAATATATCTTTCCATCAATCAACTCAGCACGTTCTCCATCCGGCAATGCATAAATATCATCTATTGTATAGACTTCTTTATAAGCTTCTTCTTTCCTTACCACATTCATTATTACACCTCTTCATTTTCTATCAATTCCAAATCATCTTTTGTGGTGTTATAATATTTTCCATCCTCTCCTTCAAAATCTACTGTGCTATCCAAAAGAGGAACTACCAAACCATATGACTTTACTTTGTATTTCTTACTATAATATTTATTAAACTTCTGTTTTCTTATACGTCCACATTCCATTATGAAACCTTTCTTTACTTAATCCAAAATCAATATCTAATTTCGTACATTCAACACTATAATAGAATATTTGTATTGTTCAGATTTTCAATTTAATTATCAGCTTGTATTGGATTATCTGATCTGCTACTGCAAATTTTTTACTAATGTATAACCACTATATGCTCCCTGGCTAGCTTTTGCCGTAGGATATAGACTTCATAATTTTATAACCTTCATTATATGAACCATCATAACATTATTCTACTTACCGTGCAAACTATTGATTGAATATTGGTAGTATTTTCTAAATTCTATTTATTCAAGCATGGCTTGTGAGGTATCTCATTTCAAAATTATTTTTATTCATCGCATAAATTTTTCTTATATGACAACTTATTTGCAAGTATATTTTTCTCTTCCTCAGTAAAATCTGTATTTCGATATATATTATTTAATTTAATAGTATCTAAATCTTCACTATCGGGAATAATGATATTATCAATGTCATTCAAAGAAAACTTTAATGGAAATTTATATTGTACTTCCATATTAAGCCTTTCAATTCTTTCGTCCGTTAAATCATCACCCATTAATCTATATGTATATTCACCTTCACAAAAAGGTACTAAGTATCTCCATTCTCTTTCATCATAATATGGCTTTTTTGATTCTTGTTCCATATAACGTTTAAAATAACCCGCCATCCCCCAAAATAGATCTGTTATCTCGTTAATTTGGCTCTCATCTTCCTTGCCTCTTTGAATAATATTCCATTGTAATTTCAATATTGCATTATTTAAATCAGAATTATCAACAATATACAAAATAGGATTTAACCTATTATTAATTCCCCATTCTTTCTTCATACCAATTCCAAATTGACCATATTGCTTAGTATGTTCATCCAAATGATCCAACGGAACATCTGTAAAGCAAACCATAGGAGTACCTATATAAGCATGTTCATAATTTTTCATTAAAAAATTCATGTCTTCTTTTGCAGTCCTTGGATAAAAGCCATTTTTTACTATAGACAAAATTATATCAAAACTTTTAGTGAAATGCCATAATGAATACGAACTAATCTTTCCTTTATACATTTTTCTCTCCACAAATCTATTATTCCAAGTGTAAAATACTATCTGTACTCATTTGTTCCAACATTCCTATTCTTTCTGTCCTTATATATTCAGCGACAAAATCCAAAATATCCTGGGCTTCAACTTTTAACTCCTTATCAGTATTTTTATCACAAATATGGACTTCTCCACTCATATCACTATTATGATGAATCCTACAACTTTTACCTTCAAATGTATGCATAATTAACCTTCCTCCTATGCTCTAACCATATTCCCAATTGCTTCCTCAACAACAGCATTCAAACTTTTTCCATGTTCAATCGCATACACAGCAATATTCCGATGAAGTTCTGGACTGATCCTAACATTAAATGTTCCCTTGTATGGTAATTCAGGTTCCACATTTCGTTCCTTACAATCTGCTAAGTATTCATCTATAGCATTCTGAAAATCCTGCTCTAACTCCTGTATCGAATCACCTTCATAAGATAACAAAGACTTTATTCCAATTACCTTTCCAAAAAGACAACTATCTTCTTTGGAATATTCCACAGTACCGTTATAATTCTTATATGACAACAAATTACTCATAGCAAACCATCCTTTCTTAATTTCTCTATTACCTGATCCAACACATACCTCTTTAATATTCCGCTTGGATGCGGTTTATGGAAGTTTATTACTTCATTACTTCCGTCTTTTATAAATTTCACTCCTGAGCCGGTTCCGCCTTGTTTTAATTCATACCCCAAATATGATAACAAGGACTCCATTTCATCAAAAGTAAAATCTTTAGGTTTCTTTAGTAATCTATCTATCAATTTATTTTTCTTACTCATGACACTTCTCCTTTAAATATAATATACCACTCCGCAAGAAAATATGCAACTATTTCTAGTTGCTATTTGTTTATGCTATAAAAGGCATTAATTCCAATAACTAATGCCCTCTAACCATACACAAATTATTTCCACAGGAAACAATCATTTCATATTGTTGGTGCTTTTTCACACCCATATGGTATACAATCTCTCCATGCAACAACTCTCTCGTCTGATATTTCATCTATATTTTTTCCGTCATCAAATAGCCACTTTCCGTTCTTTCTATATGCAAAACATAAACAAGTTAGTTCATCTGTAACATAGCCTTTAAAAGTAATTTGGACTATCTCTTTTTCTTTGGGATAATTTTTCCCATCTACCAATACCCAGTTACCATTCATATTCTTCCCTCCACTCAATGAAATAATCCTTTACTCAGGCATAAAAAATTCAGAAAAACTATCATTCAAAATTCTTGTTCTAATATTAACTGCCTCTTCCGTAACTGCAATACGTCCTTTTGCAAATTCATTATACCTACTATTTACAGAAATATCCCTTGTCTCAGTTCCAAAGAAATCGACTATCCATTCTTTCACAACTTTTAAATCAATATTATCCCTGACAGCTTTTTGCATAATAGGCATTATAGAAATCATATGATTCTTTCCTAAAATCTTTTTTGCAATTTTAGGTTTATTTTTTTGTAAATCTTTGCAAACACTAAGAAATTCATCGAAAATATTATTTATCTCTTCCATTTGATCTTCTGTAATTACCGATTCTTTCATAACAGGTCTGATGTACTTCGTTTCAAAGGATTTCTTATTGCTATACAATAATACCCATGTTTTAATCACAACATCCTCATTCGCATAAGAGGCAAGTGATTTCTCCGATAATGCAAGGTCAAACAAATCATGACTGGCCATCCTACGTATCTTATCACCAGATGCAGCATTCGCCCTAGTCAATTCAATCGCAGTTAATGATTTCCCATTATTTAATCTCCGAAACATCTCTTCAGCATCTTCCTGATCCATATTTTCATAGTAATATACCGTAAGACTATATGTCTTGATCGTATCTTGAACCTCTTCTGGTAGCTGGGAATATACTAAACCATTAAAATCTTGTTCATTACCTTCTTCATCTTCAAAAGTAGGAATATTTACCAATGGAAATTCATCCTTTAAGAATTTAACAATAGTAGTCACTCTCTGTTTTCCATCCAAAAAATCATATATTTTACTCTTAACATCTTCAAATATACAATTACAATACATTGGTGGTACAGGAAGACCCCTCATCATGCTATCTATTAACATACTCATACGGTTATCTTTTGATGTGTTTTTCCATACAAAAGAACGTTGTACGGCATTATCAAATGATAAGTTCCCTTTTTCATACATTACCTTTAAATCTCTCGCCATCCTGGGAAACGATTTTCTCTCATATGTCTTCATATAAACCTCCACTTCATCTTATCGGTTATGTTCTCTCTTCCATCTCTCAGTATCTTTTCTTAATTCTGCTTTGATTATCCTAGTATTATCCTTTCCAATCTCATCACATTCCTTGAGAATTCTTCTTTCATCTGCAGTTGATACAAATAACCATATTCCAAATCCAATCAACAAAAATAAAATTGCCATATCAAATTCCTCTACTTTCTTCTTATTTTACGCCAATTTCCTACTTCTTTCAATATTTTTTCTATGTTTCTTAAATTTCCTGAATCTTTTTCTGTAACGAGTCTTCCGTTCTTTCCAAATAATCCTATCATATTCTGTTCTCGGCATTACCGATACAGAACCTGAGTCATTACACTTAACAATTATCATTTGTTCCTGACAATGATTGCACTTGAATTCTCCTATTATCATATATAAATTTCTCACATCTAATTATCTCCTTCCACTAAAAAATCACCAGATCATTTCTCTGATGATTCTTTATCAAAATTAACACGCACCCAAACATTCTCATATGTAAATAGTGCCTGCTGTTTAAACTTGAAATGCGAATTTTATTCCACTTTGCATCCAGCTCGCGGCAGGGCTTACGCCCTTGCCTAGTTGCTGGCTAATCCTCTACTCTTTCGCAAGATACAAAGATATCAGATTTTAAGATGAAAAACGGACGCACGCCCCCGTCGCCCCAGACGCAACGGTCGTAGTCCACATAGCCACCGGAATCGACATACTGAACGTAGGAAGAATTATCACCCGATGGAGTAGAATCAGGAGTACATGTCCACCACCCTTCATCAAAACTTTCAATATTTTCCCTATTGCTCCTGTACAGATCATATGTAAGCAGTGAAACCATATCCTCACACTTTCCATAGTCTCTCAATCCATCATGACTAAATAAATCAGTCTGAATTGCTACCAGTGCATCAGTTCCTAACTCAGCAACGATTTTCTGATATAATTCCTCATTCAACTTCTTTTTAATCGGGCTTTCTCTCCAATCGTTATTCTCTCCAAATTTCATGTTACAGATATTTTCATCTGCCAACATGTAAGCATTTCCTTCACTATCCTCTGCAAATTTACTCCACGTACTTCCAACAAGGAGAATACTTTCTTTAATCTTCAGATTCTTTACCTGTTTCTGCGTTTTAATACCTCTTAAAAGTTCTTCTAAAACTTCCTTATTGTTCATAATTACTGTTAACAATTCTTTCTGTTCGTTTGTCATAATTTCCTATTTTCCTCCAATCATTTATTTAAAACATAAAATTTTCCATTCTTTCTTTCTACATTAATCCCATTACACTTCATAATGTCTATAAGCAGCTCCAAATCGGCTCCATGTTCCTGATCCATTAAATAACCATATTCTTTATATAATTCTTTTTCTGAGTATTCTTTTATTTTTTCATTACAAATCTCCGACACAAACAATTCTCTATCATACTTATAGTCTTCTCCATCACGAGGAAGATCAATAAGTCCTTCCTCTATTTTATTAGTAATATCGTCCCCAGCAGCATCTTCGTCCTGAGCTTCCACTTCTACATATCTTCTGTATGTTTCCACAATTTCTACTTTAAATTTTGACATTGTTTATCTCTCCTATGCAACTTTGTTACTTGCTATGTAAACATTAATTTCCTCAATATTTAAACCATTAATAGTCACTGGTAATATCATAAAACTGTATTCTTCTCCATATATCATTAATGGACCTTTATTATTGACACCCTGACATAAAGGATTTTCTGAATCTACTACACTAAAAGCTTCTGAAAGATAGTTAGGATTAAATCCAATATACAAATCATCATTCATATAATTATTTGCTGTATCTATAGTATCAAACACTTCATATCGGTTTGTCCTCAAATATACATATAAAGTTCCATTTTCACTATGTAATACTACAGGTTTTTTGGCTTCATCTCCTTTTATTAGCTCACAGTCATATTTCATTACATTTAAAATATCTCCTTTGTCCACATTAAACGAATATTCATAATCCTTTAAAAGCATTTTCTCCACTTTAAAATATTGACCTTCAATTTTTCTAATAACATATGTAAAATCTTTTCCTTCAACTTTAACATATTTTTTATCCTGATATATTTTGATTTCATTATCAGATTTCTTACTTAATACTTTTTTAAATACTGGCACACATTTTTTGTGTAAAAGTACATTTTCACCTTCTTTCTCAATTTTCTGACTATTAAGAGTCCTCATTCCAATTCTATTTCCATCAAGTGCTTCGACTCTTCTCTGAGATGTATTGAAATTAAACACCTGCATCATTTTATTATTTTCATTACTACTAGTATATGTCAGTAAGTTTACAGTAGTATCTAACAACCAGGATTCTCTAACAATAAGAAAACACTCTTCTGTTTCATCCATTGACGGTAAAAATATGTCTGTATTCTCATAGCGTGGAATAGTAATGCATTTCTTTCCTGCTTTAACATTGATTTTATTTTCTTTTTCTGTACTAATATCTTCCAATGTAATATTTCCATTCATTGTTGTAATAATTTTCAAGTCATTTACATCTATACCAAACACACCTGGATTTGTATCCCAAGCACTATCATTTCTAATCTCCACATAATGTTCATGGTCTGTGCCAAGAATTTTTACTACTCCATTATCATCCACTTGGAAATATAATCTTGTAAGTGTAGAAATACTTGTCTTTTTATTGATAGCAGCAACTCCTTTTTCAATCATCGATTTTAAATCTTTATTATTCATTGTAAATTTTAACATTATACTTTCCTCCATCCATTATACAAAATACGAGTTTCATCTGTCTGAATGTATTGTAGCACCATACCTATTGCCACACGTACATCTTAATTCCAATGTAACTTTTTCAGGAGTCTTATATTCTCCATCCCTGTAATGATGTGTAGGAACTAATTGTGCTTCCTTTCCACATCTACAGCATATAACCTTAAATCCATCCTTATTTCCATATTCATTTGTTCCAAATGCTCGCATAATATTACCTCCATTTTTCTGTTGAAATTCCGATTTGAAGGTACTCTACCAAAGAGTACCTTCCGTTATCTTTTTCTCCATATCATCAATAATAAATTTTGCTTCCTTCAAACTCATTCCTGGGTGCTATCCATATAAATCATAACTGCTTTAACTTTGTCTCCATTCCACACGACTTAAATCTTGATATCTACTCCATCTTTATTCATTTTCATTTAAATACCAATAAAAGCTAACATCTTCTTCATCTGTTATTTCACCGCCAGGTCCATCTCCCACAAATGGAGAAGGCTCAATTTTCGTTTCATCATAGTCATCCATATCTAATACAATTTGCTGCTGCTCATAGGCATCATTTACCTTCTTCATAGCTTCATTAATATTTTCTGCTTCTACAATAACAGTTCTTTTTAAAATTTCTCTTACACTAATTCCATACTTTGCCATAATATTTTCTCCATTTCTGATTAAATGTGTTTCATTGCCTTTTTGTTCTGAACATTACATGTGTCATATTTTTAGCCTGATAATTCATACCAAGATTTCCACAAGCTATACAATGTATATTATCTCTCTCAATTATTGCATTAGTAAAATCTGGTGCATTTCTCCCAAGTTCTTTTCTTTTGAAAATGCACCCACATAACGGACATAAGTAACTATCTTCTTCGACATATTTCATTCTACTTTTCTCCATTTAGAATCATTATTTACTTTCCTTAATTTGCAACTTCTGTTCCGTAATCATCATAAGAAAACTTTACAACACCGTTTTCTAAAATGGTTAAATGCATTACAGAATAACCTGCTCTTTTGCTATCAACCCATTCTGCTACTACTTCTATTCCATCTTTATTACTTGATTTTCCATCTCCAATTTCAAAACAATCATCTATTGCTTCTCCAATTAACTTTATTAAATTGCTACTTAATGGACTTCTCATAAATTTATTCCTCCATATATTCTGTAATTTTTATTGCAAGGTTCCAACTGTCTTTAGCCCTGTCTGATAACCCGTTAACAATATTTTCTCCCTCATTCGGGATACTTTTTATTATTCCAGATAATCTTTCTCCATAACTCATGCAAGCAGCATAAAGTAATTGTAATTCTTCCTGAGTAAATTCCTGAGTAAATTCCAATTTATTATCCATACTATTACTTCTCCTTTCCATAAACACATTGTTTCAATCATCTATCTTAATCTCATAACCAATTCAAAAAGCCTTTCCCGTGTTTTATAAGAATTATGCCCTTTAAATTTAATAGCATCCTCTAACAACTTTTTATTAGGAAAATCATCTGGCAAAATTTCAACCGACAAACGAATTAACTTTTCCTTAATGTCTCTTAACTGATTTTCAGTATTTGTTTCTTTTGTATATCTTCCTTCTTTATCAGTAAGACCGGCAGCAAAATATTCTTTTCTACAAATTTCCAGAAATCTGTCATAATCTTCTGTGCTCATAAGCCACTGATCGTCACTGGAAAGAATCCTATCTCCTTTTGAAATTCTATTTCCACTTCTGCTCCGTTCACAATCTCGGTTAGAATAAAAAGGATTTTCCGCTAAAACCTTATTATATACTTCTTTGAATCGTTCCTGAACCATTTCATTTTCAATTTTTTTCAGTAAATATATATGTTGTAATTCCACAATCTCCATTTTTTTAATGTTTGCAAGCTCTGTAAATCTTTCTAATAATGTTTTGTTATTCATAATCAAATCATCCTTTCTACAATATACTTCTGTGTTTGTTTTTATTTATGTCCTCTGTAAAAGGCACTAACGGATATTCCCGCTAATGCCTTCTAATTGACTGTAAATTATTTCCATGTTCCACAACTAAATTTTTCTAATTGAGCATTTAATTCTTCCATGCTTTCATACACAGACCGGAAATACAAAAAATCCATATCATAATCCGCTGTTAATGACAGTATATAGCTTTTTTGTTGTTTAGCTGCCCCTCTATATGGAAGCATCATTTTTTCAAAGATTGTGGCTGTATTTCCAAAATCATCATGCAATATTTTTGTTTTCATCTCATTCCTCCCGACAAAACGATTCTTTTAAATTCCTTATATTAATTCGATACAATCCAAATATGAATAATGTTTTCCGTGTACACTTATTTCATTTCCGTTTTCAAAATAATTTTCTGGCCATTTGCTAAATGCTTCTGGACTTCCACATTCAAAATTTTTATTTTCAAGCCACTTTACCAAAACAGATACGCTTGTAAATGTTCTGCAAATACCGTCTTCCATTTCAAAACCATAATACGTTGTCATTTTATATCCCTCCATAAAATACACGATTTATTTTATCTTACATAAATATTTACATCCTTTTCCAAATCATAAAACCATTTATATCCCGGATGTTTTTCATCTTCACCAAAATCAATAAGATTATATTTTTTATCTAACTCATGTAAATCAAATTCATCCCAGTTACAAATTATCTTCCTAATCTTTCCTTCCATTTTCTCCCCTTCTTAATATCCAAATACTATCCAATGCAACAAAAACAGCAATGGTATACTCAACATAGCAGCAACCGATTTATAACAATCCATTTCTTCTTTTTTCTTCTGTATTTCTTCTTCTCGTATGATTTTTCTTGCTTGGTCCAAGGTATAATAATCATATTCAGCTACAATAACATTATTTTCTCTCATTTTTATCACCTTCCTAATATGTAACATTTTTTCCCTTCAAAATTTACAAATGGAAAATTAATTCCAAAATAAATAGCCAATGTATAAATATTCTCCTGAGAATCATATAAGCTACTTTTATCTTCTTCATACATATCTTCCATAAAATCCCAATTAAAACGATCTGAAGAAACCTTTCTACCATTCACTCCTATTTACCTCTTCTCTTTTTACTTTCCTAAGCACTATAAAACGGCTATAGATATCTATTCTCTATAGCCGCTCTAACTACCTATAAATTATGTCTGCCTTTCCCAATAATAGCCCATTCCATCAGAAAAATATAATTGTATTCCTTGATCCGTCTCTTCATAATTAATCATATTTTTCATGTTAACACGCATATCAATGTTATCTTCTGTTTTGCCCCTCCAGGCTCGCCATGATATCTACATAACTTCTATTCCCAGGATCATCTAACTGGTTTCCAACATCTTTCAACTCAAAACATGGATAATCATATGCTCCAATAAAGCAACAGGCAATATCTTCTAATGGAATGCATTGATCAAGTGCTATGTATCCCTCTGGAATTCTAGTTATTACTTCTGTTTTTGTTTGTGATATTCCTAAAAAATAAGAACCCATAACCATGGCCCCTATAATAGATATCTTTATAATCTTTTTCATTTCTTTCCCTCACATTTTTATTTATGTAACTACGCTATTTTTTCTTCTATCAAATTCAAAATTTTTCCGTCAAATAAATAATACCCTTTATTATTCATAACTTTTTGATACTCCTTTTCCCCTTCAAATTCATTTACAACCGCTTTTTCTTCCTGTGTCATATCTTTATATACTTTCTTTCCATAGGAAGGAGGCAACCATCCTTTGTGCTGGCTCCCAAAAATGTTAAACTTCTTCAGAAGTTCTTCATTATTAAATGTAATGTGACAAGTACCTTTTTTATAAAAAGTCACGGTAAAATATTTCAATTGAATATTCTTTGTTTCTCCGTATTCCTCCGCAAATTTTAAAGACTCTTCCAGATCAACCGCCTCTGTCAGTCCACCATCAAGATAGTTAAAACACTTTTCGATATCTTGTAATTTATTGACTATCTTATAATCACTTGGCTCATACCTTCCCCAAAAGTCATTATATGCTTTTAGTGGAATAATAACTTTTTTATTAATTATCCAAGATTGATTAGTTTTCCACCCATTATAATAATGAATATTTTTCGAAGTTTCATCCCAATAACTATATTTATGGCTCAGTTCATCAAAAAGTTCTATTATAGTATTCTCAATACCTTTTACAACTTTTTTCTGCATGTCAATTTTCAATTCATAGATATTATAAAGTGAAAAATCATAATTGCTTAATTCTTCTACTTTATTATAAAAATCTCTTTGTAAATTTCTAGTAAGATGACCAATAAATTTTTTATTTTTAAAAAGTGCCTCCCAATATTTTCTGCGCACTTCCCTAATATATTCATTCACAGATAATTTATTGTGATATGCATCTCGATTACTTCCAATATCTAAAGAAAGAATACAACCACCCTGCTGAATAATTTCTCCTGTTTCCTTATCCTTACTAAACTCTGATAATATAAACGGTTTCATTGCATAATATTCTTTTATCAGATTAATTCCTGCATGTACTTCCAATTGATATTGGTTCACTATGCCTTTAAAAAAATCACTATCAATAAGTTGTGTATTTTCTTCTTCTATAATTTCTTTTTGTTCCTGTGCCTTCCGCAACCTTTCCATAATAAAAGATTCTCTTTGTATTTCTGGAAGTTGGACCTTTATAAGCGCAATTTCAACCTTTGTTTTCCGCTCTGCATCCAAAAAAGCATCTTGTATATACTCAACTTTTGCATTATATTCTGCAAGTTTTCTGTGTAAATCTAATCTGTCATTACTACACAGATTTTTTAGAGTTTCTGCATTGAGAAGACAAACAACTGCACCGCCGTTTCTCTGCTGCATTTCCAAAGCTTTTAAAAGATGTTTACAACCATTTGAAAAAGGCGGATTCATAATAATCAAATCATATTCTTTCATTGTGCTATAAGTCAAAAAATCATTATGAACAACACGGAAATTTTTCCCTTTAAGAATGTGTTGTAAATTCTGATCAATTTCTATACAATCAATATCAAATTGATATTTGTTATGCCCATATGAACGGATTTCTTCTTTTTTCTTTAATACTTCAACTATATCCCCTTTTCCCGCTGATGGTTCTAAAATACTTTTAACCATTGTAAAATCAAGGTCACATAACATTTTATCAATAATATTTTGTGGTGTTGGATAGTAATCTTTTGGTAACATTTCTATTTCCTCCTTTATGTAAGGCGGTATATTTCAACTGCCATTATATTATCCTGTTTGCAATACTTCTGATGGATCATACTTAAAAATAAATCCATGTTTAAGTGTGTTGTAAAATCCTTGCATCGTTGCAAATTTCCGCTTGACTTCTGCAAAATTCAACTTATCTAATTCTCTTTCAGGCTTTACAATCCAGATTGTTTCGCCTGTCTTAGTGTGAGTATCTTCTGATATAATATAACTAATGGATTTCGATACATTTTTTTGAGTGGTAACTTCTTTTTGTTCCATTGTTTTCTCTGACATTACAATATTTAACTTTTCCGTCGGATCCTCTTTAAACAAGAAGCTGTGCTTAAAGCGCGAATAATAACCGCCCAAGGATTTAATATACTTGTTTACGGTTATATATTCTTCACGGCTCAATTTTTCTGCAACCTTTACAAGATATATCTTTTCACCTGTACGTGTATCTGTATCTTCCGATACTTCATATGTATAGGCATTTACGCTTGTTTCTTCTTCCTGTGTCGCTTCCTTTGTGGCAGATGTAATATTTTTCTTTTCCGCTTTAATCTTGCGTTTTACCACTTTTTCTACTTCATACGGCGTTTTTACTTCCTGGAGTTCACACCATGCAATAGAACCTTTTTCAATGAATTTTGTAAGATTATCATTTATTCCTGATCCAATATACCAATAATTATTACGGCTTGCGTTTCCTGTGCATTCTTTTGTGAATTTTCCATTAAGTTTATAAGCATGATATGACTTTTCCCCTTTGTATTCCGTTTCATGAATACGATATACAAGACCTCTTCTACATCCATATGTAAAAGAAGATTTCAGTATAAAAAGTTGTCCTTCTTTAATTTCTCCATTGGCAGTTTCAACCGGCTTTAATTCTTTCTTGTATTCCGTCACAGTAATTTTCTCATAGATGTAACTGTCACCTTCACCAAGTAAACCGCCACAAGTAGTATCTATTTTATTAATAAAAGATTCAAACTTATCAATTAATTTAATATCTTTTTCCAACTCTTTCATATATCTTTCCGTGCTTTCCCGTGCTTCACCTTCATTGCTATAAAAGTTGTGCCATAAAAGATCCTGTGTATACTTTTCAGCAAATGCGTTTTTATCATTCTTGTATTCTTGCACAGATTTCATACTACAATCATAGTCATAATATTTCCATAGACTAGAATATTTTAAGATCCCGTTACCCTTCGCAATGATGATTCCATCTTTCTCAATGTGCCAATTCATTTTAGGAGGATGTGCCATATGTCCAGGAACCATGCCGACAACAATATATTTATTTGCGTTTTCTGCTGATTCTTCTGCCTTTTTATGTAAACGTTCAATCATCTTCTTTGCGCTTTCTGCTTCAGCTTCCGATGCTCCACGTTCTACGGTCATAGCTTCAAGCTTAGATATTTTTTCCGCTATACTATGATCGTAAGTAAAACCAGAATAATTATATTTTCTTATTTCCTGTGATTCTGCTGCACCATAAACATCTACACATAAGATATAACCGTTTTTCTCCGCTATTCCGTCCCAATGTGCCGGACTCCAGTAATCTGTCATAGAATCGCTTTGATCTGGCGTGTAACCGTATACTTTCCAACCATCCATAGCCATTAACTTATGTGCTATCATAACCTTTACGTCTCTGTACTCATAATAATTTGACATGATCTCAATCCTTTCTCTTCCTTATTATATATATTTCTTCTTTTTTTCCGTTTCGCTCTTGCTTATCAGCGTCGGACTTCTACCGACGGACGGGACATATTTAGACATTATAAAAGGCAGATACCTATATTCCTGTATCTGCCTTGTGCACTATCCTTAATAATTTATATTCATACTAATCCATCTCTTTGCACTTGCTAGGTTCTTACATGTGACTAATATTCGAAAAGTTCCATCTTCCTTACAAATCTCCACATCAAATTTACCATTTGTATTTTCCGTGATCCAGACAAACCGCCCATAGTCTGGATGATTGATTTCTTTTGCCCAACAAGTAGGTTCTCCGTTTTCTCCATCACAATCATGGACTATTTGCCATTTATCCATTATCCTTCTAATCCTCCATCAAATATCCCTTTCATTGACTTAATATTCAGGATATAAATAGTTGACTGCTTCATCTATATTATCAGTAGTAAATTCAGGGTCAAAACAATCCATACTAGAACAATACAAACCGTCTGAACATACTGTTACACTTCTTTTTCCTTCTGATATAGAAGCCATCCACTTATTACAATTCTTCTAACATTTTTTACTTCCTCCATATTTGAAATAATTGATTTATTAATAGGTTTCAATTTTTACATCATTATACCCCATACGGATATATTCTTTCTTAAAAAAATTAGCTTTTTCTTCTTCATCATATCCATTGAAAGTAATTTCTCTAATTTTTCCATTGCATACAAAAACAACTTTATATCTCATTTTTTCTCCTTAATAATCTCTATTTTTCTTCAACTTCTACGCTTATCCTATCATAGTAAGGAATAATCATATTTACTTCCGCATTCCAAATATCCTCCGGGATATTTCTATAATTCTTGGAATGCTTTTCAATAATATATCTTCTTCCTGTATGCTCATTCCCTTTGTATTCATTGATTGCAATATCAACATAACTATCTACAATCTTACTAATGAAGTCACATACTTTCATATTACATTCTCCCTTCATCCATGTATATATGTAATTCTTCCATCCTCCCTACATCACCTGGTATGGACGAAATGAATCTATACTAATCCTCATATTCATCTTGCCATGCAAAGTTGACTCGTTCTTCTAACTCCGAAATATTTTCTTTCATTTCAAACAAAGAATCTAGGTCTGCATCCTGTTCTAATAAAATTTTGTATTCTTCTTTGAGTCTTTTTAACTGTTTTTCTAATAATCTAGGATTTTCATATTGCCTATACATATCTTTCCTTCTTTCTCCCCTACATTACCGCTTGCAACTTCTCACGTTCCCGCCTTGCATGTTCTTCTTGCCAGAATTTTTCTTGATCAGCATGAATCCGGGCTTCATGTTCCTGGTATCTTTTAAAATCCTCTGTCTTAAATATTGTATACCATGGGATACAGATTCCACATTTCCCAGAAGATCCAATACAATGATTCTTTCTCTGTTCCATAGACTTAAGAAAGGCGTTTTGTTTTTTCCTCATTTCTGGAATGCTACTACAATCAATTGATTCATAGTCAAATCGACACATAATCGCCGGAATTGTAAAATCATCATTGTAATAATACGGATTCCCACATGTTACAGACCTATACTCTATTCCGTTCTTTTCCAAGTATTCTATAATTTTCTTCATAGTGCTTGTCTCCCTTCCTATTTATGATGGTAAATGGTTAAGCAACTTTACTCTTCTATTAATATGCTTTTCATCCTCTCTTCTTATTATCCTTCTTCTATTTCCCAAGAAAAAGACTTGCAACTTTTTACGGTCACAAGCCTTAAATATCTTATTTACTCAATGATATCTATATAGACAATATTTTCTTTTTCCCATGTGAATCCTTCGATTTCTTTATTCAGATAATTTAAAATATTATCTTCATACCAATTTCCAGAAGTAATCACATGAAAATTTGTATCACAACGAATAATTATTGTAGTATTGTCATCAATAATACTATTCTTCTCAATTAAATTTCCTACAGTCATTATGTCCCCCTTACGTCATAATCATCTCAGGTTCCATTGTTCTAGTCTGGAATCGTTCAGAACCGTACATGCTTCGGATATCTTCCATACTTCTTTCTACTTTTCCCTTCTTCCTATAGGGTTCAAAATGAAAATACCAAGCTGATTTTTTCCGACTCCATTTAAAATGCAACTCTTTCAAAATAGACTTTGCTGAAAATGTATCACCAGTAATCCATAACCAGGATCCACATAATTCAATCACAATTCCAGGCACTTTCATAAGTGCATTGATAATATCCATGTACTGTGCTGCCGTTTCACTGGATTCCTTAGTGTAGGTTTCTCCTTTGGCATTCGTATGAATATCTTTTAATATCTTCCAAGTTTTCTCAAAATTTGCTTGCATCTTTTGAAATTCCGCTGTAGTATCTTCTGTGTTACAATCTGGATGTAACTCCCGTGCAAGTTTCTTGTATTCTTGCTTCGCCTCTTCTGCCGTTTTGCAGTTTGTAAAATATATAATTGTTGCCATAGTATAATCTCCTTTCCTTTTTTCTTGTTTTTTCCATCAAAAAAAAACCAGATCAAAAATCCGGTTCTTTTCGTATCACTTTATGGTTCTATTTTTCGCTTATCCATTGTATAAAATTTTCCTAAAGTCTTAACCCCATCCCACAGAATAATAATATCCATGACCTTTTTTTTCGTCATCAAATGTAAATTCGCAAATTTCATTGAATCCCGTTGAATGATCTTTTCTAATACTACAAAACTGATAATCATAAGGCTTCGTATGCCAATGATCCGCACTCCATCCATCATGCCCTTTGGATGGATCACCCATACTAGCATATTCACAATTTGCAAATTCTTTTGTACTTGATATAGAAGGAGCCTGGACATTCTTTTCACGGCATCGTCTTCTAACATATGCCAAAAATTGTGACGGTGTCACATTTTCTATTTGAATCTCTAAATTGTATGCATTTTTATCCATGTATATTTTCCTTCCTCCTTCATTCATTATATAAGAATTTTTCCATCTTTTCAACAAAAAGACCAATATCTTTTTAGGGATATCAGTCTTAAAATCTTTGAAATCTTAGAATTTACTTAATATTCCATCTGTTCAGAATAAAGATGTGAATACTCTTCACACTCTTTTCTTTTCGGACATTTGCTACAATCAGCTTCATACTGATCACAAACTTTTTCTAAAATCTCTTCTAATTCTTCTAATCTTGTCATTATATTGTCCTCCTTTAATCGCAATATTGTTCAAGCTGACCATTAATCACTTCATATTGCCAACTCTGGACGTTGAACCTGATATAATTCCAGTCTGTCGCGTTGTATACGGGCTTCCTGATGACCGTCTCCGTCTGTCTCAACTGATTATATTTATTGACTTCGTAGGTCTTCAGTTCTGTTATGATCTGGATCAGGTCTTTCCGGAATCCGAATTCCTCTTCGATCCAGTCCTTCGCTTCATACTCATTGAAGTATTTTGTCCCCTCACTTCCTTCCAGTTCTTCATATCTCTTCTGACTCATCCCGCTTAATAACCCGCGCGGCTTCCATTCCAGTTCCTTGTCCAGCTTTTCCGACAACGTTTGCACCAGCCGCTTCAGACCCCGGATCTCTGCTTCCTTTGCTTCAATCGCCTTGTGGTTTTCCCTTTCCTTCTCATGCTCTACCTTCCATGTTGTTTCATTCGCTTCCATCTGGATCTTCTCTGCTAGTCCATCTACATTTTTCTTGTACAATTTACAGAATTCATCTTTGTCGATGTCCGTTGCGTTGTAATACTTTTCGATAATCTCATATAATTTTGATGTTGGGTAAAAACCTGTCCTTTTCTCAAATTCTTCTCTTAACATTTTTCTCCTCCTATTTTTTCTATATTTATATTTTCTATAAACAAAAAAGGCTCACACTTTTTTAGGAGTATGAGCCTTGAAAGTATTCCGATACGAAATTATGTAAAATTAGATTCCTAAACTAATAATGTCATTCTGTACCAAGATATCGCAGAATACTGACATATACAATTTGCTGAATTGATTAGATGTCAAGGTTGATGATAATAAACCTTCGTCCAGAAGCTTCTTGCTATTGCTAACGCTTACACCCAGACGATCGCAAATTCTTTCCGACAAATTCCGCAATGCTGACTGGGTAACTTCTTCAATCCCTAAATTTTCCAGAAATTTTTCCATGTATGTAAGGAATTCGCCCCGTTTCCCAGACTTAATTTTCTGGACATATGCGCCATACAATTCCGCTGGAATGAATTCATATGTCGATTTTAAATCTGCGTTCAGAGGCTTTAAATTTTCCCTATGCTCTGCATTAGCTTTCCGGATTTCATTTTCAGTGTCAATACTGCTGTGTTTCCGGATTACAGAATCACGATCCATTCCCTGAGCCAAATCATTTTCACGATTCTTATAGATTTCCTCAAGTCTATGGTTAAGAGGCTTAATGATTTCTTTGAATCTACGGTCTTCCTTCGCAATTGCTACTCTTGCAGCTACAAACTTCTTTAGCTGAGACATTGTTTTCTCATTGATTTTCTCAAAATTGATTTTTTTCTTATTTGCCATGGTTATTCTCCTTTACTTTTGACTTGGTAATTTATATGCATATTCGGATAATTTCCGATGCATGGCCTAAATCATGAATTTACGTCGGTCGGATATTCCACCGATGACCATGCTATATATAAAATCTGGACTCGTGCTTATATCATTCCTACACTGCCATCACCTAAAATGGTTTTACGTGCGTTTCGCTTACCCCTTTCTTTGCGGTATAGCTCTAATCACTATATCGGTTACCTGTCTGCTTATAAGGCAATGCCAACAGGAGGGAAAAAGTATACTATAAGCCCCAGTTATGAAATTGTCCAAGATCAACCCTCATATTAAGAAGTCCGTGAGGACGTTCAAGCTGTGAAGCTCTATCTTATAGATTGGTGTCACAAATAATACTCTCTGCCTGTATCGGTATCTTTCAAGAGTAGAATCTGATCGTTAATATGGTTACTTTTTCGGGAATCTCCATTGTCAGATTTGACAATTCTTTAGAAATGCGTTATACTTCACTTGCTACGGTAGAAGAGTTAACGCTTTTCTAGGAAATTTCCCTGTCTTCTTTGGAGATGGGGATTTTTCTTTCTAATCCTCAATCCTCCATACCTTTAGATGTGACCGTGTATCTGGTTTCAACTTTAACATCTACTTTCCCATCAACATAGGCTTGTAATAATGCTTCAGCAACGTCGCTATATTTTAGCTTCGGTTTTGCATCATCACATTTATTTCTAAAGGCATCTTGTAAGGATTCTTCAATTTGAATAGACATTGCTTTTCTCGCCATATCCTATCTCCTCCTTACACAAAACATAGTATCACTGTTTTAGTGATTTGTCAATCACTATTTTAATGATTTATATAAAAGTTTTCCGTCCTCAAATAAACCGATGCCTTCACCGATGTATAACTCTTCGCTGACATCACATTCCTTTTTAAAGTCCAGTTGACCGGACTATACCATAATTTATAACAGTTGGTTTCTGAGCACGTATTCTTATACTCATACTTACGATACCGCCACGAGAAGGCCTGTTATCTGGTATCATGTTTAGGGGGTTCCTGGGATAGAGTCTGACTCTTGCGAAGCTCTACCCCGTTTCGATTCGTATACCGGGGAATACCGTTTCTGTCCTTCCATGGTATTTTTCAAATTCTCAGCTAGACTTTGTCGCCCGTAATGCCCTAAGTGCTTATACCTACTCAATATATCGGCTATAGTGGCTTTTATGTCCTGTTAGAGCAGTGGTTATTATGTCACGTCCTAATATATCTTTTGCTTCCTCAGTGTTTGCTACCTTTTGGAAGTATCACTTTTTAACTATCGCTCTATCTTTGCTGCCGTGTCAACGGGGAAAGAGCGGTCAATGTCAAAAAGTGATTGACAGAAACGATATACACCACATACGGTGGGACTCTGTCGTTATAGTCCGTTTACGTTGCTTTTTACGGAATGCAATAACCATCAACCGATCAATAGGTTTACCGCCTGTTTTATAGACTTTGGCGAGACGCTTATATTGTCTACTATCAGATTGACATTGCGACCGTTTTATACACTTATACGGTAGTATTTCAACTTATTATCCCGCCTCTCAAATATAACTATTGACTTTTTGGTACTGATCAGAAATGACACGGCATATCTGACTTTTTCGCAAGTCTCAATATTATGTTGAGGATTTTTGTACCCTTTTAAAAAGAACGTTGTCAATATATGCACTTATTACATTTTAGACGATATATGCACTTATTACCATATAGGCAGCCCTCACGCCTTCATCTGTAGCCCTCATGACGATATTAAAAAGGTGTAAAGCCCTTAACAACTGAATAAAGACTTTACACCTTAACTTGATGTAGGTTATTCTGTTTTGTCAGAATTGCTGCTACTTGTCATTCCCTTGTCAATACGTTTAATACCGTTTTTTATAACCTCTTTTGCTTTCTCTGTATTGTCAGTTTCAAGTAGAGCTAATATAGAATCTAATAATATACATAGCTCTTGATTATTCATAACTTCACCACCTTTTTATAAGTAAGCGCCGTTTACTTTGGTACTTTTATTATATCAATCGGTGATTGTGGTGTAAAGCCTTTATTCAATTGTCAAGGTGCTTTATAGGTTATTCGACTGGTAAGCTCATCCTATCTAACTTTTTGCTGATTACTTACCAGTGATAAGGGACTCTGCCGGAAACGTGCTAAGCGCCGGTCTTCCTACCTTATGTAGCTTTCAGTCAGACTTGTTAGGGGCTCAGGCTTTCAAGTGTCTGCCACTGTTTACCTATCGTTTAACCTTTATCCCTCGGTGATGTCGGTTTGTGTTGCTTTACCGTGTCCCCCTTGGGATGGTTATACTATATCATGGCTAAACTCATTTTTCAAGTCTTTTTTATGAGTTTAGCCATGTTTGTTCATTATTACTAATATACATATTAAAATGAGTTTAGTCATTTATATATTATGCACAATATCTAATAGTATTATTGACAAACCACATGATACAATGATACTGTTATATACTACCCTTTTGCCCCAAAAGAAGAATATTACATATAGGAAAGGGGAAAAACATGATGAACGAAATAGAAAAGAAAAAGAGAATAAAAGAACAAAATAGAAAGGCTGTCAAGAAATATAGAGAAAAAACAGTCAGCTTTGCCGTAAAATATAGTGCTGTTGATGCTGAGCAAGGAAAACGGTTAAAAGCTTATCTTGCCAATACCGGACAGAGTGCCAATGCATATATAAAGAATCTGATCAGACATGATCTGGACAGTAAAGGGGTTGAATACCCTGTTAATGATGGCGATTGATATGATTAATTTATAGATTATTGAATATAGGTAGATATAACGCATGTTAGAGGGATTATATTAAGCGTGTAAAAGGCGTTGGAAGGTATTTAAAGGCATTTAGATGGTTAGGTAATGGTATGATGGTATGATGGTGTAGTTATGGCAATATGATGGCAGCATGATAGTATGATGATAGTGTGATGGTAAGATGGTATGATGATAGTGTCGTAAGATGATAAGATGGTGTGGTTATGATAACTGAGCATTTGTAACGATGTATTTATGAACAAAATATGAATATATTGTGTATATAATATGAACATAATATGAACATAATATGTATAATATGTGTACAATATGTGTCTGTGCTGTAGATTTTATGAGCAGAATATATCTATATTATATTTGAAAATGCTTAAAAATATGCATATTGTGATATTGATGGGATATAGATGGGATATGTGTATTTTGTGGATAATTTATGAATAATATGTATATATTGTGAACTAAATATGAACAAACTGTGAACAAAAAACGTTTTATATCGAACAAACATTCGGTTAATGCACTTATCTTTGCATTATCCCCGCCATGTAAAAGCAATGTCCCGGACAGCTTGAGAACGCTCATATTGTAAAGCTTTTTCATATCTCAAAAGGTTACAAAAATGGCCAATTCATAACCAGAAATATCATAATACTATACTATTATGGCATGATAGGGGGTATGTTTACATTACAAACCACATCAATAGAGAACGTATATTCTGGATGTATTCCACTTACAGATTACCTTCAAAAATCCAAATAATATCAACAAAAATTTCTCCTATCACTATACTCTCACCACACCGCATCCAATTATTGCTGTAAAATCAACATTTATTCAAATTGTGCAAAAATCACAAACAATTCACAAAATCATTTAAAATATGTTCGATAATCTATTCGAGAAAACCCACCTAAATCAGTAAAAACTAAATTGTCAGATAATTTTAACACCTCAAAAACTATCAAAAACACTCTCCTATTTCACAAAAAATCCTTATAAAATATGATAAAATCTCGAACGTTATGTAAATTTATCATTTCCCAGGAAAAATCTATACTTTCTACGTCATAAAATCCATTCTCTAATCCCCAAAATATCCTATAAATTCAACCTATTTTTCTATTCTAACCTATTTCCCTATTCGAACTTCCCCGAGCAATACATAAAAAAACAAGTAATATAAAGTCATATACCCTATCAATCTTTAAACCTCCAGAAAATTTTTGTAACATTTTCATTCAAAAAGAGAAAAAAAGTATAGAAAATAAAAAATTCAAAAAAGGAGAAATTTTGCTTTGCTTATGAAAAAATATCTTATTAAATTTACAGATTACAAAACAAACAGAATAAAATCTTGTATTATAAAAGAATCATCTTCTGAAAGAGCTTTAAAATATGCTTGTTTATTTTATGATATTTTATTCGACTTCATTATTAGCGTGGAAGAAATAAAAGAAAATAATAGCACTAAATAAAAAAACACAAAGAAATGTTGATACTTATGATATACCTAATAATAATTGAGAGAATCCAATAACTTCCCAACAAAAAAAGCAGTAGGATATAGGATATATCATGCTACATTTTATTTTATTAGTTTTATTTTAAGTAATCAATACCTAAAATCCTTTTCACTCTTCTACCCTAACAAGTTATCACCTAACATCATAAAATTGAAAATTACCCTCAATTTCTTCTATATACTCCCCTATTCCCAGGTAGATAAAAAAGATTATGTCTTTATTTATTTTCAAGCTTAATTACAACCCAAATACAGAAATACTATTTAAAGATAGCATCACATAACATTTCAATGGCAATAATATATTGTAAAGGAGATACAAAATAGTGAAAAGTAAAGATATATATGATATAATCATAGAAAAAATTACAAAAGATTGGAATGATTCTATGAATAAACAAATAAAGAACAATTCATGGGAAACGCCTAGATATTCAAAAAACCAAATCAATAAGGCTGGCGAAGTAATTGCAAATCCTTCGTCATCCAAGGAAGATCGAGACAACGCACTTGTTATACTTAATAATTGGAGAGCATCACATGCTTATCCATTACAAGTAATATGTAATAATCTACGCACACGTAATCCAGATGCTATAGTTGTACAACGTTTAAAACGTTTAGATTCTATCACAAATAAAATTAAACGTTTCCCACATATGAATTTATATCGTATGCAGGACCTGGGCGGATGTAGGGTGATTGTAGATAATATTTCACAAGTATACAAAACTGTAGATAATTATAAAAATTCTCGCATACGTCATAAATTAAAAAAAGAGAAGGATTATATTCAGGACCCAAAAGAATCTGGATATCGTTCTTATCATATGGTATATCAATTCCATAGTGATAAAAAAGAAACCTATAATCAAAATATATTAATTGAAATTCAATTCCGGACAAAGCTCCAACATATATGGGCTACTGCTGTTGAAATGATGGGAATATATACAAGAAGTAATCTAAAAGCAAGTCAAGGAAATGAAGATATCTTAAGATTTTTTACATTAGTGTCATCTTTATTTGCCATAAAAGAAAAGATGCCTGTATGCCCTAATACCAATGACAAAATAGATGAATTAATTAAAGAAGTTAAGGATTTAGATGATAAATATCGTATTATCTTAACATTAAATGCCATAAAAGTATCAATCGATTATACAAGCAACGAAAAGAGTACTACTAAAAGCACATATTATATTCTTATTTTAGATTATTCTAAGAAAAAGATCAGCATTAAATCATTTGATTCTTCTAAAATAGAAATAGCAACACAAGCATATGCAGAAATAGAAAATGAATGTGATCAAGATGTAGTGTTGGTGTCTGCCGATTCTTTTACCTCACTAAAGGAAGCATATCCAAACTATTTTGTTGATATATCAAAATTTTCAAAAATGATTAGAGCGATTATTAAAAAACATACAAAAAAATAATATTTCTATAAGACAGACAGGATTCTTTCCTGTCTTTATTTTTGCCAAAATTCCGGAAAAGTCTTTCTATAAATGTAGAAGTAATAAGTGAATACCAAAAATATAAACAAAGGAGAGATTTTATCATGACAAAAAACACAGCTTTGCAAGTAACTAATTTCAATTTTTATGGAGATGATCTTATTGCTCTAAAAGACAATGCAACTGGTGAAATCTACACTTCTATTAATTCCGTTCTTAGAGGTATCGGATTCACAGAACGACAAATACGACATAATCGTGAAAAATGGCTAAATGATACTGTGACTTCTAGAGGGTGCCAAAATTATGTCACTCCCGATAATAATGGGATTAATCAAGATACATATTGTATTTCAGTCAGGAAATTACCTATAGCACTTACAAAAGTATCCATTACACCAAAGATGAAAGCAAATCAGCCTGATTTAGCTTTGAAGCTTGAACTTTACCAGGACAAATGTGCAGATGTACTTGCATCCGTATTCATTGACCACAAAACCACAGATCAGATCACAGTACAACCAATTCTAGACACTTTAAACACTTTTACAAAAACAGTAAATGATACTCTTCTATCATTAAATGAGAAAATAACTAAATTAGAGGAATCACAGGAGCATATAAAGAAAAGATTACCAAAGAAAAGATTTTCTTACTGGACATCTAAGATGTTCCCAAAATATCAATTGCTCATGGACTATTTAAATATAAATTCAAATAATGACTTATATAAAGAATTATATAAAGAATTCCATAATTTATATCCAGATATTGAACTTAACCAAATTATAGATGACTTTTGTAATGACAATAATTTACAAACCTGCTTTACTTTAGATGCTATAGAGCATAATAAAGATGTACGGAAATTGTTTGAAGATATGGTAAATAGCTTATTGGATAAATATGGATTAATGCAGGAAAGTACATATATTCACCAGAAAACAATATTTGATGATTAATTTATAGATGGTATTCTTGGGAATATAGAAGTATGTAATAAGGGGAATTAAATGGTTGAAAAAGAGAAATTTTATTTTCTGTTTTAAGCTGTAATAATCAATTAATTTTTTCAAAGTAACATATGTAGCGATAGCGGAATATATTATCTGTCTTATTTAATATGGTTTTATCTTAATTCTGTTCAGTAAAGGCTTTAAAAAGAGCTTCAAAAAAATTTTTAATTTTCAAATTTGTCATAAAAAGAGCCTTTGCCGAACTCTCGTAAAGAAAAATAAGGAGGATTTGCATGTGGAAAATCAAAACAAAGAATATTTCACAAGATTTCCTAATGAGTATATCCAAGGAAATATTAAAAACAAATTCGGAATTAGTAGAAAATTTTATATCACTTATATTCTCATTGACAAGTATCGTTCTTATGAAGATTATAGTTGGATAACAATACGAAAAGTGTTGGAATTTTATGGATATAAAACTACAAGTAGAAAGCCAAAGGCATTTAAAGAAATATTAGATGTATTGGAGTATATGATTAATAATCAAATGATTGAAGTTATGCAGGATTTGGATTCTTTATCATATGACACAGGTATTGAGATTAAAATTATTCCACAAAATTTTGATTCTACAGAAAATTTTGGAAAACTCACAACTACTCAGTTTGATGCAATTATGATGTCTGATAGTTCTTTAAATAGAGAAAACATACTTATAGCTTTCCTTTATATTAATTCATATATTGGTTGTAGAAAAAAAAGAGAGGATGGAACTGAATATGAAAATGCCAAAAATAATCCAGAAGCTTTTTATAAAAGTATTAAGAATATGTCAAAAGAACTGTCCATGTCAAAGGATACAATTAATCAATGCATGGATTATTTAACAACATCAACAGGTTCTGTTCCTGCCCTTCTTATAAAAAAAGAAGTAGGCAGTGTACAACCGGATAAATCAAAGCCACCACAAAATGTACCAAATATCTATGTATTGAATAAAGAAGGATACCGGCAAGAAATAGAATGGGCATTAAGCAAAATGCTAGAGTTGTATAAAGTAAATGAATTTTACCCAACTAAAAGTGGGAATTATAGATTTAAAAACAACTAAAAACAGAAGTATATATTGTAATCACCAACATAATCATTGGCATCACAAATCTATTTCCCAAGAAAGGAATTCATATTTATGAGCATCAAAATACAAAAACAAAAAATAAGAAAAAGAAAGGAAGAATTATTACTAACAAATGCAGCAAATAACAGAAAATCACAAAACCGAAAAACATAATAGTCACCAAACTTTTTATGGTGGAATTATTAACGCCGAAGATTTTGATACTAATTCACCAAATAAAAAAAGAATTAGTAATCAGATAGATGCATCCAATTTAAAACAATGCTTGAAGCAGAAAATAGAAAGGAGAAAGGATTATGAGAAATATAAACACATGACATTAGAAGAACTTAGAGAAATGAAGCTGATATCTAACACAAATGGACGACCACAATCTACTCTTACAGATGAAAAGTGGCAAAAAGAATTTAAGTTAAGAAAAATGTTTATTACACCATATGATAAAAAAACTACTAAGATGAGTGGAAAATATTCAAAAGAATCTGGCATATGGAATGAAGAAACAATGGGCGAATATCATGGATGCACAAATTGGCAAGAATATTGTTGGTTTATTAATGATATCTTGGGAAATATTCGCAGTGGTCAAAGAGATTATTGTTATTACTTCTATCAAATCATGGATTTGTTAAAATTTCATTTCAATACTTTGAGGACAAGGTACTGTGATGGATATTGGGAAGTTTGGTTAGAAAGATAATTTATTATAAGCCTGCAAATAAAAAGTCAATAGAAAATTGAATATTTTTTGAAAAAGTTTTATGTAGGAAAGATGCGTACAACAACCAGACCACCGTAGAACGCTGGTTTTGTGAATGGTATGATTATGTAACTCTGTTATTGCGGAAGTGAAGCCAAATATTCTTTAACTCTACCGTAGTAAATGCGGAGAAACTTATTGGCCCCGGCAGTCATGTAGACATAGTAAGGTTTCCCTTGCGCTCGTTTCTTATCCATGAATAAGTACACGGGGTCGTCCTGAGGCTTTGTCTTAATCAGGACATCCATGATCTGGAACAAGGTCTTACGAAGCACGGGAGAACCATGTTTCGATGCATGGACGCTTTTCTGGGAGTAATCGCCTGATTCATTGACGCCAGGATCGACACCGGCAAATGCTGTAATCGCATTCCTATGGGTAAAACGTGCAACATCTCCAATTTCAGCCATCAATTGAGGACCGAGAGACGGTCCAACGCCTTTCATGGCCATGACGACGGAATATTCTGGCAGTGTGGCGGCTGTTTCGTTCATGAGGGTGCGGAGCTGTTCGACGGTCTTGGAAACAGCATATAATTGTTCAGTTGCCCGCTTGAGGATTTGTTTGGTAAAGTCATCTTTTGGAAGTACAGGAACCAGTTCCTTGGCTGTTCCATGGATTTCTTCAGCTTTTGCTCTGCTGAAGTTGTACTTCTTGCGGCGGCACCATTTCTGATAATGCTCAACAAAGGCATTCAGGGACATCTTACGGACACAGTCCACATGCCAGTATGTAGCAGTGAAGTCGACCCATTTCTGGCTGCCATCTTCACGGGCGGGGCTGTCAAAGTAGGTGTTCGCTCCTGGATATGACTGGTCAAGGAGAGCGATCAGGTTGTTTTTCATGGCAGTCTTATGCTTCATGTAGAAATCAAACTGTCGGTTCATGGTCTTTAATTGATTGCGTATTTCATCCATAAGACCATATTGTTTTAGTTTTTCCCATCTGTCAAGAGTGTATCGCGCAATTTTGAGGGAATCAGCTTTGTCCGACTTCACTTTACGGAGGGAGCTGTCTCCATCCTGGTAGTCGTGTATCAGCTGGGGATTAATGGCGCTTACAAAGAGCCCGGCTGCCACAAGCTCACGGGCAATGGGTTCATGGTATCGACCGGTACATTCCATAACGATACGGGATTCTCCATCAAGAGCGTGAATCCGATCAATCAGTGACTGGACATCACCGGACAGATGAGAGATTTCAAAAGGTTTAGCCACGACTTCCCCGCCAGGGCGGAGGATGGACACCATGCTTTTTCGTTTGGAAATATCAATACCGACTGCGTTCATATTCATAATTGTGTCACTCCTATCTTTGGTATGCAATGGTAGGCACCAGTTTTACTCATTGCCTATTCAATCTACTGTGGTGTGACGCGGACGCACCTTAAAGGTGGTTCAACCTGCATAAAACGAATGCTGCGAATGAGGAGCTGGTTATCAGACTTATTTACGGACGCGAAGTCCAAGGAGGAATCCGATATACCGATTGCTCTCTACATTCTAACAGCTTAAGCAACAAGATGGGTAATTCCTTACTGGCTGTAAGGGAGATTAACCATAAATATATTGTAGTAGGAGGAATATTAATGATTTCTACAAAAGATATGGCATTTTATTATCCTAATGGTGAAGAAATCAAAAAAGAAATATTTTTAGATTTCTATAGTAAATGCTATTATATGAATAATAATGTTTTTGTCGAAGATGAGATTGAGAAATTATTAGATAAAGGTAAAAATAATTTGACAGAAGAGGATTTGTTTAATATTTTAGCTTGGAAGATTGGGAAGATTAATCACAAAAAATCCAATCCAGATGATGGTATAATATATTATAAGGATTGGAACAAAGAACTTTTAGAAGCTAAAATATATAAAGATTCATTGGACAAAGAGTTTTTTTCTTGCATTAAAAAAAGTTTATTAGAAATTAATGGTGAAGAATTGATCGATTATATAAACAAATTGAAAGATATAAATCATCTAGGACCAGTGTATATTGTCACATTGAGATATTTTTCAACAAAAGGAAAATATCCAATTTATGATAGATTTGCATATAAAGCAATACAAGCCATTTTAAATAATCATATTCCTTTTGATTTAATTTCTGAAAAAAATACATTAAATAAAAACATTAATGATATATATAATGAATATTTAAAAAAATTACAAAATATTTTTCCAGAGAATTTTAGCGAACGAAAAGTTGACCAAGCATTGTGGGTTTATGGACATTTATTTTAAACACTTTGATTAATAATATTGTCACTCAACTAAGTATCTAATATCTATATTGTAATTTGATTTTTAATTCTTAAAGTAATAAAAGACATCAGTACCCATCTGGTGTCTTTTATCAATTATATGTAATTTTTGTAGTTGATTATTTTGTGCATTTATGCACTTAAATATTTTTTGTGATGATACTGTACACTTGCTTGGTCAACTGTGCAGTAAATCATAGTAGTTTCAAGTTTTGCGTGTCCTAAGAAGCGGGAGACCTCCTGCAAAGGCATTCCACGATTTAAGGCGTTAGTTGCTGCCGTGCGACGAAAACGGTGTGGATGAGCGTCTTCAATACCAGCGCGTTTGCCAATGCGTCGAATAATATCTTCTGCACCAGCTTTTGTTAATCGTTTGTTTGGTTTCCTTAATCCTACAAATAAAGCAGGGTTATCATCATCCCGACTATCTAAATATTCTTTCATGTACATGCATGATCTGTCGTTCAAGTAAACAATTCTTTCTTTTCCTCCTTTCCCATACACGAGTAAGTCTCTTGTCATGAAATTCAAATCTTTTCTATCAAGACTTAAAAATTCACTTACTCGAACTGCTGTACTATACAAGAATTCTAACATTGCCTTATCTCTGAGATTAGTGCAGTTTCGAGATAGCAATTCTCTTTCTTCGTCTGTATAAGGTTTCTTTAAAATTTGTTCTACTTTTATATCTGATACAAGAACCATAGGATTTTTTCGAATTCGATCACGGTCACGTAACCAGGTGAAAAAGCTATTAAAGACAGCTCGTACATTTCTTAAGGTTACATTTGCGACTTTTCGTGTTGCTTTATAGGTTCTCATGTATCTGGATATATCACCATCTGTTATCATATCTACAGGTTTGTTGATGTATGATAACAGACGATGTAATTCATACTGGTATCGTATTGTTGTTTCTCTGGATCTGCCTTCAAGCATCTTTGCAATAATGAAATCTTCCAAATCATCCATCCAACTGTCGTCTATAACCATTAGTTCCGTATTTTTGACTAAATCACAATCAGCAAAAGAGATTTGCATGATTTCTTTTAATTCCCCTAATTGCTTTTCATCTAAAATGTCCTGTGCTTTTCTCAATACTTCCATAATTTTTTGTTCAACCATATTTCCCCACACTCCTTTATATTCTTTTGGTTTTCAATATGGTTCTTCTGTATTTACTGGAAAAGCATACCAAAAATATGTTCGGTATACAGGGAAGTGGGTGAGTGGAGAGAAAATGTAGATTTTTGATGTTTTACATCATAGATAGATTTGTTTCAAAATGTTATATCGTAATTACAAGGTTACGTAGATGAAGGAGAATTGCTTACTCATCTAAATGGCAATTTTATAATGATATCGGGATCTGGTAATAGTTTAGAAGCTATAGAGGGAGTAAGTGAAATACATTTTAATGATTATTGTAGATTCTGGCATAACAATTTTATAGGATATGTAAGTGTTACTTTCACTAATTTTACAGAAATACCATCTTGGCGTGGATTTATACGATTACCCTTTAAAACATATCGAGAGTCTGTGACACATCTATACGATGCACCAAACATTCAAGTGTATGCGGGTACAGGAACTGCAGTGAATACTATGTCAGACCCCATACCTGTAGGAGAACATCATTTTGACATGGTAGTTTCACTCATCTAACATAGCATTCATGTAAATTGAATTTCGTGACTTTACACTGGATATTTGTAAAAGCGTACCACGGCATGTTGTGCAAATGTAGAATAAATTCTCCACTCACCTGCATCATAGAATGCATTATCAAGAACACTGCTTGTAGTATCATGACCCACAATAACAGGGATATATCCTCTGTTTGTCGAAGGCGCGCCCGGGATAGGTACTCTATTATTGGCCACTGTTGTTACATTGCAATCAATGTATCCTAAATCAGATTTTGATATCAAAGATTGTTCGGGAGACCAAACTTCCGCAAACATATGTAGCACAATCGGGTTTTTCCAACCATACCCAAGTATTAAAGCACAACCATATTTACCGTTATCTATGCGGTATAAAAATGCCAGGTGCACGCTACCGCAACTGACTTTAACAATATAACATCCATCTTCCAGATCATTCCAGTTTTCTTTAATTGCTTTAGCAGGATCAGCAGGGGTAGTACCATACAACACTAAAAATTTAAAGTTGCCGTTACCCATATTGCCATTTAGCTCAGTAAGAGCGTCGGCAACGGTTTTGCCATCCATAACAAATCCGGGTTCTGTGATGTTTCGATTTGCTATAATTTTACTTATATCAAACTTTTTCTCTTCAAGGTATTTTCCGACAGCAGCATCAAGTACCGCTTGTCCTGCTTCTGATTGAGTGACATTATTTACAACATTCATAAAAGCAGCAGAGCCTAAATCTGTAAAATATTTCTTAACCTTTCCAAAGATTGTCTCAACAGTATCAGTTGATTCAATATTTTCGCGAGTAAGAGCTTCATTAAACTCAAGAACCGCATTCTGAATTGATTGTGTGCTACCAGTGTCACCTTTTACACCTTTAATATTCCCAGTATAAACCCACTTTGCATCAGTTGGATTTCCGGCTTTAGTACATGCATATACATTACACGTTTCTACGTTAAAATAAGCGTCTCCGATAATTGCGTAAGTGATATTTGAATCAGGAAATGAAGTTTCTTCTGTACTTGTACCTGTAACTGCAGTTCCCTGTAACCACATACCGCCTCTTACGCCGGTTGGTCCTTGAGGTCCCTTAATATTTCCAATTAATACTTTTCCCATATATTATCATCCTTCCTTTCTTATTAATCTGGTGTGATATAATATAAACTTCCGGTATCCGGATCATATTCAAATTCTTGATTTTCGGGTTCATCATTGTAATGTACATATAGATTGCCTAAATCATCTACCGATAAAGAGAGAAAACCGCTGATGGGAGTAGTGATACCACTTTCACCTGTATCTCCTTTGGGGATTTTAAAATTAAATACAGCATCTTTAGCCGTGCCAGTATTTGTGACTTCAACTTCACTTCCGGCATCTCCGGTTGTCACATCTCCTACATGGATACTTGCGCTAAATTCACCGTTAGCTAATTTATCTTTTATATCTTGAGCTGTGTCATTTGCATTTTTAGTAGCCTCATTAGCTTTATCTCGTGCAGTATTTGCCTCTTTTATTGCAATTCCTGTATTTTTCTGACGTTCAATTTCATTTGCCTTACGGATTTCTTCATTGTCATTTCGTATAACTTCATTGGATATACGTGTGTTCTCGTTATTTATTCGCTCATCTTCATTAAGGATTCTAACCAGTTCGTTGTTTTTTCTGGTATTCTCTGAATCCTCTCGTTCAGCTTCCTGTTCCTGGGCATCTGCAAGTGTTTTTTCAATTTCAGGTATTAATCGTCTTGCAGTATCTATAAAATCGTTGATTAATTCAAATTCGTTTGAAGAGGTAATAGAAGAGGAGAAGATTAGATTTTCTTCAATTGCAAGATAGAAAACAAATGTATTAAGTAGTTTGTCATCCTTAATAATTTGGATTTGACCTAAGTTCTGCCCTTTTTCGGCTACCATTTGCAGGGTGGGTTGTACAACTATTTCATTATTTCGTAAATAACAATGGCTATATACTTCACAGCCAGATGGTTTACGAATGTAGATGCGAAATTCTGCACCTTCTGGGATGATGTAGTCATCAAAGAAAAAATGAAACTCACGGGCTGTATCACCTTGAACCAGATTTACAGTACTGATAATATTGTGGTTGATACGAACACGTATATGTTGTACTGCTAGATATCCGTTTTGTTGTATCATCCTGACTCCTTTCCTGAATTCATATACAAACACAAAGATTGTCTAAGAATCCATAAAAATAAGCCCTTAGATGAACTAAGAGCTTTGTATATTTTGCTTATCAGAATTTTCTTCTGATGCTTCTTTTTCCTTTTCTTTTAAATATTTTTCATATCGAAATTTTTCATCCGATAATTGCTGTTTAATAGCACCTCTAGCGTTTTCTAAAAATTTCTCTAATATAGGTTCTATAATAACAAAAGGCAGACGTGATTGATTAATCAAATCTGCCAGATCGCTCATAAACTCTTCGCGTACTAAAAGTAATGGTTTTTCCATGTTAAAGATTACTCCTTTGTTGATATTTTTAGTGATGTGAGTAATAAATCTAATTTTTGATTGACTTCTTTTAATAAATTCATCTCTAATGAATAGGTAGGTACGTGTCCATCTAAAGTAGGTGATTCTTCTGTGTTCGCAGGAGTACCTTTCGGCATAATATAAGCTCTGCCTTCATTTTTATTTGTATTGCTCATGATATTTTCCCTTTCCAGTTTATCTATACGACTGCTGCATCAACTAATCTTCCTTTCTGGAAATTCCATCGTATACCTCCAGCTTCAAATATATCTGTAATACCTGGAAGATTGAATTTAACAGATCCTTCTGAGATTTTTGCATTATATATATTGAAATTATGCATATCTATATCACACCCTGCATGTAACATATCAGCAGCATAATCACCATAGTTTTCAGCAGCATATGTCCATTTCATGGTATAAACATCATCATCGGCTTTATTTCTATAAGCCCAAGTCATGTAAGCGCCATCTGTTTCCAAGTCAAAATCTAATCCCTTTTTCGATGGATAACTCTTTAATTTATTCGTTCCTATTGTACCAATACGATAACCGTCTCGCCAAAAACTATTGCCACGTTCATCAAAACTTGCACGCTTTTTACTATTGGTTATGGAATTATCGTAGATGGCGATTTCTCCATCGGTTATCTGTATTACTTTACTACTTTTATTAAATCCGATCAGAAAGCTCTCGTAATTCTGTTCCATGTACGAACCAAATTCATCTTTCTGCACTCTATGCGTGATAGCATTAGCATTTATTTCGATAGATGCTGACAACTGTCCTTCTACTTCTGTAGCACGATTAGCTTCTAATCTAATAGCTTCTGCATTTTGAGTTATTTTAGTATTCATACCTTGTACAGTGTCATTTGCAGTAATATCAAGGGCAGATCCATCACCTGAGATATGTAGTTCGCCAGTCTCATCTACATATAGAATTCTTCTGTCATTGTGAGAAAGAGTCAAAAGTGTCTTAGAGTTCGGATTTACCTGGAAGGTGTTAATGCCATTTGTGACCGTCAGACCATCTTCTTTGAATGTCATGGTTCCTTTATCATTATAAATACCGACCTCTTCACCAAGAATGAGATTACCGATCAAAGTATCAGCAATTACACCATATCCGGTTTTATATTTCCAGTCTCGTGGATCCAGATAAATATATTCTCCAACAGCTACTTTAGATGTCAGCCAATTATCTGTAGTCATAGCGATTGTGGAATTTATGATTTTCACCTGGACAGGAGAGTAGGTATCCGTATCAGGATCCTTTTTTCTGAAAACCATTCCATGACGGTCAAAAACATAATCCTGATCATCAGCATTATTCATAATTTTGATGGTAGTGGCTTCAAGTCCTTTCCCGACCCATCCTTTTAATTTGCCGTTTGCTTTGTTCCCTTCTTCTGCCTGGTGTTTTACAGAATCATAAGAATTAGAAATAGATTGACTTTGATTTAGTATGTCTTCAATATCTTTCATAAGTCCAAATGCATCTACAACATCAGAAAATTCAACAGTAATGGTATCGAGATTGTCGTAATCAATTTCATAACTAATCAATCGAAGTTTATAAATTTTGTCGTCTACACTAATTCTTAGCCAGTTTCCTACTGCAAAATGTTCGACAAGAGGTTCAAAATCTTCCATTACTAAGAGATTTTTAAGAGTAGTAGAGATGCTGTGCTGCTGTGTTGCTGATTTAATGAGATCCTTTTTTGCTGATTCCAGGAATTCTTTTGCCTGTTTGAATAGCTGTGCATTGTCCAAACCTTCTGAAATATAGTTAGTATTCTTCCACAAATCCTCACGTCTAAAGGAACAAAATTCATTCCAGTAATCTCCAAGATACTTTTTGAAATCAAGAATTTTAGAAATTTCTCTGTATTTCTTCTGAATAAGAGATTTCATACCATCCTTTACAACATCACCATCTTTATCATAAATTGCATCAACAATAGCAATCTCTGATTCACGTACCTTAATTTCTTTTTCGATATAGGTTAGTTTATCTCTGTATGGTTTATATATTTTTTCATACAAATCAGATTTCATATTTGAGATGCCTTGTTCAATCAATATGTCCAAACATGCTTGGCAAGCATCGTGTATGATTTGTAGGGATGATAAACTATACTTCTTCAAATCATTGTTGAAATTTACATCAGTTTTCTTAAATAGTCCGATAATGCTGACATCTTCATTTTCTTTTGTAAGAATCTTATCTATTTTTTGTTTTACAAAATTCTCATAATTGTCATTAATCTGTACAGTGATAGTACGACTATCTGCAGTTTCTTCATCATCTGAATAACTTACAACTGTAAAGTTGCCTGTCCAGGTAGTGCCTGATAAGCTGGATGATTTTACCTTTACCTTGTATTTTGCAGTATCTATAAAAACTTTTGCATAAGATAAAATTACACTATTAGCGGTTGCCAATGAGATATAGGATGTATTTTCTACAGAGACAGGAGAGAGATTACCTGCTGTTAATAATCCTGCTTGTTGTACAGCACTTGTTTCCGATATTTCTATATTAGGCATTAGAGAATTTTGAAGATATCCTTTAAAGTCTATGACATCATAATAGATTTTCATTAGATTGTGATACCCTGTGATTGGAACCGATATATTCTCTAAAGTATTTTTGTAAATTTTATATTTGTTGATAAGCTGATTGTAATTGTTTAAAATTGCTGCATTCAAGTTTTCTTGATAAGATTTTTCATAATAGATTAATTGAGTATTAAAAGCATCTAGTTTATTTACAAGTTCTTCTGACATGCGTTTTTTCATATAATCAGGGAAATACCAGATATATCGCGTTCCAGAAGGATTGATATTTACAATAGCAGCCGTCATATCATCATCACCAGCTTCAAGTCGGAAACAGTTTTTTACCGAATCGGTATCTGTTGAAAAAGTAACGCCTTCTGCTAAATTCTCATTTGATACAAAAATAGTAGTATCTTCACCATAACCTTCATCAATATCTAAACTGCCACATTCAGGACATATCCCCATATATTCACCACGATAACCACACTTGTTACAGTTTGATTCTAGGTCATATACAGATATGGTTCTTGGTATTCCATCTATCCCATTATCTTCACCATAAACAAAAAGGCAGTGAAGCTCTTCAGAGATTTCCCGAAATGCATCATGGATAGAGATATTATTAAAACTAAAGCTTCGCTGTTTTTTAGCTATAGTGTTGTCTACATGAATTATCTTATAGTGTTGTGCTTTATCTGCCAGTAATCTATGCAATAAGGAAGCTTTTATATTATTACGTTCAAATAGGATAGTAGGAACGTAATCATCCTTCTCTATATCTTTTTCTGTATTTATTTCTATATCAAATAATAAAATTTGTGATAATTCAGCTTCTTGGATAGTTTTAGCTGTTACATTTTTTACACAGCTATCTTTTTCATCTATTTCTACATAGATTTCAAACCACTTTTCCCATTCAGGAATATACATGATGTGAAAATTATCTATGTCTTCCCAGAATTCACATTCTTCTTCATTTAGCATTTTATATATAGAAAAGGAAAATTCGGAGAAAGAATTTAGATTACCAATTATATGAATTTGAGATACTGTGCTTAGTACACCTATATGGTCACCATTTTTTTTAGAGAGGATAAAAGTAGGGATCTCAGGTCGATTAGCACTATCGAAGTTTATCTTAATCGCCATATTACATCACCACCTTTACATAAGGACAATATGTTATCTCTACATCCACAGGAATTGAGAAGGACAATATATTTTTACGATTGTTGTATGAGTTGGATATTCTGAAAAACTTGTAGTTGAAATCATTTTGAATCTTATGAGATGGAAGAGAAGTAGACATTAATAATTTTGGAGTGAACTGTATAATCTCACCGAAAGAACAATTCTTTATTTCTGTGTTTCTATTTTCATTAGAGTTGTTGACTCTTAATGTTCCATTTTGTAGACAGGTGATTTTTATATCTGGATAGATATATCCAATTTCATCTGATATGTCGAAAAAGGTATAGGATTCATTAGGAGCAGTAGTGTATATTCTATGAGTAATAGGTTCATGTAAAGCAAATGGCCTATTGCTAATAAAAGTTAATTCTAATAGAAATATTTCACCACCACATATTACATTTCTTACATTAAAGCTTCCTTCCATATAAATATCTGCCCAATATGGTTGTATAAGTTTGAATCTCTTGAAAGTAGGTCTATTCAACCATCGCTTTAGTTCTCTTGCTTCACAATGTGAAATTGGATGCAATATATGATCGGAAGTATATTTACATATTTGGAAATTAATTTCAAGACGATCTTCATAGTGAGATGTGGTTATTTCAAATAGTTTTCCATTCATTAATTTTACATTATTAAAAGTTGCCTGTGAATCTGTAGTGATGGTATTGAAACCATTTTCATTTATACTACAGATTGTAAAGCCATAATTTTTTAAATATTCGCCGTCATATTCAAAATCTATTGCAATCATACTTATCACCTCTTTTCTTGTGAAATATTTTTCTTATATCATTTTGAATGTTTCTCGAATAGTATGTAAGTCTTCTAATAATTTACAGTATTCTTCTCGATCATGATTTAATTCTTCCAAAACATTCATCCATTCTTTACGAATGTTCTCTAGGTCAGCGATTAATTCTGAAATTTTCTTATCATCTGGTTTGTCGGAATGTTTCGTGTTTAATTCCTTTAATCGGTCAAGTTCTTCTTGTAGTTGAGTATTCCGTTTTCGCAGTAATTCAATTGTTTTAGTGTTGTTCATATATTTTATGTTCTCCTTTTATTATTGAATTTTATAATAAAAATAGTAGGAGTGATTGTTAATCTTTTTCTCCTACTTAAGAATTTTTTATTTGTCTATCAAATAAAAAATATTAAATATTGTTGTATAATGAATTTTTAGCAATAATTTGATTCATTATAATTCACCTTGCATCTTTTTTCTCGCGTTAATTCTATATTCTGTCATTCTTTCTTCATAAGTATTATTCATTAATTTTTCAAATGCACTTTTTCTCTGATCTTTTGAAAATGCATAAATACCTTGGGGTGTGTATCCGCTCCGATTTTGAGGAAGCACTAATTTTTTCATTTTATTGTATCCTTTCTCATCTAAATGGCAATATTGCAACACAGACTAGAAATGGAATGATGAGTGCGGCTGACAAAAAGAAACTTGATGGTATTTCTGCAGGCGCAAACGCATATTCTCTTCCTCTTGCAACATCTGGCGTACGTGGAGGTGTAAAAATAGGTTATGCCGCTAATGGCAAAAATTATCCCGTGCAGATGAGTAACGAGCAAATGTATGTAAATGTGCCATGGACTGACACAAATACTTGGCGTGAGATTCAAGATAACCTCACAAGTACAGCCACTAATCAATCTTTATCTGCTGCTCAAGGTCGGGCTCTGGCAAATGGTTCCGCTAGAGATAGTACGAAACTGCCTTTAGCTGGCGGTTCTATTACTGGCAATCTCAGCGTAGGGACCTATACATTTACGTCTAACGAAATAAGATCGAGTTCTGGAATACACTTAATCCCCAATAATGGATTAACTGACGTATACCTACGTGGTAGAGCAACATATGCATTAAAAGAAGATGGAACAACATGGACTTCCTTTTATGGAAAAGCCTTCACTGTAAAGAGCACACGAAAAGCAAAAGAAAATTTCCATGAAATATCGGATGAAGAAGCAGAGGCTTTGCTACTTTTGGATCCAATGCATTTTGACTACATAAATGGAGAAAAAGACCAATCTGGTTTCATAGCAGAAGATGTAGAACCGATATATCCAGAGATTTGTTCATATGTATCCAAAGATAATAATGGTGAAGTAGAACTCTTTGGAATTGATTACAGTAAGTTTACCCCTTATATTATCAAATTGTTACAAGTTCAACAAAAAAGAATAAAAGAACTTTCGGTATTCTTAGAGAAACAGGAAAAGGAAATCGAAAATCTAAAAATAAGATAATTTCCTATTCGGTTATTGTTCTCAGAGTAATCTCATGCCATTTATGCGTGCCCCAGTTTTTATTTGATCCAGAGCGTATATACATTTCTACATTATCATATGGGAAAGCCAGTACAATTCTTGTATCGCTCCATGGATATGTAAAAATTATGGCGTATCCATAACCTAAAAATACACCTGGTGGACCATTTAAAACCTGTCCTTCTGTAAATCTATATAAACCAAGCTTTAACATATTCTTATCATTAAAATCGAATGTATCAGTAGAACTCAACATATAAACTTTTAAAGTATTATTCAAATTGCCATTTAACTAAGTATAGTTGAATCGACATTTATTGGATGTGTAAATTACTTCTTTTGATTTTTATCGTATGTTCCCCACGATATTTTTCAACTATAGCATTAACTATTATCTCTTCCGCTTCTGAGGTTTTTGGACCTAATGTAATTTCCATTCCTTCAAAAGCATTATCAGCTAATTCTAGGTCATAATTTTTATATGGAATATCTTTAACTGAATATAATTCTTTTGCTTTCTTTTGAATTTTAATATCTTTAAAACTGAACGACGTAAATAAAATTATGTATCTCCATTCAGATTGAAACTTCCAACAATTTCTTTTAAATCTACCAATCCTATCTATATTAAATCCACCATTACTTATTATTTTTGGCTTAAGAAGTTTCTCATCATTTGTATATTTTACAGCTATTAACTCTGGAGACGGAGGAACTACAAAAGCTTTATTCTCTTTCATTATTTTTTGTTCATCAATATAAGATGTATAGTCACCTAAATAGGATATCATACCTGATTCTTCTACTATATTGCCATCCGAATCAAGTAAATTCCAAGCATTTTTCATTGTTGCGGGATATTCTTTAAATGGATATGATTTCATTTTTAATTTTACTCCACGCATCTTTGGAGTATACATATTCCACATAGGCAAAGAATCTTCTACCATATCAGTCCAACAACTGACTAAACATAGTTTCCCGCTTTGCTTTATGTCTGATGAAACGTTTTCCTCCGGATCATCAACAAATTTTAAACAATTGAATCGGATACATCGTTTACTCATAATTAAAGCAAGTGTTTCAATACTTGTGTAATGATATAAATATTCTGGATAATCCATCACATATTCCTCCTTGGTATATATTAAAATAGTATATACCAAAGAGTTAATTAAATCAAATAATTATTTGTTCAATTCAGATAAAAGTTCTTGTACTTGATCCCTCAATTTCTCAGGGACCTGATCAATAGTCTTAAGATTTTTCTTGATAAGTGACGCATAAATTGCTGCCATAATTTTTACCTCCTTAGTTTGTTGTAAATCCTTCATAAATTTCAGTTAACGCAATTTGTAAATCGGTAACTTGCCCTGCTGTTTCCTGTGATAGCTCTTTAGCTGTTTTAGCATTACTATTTGCTGAAATAGCATTAGCTTCTGCACGTGCAAGCCTATCAGCAGTGGTATCAGGTTCTTTTGTAAGCAATACAGTTTTTGTATCGTTCATGACCATAATGCCACCGTATACAATCCATCCTGGTAAATCACCAAACTTTTCATTATCATCATTGAGCAATTCAATATTAACAAGCTTAGATGGATCTGTAAAAATTTCTTGAATTTCTTCAGTCGTTTTTTCTGTGCCAGTGAAGTCGATTTCAAGTCTACCATTTGTTACATCGGCACGAGTTACATTGTAAATTGTGTTGTCTACTAATTTGATTTTCATTGTGCTTGTTCTCCTTTTTTCATAATTAATAAATTAGGATGATACTTTATATAAAGCACCATCCCATCATAATCTCATCTATCGAAATCTTACATTATATTTTCCCAGGTTACCTTTGCCCATCATACGATCCGTAGTAATCGTCTGAATGAATCTCTCAAACTGATGATCTTTCTGTAATTGCGTTACAAAGTCATTATATCCTTCAACATGGTCAATTCCGATGCTCATATGAATATCATTCTGCACCGTAGTTCCGATACCTTCATTTCTCG
>OFGA01000122.1_pt1 | contig 68615 bp, 47 predicted proteins | sample 1521471 | NCBI WGS metagenome assembly OFGA01 (sample SAMEA3504086, study PRJEB24116) | mouse gut metagenome | biome: mouse gut; feature: mouse-associated habitat; material: faeces | place: Denmark | collected 2011 | reverse complement strand
TTGCTGGCGGTATAGATGATGCTATATTTACCAACCCATTTTTTGACTAACACCATATAAATACAGAAAACCAGTTAAAATTTTGTCCTAAGTTACTGGAATATGCACAAGACTTTTGTAAGATAAAGAATAATGGATTTCGCTATCAAGAAGATAATTCTTATTTTGGGATTGGGGATGCAGTTTTACTACATAGTATGATTCGGGAATACCATCCGCATAAAGTGATTGAAGTAGGAAGTGGTTTCTCTACTTGTGTAATGCTGGATACAAGAGAATATTGGCAAGATTGTTCTGATATGAAGATTATGTGTATTGAGCCATATCCAGATAGACTGTATGCTAATATAAAAAATACGGATGAAATAAGTATAAAGCATTCTTTTGTTCAAAATGTAGACTTAAAAGAATTTGAAAGTATGGTGGAAAATGATATTTTATTCATTGATTCTACACACGTAACCAGAACGGGCGGTGATATTCCTTATGAATATTTTCAAATATTGCCAAGGCTAAAGGCTGGCGTGCTTATACATATTCATGATATATTTTATCCTTTTACATATTCAGAAAAATGGGTTTTAGAGGGAAGGGCATATAATGAGGCCTATTTACTGAGGGCATTGCTGATGAATAATCATACTTATGAAATTATATTTTGGAATGATTATATGCGGGAAAAATATAGTAGCCAAATACCTGTAAATTGTGCAATCAAAAATTCTTTTGGAGGTGGCAGCCTGTGGCTTAGAAAACGATGATCTTTATGGAGGATGGGAAATGTGCAATATAAAAAAATATATAGAATTGGCTCAAAGCGGCACATGCACAGTATGCGTATGGGGAGCAGGATATTTAGGGACAAAAATTGGCCTGCCCCTACTTTATAAAAGAGGAATCAAGGTGGATTTTTACTGCGACAATAATTGTGAGTTGTGGGGGAGGGAAGTTATAGATGGAATCCCATGCGTTTCGCCGAAACAGTTACAGGAACAAAAAGATAAGGTAATTTGTTTTGTCCTGGTTGGCACAACTAAGATAGGGCAGGTTTCACAACAAGTAGAAAATATGGGTATTTGCCGAATAGTCCGCTTTGATGATTTGTTCTTAGAAGAAAGAGAAGAGTACTTTCCCTTTATGAAAAGAAAGCAGGTTGTATTTTATACATGTATTGTTGGAGGCTATGATGACTTACAGGAACCTTTGTCGGTTTTGCCTGACTGTGATTATTATTTGATTTCGGATCAAAAACCGAAAAGGGAAACCGTATTTCAATATTTGGATATAAATAGGTATTTGCCAAGAAATGTTATGGATAATACAAGGAAGAACAGATATTGTAAGATAAATGCACATAAGATTTTTCCGCAATATAAATATTCAGTGTACTTTGATGGTCAAATACAAATGAATAGTTCCATAGTGGAATTTATTAAAGAACTGCCTAAAACCCGTATCATAGCCGGTTCCAAAAATAATTGGAATGGTTTATATATGGAAGCAATGCGGGTGCTTATAAATAAACGTGATGCTGAAGAGGTAGTTAAAAGGCAGATTGAGCATTACTGGTTAGAGGGAATGCCAGAGAATTTTGGAAGTATACTCTGTAATATTTTACTTAGGGAACACAATAATCCCATCTGCAGAAAGCTGATGGAAGACTGGTGGGAACAGGTAGAACATTTCTCGAGACGGGATATGATTTCATTTCCCTATGTGCTTTGGAAAAATGGTTATTTCATTGATGATGTAAAAACAATAGAAAGTAAAATCCAGCTTGAAAGCAAATTTTGGAAAGACGCAGGGGGGCATAACCAGCCAAGAGTAGTATATGATGGAAAGAAAATATATTAGCCGAGACAAAGGAAAAGAGAAATAATTAGCCAAGTGTGATTTATGAGGGCGGAGAAATATGTTAAAAACTGGGCTCATAAGGATTAGAAGGATGGATTAGCATGTGTGGAATATGTGGATTTTATTCTAAACAGAAAGAGAGTCTACAGAATTTAATAATAATGAATAATACTATGGTACATAGGGGGCCAAATGATCATGGAGAAATCGTTATGGGCTGTAGAAGAAATGAATACAGCGTGGGCATGGCACATAGGAGACTTTCAATTCAGGATTTGTCCGAGCTGGGACACCAGCCAATGTGTTCAAATAATGGCAGAGTGACAGTGGTTTTCAATGGAGAAATTTATAATTTTAACGATTTAAAAATGAAAATGAAGGATTATTCATTTAAGTCAAATTGTGATACAGAAGTAATTATTGCAGCATATTTGAAATGGGGTATAGGGTTTGTTGATTATTTGCAAGGTATGTTTGCCATTGCATTGTTTGATAAAGAAGAAGATATCCTTTATTTGATTAGGGATCGGATGGGCAAGAAGCCTTTATACTATTATTTGGCGGCAGGAAGCCTGTATTTTTCTTCTGAATTAAAGCCTTTGATGAAAAATCCACATTTCCACAAACAAATAAATGAAAAAGTTGTGGGAAAATTTTTGTATCAGCAATACATAAATGCACCAGACACTATTTTTCAGGATACTTATAAATTAAGCCCGGGGGAAATCTTAAAATTTCAGTATGGAGGAACGGAAAAATGGACATATTGGGATATTGCAGAAATTCATAATCATAAACGGATAAGCAGTTCCTATGAAGAGGCTAAAGAGGAACTTGGGAATCTTATGCGCGATGCAGTAAAAGCCAGAATGGTGGCTGATGTGCCTGTTGGTGGGTTTTTGAGCGGAGGTTATGATTCGGCATTGGTGTGTGCGATTGCACAGTCAGTATCGGATAGCCCAATCAAAACATATTCCATAGGATTTTATGATGAAAAACTAAATGAAGCTCCTTTTGCAAAACAAATAGCACAATATCTAGGAACAAACCATACAGAGCATTATATTTCTGAGAAAGAAATGCTGAATTTGGTAAAAAGCATTCCACAATATTATGATGAACCTTTTGCAGATTCAAGTCAGATATGTACAATGCTGGTATCGAAACTCGCGAAAGAAAACGTTACAGTTGTGCTCACAGGTGATGGCGGCGATGAATTGTTTGGAGGTTATACAATTTATGAAAAACTGGTATCCGCCCAACGGAAAAGAATAGAAGGGGTAGCGTTGCACTATTTGTTAAGGTTGCCTCTTATAAGAACTAAAGTTGATTTCTGTAAAATTCCGTTTGTTTATAGAGTTGCCTCAGAGTCATTGGATTCAAGGATTAAAACGCAGACTGGTTCAAGGCAATATCTGGAAGCATTGGACAGAATATTGCTTTCTAAGGAACATGACACTTATTTAGAATATGTAGAAGGGCGATATAACGAGAATAATTGGGCGTATAGAAGAATGCTTTTTGATATGGATAGTTATTTGCCAGGAGATATATTATGTAAAGTAGATAGGGCAAGCATGAAATATTCTTTGGAAGCAAGATGTCCTTTTTTAGAGAAGAATGTAGTGGAGTTTTCTTTGAGGCTACCATTTGAATACAAAATTGCAGATGGTGAATCAAAAAAAATTATAAAGGATATTACACATAAATATATTCCCAAGAAGCTTCTGTATCGCCCCAAACAGGGTTTTTCTGTTCCCATAGAACAATGGTTAAGAAATGAATTAAAGGAGGAACTGCTATCTTATACAGACGCAGCATTTCTTGCGACGCAACAGATTTTTAATATACATGAAACTCAAAAATTTGTTAACTTATTTCTTCGGCATGGTAATGCCGGAGAGAACTCGGGGAAAAATTATGGGAAGTTTGTGTGGTCGTATTTTATATTTCAACAGTGGTATCAAGCATGGAAAAGTAACAGTGGATGTTATATATAAATGAAGGGAGAAATTGATTTGAATAACTATTCGAAGCTTTGGGGGGGTATATAACGTTTACACATCCTCAAGAAAAATGGATTGTTCTGAAAAAATAATCCTATCACTTATAATGAAAAGTTTTAAGGTTGAAACTATGGTGGATTTTGGATGTGCTGTAGGACGCTGGTGCAGGGAAGGAAAAAATTTGGGCATGGCAGAGGTTCTCGGAATAGACGGGTATTATGTTGATAGTGAAGCACTCGTTATTGATAAAAATGAATTTTTGGCTGCGGATTTAGGGGAATGTATTGAATTGAATAAAAAGTATGATTTAGCTGTTTCATTGGAAGTAGCGGAACATTTGCCGGAGGAAATGAGTGACACATTTGTGGATAATTTAGCCAGAGCATCAAATCTGATTCTTTTCAGCGCAGCAGTTGTAGGGCAAGGAGGTGATTTTCATGTAAATGAACAACCATTATCGTATTGGAAAGAGAAGTTTCGTAAAAGAGGATATCATATGCTTGATTGCCTACGCCCGCTTATTTGGAATAATAATGAAGTTTTACCTATGTATAGACAAAACTGTGTTATCTTCAGTAAATATGGGACAGATGATCATACTACTAATAATAATTGTATAGTGGATTTCATACATCCGAAGATATATGAAATTGTTGCGTTAAAAGGAATTATGCTATTTCCGTTCCATAAAGTATTTAGGGGAGCTAAATTGGTATTATATGGGGCGGGAACAGTAGGTATGCAATATTACAGACAATTGGAAGCGATACAATATTATTCAGAATTGGTTTGGGTAGATAAGGTAAGGAGACAAGCATGTATAAATAATAAAGCTATAAACGTTCAAGCACCGGATATATTGGAAAAGGTAGATGCAGACTATTATATTGTGGCTATAGAAGATGAGTGTATGGCCAAGGAAGCGGTTGAGGTATTGGAATGCGAATATCATGTTGAATCAGATAAAATTATTCATTGCATGACTCCAATAACGAGGTATTGAATGACCTTACTTGGTTTGCATAATTTAGGGTAGAGGAAAAATGGATATAAAAATCAGTGTAATAATACCAGTTTACAATATGGAGAAGTATTTGGGGCAATGTCTGGAAAGTGTGTTGGGCCAAACTTTAAGTGGTATACAAATTATATGTATAGATGATGGGTCAACGGATAATACACATATGATCTTGGAAAACTATAGAAGTAAGTATTTAAACATAAGCGTCCTGTATCAAAATCGAAAAGGCGCAGGGGATGCCAGGAATAAGGGGTTGGAACATGCAAGGGGTGAATTTGTAGCATTCATGGATTCAGATGATTACTATGCTTCAAATGATGTTTTGGAAGTACTCTATAATTATGCAGTATTATATGGCGTTAAGGCCGTGGGGGGAAATTTGCTTAGAGACTTGGAGGGAAAAATCACTAATAGGAAAGGAGAACTTTTTCAAAATTGTGTATTTGAACAGGATGCTGTAATCAATTTTTCAGATTATCAATTTTGCTGGGGATATACATGTTTCATATTTAATAGAGAAATGTTGAGGCAAAATAATATTGTTTTTCCTCCTTATATTAGAGGACAGGATCCTCCTTTTATGTTAATGGCTTTGTCTCATGCGGATAAGATAGGCATAGTTGCTAAAGATATATATGTAGCTCGGGCATTTGATAAGAAGGTAAAATACAATAGTATAAATATCATAAATGATATAGCGAGATGCTTATATGATATTATTACTTTTTCTATAAAGCATAATTACATAAAATTGCTTGAAACAGGGATTCAAGAACTGGAACGATGGAAAATATACTTCTTTTTACATTTGATATGTGGAAATATCAGTTTACAAAATATACTTCAAAAGTTAAATGAAAAAATAGTAAATTCTAAATATAAGAAATCTGATGGATATTATATTGATATGTCTATAAATGATATAAAGATATATATTGAAAAGTACTTACAGAAAATTGATAGTTATATTCGGCGAATGAATGAATATAAAGAAATCATAGTATATGGAGCAGGGCAAGTAGGGAAATCTGTTTATGATATGATAGATTATAGATGTCCGGAGAAATTTCTTGGGTTTGCTGTAAGTGACAGGGCGCCTGGAGGTACGGCGAGAGGAAAAGAAATTTGTTGTATAGATAAATTTTTAGAAAAAAGAAAGAGTGCATTAGTAATTATAGCTGGAATGCCAAACATATCTGGCCAGATGGTGAAAAAAGCAAAAGAATTAGGATTTGAGAACAAATTAGTAATTGATGAAGAAATTATTGATCTAGAAAATTTTAAACAAGTTGATGATAAGTTTGCAGTTTATTAGCTATTTGCAAAGTTAATTAGTTTTACTTTTATGATATCTATAATAGCTTTTTGGAAAGGTGATGTAAATGATTATAATGAAAATCACAGATGGATTGGGGAACCAGATGTTCCAGTATGCGTATGCGAAGGCACTCCAAATTATGTTTTCACAAAAAGTATATTTAGATATCAACGATATAAATAATATTAAAAACAGACAGGTACGAGAAAGCGGATGGATTGAGTTATGTGATCAAAGAAAATATCAACTGGATAATTTTTTAATAACATTACCATCCATAAATGCAGAAAAAATACCCCAAAGGAATGAAGTAATTCTAAGTAAGAATAAATTTTTACGTTATTGTGACGAACTTCGTTTGCTTCCAATTGTCTATATAAAAGAAGCGGATTGTAATGAAGCAGGAATGAAGTTGAAGTATCAAAGATATCGGAAGTATTATTTGGAAGGCAGTTTTTTTGATAAAAACTATTATGGAGCTATAGAGAATATACTGCGGCAGGAATATCAATTAAAAAATAAGCTTTGCATACCAAATGTAATTGGGAGAAATTTGAAAAATAGGAATACTGTGTCAGTACATATAAGAAGAAAAGATTTCCTAAGGGTTGGGAGAAATATAAGCGAAGGCGATTATTATAAAAAAGCAATTGCGTATATAGGACAAAGAATAGAAAAGCCTGTACTGTTTATTTTTTCAGATGATATAGAATGGGTTAAGAGCCAGATGACGTTTGATTGGGAATACATATTGATAAGTGAGTATGGTTTTTCTGATTGTGAAGAAATGATTTTAATGAGCATGTGCAAAAATAATATTATAGCAAACAGTACATTTAGTTATTGGGGGGCATGGTTGAATCCCAACATAGAAAAAACAGTAATTGCGCCTAGAGGATGGAGACAAAAGATTATTCCAGATTCATGGGTATTGTTGTAAGTGGGGGATATGATGAAAGATATATTACGCAGATTATTTACAGCAGTAATAGGATTTACTGGTGGAGTTATTTTTATGATATATCGATGTGGATATATTTTGGAGGGTAAGCAAAAGAAATTAAATAAATATTTTACATATTATAAGTTTTTAGATTCTTGGTTAAGCTGGAAAGAAAATAATAACAATTATGCAGAATATTTTAATGAAAACAGCATAGAAACTGTAGCAATCTATGGGATGGGAAGGATAGGAAAGCGCTTGAAAAATGAGTTAGAAAATGCTGGAATAAAGATTGCTTATGTGATAGATGAAGGGGAAACTATAATTTATAGTAAAGAAATTCATTATAATTTGCGGGATATTTTGCCTGCAGTAGATTTGATTATTGTTACACCGATTGATGAATTTGAAGAAATAAGGAATAGGATCCTTGATAATAATAAAACGATGAATGTGATTTCAGTGGATAAAATTATAGGATGGAATAAGTCCGGTATAGAAAAGGGAGCTGCTATATGAAAAAAGTTTTAATCTGGGGGACTGGAAAAATTGCAAGTAGATTTATAGAAAATGGCTGTAATGGAGAAATTATAGGGTTTATAGAAACAAATAAATCAATAGATTCATACATGGATAAGCCGGTATATGACAGCAGGCAAATCCCATCTCAATATGATTATATCATTGTGGCAAGTTCGTATGCAACAGAGATATATAATTTAATAATAAGACTTGGTATTGATTGTTCCAGAATTATTTTTTTGTATGGTATAAAGCAGAGGGTTGGCTGTACAGATAATAATGTGATAAAGGAGATATTGCTTGAGAAAAATTATATGGGCTATTGTGGCGAATTTAGTTTGATAGAAGATTCATTTATAGAAGATGACATCAAGAAATATACGGAAATGAACCAAAGGCCTAATTTTGCAATAAAAAAAGAATATTTGTGGACAGTTATCAAGGATAAATATTCTTTGGCAGGAACAGTAAACAATTATTTCTGGCAGGACTTATGGGCTTCCAGATTGGTGATTAAATCAGGTGTAAAATGCCACTTTGACATCGGATCAAGATTGGATGGATTTATAGCACATTTACTTGCCTCCGGAATAGATATTGCTATGATAGATGTGCGGAAATTTCCCGAAGAAGTTGAGGGTTTGCATACTATAGTTGATGATGCTACAAGTCTAAAACAGATACCTGACGGTAGTATTGAAAGTCTATCGGCTCTGTGTTCATTGGAACATTTTGGGTTAGGTAGATATGGAGATCCAATAGATCCGGAGGCTTGCTTTAAGTGCTTTGGCAATATACAAAGAAAACTGAAAACTAAGGGAAAATTATATATTTCACTTCCTATAGGAAAAGAAAGGTTAGAATTTAATGCTCATAGAGTGTTTTACCCTAGTACTATAGTAGAGTGTTTTGGATCTTTAATATTAAAAGAATTTTCATGTACATCAAATGGAAAGATTGAATATGATATAGATATACATAAGTATGATAATGATTTACATAATGGGAATTATAGGTATGGTATGTTTTATTTTATAAAGCCATAAGTTCAAATTTTAGAAACTTATAAAAATAAATATTAAATAGAAAAATGGGTTATCAGTTATGAATACTTTTTATAAATTATTGAAGAAAATATTTATGGATTATAAAATAAAAAATTTGGGTGATAAAGAAGTATATTATATTAAAATTGACAATGAGGTAGCTGGATTTTTTGCAATTCTCCGCGAGACATTGGATTATTGCTGCTATGCAGATGAGCAAGGATTTTTGCCTTATATTATATACAGCAAAAGAACATTGTATTCTGAAAATGGATTCTTTTTAGGAACTAAAAATCCATTTGAGTATTATTATGAACAGCCTTTATTATCTATGTCGGACAGTATTTTCAGTGGATTAAATTTAGTAAAAAGTCGGTTAATTCATTTAGAGAAGATTGAGATGAAATATAACTTAAAGCCATTTTCTTATATTGTAGAAGATAAGTATTTTGAAAAAATGGCAGACATTTATAGAAAATACATGCATTTAAATGTTATGACATATAAAAAAATTGAGATAAATATAGAAAAAATAATACGAGGAAAAAGGACATTAGGAGTGCATATCCGAGGCACAGATTTTTACAAGGAATTTAATAATCATCCTGTTCCGGTAACAGTTGATGAATATATTCAGGTGATTAATGAAGAAGCTGAAAGAGAACAGTATGGACAAGTCTTTGTAGCAACAGATGATGTTAGATGCCTGAAAAAATTGAAACAAATATTAAATATCCCGTTAGTTTTTTATAAGAATACGATGAGAGCCAGTGGGAATAAATCTGTGGCATATGAACGTAGTGAACGTAAAAATAATAATTACCTATTAGGATATGAAGTGCTGAAGGATGCGTATACCCTTGCGGCATGTGATGGGTTTATAGGCTGTTTATCTCAGGTTGATATATTTGTACAAATCATTAAGAAGAGTAAAGGGCAGGATTTTGCCTCTTTAAAAATAATTGATAAAGGTGTTTTTACTAATAATAGACAATGCTGGGAACCGTCTAAATAGGAGGGCTGATATGCAATGGGACAAGGAAAAAATTATATTATCTTTTTTAGCGGGAAATCTAAGCCTGTATTTGTATTATAAAATAAAATCCACAAATAAGAATGTAGATGATAAAAATAAAAAATATTTACAGCTATTTGAAAAATGGTTAATTTTGGCTGAAAGAGGAGATTCCATTAGACAGTTTTTTGAAGCGAGAAATATAAAGGAGATTGCAGTATATGGTTATGGAAATATTGGTAAACACTTAGTAGCACAGCTTTCTGGTTCGGATATTAATATAAAATATGTGTTAGATAAAAGAAAAGATTGCATTATAACGGATAACATTCCCTGTTATCCGTTGCTTGGCAAAATACAGAGTGTAGACGCAATAGTTATTACGCCAATTTGTGAGTATATGGAAATAAAAAATACATTAAAAAGGGTTACCTCTGCTGAACTTATATCAATAGAAGACATTATATACGAGTTGTTATAGGAAGTGAATGCTTTATTAGAAAAATGGGATATATTGCCTGAGATTATAAAGGGATTAATGGATATGAAAGTACTGTGGTTATGCGGTATCGTACTGCCGCATCTTTGTGATGAGTTTGGGTTCAAAAAGACAGTGATAAATGGATGGATTAGCGGAATGTTTGAATATATCCATAAGAATTCAGATATAAAAATAGGTCTTTGTTGCCCAATTAGGAATAGTGAAAGAATGAGAGATGGTATATTAGATGGAGAACTGTATTATTCTTTTAAGATGGTATCGGGGGGGACAATTAATTATTACCAGGATAAACGGTTTATTGAAATTATAAATGACTTTTCTCCTGATGTTATACATATTTGGGGAACAGAGTATATACATACATATAATATGCTTTGTGCTGCTGAAGTAATGGGGAAATTAAATAAAACAGTTATAAGTATACAGGGACTAATTTCTTCAGTTGTAGAGCATTATTGTGATGGCATAGAAAGAGACCAAGGTGAAGCGTTTGAAAAAATAAGGGAATTGTCATTAAAAGATAAAACCAGAAGTGAATATGAAATTAAGGCAATTAGGAAGTGTATAAATATTTCAGGACGGACAGAGTGGGACAAGGCATGTATTACACAAATTAATCCGGATGTAAATTATTGGCATATCGGTGAAACTTTAAGGGACATTTTCTATAAACAAAGGGGAAAGTGGGAAGTGCAAAAATGCAACAGGCATACAATATTCTTAAGCCATGTTTATTGTCCAATCAAGGGATTGCACTATTTCTTAAGAGCTTTACCATATGTTTTGAAGGAATATCCTAATGTAGCCGTAAGAATAGCTGGGGACAATATTATGGAATCGGATAATGAATACGGGCAATACATAAAAAAATTAGTGTCCGAGTTTGGGATAGAGAAAAATATATTATTTTTAGGAAAATTAACTGAGGAAAAAATGTGCCAGGAGTATTTAGCTGCACATGTGTTTATTTGTCCCTCAACAGTTGAAAATTCATCTAATTCCGTATGTGAAGCAATGCTTATTGGAACGCCGGCAATATGCTCTTTTGTTGGAGGAATTCCCAGTTTGATTAACCACAAGCAGGATGGTTTTCTGTATCAATGCAATGAACCGGAAATGCTGGCGTATTATATAAAAATTTTATTTGAGGATGATATGTTGGCAGCTGAAATATCAAGAAACGCAATTTGCTCAATTTCAGAGAAAGTTTGCAGGCAAAGGAATGGTAATGAGTTGATAAGCCTGTATCAAAAGTTGGCAGATGCATGATTTTATATTAACAGTATGGAGGTTTAGATGAATATAGGTATCACTATATTTGCATATAACAGAAGTAAGCATTTACAGAGGGTATTAGATGGTTTAAGAAAAAACGAAGGAGTATCGAAGATTTACGTTTTTCAGGATGGGCTGAAACGGGAAGAACATCGTCAAGAGTGGGAGAAGACAAAACAGGTTATTCAAAATATTAAATGGTGTGAGGTAGTTTACAAACAATCATCATATAATAAAGGGTTAGCAACATCTATAATTAGTGGCATTAATGTTGTATTTGCGGATCATAATGCGGTGGTTGTATTGGAGGATGACTGTGTACCGCATCCTCAATTTATGGAATATATGACGAAGGCATTGGAAAAGTACGAGGCATATAAAGAAGTATATCATATAAGCGCTACGTCAGAGCCTGTAGATGTTGTGGCAAACGGTACTGATGCTTATTTTTTAGGCCGCATTAATTCTTGTGGCTGGGGGACATGGAAAGACAGATGGGTACAGTTTAGCCGGGATTACAAAATGCTGGGCAGAGTTAAAACAGACGCAGCGCTAAATGAACGGTTTAACTTGTGGGGCCAGGATTTGGAAGCGCATATTTTAGGGGATATATATGGCACAACCGATACATGGGCAGCATTTTGGGCGCTTACAGTAATAATGAAAAAAGGGTATTGTATATCGCCGTATGAGTCTTTGATAGATAATATAGGTTTTGATGGGAGTGGAGTTCATTGCGGAGTATCTGAAAATAAATTAAAGCTTCGGGCAATTGAAAAACAAACTGAAATGATTCTGCCAGATAAGATAGAATTTGTTAAAGATTATAGAAAATCCTTTGCAATTCATCACTTATGGACAAACCCGGCAGTCAGGGATAAATATTATAAGAATGTTGCAATAGATATGCTGGAACTGCAATATAGAAATATAAAAATAGCACATATAATAAAAGCAATGGGAAGCACTGATATATGTATATGGGGCAAGGGAAGGATTTGCGATTACCTGATACGCGACCTTGATGAGGAAATTAATTTAAGGGCAATTGTTGAGACAACCCCAAATACTACGATGTATCAAGATATACCGGTAATACAATACGAAGATATTCCGCAAGACATCTCTCTTGTTATTGTCATACCAGGATATGATTTAGTGAGAATACAAAATATGATTAGCGAAGAATTAAAGTGTAAGCTGATTCCCTTAGATAAGTTGATTTGTGCCTGCTTGACAAACATATCTAAAGGATGAATGTGAGGTTTAAAATGAGCAGAATAATAGTTTCCCTAACATCTTATCCGTCCAGAATAAGGGATATTTCCAAAGTGCTTGACAGTATTATGGTGCAGACATATCTGCCAGATAAAGTGGTTTTATATTTGTCTGAAAAGCAGTTTCCGAAAAGAAAGTTGCCTGTTGATTTATCTGCATATTTTACGTTGGGATTAGAAATACATTGGTGTCAGGATGACATGAAATCGCATAAGAAATATCTATATGCTTTTAAGGAATATCCTAAAGACAGCATTATTACAATAGATGATGACGTTTATTATGAAAAACATATGATAGAGGAATTTGTTCAATGTATAGATAAATATCCTCAGTGTATATTGGCGAGAAGGACGCATTTGATCACAATAGAAAACGATGGTAGTATTTCACCATACGAAAGATGGTGGGGGGAATGTTTGCATTATATTGGGATACCGCGTATGGATTTATTTGCTGTGGGATGTGGCGGAATCCTTTACCCGCCCAATTTACTTACCCAAGAGGTACTAAATACGGACAGCATAAAGAAGCATTGCATGTATGCAGATGATATATGGCTTAAAGTGATGGAACTTATCAGTGGAATACCAGTAGTCCAAGTGCAAACAAGGATTTTGGACAGGTTTAATAAAGAATTTGCTCAGGATGGTTTATACCAGCATTATAATGGAAATGGCGGAAATGACAGAAGTTTTCATCATATTTTAGGGATATATGATTATTCTGTTGGTCCAAGAAAAGAATTAGTCCGGAAATTATTCTCAACGGGTATTGTTCATGAAAATGAGATTATACAAGGAAGAAAAAACGATAACATCAGGTTGGTAGAGGAATGTATTGGCAGCATAGGGCGGGATACAGGCATTGTCATATACGGTGCAGGTACTGTGGCAAGACGCGTTTACAATGCTTTAGATAAATATAAAAGAACTAATAAAATCAGGGCATTTTTGGTGGAAGATACAAACAAAAATGCTTCTAATTTTAAAGATATAAAAGTAGTACAGTATAAGGATGCAGATTATGAAAATGTGGTGTGTATTATAGCTGTGGCTGATTTAGAAGAGCAATATCGTATTAGCTTGCAACTGGTAGCGGTTGGGGTAAGGGAGAGCCAAATACGTTTTTTGAACTATTGGATGCTGGGCGGATTACAGGATCTTATGGATGCTGGATAATATGATGAATGAGGGCGTAACCAAAAAAGGGAAGATATATGGAAACAAATATTATAGGACAAACAGATTTTTGGGAAAAATGTGCCTTACCACGGATGTCCGATGAATTTATTAGACATCTTATCCATGATGAATTAGACACTCAGGAACTATATTTGGTGGAAAGGCATCGCCTTTATGACTGGCTTTTTCCGGAATATTATACGAAGGAAGAGAAAGAAATTTTGGATTTATTTTCGCAAATGGTATCTGAAAGAAAAACGGCAATTTATGGAACAGGCATAGCCGCAAGGATTTTGCTAAATTGTGGATTTTATAATCAGATTGCAGGAGTGATGGATAAAAAAAGGCCGGGAACTCTTTTTTATAAAAAGGTGATTATGAATGAAGAACAAGCAGTGGAAGCAGGGATAACACAGATTGTTGTGGCAGCGAAAGTAGGAAATTACCGGATTGTTGCAGGGAAAATTGTGGATTTCTGCGAAAAGAATGGGATATTGTTAAGGGGATTAAATGGGAGAAATTTATTACAATGGTGTGGGGCAGGCGTTTTAAAGTATAACTGGATGGATAGGCAGTACATAGCTTTAAATTCTGATATATTAAAGACGCAAATTGATAACCATGAAGCTATCAGTTTTGATGTTTTTGATACGCTAATCATGAGGAAGGTGATGCAGCCGACGGATTTATTTTACCTGGTGGGACAAAAGGCAAAGATAAGCGGTATATCGCCAGCTATATATGCAGAAAAAAGAAGGTATGCAGATAAGTATAATAAGTACGAAAAAAATATTTTTGGTATTTATCACACCCTGCAGGAGATATTGATGCTTACAGATGAGGAACGGGATCGGCTGGTAGCGCTTGAAGTGGAAACAGAAATGCAGATGGCGGTTTGCAGGAACGAGATGGTTGATATTTTCCGGTATGCACTTTCATGTGGCAAAAGAGTATTTTTGATTTCCGATATGCATCTGACGGAATCAATGATAAGTAAGATTTTATCTGGCCTGGGAATTGAGGGTTATGAAAAGCTCTTGGTTTCCTGTGATTATCATTGTGGAAAGACATCGGGACTTTTTCATATATATAAGGGATTGATACAAAAAGGTAGGTGCCTGCACATTGGAGACAATGAGATATCAGATGGTGCAGCTTCTAAGGAAGGTATTGATGTTTTTCTGGTACGTTCTGCAATGACGATGTTAAAGGCTTCTAATCTAAATACATTGAAAGGATATGCCTGTTCTATGAAAGAGCAGAATGCATTGGGGCTGCTCTTGGCTGAAATCTTTAATAATCCCTTTGGGTTTCATGCAGGGCATGGGATAATGCAGGTTGGGACATATAAGGAATGGGGATATCGTTTCCTGGGCGTTTATGTGGTGGCGTATATTGACTGGCTGGCCAGACAGCTAAAGGAAAGCCAGGTCGATAAGATGCTTTTTTCAACCAGGGATGGATATTTGTTTTATGATTTATATCAGTGGTACCGGAAAAATGTAGATGGTGCCATACCGGAGGCTATTTATTTTAAGACTTCCAGAAAATTGTGTTATCTGGCCTCAATGTCAGATGAGGAGAGTATTGAATTTTTCTTGAATTATGATGATGTTTATGCGCCGGAAGAGCTGCTGGAAAAGAGATTTCTTCTGGAAAAGGACGATATTTTGCCATATTCTGATGAGGGCAGATGGGAATATGTGAAAAAACATAAAGAGAAGATATTCCAAAAAGCAGCTGTTATCCGTGAAAAGTATTTTTCCTACATGGATAGTATTGGATTACAGGAAGACAGAGAGTATGGGTTCTTCGACTCATATTGCCGTGGGACAGTCCAATATCTTATGGAACGGTTTGTTCCGTTTGGGCTTCATGGGTTTTATCTGGGAAAAATACACAATGCACGCAGGCTAAAGAGTGTAAGGTCATTTTACGTAGATAAAGGGGACTATATGAAATTGGATGATATTAATGTGAAAAGGACATTAATGGAGTACTGTTTTTCTTCCCCCGAAACAAATATCATAGGTATGGATGAAGATGGAAATTTTATTTATGCGGAAGAATACAGAACAGACAGGGATATAAAACACATGTTAGACATCCAGGAAGGGATAAGAGAATTCTTTGTGGGATATTATAGTAGTTTTCCGGTGGGAGAAGAAAGTTTTTCCGGCAGCCTGCCCAACGCTGTAATTAATACAATGGATTTTGTAGAACTTACGGGTGAATGCAGTGATATGGATACGATCAGAAGCATTGATGATATGGTCAACAAAGGCTATGCTGTCTGGAATATATAAGAATTAAGGGTAAGGGGAAATTTAAAGCAATGTGGAAAATTTATTTTTTTGGTGCAGGGAAAAAGGGAAAATATTGGGTTAAGTTTTTAAAAGAATTTAATATGGCACCAGAGGGATTTATAGATAACAACCAATTGCTGTGGGGGAGCAGTTATGAGGGGGTTCCGGTTTATGCTCCTGATAGATTAAATGCTGGGGTATTTGATTATGTAGCTGTTACATGTAATGCTGGGGAAGTTATCTTCTGGCAGTTATTGGAGATGGGGATTGAAGAAGATAGAATTCTTTTTGGATATCATAGATTAAAAAATTATCTCTTCTATTTTGTTGCAAAAAGTTCTATGCCAGGAGGCTTTATTATACCAGAAAGTGCGGTAAGGCCAAAGCCCAGAGTACTATTTGATTTGCAGAACGGCATGGTTCTTGGGGGTGTGGAGGCTTGGGTATATGGACTGGCAGGGCAGTTAAAACAACAGGGGGTTGAAGGAGCATACCTTACCACAGACAATACAGTGGAAGCCTTTGTGGATAAAACTTATCCGTCCCATTTATTTCGGTACCTGGAGTATATGGGAGAAAAGGAAATAATTGAGTCAAGTGTACGTGTGATTGCAGAAAATCTTCCTTGCACAATTATCTGCAATTTTCCACAATATATATTTTGGTCAGCCTGTATAGCAAAGATGAGATATCCAGGACAGGTGCGGATTATCGCTGTACAGCATAACGATGATAAGGCTTATTATGAGGCATATGCTTTGTGGTGTAAATATATTGACAGATGTCTTGCTATTAGCATGGACATAGAAGAGAAGTTGGCTGCATATGGTGTGGACAGGGACAAAATGATGTCTATCGGATGGTATGTATCCTGTGATAAAACCCTGTGCAGATCATGGAGTAAAGAAGGGTTCCCAATACAAATTGGATATGCGGGAAGAGTGACAGTGACGCAGAAAAGGGTGGATTTATTGCTGGAGATAGCATTAAAGTTAAAGGAAAAGAATATCCGGTTCTGCCTGAATATTGCAGGGACAGGAAACTATGCGGAAATAATGGATAGACGTGTACAGGAGGAGGGTCTCTGTAGTTATGTAAATATGATAGGATGTATAGCCCGGGGTAAGATACCTGATTTTTGGAAGAAGCAGGATATTATGGTTAGCTGTTCAGAGTGGGAAGGCCATAGTATTTCACAGTCAGAAGCAATGGCAGCCGGGGCAGTGCCGGTTGTCACAGACGTATCGGGGGCACGGGATGATGTGGCGGATAGATATAACGGTTTTGTGGTGCCAGTTGGTGATCTGGATGCTTTTACAGACACAATATGCTTTCTATATCATAATCGCGGCAAGATGGAGCAAATGGGGAAACATGCCCATGAGACTGTTTATAAACGGCAAAAAGAGATGGATGAAAAAGCCTTTTGGGACAGGCTGTTAGGTGAGATGTGGAATCATTAAACGATAGGAGAAAGCACATATGTATAATCAGATTGAATTATATATGGAACCGGAGATGGTTTTAGATAAAATGGAGGATGCCTACTGTTGCAATGAATGCTAAAGTATCTGTTATTTTACCTTCACTAAATGTGGCAAATTATATTAGAGAGTGCCTGAATAGTGTTATTAACCAAACACTATATGAATTGGAAATTATCTGCGTTGATGCATGTTCTACAGATGGGACGGAAGAAATATTGCGGGAGTACGCAAAAAGAGATGAAAGAATTGTTATCTTGCACAGTGAAATAAAAAGTTATGGTAAGCAGGTTAACATGGGGTTGGAATTTGCAGGCGGGGAATATATTGCGGTATTAGAGACCGATGACTGGATTGTACCGGATATGTATCAATGTCTGTATGAGTATGCGGTGGCGGATAAATTGGATTATGTAGCCGCAGACTTTGATGTGTTTTATGAATTACAAAATGGCTGCAATTATTACTCTAGGAGGGCTCTTTTTCCGCCAAATAAACAGGATTGGTATGGAAAAATATTATACTCTGAACAAATTGCTACGTTGCGGGCCTCCGATTATGTGCTATGGAGAGGAATTTATGATAGAAAATTTTTAAACGGTAATCACATAAGGATGCATGAATCGGCAGGGGCAGCCTTTCAGGACATGGGTTTTTTACAGCAGGTTAAGACTTTTGCAGAGAAGGCAAAATATATTAATGAAAGTTTTTATAGATACAGGCAGGGGAGAGAGGCTGCTTCTTCTGTAAGCCTGGAAGGGCTTAGGTATTATGCAGGGGAATTTGATTGGCTGAATGGACGGGAAGCATTTTATTCTAATCTAAAGGGGATTCATAAGAAATACTATTATTTTACCATGAGTATTTCCTTTATCACTAAATATGAACAGGTATTAGAGTGTTTGGAGGGGAATTGGCAAGATATAAGGCTTGCAGAACCTTATAAATGGTTCAGAAAACAGATGGTGGCAGCCATTAACAAAAGACTTATAGAAGAAACAATGTATAAAAAAGAGGTGTGGGAACGGTTCATGATTTTGCTTGCATCTCCCAGAACCCATGCAGTGCAGGCTGTCCGTAAAAAAATAGAAAAAGAAGAAATCATGAAGTTATTGCTTCATCTTACGAAAAGGCGCCCAGTGGCCATATTTGGGTGTGGTAATAGGGGAGAAAGGCTTATGCATTTCTGCAATAGTAATAATATTCCTATTGCGTCATTTTGTGATAATAATGCAGCACTTCATGGTGAAAGGAAATTGGGAATTCGGATTATTTCACCCAAAGAATTAAAAGATGAATTATATAATAAAAATGAGGTAGTGATATTATCTATGAAAGAAGGCAAGGAGCAGGTAAAGGAGCAGTTATTAAATTTGGGAATTGAAATTGACAGAATAATAGATGAAATACCTGAAGGGATTTTATAAATAGCAATAGAAAATTTTTAAGTGAGGTGCATCATGCCCAAAGTATCAATTATCCTTCCGTCCCTCAATGTGGCGGCCTATATCCGTGAGTGTATGGAGAGCGTAATAAACCAAACCCTATTGGATATCGAAATTCTATGCATTGATGCAGGTTCTACAGATGGTACCTGCGAAATCATACAGGAATATACTGCAAAAGACAGCCGGGTGCGCTTTATTAGTTCTGAGAAGCGAAGCTATGGTTATCAGATGAACTTAGGGATGGAACTGGCACAAGGGGAATACATAGGGATCGTGGAGACAGACGATTCTGTGGAGCCGGATATGTATGAAGTCCTTTATCACAAAGCTGTGGGGCAAAATCTGGATTATGTGAAAGCGGGTTTTTATACTATGGTTACTCCTTATAAGGGGGAGAAATATCTTTTAGAGAATTACCTGGGCGATTCGGGGCAAATTTTGTCATCACAATATTTTATAGAGAAAAATCTCTCTCCGGATGTATATATATGGAACGGTATTTATAAACGTTCGTTTTTACAGGAATTTGATATCCGCCTGAATGAGAGCCCGGGTGCCGCCTTCCAGGACTGTGGTTTCCGGTATCTGGTGGACATGCATCTTCGCAGAGGTATGTTTATTAACCGCCTGTTTTATCACTACAGGCGGGATAATGCCGCTGCCTCAACATATAATCCGCATTTTGTCCGCTTCAATCTGGCGGAATGCCGGTATATTCGGGAACGGATGCTGCGTGATGGTGTGACAGACAGGGACAGGCGTGCCTTTATGGCCAGGGAGACAGTGATGATGGCGCTCTCCCCTTATACCACGTTCCGGGAGCACAGCCTGCCGAATAAAGAGATTTTTTCGGATTTGGATGAATTCCGCAGGATTATTATTGCGGATAAGGCGCAAGGGCTTTTAAGACAGGAGGAAATGCTCCCGTCGCACTGGGTCGAGATGCGCCTGTTTACGGAACAGCCCAAAGCCTATGAAGCTTATATAGGTATCAAAGCAAAGGCAAATTACGATGTTTATGGCAATTTTGTGCAGAAAATGGCCAGCAAGGGACAGTTAATCGTGTTTTGTACCGGGAAAGTGGCAAAGTATGCGCTGTGCCTTTGCAGGATGAACTGCCTGGAGAATATCGTTGCCCTGTGTGATAACGATCCGGACAAGTGGGGCACCAGTTATTATGGGCATTTAGTCCTGTCGCCGGAAGATGCCGCCAGCCGCTATCCCAACGCCCATTATCTGGTGGCCAAGAGGGGGGAGGTAAAGGAAATCCTGCAGCAATTGTCGGACCTGGGCGTGAAAAAGGAACAAATATCTGTATACAGGCTTCCGCTCAATGCCTTTGGCAGTACAAATTTGTTTATGCGTGGCTATGGGGCGGAGGATATACTTGGCGGAAAGGCAGGGAAAGAGGATGACGGCTGAGCAGAGGCAGAGGGAATTGCCCAAGGCAATCATAAAATGGTATGAGATAAAAAAGGAAAGCAGGGTTGCCTGTGTGGTATATGAAGAGGGAAACAGTGCCCGGATTGCGGAAGCATTAGAGGAAATGGGGCTGCAGGTGGAGCGCCTGGCGCTTGATGCACTGGAAACCAATGCCGGGTATCAGGGAGATGGCTATGATATTATGGTGGCGGTTGATATTCTGGAATACGCGAAGGATGCGGCAGCTTTACTAACCCATATCAAAAGCCTGCTCAAATCAGACGGCAGGTTTCTGTTAGCGGCGGATAACCGGCTGGGCATCCGGTATTTCTGCGGGGATCAGGATTTCTTTACTAATAAAAACTATGACGGCATTGAAAACTACAGGCATCTGCTTCCCTGGGAACGGGAAGCCGCTAAGGGGAGGGCTTACGCGAAAGCGGAGATAGCCCGTTTTCTGGAAACGGCAGGATTTAAAAGCCGCCGGTTTTTTTCTGTGTTTCCAAGGCTGTCGAACCCGCAGCTGCTTCTTGGGGAGGATTATGAGCCCAATGAGGCACTGGATATCCGGATTTTCCCTGAGTACAATAGTCCGGACACAATATTTTTGATGGAGGAAGAGCTATATCCGTCCCTGATGGAGAATCACCTGCTGCATGGGATGGCAAACGGTTTTTTCGTGGAATGTCCCTTAAACGGAGCCTTTTCCCCAATCAATCAGATCACACTCTCTGGGGAAAGGGGGCCTGAAAATGCCATGGCAACTATTCTGGGGAGCGATGGCATTGTGAAGAAGCGTATCCTGTATCCGGAAGGGAAGGAGAAGCTTCAACGGCTGATTGGCAACAATCAGTATCTGCAAGCACATGGCGTGCATATGATTGAAGCGGAGCTTGTGGGAGGGGACTTGGCCATGCCCTATGTGCCTGGCATTCCGGCAAATGATTATTTCCGGACACTGTTTGTGCAGGATCAGGAAGGTTTTCTCAGAAAACTTGATGCTTTTTGGGATATCATCCTGCATTCATCGGAGCATGCGCGGTTTGAGGAGATTAATTGGGAACAGTTTGAGCCGGGTTGGGAGAAGCGGAAAAAGGATGACCCCAATAAGGATAAGTGGAAAATAGTTGCCTCCGGTACGGAAAAGGAACGGGAGAGCCTGGGGGCAATCTTAAAAAGAGGATATCTGGATTTGGTTTCCCTGAACTGCTTTTACCAGGAGGATGATTTTGTATTTTATGACCAGGAGCTCTACTTGGAGAATGTACCCGCAAAGGCAATTATGCTCCGGACGATAGAATTTATCTACAAATTTAATGACCAGTTAGATGGGCTGATTCCCAGGATAGAACTTTATGGACGGTATGGGCTTAATGAATACCGTAGTTTGTTCTATAAATTTATCAGTGAATTCCTGAATATTCTGCGGGATGATGATGGCCTGTCTGACTATTTTAAGGAAGGAAGGCGGGAGTACGGGCTTGTTCAGGAGAACCGCAGGCGCCTTAATTATTCCGGGGAAGAGTATGCTATGATTTTTAAGGATATTTTCCACCATATTAAGGGGCGGAAGCTGTACCTTTTTGGCTCGGGCAACTATGCGGAACGCTTCCGGGAAAAGTATGGGGAAATCTATCCGGTAGTGGGATTTTTGGACAATGACGAAAACCGCCAGGGGATGGAGGTGGATGGCCTGCCAGTGCTTTCACCCTCAGTCCTTAAGGAGATGAATCCTGTCGAGTATAAGGTATTGATCTGTATCCGTAACTATATGCCGGTGGTGCGGCAGCTTCACAGGGCGGGGATTCCCAATTTCAGCGTATATAATCCTTATTTGGCATATGGGGGATGCCATAAGCCGGAGGCAGAAGTACAGCAAAAAAAATATAACGTGGGCTATATAGCAGGTGTATTCGACCTTTTCCACATAGGGCATCTGAACCTGCTCAGACGGGCAAAGGAGCAGTGTAATTATCTGATTGTGGGAATCGTCACGGATGAGGGGGTAATCAGGCATAAGAAATCGAACCCGGCAATCCCTTTTGTGGAACGCATGGAGATTGTGGGTGCCTGCCGGTATGTGGACCAGGTGGTAGAGATACCTCTTAATAAGGGAGATACAGACGAAGCATACCGTCAGTACAAATTTGACGTGCAGTTTTCGGGCAGCGATTACCAAGATGACCCCAAGTGGAAGGCGAAGCGGGATTTCCTGCAAAGGCACGGGGCAGATCTGGTTTTCTTTCCTTATACGGAGGGAATCAGTACGACCCTGCTTAAGGATGTTGTGGATGGGCGGGAGGAAAGAAAAAATGATTGAGGACAGCCTGAGGAAACTGGCGGAGGAGGGCAGGCTGGATAAGCCAATTGTACTTTGGGGTGTCAATGGCATGACACCGGAAATCATCTCCTGGCTGCGCACCAATGGTTATGGGGAGAAGCTGCTTTTTATCGTGGATAATTTTAAATACACATTCTGCCAGCAATGCCAGGGGCTTCCTGTTTATGAACCGGGCAAACTCAAAGAACTGCAGGAAGGTTCTGTGGCAGCAATGTTTGCGGTGGGGAAAAACCATGTGAATATCCGTAAGCAACTGGAGGCATATGGAATCGGGGAAATTTATAACCTGGTAAATCTTTCGGAGGGAAAGGTACTTGCCAGTTGTGGCCTGCCTTACCATTTTGAGAACCGCAGCAAGGGGAAGAAATATCTGTGCTATATTTTAGCCGGATATGACCCTGCGCTGTGGGACAGCACACTTGCAAGAGTGGAAGCATTTCAGAGTAGCAGCGTGGACTATTGCCTGGTGTCTTCTGGAAAGTATGTGGCTTATTTAGATGAAATGGCCAGAAGGAACGGCTGGTCTTATCTTTATACAGAGACGAATCAGGTATGCTTTATCCAGAATATGGCGATTACTCTGCATCCGCATGCAGAGTATATTTTTAAGATAGATGAGGATATGTTTATCGGGCGGGGATTTTTTGGGAGGATGATAGAGGAATACCATAGGATTGAGCGGGAGGGGGATTATAAGATTGGATTTGTGGTTCCTGTAATTCCGTTAAACTGCACTGGCTATGTGTCCTATCTGAGGATATCTGGGAATAAGGGGGCATATGAGCAGCGCTTTGGCAGGGCATACAGATGTGACTTCAGCGCGGTATTTAATGTGGCAGAGACGGCAGAATTTTTGTGGGACACGATGGAAACCTTTGACGGGATGGCTGAAAAATTTCAGGAAAATCACGGGTATCAGATTCTGGGAAGTTATTTTAATATCGGATGTATCCTGTTTTCCCGGAGCCGGTGGCTGATGATGGGAAAGTGGCCGGAAAAGCCTGGGGAGTCTGGCATGGGGACGGATGAAGCTTATATTTACCAGGATAATATAGAAAACAGTTTGGCTATCTATGAGGTACAGGGAGTATTGGCAGGACATCTGGCATTTGGGCATCAGAAGGGGAGAATGATGGAATATTACCAGGAACATCCGGAAAAATTCCGGATTACATAATTTGCGTAAAGGGGGAGGGTATGAAAAAAATTTGTGCGATGGCAAGCAGTATTTTTTGCTTTGATAAGCCGGCGCAGAGCATCAAAGAGCTGAAAGCAGTGGGCATAGACAGCGTAATGTTTGATTATTCCCTGTTTTGCTCGGCGGAGGGGCTGCTTTATCAGAGGGAATGGGTGAAAGAGGCGGGACTTACAGGAGATGAAAAGCCAAAGTGGAAGCCGGAGAAGATAGAAAGGTATTACCGCAAGGTAACAGAGGCGTTCAGGGAACAGGATTTTCTTCCCTCCATTGCCCGGCTGCCGTTTACCAATGTGCAGATACATTTGGAGGATTTGAGCCAATATGAGGAATTAAACAGGCTGACGCTCAGGGTCGGCAGGGACTGCATTGGCGCTTGTGAAGAATTGGGCTGTAAGTATGTTATTATCCAGCCGTTATTTGCAGGGCTGGCACGGGGGCAGGAGTGGGAAGCCAACAGGGAATTTTACCTGGCCTTAGCGGGCACATGCAGGAAAGCGGATACGAAGCTGCTATTAATTAACCAGTGTAAGGACTGGAACGGCCATTTGGTACGCGGGGTGTGCTCGGACGGTGCCCAGGCTGCGTCCTGGATAGATGAGCTGAACAGGGCAGTGGGGACAGAGCGGTTTGGCTTTTGCCTGGATGTAGGAGAATGTAACCTGTGTGGGCAGAATATGCAGAATATGGTATCAGCGTTGGGAGGGCGGGTCCAGGCAGTCATCCTGGCGGAGAACGACGGGCACAGACAGGCGAAATTGCTTCCCTTCACCAATGCTTACAGACGCAGTTCCACTATGGATTGGCTTAGCGTAATCAGGGGGCTTCGGGAATTGTCTTATGATGGCTACCTGATTTTGGAAACAGTAGATACAACAGTAGCCTTTTCGCCGCTTTTACAGCCTTATCTTTACCCATTATACAAAGCAGTCCTGGATTATTTTGAAATGCAGGTTCATATGGAACGGGATTTAAAGCGTTTTGGGCATATCGCATTGTTTGGTGCAGGCAATATGTGCAGGAATTATTTAAAATGCTATGGGGAAAAGTATCCGCCGCTCTTTACCTGCGACAATAATCCGAAGCTGTGGGGGACGGAGTTTGAGGGGCTTGCAGTGAAAGATCCTGAAGAATTGAGAAACTTGCCGGAAAACAGCGGCGTGATTATCTGTAATATTTTTTACCGGGAGATTGAGGCACAGCTGCGTTCCATGGGCATTACCAATATCGGCTATTTTAATGATGAATATATGCCCTCCTTTTATTTTGACAGGCTGAAGCGGGAAGAGATGGATGAGGAATAAGATAACAGGAGGGAACAGGTGACGGGAGGAAGCAGGATGTTGCATATTGGAGTCCAGACAAAAAATGTGGTAATGGATACAAATCCAGAGGAGGGGTTTGGCATACTGAAATGTGCGGGATTTTCCCATGGGGATTTTAGCCTGAACAGCTATTTAGAAAATACTTCGCTTTACCGGACGGGCCTTCATTCCTTCTTTGGCCAGTCTGTGCCGGAACTGGAGGCATATTTTACGCCCCATAAAAAAGGGGCCCAGATGGCAGGGATCACCATAAACCAGATGCATATGCCTTATCCAATCTATGTTCCCAAGGCTGGCCCAAAGCTCAATGATTATTTGTGGAAAGAGGTTGCGCCCAAAAGTATGGCCGTATGTGCTTTTTTTGGATGTCCCTATATCGTGGTACATGGGTTTAAACTTGCTTATTTTTTGGGCTCTGAGGAAAGAGAATGGCAGCAAACGGCCAAATTTATTGATTTTCTTGCTCCCTATGCGAAAGAAATGGGAATTACCATCTGCATTGAAAATTTATATGAAGCAGTGGGTGGGCATATAGTGGAAGGGCCATGCTGTGATGCAGCAAAGGCAGTAGAACGGATTGAGCACATCAATGATAAATATCATGCAGAGATTCTGGGGTTTTGTTTTGATACCGGGCACGCAAATCTCGTGGGTATTGATATGGAAAGCTTTATCACAACCATGGGAAGCCATTTGAAGGTACTTCATATTCACGATAATGACGGCATATCGGATTTGCACCAGATTCCCTATACCTTTACCAAAACCCGTGGAAATCTGTGCACTACTGACTGGGAGGGATTTATCAGGGGATTGAAAGGGATTGGTTTTCAGGGGACGCTCAACTTTGAGACAGCACCGGTGCTTTCTGCTTTTCCGCAAGCAATGAAGCGGGATGTACTTGCATTTATAGCAAGGATCGGGGAATATATGTCTGGTTGTATCTAAAGAAATGGGAAACCAGGAAGGGGTGGGAAGGAACTGTGGGAAAAGATGTGATGGTAGCAATTTGCATTCCATATTATGAAAAGAGCGGGCTTTTGGTACGGCTGATAGAATCAATAAAAATACAAACGTTCCATGATTTTATCGTGGTGGTGACAGACGATGGCGCGGATGGCCGGATAAAGGAATATATTGATTCTTTAGGGGAATGTTATGTTTACGTGAGAAATAAGAAGAGAAAAGGCCCTACAGCTAATTGTAATTATGCGATGGAACTGGGACGGCACTACAATCCACGGTATATTAAGGTAATGCATCAAGATGACAGTTTTATTTATGATTATAGCCTGGAACGTATGGTAGAGGAATTAGAACGTAATAGGGAAGCGGTTTTTGTCAGTTCGGGATGTACATACATTAGGGAGGGGAAGAAAGTAGCTGAACACCATTTGGATATGGGGCAGTTGGAAAGGCTGAGGCAGGATTTTTATTGTGTAATAGAGGAAAATATTATTGGGCCGCCAAGCCTGCTTCTGGTACGTAATAATGGAATCTATATGGATGAAAACCTTCAGTGGATTGTAGATGAAGAGTGGTATTTTAAGTTATTGGAATATAAAAACCATTTTGCATATGTTGATGAGGCTTTAATCTCCATTGGCATTGATGGAGGAAGGGTAACAGATTCCTGTGTCCAAAACCTGGAGTTATTGGAAAGGGAATTTGCATATGTGTACGTGAAGCATTTTCAGATGCAGGATAGTAAGTTTGACCCGGTTGTCCATAACTCCAGCAGGGTTTATGACGGGGAAAGGCAACAGGGATTTTACCTGTGGGGGGATTTCCGTGCAATCATAAGGGATGCTGTCCGGGATGGCAGGAAGCTGGGGCTTTGGGTAGGGGATGCAGGGTGTGGGGAAGCTGAAACTAACCTATGGAGGGTATTAGGGATCCGGTTTGACTATTATTATTTTGAGGAAGGGTATGTGGAAGAAAAAGAGGGGATATTATCCCTGGACCAGGTTCTGGATACAGGGATGGACGTCATGTGGGTGATCTTTAAAAAGCAGGCCAGAAATACCAGAAAAATACTGAATGACAGTAACATCAGCGCGATTCCATATAATGGACGGCATTTCACAGCAGGAAAATAAATTTATGCGGGGAAATAGCGTTTATGGATATGGGGGCTATAGGAGTGAATTCCGGGAAAGGGGAGGGTACAATGGGTAGGTTTTTAATCTGGGGAACAGGAAGAGTGGCTGAAAGATATGGGATGCTCTTGGAAAAGATGGGATTAGATAAGGTAGAGATTATAGGATTTATTGACCATGATAGCAGAAAACACGGAAAGATGTTTCGGGGAAAAACGATTTTTTCACCAGATGATATCCCTGTGCTGGATTACGATTATATTACCATTTGGAGTTCGGTATACTATGATGAAATTTACCTTCAAATAATAAAGGAATACAATGTCTCTCCCAGCAGGGTAACTGATATATTTTCTCCTTATAAACAGAAATTGAAAGAAAAATATTTGGGGACAAACGATGCAGAGTTACAGGAAATTTTGCACCGCATAGAGGAAGACAGAGGGATTAATGTTTACTACTTTCGGCCGGAGGGGAAACAGGAGCAGTGGGATGAGGTGTTTTATGATGCAAAAGCACAATTGCATTATATTTTTTTCGAAGGGAAAAGGATGTATCTTAAAAGGGATTTCCATGGTATTGAAGAGCGGGATGGGAAGAAGTATGTAAGAAATATGTATGAGGAGCAGGACATAAATTCACCACATAGATATGAGGAAAAGAATGTTATAGTTGGGCAGGGGGATATATTAATTGATGCTGGCGCATGTGAGGGAAATTTTTCGCTTCACCATATTGACAAAGTAAGTAAGGTCTATATGATAGAATGTGATAAGGGATGGATGGAAGCACTGCGTTATACCTTTGGGCCATATAAGGACAAGGTGGTATTTTGTGAAAAGTTTTTGAGCAACACAGATTCGGAAAACACTGCCAGGCTTGATACGCTGGTAAAGGAACCGGTGGATTTTATTAAGATGGACATTGAGGGAGAAGAAATCCGGGCATTAGAGGGCGGAAGAGGTTTGCTGTCAAACAGTGGGCACATGAAGTGTGCCATATGTGCATATCACCGGCATGGAGATGGAGAAAAGATAAAAGAGATGCTGGGTGGTATGGGTTTTGAGACAAGTATTTCCAAGGGCTATATGCTGTTTTTATATTCTGATGATGTATTAAAAGACCCTGAATTGAGGCGGGGAATTATTAGGGGAAGGAAATAAAGGAAGGCCGTGGAAACCCGAAAAATTCCAAGGCAGTCTTTGGCGGGCGTCAGAGGCAAATGGCAGTGAAACACACCCAGGGTAAAGAAAGGATATCAATGGTAAATGGAAAGAAAACGGATACTTCTTATCGGTACAGGAGGTACGATTGCCTCTGAAATGGGGGATAATGGGTTAAAGCCAGAGCTTACAAGCAGCCAGTTATTAAAATACGTTCCGGACATCTCGGGAATCTGTGCGGTAGACTGCCTACAGCTTTTTAGCCTGGACAGCACCAATATCCGTCCGGAACACTGGCTGCGTATTGCGAAGGCGATACAGGAATGTTATGGGCAATATGACGGGTTTGTAGTAAGCCATGGCACGGATACGATGGCATATACAGCCGCGGGCCTTAGCTATCTGGTTCAAAACAGCCAGAAGCCAATTGTACTTACAGGAGCCCAGAAGCCGATCGGGTATGAAACCACGGACAGTAAGCAGAACCTTCGGGACGCATTTACAGTGGCTGCATCTGATATGTCTGGTGTGCTGCTGGTCTTTAACGGTAAGGTCATCATGGGCACCAGGGCCAGAAAGACACGCAGTAAAAGCTTTGAGGCCTTTTCCAGTATTAATTATCCTATTATAGGGATGGTGCAGGATGGGCGGGTTATCCAATATATCAGGCCAAAGAACTGCCTGCCAACCCGGTTTTATGAAGCGCTGGATCCCAAAGTGTCTTTGCTGAAATTAGCGCCAGGGATTGACTGCGGGGCAGCAGAGTATTTTTTGGGGCGCAGCAGCGCACTGATTATTGAGAGTTTTGGCGTAGGCGGATTGCCGGTTTATGAAACCGGGAGTTTTTATGAGGCCATAAAACGGGGGCTGGATGCAGGTAAGACGGTGGTGCTGACTACGCAGGTGGAAAACGAGGGCAGTGACCTGTCTGTTTACCATGTAGGTAACAGTATCAAGCAGAATTTGCCAATACTGGAAGCCTACGATATGACAACGGAAGCGGTGATAGCAAAATTGATGTGGATCCTGGGCCAGACTACAGAACGGGTGCAGGTGGCAGAACTGTTTTACACACCCATTGCCTGGGACATCCTTTCTCTTTTTTAGGGCAGGTAAGAGGGCAGGGATAAGGAAAATGGCATAAAGATTTGAAAATGAATGGTTGACAAAGTCAAAATTTTCTGGTAAGTTAAAGAAAGTAAATGTAAAGGAGATGTGTGGATGTTTATTTTTCTGCAGAATAACTAATTTCATAAGTTGTGTGTAGAAGATAGACATCTGTTTTAATAAAAATATTCCATATATAGCCTTCATACTTTCATAGGCGGATCCATATTAGGGAGGATGCCGTATGGAAGGTTTAGCAGCCGTAGGGGGCTGCTTTGTGGCAGGATATTTCAGGTGCAGAGGTTTTCTTCTGCACCTTTTTTGCGCCCGGCCATGAAACAGGGGACGGCGGGGCAAGTACAGGGAAGGAGTGTTGTTATGTCACAAATAAGTGTAAATAATTTAACTTTTTATTATGAAGGCAGCTATGACAATATTTTTGAAGATGTAACTTTCCAGATAGATACGGATTGGAAATTAGGGTTTATAGCCAGGAATGGGAGGGGAAAGACTACTTTTCTGAAGCTCCTTACAGGGCAGTATGAATACCTGGGAAGTATAAGCGCTTCCGTTGTGTTTGACTATTTTCCTTTTGAAGTTGGGGACAGAAGCCTGGTGGTGGTTGACGCTATCGAAAAAATCTATCCGGATTATGAGTTTTGGAAGGTATGCCGGGAGCTGGGACTGTTAAAAATGGACCCGGAAATTTTATACAGGCCGTTCTCGGAGCTGAGCAACGGCGAGCAGACCAGGGTAATGCTGGCGTTATTATTTTCAAAGGATAATCATTTTCTATTGATTGACGAACCCACAAACCACCTGGACCTGGAAAGCAGGGAAGTGTTAAAGGATTACCTGAACAGCAAAAAAGGCTTTATCCTGGTATCCCATGACAGAAATTTTATGGATGGCTGTGTGGACCATGTCCTGGCTATTAATAAAACAAACATTGAGGTGCAGCAGGGAAATTTCAGTTCCTGGTGGGAAAATAAAAAAAGGCAGGATACCTATGAGCTTTCGGAAAATGAAAGGCTCAAAAAAGATATTAAAAGGCTTACGGAATCCGCAAGGAGGACAAAACAGTGGGCAGATGATGTGGAGGCCGCTAAGATAGGCTTTAGGTCGTTAAAATATGAAAGGTCTGCTGATTTAAGGGCGTATATAGGTGAAAAATCCCGGAGGATGCAGATGCGCCGCAAAAATCTGGAGAGAAGGCAGCAAAGGGAGATTGAAGAAAAATCCAATCTGTTGAAAAATCTGGAGACGGTAGAGGACCTAAAAATCATGCCTCTTAGACACTACAAAGAAAAACTGGCAGTGATGGAAAACTGTACCATCGCCTATGTGGGGAAGCCCTGTGGAAATGGGGTAGCTGCGAATGGCCAAAGAGAAATCGTAAGCGGATTGGACCTTGAGGTGAGGCAGGGGGAGAGGGTTTTTCTAAAAGGAAGCAATGGATGCGGTAAGTCCAGTATTTTGAAAACGATTTTAAAAGAGGTATATGAAAAAGAAAATAAAGACAGTAAATTATGCCTGGCTGAAAGTTCCCTCCCGGTTCTGGTGCAGGGAAGGATTGAAACACCAAACCAGCTTATAGTTTCCTACTGCTCCCAGGATACTTCTATGCTAAAAGGCACGTTAAAGGAATATGCGCAGGAACATGGAATTGATGAAACTTTGTTTTTCACATTGCTGAGAAAACTGGATTTTTCAAGGTTACAGTTGGAAAAAAGAATTGAGGATTATAGCGGGGGGCAGAAGAAAAAGGTATTGCTCGCCGGGAGCCTGTGCACAAAAGCGCACCTTTATATATGGGACGAGCCGCTTAATTTTATTGATGTGTTTTCCAGGTTGCAGATTGAAGAGCTGATATTGAAATTCCAGCCAACCATGCTGCTTGTTGAGCATGATAAGAAATTTATGGAGAATGTGGCTACCCGCATAATAGATATTTAGACAGGATTATTTATGCGGGTATAGTGGGAAAAAGGAGGGGCAATGGGCAAGATAATATTTGATAAGGTTGATTTCCATTATCCGGAGATATATACGCCGGTTTTCAGCAAAGTTTCATTTTCCATAGACACAAAATGGAAACTTGGCCTGATTGGGCGCAACGGGCGTGGGAAGACAACCCTGCTGAAACTTATGGGCGGGGAATTATCCCAAACCGGTGGAAGGATTAAGGCAGATACGGATGTTGACTATTTCCCATATCATTACTCAGGGGAGGATACAGGGACCCTGAATGTGATCAAGGAATGTATTGGCGGCCTGTATGGGCTGGAGCAGCATTTAGAGGATGCCGCTTGCTTAGAAAAATACATGGAGCTGGATGGTTTTGGCATGGAGGGAAAGATCCGCAAGGAAGCAAGGAAAATTGGGCTGAAAGATCATGTGCTTGACAGAAAGTTTGAAACATTATCCGGGGGTGAAAAAACAAAGGCTTTGATTATTTCTTTGTTTTTAAAGCAGAATACTTTTATTTTACTTGACGAACCTACAAATCATCTGGATTCCCATGGAAAAGAGGAACTGGGAAATTACCTGAAAAGAAAACAGGGGTTTATTCTTGTATCACATGACAGGGCTTTTTTGGACAGTGTAGCAGACCATATATTATCCATCAACAAAACGGATATCACCATTGAAAAGGGAAACTATACCACATGGGAAAAGAATAAAATGCTTGTTGAAGAATATGAAAGGAGAACAAGCGAGAATCTGCAGCATGAGATTACCAGGATGGAGGGCAATATGGTGCAGAAAAGAAACTGGGCCGATGTATCTAATAAGCAGAAGTATCATTTTGCATCCAATAGCAGGACCAATGGGGTGCAGGCATATTTAGGGCAGGCGAAAAGAAGCGGGATGAGAATAAGAAAAAATATGGAGGAAAAAAAGAAACTGCTGAGGAACTACGAGGAAACCAGGGATCTGGCTTTTGGGCAGGAAGAAAAGGAAGGGTGGTTAATCAAAATAGAAAACCTGGACTTTTCCTATGTAGAGGGAGAGGGGCTGATACAAAACCTGTCCCTGGAAATAAGGGAACACGATGCTGTATGGATACGGGGGAAAAACGGGAGCGGCAAGAGTACGCTGTTAAAGCTGGTCACAGGCGAGATTTCCCATCCGGCTGTTAGCTATCAGGGGGATATTATATTTTCGGCATTGCCCCAGGAAATCAGCCTGGGAGGCTGCCGCAGCGGAAGGGAGTTTCTGGAAACAGGGCTGGAAAATGAAAAGGAGTATCATGGCAGCAGGCAGGTGTGCGGAATGTTTGATATAACGGAGGAACTGCTGAATAAACCATGCAGCACTTACAGCAGCGGGGAAAAGAAAAAAATCTACCTGGCGAAGGTTTTAAGCAGGCGTAACCATGTAATCGTTTTGGACGAACCTTTAAATTATATGGATGTTATGTTCCGTGAACAGTTTATAAGGGCATGTGGGCTGCTCCGGCCAACCGTCCTGCTCATTGAACATGATGATTTCTTTTTATGGGAATTGGCTACAGTGGTGGTGAATTTGGATGAAAATCCCCCAGCCCATGTTCCCTGTACCGGGAAGTGCGGAGAGCTTTAGGCTCTCCGCTTTTTTTGTATTTTACATGAAATCAAACAGGCTCATCTGTGTGGCTTTGGTTTGCCCGTCTGTTTTTCCCACGTTTTCCCACTGGGCGTTTTCTGCCGGGATTTCCTCTATGAAAGGGGAGGCTTCCTGGCTGCAAAGCAGGATCAGCTCTTCCCTGGCGCGGGTCATGCCCACGTAGCAAAGGCGCCGTTCTTCTTCCAGGGAGATTTCTTTGCCGGGGGTGCCGGATTCCAGGGGAAACCGGCCCTTGTCCATCCCATAAAGAAAAACCACAGGAAATTCAAGCCCTTTGGAACCATGAAGCGTCATCAGGGTTACTGTATCCGGGACAAATTTTCTTCCCCCATTGCGCCTTACGTCCCCCTCTTCCCCAAAAGAAAGGGTGTGGAGGAAGGCTTCCATGGAAGGGTACAGTACCGACATATTTGTCAGTTTTTTCAGGGCATCTTCATGGCCGGGGAACAGGATTTCCTCAAACCACTCTTCAAGAAGCTTCATAGGGCGGGTTTTGTTGGTTTTTTTGCTGAATATATCAGCCAGGTGTGCAAGCTTTGCCTCTGGGGCGTCACCCAGAAAAGGGATGAGCAGCTTTTGGCACAGCTTCTGTGTGGCTTCTTCCTGGGGATACAGCATATGGCGGAAAAAATATAATGTTGCCCTAACTTCCTGCCCTGTGAGGAAGTCTTCCCGCCCTGCTACCTGGTAGGGAATGCCTTCCTGCCTGAGGCACATTTCAAGGAGGGCCGCCTGGCGGTGGGTCCGGTAGAGTATGGCAATATCCGAAAAGCCCCGGATGGGGTGCCCGGGCCCAGCCCCGTTTTCCTGTGTATCCAGCATATCAATACCGCCAATCTGCCGGTTAATTTCTTTGGCGATAAAGATGGCTTCCCGGCGTTCATCCTCCGCAGATACAATGCGGACAGGATATGACTTTTCCCTTTTGGGCTCCATCCGGCGTTGCTGCCCGGGATTATGGGAAACCACTCCAAGGGCTGCCTGGAGGATATCCGGGGAGGAGCGGTAATTTTCCTCCAGCCGGATGGACTGGAGACGGGGATATTCCCTGTGCAGGCGCAGGAAGATGCCAGGGTCACAGCCGCGGAACCCATAGATGGACTGGTCCGGGTCGCCAATGACGAACAGCTCCTGCCCGCCCCGCCTCCATTCTTTTACCAACTGGTACTGAAGGGGATTGATATCCTGGAACTCGTCTATGAGCAAATAGGAAAAACATTTCCGCTGGGGTGTGCCCTCTTTAATGCCTTCCAGTATTTTTAATGTTTCCAGAAGAAGGTCGTCATAATCCAGGGCTCCTGCTTCCCTTAGGAGCTTCTGGTAAAGCCCGTACACCGGGCTGTCTTCTATCCCTGCCAGGGTGTTTTTGGCCCTGGAGAGTTCCTGGAGGAATTTGGCAGGGGGCTCTTTTTGCTGGAATTCCCGCAGGGCTTTTTCCGCCAGTTCTGCCTGGAGCCCTGTATCTGCTATCAGGAAGGAGAGCCCGGCGTCTTGCAGGAGGCGGCTGCAGATGGCATGGAAGGTGCCAATTTGTACTTCAGGCTTCCGCTTTTTCCTTTCTTTTCCCTGCTTTCCGGGAGCGGCTCCCAGGGCCATCCTGGTGCGCATTTCTTCTGCCGCTTTGTTGGTGAAAGTCACTGCTGTGATTTCTTCCGGGGGGATCTTCCTCACTTCCAGAAGGTGGTGCAGCCTGGCGATAAGCGTTTTCGTCTTTCCGGCCCCAGGGCCGGCAATCACCGCAATGGTATCCCCTGCCCGTCCTGCCGCTTCTTGCTGGCGTTGGCTGAGATTCTGGTTGGGCAGGAGTGGCAGGCTGGTGTTGGGGGCCTTTTCTATTTTTGTTTTTGGCCGGGAGCTTGTCCTTTGGCTGCCTGCTGCCCTGGGAGCCTGCCCCTTTGCCGGTTTTTGCAGCTCCCCGGTTGGAAAAAGGGACATTTGCCCTTCCAGGCTGCTGATGTCTTCCGGGGACAGGAGGCCAATTTTCCCATATTTCCCGTCATAGCCCGGGGTGCGTTCCACCACTCCCTGGCGCAGCCGGCGGATTCCCTCTGCAATAAGCGGCCCGGCGGCTTTCCGGATATCCTCAATGGGAACCTGGCGCAAAACAGCAAATTCCGGCCCCAGGGCTTGGGTGATTTCCTGGTATTGCCCTGCCGCCTTTTTACTGGCAGGGGAAATTCCGGTGGAGGCGGCGATGACCTCCAAAAGGGGAACCAGGCTTTCAAAGGGCCGCCCTTTGGGAAGGACAAAACCTTCCTCCCGGCCTGCAAGCTGCTCTATCCGGTTGAGCACTCCTATGGTGATCTTTTTACCGCACACAGGGCACATGTTTCCATATTTTTCCGTCTCCCCAGGGCTGATGCACAGCCCGCATTTTCTGTGCCCATCGAAATGATATTTCCCTTCCTCGGGGAAAAATTCAATGGTGCCCGCCAGCCCCTTCCCTTCCTGTATGGCTTCTGCCAGCCCCTGGTAAGACATGGTTATGTCAAACAGGTTGGCTTCCCTTCCCAGTTTCCCGGGTGAGTGGGCGTCAGAATTGGAAATCAGGTTGAAGGGATCTAATGCCCCCACCCGCCAGTTCATAGGAGGGTCGGAGGAAAGCCCTGTTTCCAGGGCGTGGATATGGGGTGTCAGGTCTTCAAAGCAATCCTCAATTCTGTCAAAACCGGAAAAAGCGCCGAAAAGGGAAAAGTGGGGCGTCCAGATATGGGCAGGCACATAAATCCCCGACGGGACAGTTTCCAGCATAATTTCCAGTAAATCCCGGCAGGGAAGGCCGAGGATGGGGCGCCCGTCTGAATGGATATTTCCAATCAGCTCCAGCCGCCTTGCCAGGGCTTCCGCTTCCGCCAGCCCTGGCAGGAGCAGGAGGCTGTGGACTTTTCGTACCCGCTCCCCTTTTTTGTAGATAGAGCTGATTTCCCCGGTTACAACGAAACGGGGCTTAGAGCCTGGTGCGCCCGGGAGCCTGTATTCTTCCTTCAGCGTATACAGGCCGTCTTCCGCAGGCTCCAGCTTTTCCGCCAGCTCCGCCCGCCAGGCGGGATGGGTGAAATCTCCTGTGCCAACAATATCGATTCCCTTTTTTCTGGCCCAGAAGTCCAGGGATTCGGGGGTACAGTCCCTGCTGGTTGCCCGGGAATACCTGGAATGAATATGTAAATCTCCTATGTACATTTTAACCTCCATGCCGCCAGCCGATAGTTGTTTGGCTGATATGCGCATACTCTGTGTTACCGTATTATGAGTATATCTGATTTCTCTTTTGAATACAATGTATTTGCCCCCAAGCCGCGGAAATCAATTTCTGTCCTATTGTTTTTCAGGGGTAAAGCGGCTATAATAAGTGGCACGTTGCTTTGCGGCTTTTGGAATATCAGGACAGGGGGTTACAGTTACATATGAAAAAGGACAGGTATCAAATTTCCAACCAAATAACGGAAGGGGTGATATGGAAACAGCTCCTATTTTTCTTTTTCCCAATTTTGTTTGGGACTTTTTTCCAGCAGCTTTATAACACTACAGACGCAGTGATCGTAGGGAAGTTTGTGGGCAAAGAGGCGCTGGCGGCGGTAGGCGGGCCGGCGGCGACACTGATCAATCTGCTGATCGGCTTTTTTACCGGCCTATCTTCCGGCGCGGCAGTAATCATTTCCCAGTATTATGGGGCGGGGAAAAAGGAGGATGTAAAAAGGACGGTACATACGGCGGTTGCCCTTTCTGCGGCAGGGGGCGCGGTTATCATGGCCCTGGGGCTTGCCTTTTCCGGTATGGCGCTTTTGGCGATGCATACGCCGGAGGAAATCCTTTCTTTGTCTGTGGTATACATGCGGGTTTATTTCCTTGGGGTCATCCCCTCCCTTATCTATAATATGGGGTCAGGCATTTTAAGGGCTGTGGGGGATTCCAGGCGGCCCCTTTATTTTCTGATCCTGTCCTGCATCGCCAATATTTTGCTGGATATTCTTTTTGTGAGGGTATTGAAGATGGGGGTAGTAGGCGTAGGGGCGGCTACTGCCCTGTGCCAGGTGGCCAGTGCGCTTATGGTAATGGCATCCCTTATGAAAACGGAGGATTCCTACAGGCTATTTATTAAGGAAATCCGTTTTTCGCCCTATTTTTTGCATAGCATTATACGGATTGGCTTACCGGCCGGGGTTCAGTCAGCCATGTATTCCATCTCCAACCTGATCATACAGTCAAGCATCAATTCCTTTGGCACTGACACTGTGGCGGCATGGACTGCCTATGGGAAGGTGGACGGGATTTTCTGGATGATCATGGGGGCATACGGGGTATCCATTACCACCTTTGTGGGCCAGAATTTTGGGGCGGGAAAATACGGGCGGATCAAAAAAAGCGTGAGGGTCTGCCTGGGGATGGCGGCGTTTACAAGCCTTTTACTAAGCGCCATTGTCCTTGCAGGCGGCCATATTTTCTTCCGCATGTTTACGGACGATTTGGGGGTGGTTTCCATAGGCCTTGGGATGATGCGTGTGATTTCCCCCAGTTATGTGTGCTATATTTGCATTGAAATCCTGGGAGGTGCCACAAGAGGGTGCGGGGACGCCGTGCCCCCTATGCTGATGACCTGCGTGGGTGTCTGCATGCTGCGTGTGATATGGATCCTGGGAGTGGTTCCCTTAAGGCCCGAGGTTTCCACAGTGGCGTTTAGTTATCCCCTTACCTGGACGGTGACTTCGGTCCTGTTTATTACCTATTATATCAGAGGAAAATGGCTGAAACGCTGTAGGGGCGCTTACGGAAAATAGTTATTTTTGAATATTGCATCTTTGGTAATGCGAATATGAATTATAGGTAATTGACTTGATTATCCCTGATTAGATATCATTTTAAAAGATGGCAAATTATACCATATTTACAAATGGTAAAACGGTGATTCCGTGTGGTTTGCAATCTGAATATTTTTACAGCCAAGGGGATGAAAATATGATATCTGTACAAAATAATTTGCTTGCCATAGGCGCTAATACACAAATACAGATAAATGGAAAGAAAACCGGAAAGACAATGGAAAAATTATCTTCCGGCTATCGGATTAACCGTGCCGCAGACGATGCGGCAGGGTTAGCCATTTCTGAAAAAATGCGCCGGCAGATTCGTGGGCTAAAGCAGGGAACAGCTAATGCGCAGGATGGTATTTCTTTTGTTCAGGTCGCTGACGGCGCTATGAACGAAGTGCATGATATATTGCAGCGTATGAATGAGCTGACGGTTAAATCCCTCAATGGCACCTGCACGGAAGGCGACCGTGCCGCGCTGGACGCTGAGTTCGACCAGCTAAGGTCAGAAATTGACCGCATTGATTATGGGACCTTTTATAATGAGCAGCCTGTATTTGAGGAGCATGAGGATTCCTTTTACCGGATTGCCGGGAACAGAAAGTGGGATGATAACCAGATGCATACAGTCCCGGCTATGGGGAATGAGATGAATATTCATCTGCCCAGCTACTATACACCCAACAAGTTTACCTTTACAGTCCCGCCGGGCACATATACCACCCAGGAGCTGGTAGACGAAATTGACGATGCATTAGGCAGGATGTCGCCTAGAAACCCAGGGTTTGTTTTCGAGCTTACGAAGGATGGATATTGCAATATCAACTTTGAAAGGCCCAATGGAATGCCTGCGGAAATTTCCACTGTAGACGGTTCCCTTTCTTATCTTATTTATGATTATTATAATGGCAGCGCAACTACCAGTTTGTTAGGGACCACGATGTTTGATTTGACAGAACCGCTGATCATTACTTCAGGGCAAAACGATGAACTGGGCTTTTATGTTGAAAAGTCCAACAATACCAATTTTGTTTCCCTTAAGATCCCGGCAGGGGCATATTCCCGTTCCCAAATGATAGACCTGATCAATAATCAGCTGGCGGGCAACCCCAATGCCAGCGGCGTGAAGGCTATGGAGTATGGCGATTCCTGCATTCAGATCAAGGGGGAGGATAACGCTACCAGCATTACCGGCCTTAAAGGAAATATGTTTAAACTGGAGACAGCAAAGCCTGTCTATTCTTCCGTATTTTATGATAATGTAAATTATGGAAATTCCACCGGCGGCACACATGCCAGCATACAAGGCAGTGCGTATTATGGCTCTGGTTATACAACGAAGGTAGCCATAGACAACACCAATAATATCCTGCGGCTAAAAATAAATGGCGCTGCCAATTTTACAGAGATAACCCTGGATCCAGGCAAAGAGTATACTATCTCTGAGCTTGCATCTGAAATCAACAAGAAGCTGAAGGATAAGGGGCTGGAAAATGAAATTGGGGCAACCACCTATTATTCTTCTCCCTATTATTATTTAGCGCTAACCAGTAAAATAGGGGGCAAAGAAAGCCGGATTGAGTTTGATACCACGGCCAATACAGTTTATGCCAACACTTATGACGCACTTTTTCTCAGTACAAGGTATCTTCCCAGCAGGACCAACGGGTGGGACGCCGTGCTTACAGGGGCGGCAAATTTAAATGGGGAAATAAATCTGGATGCCAATGCCGCCTTATCCTTTAATATCAATGGAAAGCAGTATACCATAGATAGTACGGTCTTAGCGGGAAAACATACTGACGGAAGTGCGCTGGCTGCCAAGATAAATGCCTACATAAAAACTGCAGTTGGATTTATAGGAATCGCTGACAAAATAGAATTCGGTTTTTCCTCAGGCCACCTGAATATAAAAGGGCTGACAAAGGATGTACAGAGTATTGCCTTTGATGCAAGGCAAAAGAATGATACCTATAAAAAGCTTTTTACGGGGACAGTAACCAATATACGTTATGTAAGCTTTTCGGAGAAATCTGGCAGCATAGACCGGCCGCAAGGGTCTACCCAGGTCAATAAGGTAGATGCGTCCTCTTCTGTGGTGATTCCTGCAGACCGGAGAAATATTCCTATAACAATCGATGGGGCGAAAAATAAGATAGGCTTTTTAATGCGGGGGTATAACAAGGAAATCACTTTAAGAAGCAATACTTACAGCAATATGGCGAGCCTGGTGGCGGAAATGAATTATCAGTTCAGGAACAGCGGCGATGCTTATCTTCAGAGTATCAGCGCGTCCTATGACGGCGCTACCGGAAAACTGACCTTTACCTCCACGCCTCCTTCCAGTGTGGCGGATGGCACATGGTATATCCAGCCAAGTTACTATTATAGCAATTCAAACTCTGCATGGTGGGGAATGCTGGGTACCACTACAGACCCTGTGGAGCATTCTTCCCAGACGTCACGTAAAGCAACTTTGACAACCTATCTCCCTGTTCCTGCAAATGTGGCCATTGATGGAAACAATGATAAGCTGACTTTAAATATCGGAAATAGCGATGGGGATGTTGAAATTACCATCCCCAAGGGAAATTATACTGGCAGTACGTTAAAAGACGCTTTGCAGGCCAGCATTGACCAGAGTGTTTTAAAAGGCAAGGTTACGGTAGGGCTTACCTCAGACGGAAAGCTGCAGATGACTGCTGACAGCAATTCCATAACTTCTTCGGGCAGTTTCCATATGGATATACTTTTGTCCAGGACTAAGGCCAAAGATGTGCAAAGTTACACAAAGGAAGGGGATTATAAAGATTCAGATTATACTGACGCCTATATCATAGGGCGGAAGGATTTAAAGGCGGAGCCTATTGAGATTTTTTCCGGTGCCAATGACGTGTTCACCTTTGACTTTACCCATACAAGCCGCAACGGAACCGCCAACAGCTATAAAAAAGAGATGAATATCACCATTCCGGAAGGGGTCTATACAGGGGATGAGATTGCCGCCCTGTTGCAGCAGAAGATACAGGATGAATTTGCTGCGGAAGGCCTGGATGATTTTGATATCAAGGTCACAGTGGGCGGGCTTTCCACAGGGGTTGTTGGCGCCAATGACGACACGGCCCTGCAGATCGTGGTGAAAAGAAAAGCGGACAAGGCGCCGGACGCAGGATCGTATGTCCTGGATGGCATCAGGGGAAGCGCCGCAAGCTTTGTCTTCTATAAGACCAACGGAAAGCCCAAAGAAACTTATATTGTGGGGACCAAGGACATATCCAAGGGTATTACCTTTAAGGAGGGGCAGAATGTGTTTACCTTCTCCGCGGACTCTGTACCCTATCAGTACACTTTCCCGGAAAATTCCAGCTACACAGGGCAGGAATTTGTGGATATGCTGAACGATATGTTTGCCAATGGAGATGATAACGGGAATAAAGCCCCCCTGACGGCTACGCTGGAAAATGGTGCGCTGAAAATTGCCCATAAGGCAGTGGGGACCCATACCTTAACGGATATTGGGGGAAGCGCAAGAGTTGCCATGTTCCTGGAGGAATCGGAAAGAAGGTGGCGGGATCCCCTGAATGTGCTGGTGGGCGCGGAGACAAGGGATTTGGTGGAAATTCCCCGGACACGCATTAATTCCTGTTCCCTGGCAATAAATTCCGTTACTATAAGCAAGCCAAAGTATGCGGAAAAAGCGCTCCGGCGTGTGAAGGAAGCAATAGGCATGGTAAGCGGCAGGAGAAGCACTTATGGCTCCATGCAAAACCGCCTGGAACATACGGTAGATAATAACAACAATGTAATTGAGAACACACAGGCAAGTGAATCCCTTATCCGTGATGCAGATATGGCATCTGAGATGATGGCCCATGCAAAGAACAGTATTATGATGCAGGCCTCCCAGGCCATGCTGGTACAGGCGAATAAATCGGCGGATGTGGTGATGAACCTGCTGCGGTAGAAGTATGAAGGAAAGACGGGGGACTTTAAGTTCCCCCGTTTTTTATGCTTATAATTACGGCTAAGAGGATCTGGGGAAATCACCTGGGCTGGTGTAGTACTGTGCCTGGGCATTCCAAAGCTGGCAGTATTTCCCGCCCTGGGCCAGCAGGGTATCATGGTCTCCCCGGGCATCTACCCGGCCTTGGGAGAACACCAGGATCTCATCGCAGAACCGGCAGGAGGCCAGCCTGTGGCTGATGTAAATGGCTGTCCGGCCGTCAATAATCTCGTTAAATTTGGTGTAGATTTCATATTCAGCCATGGGGTCAAGGGCGGCAGTAGGTTCATCTAAGATGATAAAGGGAGCCTCCCGGTATAGGGCTCTGGCAATGGCGATTTTCTGGGCTTCCCCGCCGGAAACCTGTATGCCGCTATCATCAAAATCTTTGTAAACCGGGGTGTCAAGGCCTTTAGGCAGGGAAGCGGCCCTGGCGGAAAAGCCGGCTTTTTCCAGGCATTCCAAAGCCCTTTCCCTGTGGTAGTTTTCCCCGGCCCCGACGTTTTCCCCTAAGGGGAAGGATAAAAGCTGGAAATCCTGGAAGACCACGGAAAATATGTCCATGTATTCCTGGTAGTTGTATTTCCGGATGTCAATGCCGTTGAGCAGGATTTTTCCTTCCGTGGGATCATATAGCCGGCACAGGAGCTTGATAAAGGTGGTCTTTCCGGAACCGTTTTCCCCAACCACTGCAAGCCGCATCCCAATCCTGAATTTAATGGAAATATTTTTAAGGGCATCGGTTTTGGCACCGGGATACCGGAAACTGACATTTTGGAATTCCACTTCATAGTTTTTGTCAGAGCGTTTTTCTACTGTAAGGGAGCCGTGGTACATCCGGCTTGGGATATCCAGGAACTGAAAGGTGGTTTTAAGGGAGGGACTGTTAACCTTTGCATCCCCCAGGGCCTTAAGCATGCCGGACAGCCCCTGGGAAAGGGCGGTGATGGCGCCGATATACTGGGTTGCCGAGCCTGCGCCGAAAGCGCCTCCCCAGGCTTTCAGGCATACAAACAGATAACAGATTCCCATAAAAATCCTGGAAAGGGCAGAGGAAAGGGCAAAGCTGGCACCCATTTTCCCCCTGGCGGCTTTGGCTATCCGGGAATGGGTGTCAATAAAGCGGCCGCTTTCCCTGTAATATTTCAGCCCTAAAATCTCCTGCCGGTATATCCGCATATCCAGGGCCTTTTTGGGGTCTTCCAGGGCCTGGATATAGTACAGCCCCAGCAGGTTCCCCACCTTCATGTCATCGTCAATGTTATTCCAGCATTCATTTCCGGCGGCTTCCAGCCAGGGGGAGAGAACCGTGATTCCTGCCATAATAAGGACCAGCAGCAATGGTGCCAGGGGGTGGTTTAGGAATGACAGCCATCCTGGGGCCTCTTTTACCTGTAATGTGAAAAAGGAAAAGGATAACGCCACTGCCCCGGCCATTTTAAAAAGGGCTTCCAGAAAATCCTGATAGTAGTAATAAACCCTCTGGATGCCCCAGCCGCTCCAGCTTTCTGTCTGGAAAATACGGTTCCGCATTTCGTGGGTGGCGGTATCATCTGCCGCCGAAAAATCCAACGACAGAAGCTTGGCCGCCGTCCTGCGCTGGTTGCAGGCAAACAGGTTGGCGGCCAGGGCAGTTTTCCATCTGAAGATGGCTGCCTTTAAGGCCTGGGCGGCAGTACCGGCCAATAGAAGCGTTATCACCTGCCGGAAAAGAATTTCAGCCCTTCTTCCACCGGCAAGCTCATTGAGGATCCGGGCGGAGAAGTAGAGGGTAAGGTAAGGGGACAGCCCCTGGGCAAGGGAGAAAAGCCCTGCCGACAAAAAGAGCATGGGGCAATCTTTATGCCAGGTACGCACTGCCCGCAGGTTTAGCCCCAGGGTTTCCTGCCAGGATATTTTTTCATTCATTCCCGTCATTTTTCTTCATTCCTTCCCGATAATATTTGCTTTGGATTTCAAAGAGCCGGGCATAAGCGCCCTTTTGCCCCAGGAGTTCTTGGTGGGTTCCCTGCTCTACAATGCCGCCCTGGCCCAGCAACAGGATGCGGTCGCAGAAACGGGTGGAAGCAAGCCTGTGGGAGATAAAAACCGCAGTCCGCCCCTTTGCCAGGCTGCAATATTTTTGGTAAATATCGCTTTCCGCGATGGCGTCCAGGGCCGCCGTAGGCTCATCCAGTATGATAATGGGGCTGTTTTTATAAAGCAGCCTTGCCAGCATGAGCCTTTGCAGCTCTCCCCCGGAAAACTCCAGGGCGTCTTCGTAAACATCCCTTACCAGGTGCGTGGAAATCCCCTGGGGGAGCCGGGATATTTTTTCTTTCATCCCGGCTTTTTCCAGGCAGTCCCATACCCTGGCATAGTCAATGTTTTCGTCGGCCTGCGCCACATTTTCCCCAATCCCGGCGGCATGGAGGGAGAAGTCCTGGAAGACCGCCGCAAAAAGCTGGTAGTAATCCCTTCGCCTGTAGTCTTTGATATTTACCCCGTTTAGCAGCACTTCCCCCTGGCCGGGGTCGTAAAAACCGCAGGCCAGTTTGATAAGGGTGGTCTTGCCTGCACCGTTTAAGCCTACCACCGCCAGCTTTTCCCCGGGGTGGATTGTCAGGTTTAAGTGGGAGAAAACAGGTTCCTCTGCCCCCGGATATTGGAAGGTTACATCCTTCAATTCAATAGTGTAAGGAAACCCTGCTTCCGGCACCAGGGGGATGCCTTCTTCCAGGGAAAAGGTTTCCGGGTAGTCAAGCAGTTCCCGTATGGAGGCCAGGGTGATGCTTTGCTTGTGGAGGGTGGAAAAACCTTCCATAATACCGCTAATCCATGCGGTAAAGCCGCTTACCGCTGAAAAGTACAGCAGGAATTCCGCCGCCCCCAGTTTCCCGGAAAGAGCCATGTGGAGCAGGTAGGAATAGGCGATACCGTTGCGCAAAACACCAAGGAAAAGGTCTGTGAAATCTGCAAGCAGGTAGACCCGTTCTCTTTTCATATAAAAATCCTGCCGGAGCCTTAAGTATTTGTCCAAAAGTCCCCCAAGCCAGCTTTCCATGCCAAAAATCCGGACATCTTTTGCCAGGCTGCGGTCCCCTGCCTTTTTTTCCACATAACTGAACTGGCTGGCCAGGGCCGCTTCCTCCTGCCTGTGCCGGTAGCCCCATTGATTTAAATGGCGGCCGGCCAGGTACCCGGCAATGGCGGCGGCTGTGGCCACTGCTATAATGATGGCGTCTGCATGGGACAGGAGATAAAGATAGATCAAAAACCCCAACAGATTTTGGAGGATGGCGGCGTAAGTATTCCAGATATCTTCTGCCGGGGAGCTGTTGGATAAAACGGCGTCCATGGATTTGGACAGGGTTTGGGAAAAATCTTTTCCCTCCAGCAGGGGGTAGGAACAGGTGCTGGATTTTTTCATAATGCACTGGATAATGCATTCCCGCACCTGGCATCTGCCGAACATGAGATTTTGGTTTACGTAGGCGGTAAGGGCATCCAGGCCCGTAATACAAAGGGTAAAAATAAGGATGGTGGGAAGCAGTTTTTCAAGGGGGGCATGGGTTTCCAGATTTTTTAACACTGCAGGCCCGGCGTAAAGCTCCGCCACAGAAAGCCCTACTGCCAGCAAGGCCTGGGCCAGTGTCAGATATAGGACGCTGGGGACATTTTTCCAGGCGGTTCCTGCCATGAACAGGGAGTTATTGAGGATGCCATATTTAGAAGGCTGGTTCTTTTTCATAATTTCCCTCCTGCGCACCCCAGGCTGTGCCTGGGGTACTATATTCAGAATCATTTTCCGCAAAACCTGCCTGGCGGACGCAGGATAACCGCCCTGGTGGTTTCCTGTAAAACAGTATAGCATGGGAATTTCCCGGGAACTCAGTGAAGGGATGAAATGCCTGATCCGGGGGACGGAATTTTCAGAAGTAAGCAATCATAGCGCGGTTAAGCCCTTCATATAGCTTCCGGGAAAGAGGCACAGCCGTGCCGTCTTTTAGAAATACCTGGGATTTGGTTATTTTGCTTACGCATTTTAAATTAATGATGAAAGACCTCCCGGTGCGGAAAAAACTTTCGCCCAGTTGTGCTTCCAGTTCATTAAGGGGTTTTTTGGTGACAAAATCTTCCCTGGCATGGATGGTCACGTAGTTTTTGCGCACTTCAAGGTAGCGGATTTCATACACAGGAATCCGTACCATGGCGATTTCCCCCTCCCCAAGGGCAGGGCTTTTGGCGGGCAGGTACAATTCCTGTTCTTTGTAGGCACACCGCTGTATTGCCCGGGAGAGGACGCTTTTTAGCTTTTCTTCCGTTACAGGCTTTAAAAGGTAGTGAAGGGCTTCCACATCATAACCCTGGGATATATACTCCATATACCCGGTGATGAAGATGATCTGGAGGGAGCGGTCTTCCCGGCGTATCTGCCATGCCAGCTCCATGCCGCTCATCTGTTTCATCTCAATATCCAGAAGGAGGATATCATACCCCTTCTCCTCCTGGTATTGGAAGAGGAAAGCTTCCGCAGAAGGAAAGCTTTCCAGACGGATGGGAATGGAATTATCCTGTGCCCATTGTTTCAGTATGGCGGAAAGATAGGCAATATCTGCCGGGTTATCGTCACAGATGGCAAGCCTGTACATATAGAGATCCTCCTGTTTTTATTCCAGTCCCGCATCAGCCCTTCTGGCGTTTCCAGAGGGCGCGTTTGTCTGCTGATATTGTATCACTTTGTACAAATTCCGTATAGATTATTCTGGGGTTAGCAGGCACCCATGGAACAAAATATTGCAGGTAAGGGGCGGCTGGGAGCTATTTCCAGGACTTTTGCATAGAAGAAATTCTTGTTGTAATGAGTTTTGCAATCAGCTATACTGAAACCAAGAAAATGTATCTGCAGGAAATAGCCAGAAAGGGGGCAGGTATGCCAAGGACAGTGAGCATCGGATGTCAGGATTTCGAGACCATCAGAAGGGAGGGCTATTTTTATATAGATAAATCATGTTTCATCAAGGAATGGTGGGAAGAGGGGGACAGTGTGACCCTGATTACCCGCCCCAGACGTTTCGGGAAGACACTGGCCATGAGCATGGTAGAGAAGTTTTTTTCAGTGGAGTATGCGGCCAGGGGCGATTTGTTTGCAGGCCTGGATGTCTGGAGGGAGGAGAAATTCCGTAAACTGCAGGGGACGTATCCAGTGCTTATGCTCAGCTTTGCGGATATTAAGGAGACATCCTTTGTGCAGGCCAGGAAAGCCATATGCCGTGTGATTAAGGCGCTTTACGACAGGTTTGGCTTCCTGCTGGAGGATGGGCTGCTAAGCGAGAGCGAAAAAAAGGATTTCAGGGAGATATCGGCGGATATGGAGGATAGTGCAGCGTCCTTTTCACTTAAGATGCTGTGCTGCTATCTGTCCCGTTATTATGGGAAAAGGGTGGTCATCTTGCTGGACGAATATGATACGCCCATGCAGGAGGCTTATGTGAACGGATTCTGGAAAGAGATGGCGGCCTTTACCAGAAGCCTGTTCAATGCTACCTTTAAGACGAATCCATATATGGAACGTGCCATTATGACAGGAATTACCAGGGTGGGCAGGGAGTCTATGTTTTCGGATTTGAATAACTTAAAGGTGGTAACGGTGACTTCGGCGGAATATGGGGACTGCTTTGGTTTCACAGAAGAGGAAGTGTTTGCCGCTATGGATGAATTTGGGATGGGGGAAATGGAAGAGGGACATCCCAAAGAAAAAGTCCGTGCGTGGTACGATGGCTTTACGTTTGGAAATACACGGAATATCTATAATCCCTGGTCGATTATCAATTACCTGGACAAACGGCAGTTCAGGCCTTACTGGGCGAACACCAGCTCCAACAGCCTGGTTGGCAAGCTGGTCCAAGGGGGGATACCGGATATAAAAATCATCATGGAAGATTTGCTGCAGGGAAAGTCCTTCCATACAACAATCGATGAACAGGTCATATTCGACCAGCTTGGCCATAACATAAACGCTATCTGGGGCCTGCTCCTGGCTGGCGGTTATCTAAAGGCAGAGCATGTGGCGTATGATGAACGCGGGAAAGCGGATTATGAGCTGCGGCTGACCAACCAGGAAGTGCGGATGATGTTCGAACGTATGATTGAGGGCTGGTTTTCTGAATATACCCCGGATTATAATGCCTTTGTCAAGGCTCTGCTGATGGGTGACAAAAAGGCGATGAACATCTATATGAATAGGACAGCCCTGGCCACTTTCAGTTGCTTTGACTCGGGTAACAGGCCTTCAGAGGCTTCGGAGCCTGAACGGTTTTACCATGGTTTCGTGCTGGGCCTGATGGTAGGCCTGGCGGACAGGTACAGCATAACATCTAACAGGGAGAGTGGGTTCGGGCGCTATGATGTCATGCTGGAGCCCAGGCACAGGGAGGATGATGCATTCATCCTTGAATTCAAGGTGCGTGACCCGGAGGATGAGCGAAGCCTTGAGGATACTGTGGATGCAGCCTTGAAGCAAATTGAGGAAAAGCGGTATGCCTGCACTTTGGAAGAGAAAGGAGTCCCGGCAGATAAAATCCGGAAATATGGGTTTGCTTTTGAGGGGAAGAGGGTGCTGATCGGTTAGGTGGCGGGCTGTTGATCAAAGGTACTTAAAAAACCACAGGAAGGTGCGGCGGAAATGAAATTTTTTCATTTATCGGATTTACATATTGGCCTGAGGCTAATGGACAGGGATCTTTGTGAAGACCAGAAATATATTTTAAAGCAGGTGGTTTTGGCAGCACAAAGGGAAAAGCCGGATGGGATAGTGATTGCAGGGGATATTTACGATAAGCCAGTGCCCTCCGCGGAGGCGGTGGAGATATTTGACAGTTTTATCACGGGCCTGGCGGGCATTCCCGGTATGGCCATTATGTCCGTTGGCGGGAACCATGACAGCGGCCAGCGGGTAAACTGTTTCAGGAATGTGCTTTCCAGGCAGGGAATGTATATGGTCGGCATGCCGCCCCAAAGGGAGGGGGAGTACATAGAAAAGGTTACCTTAGAGGACGCCTTTGGCAGGGTGAATTTTTATCTGCTCCCTTTTGTGAGGCCTTCTATGGTGCGCCAGATTGTGGGGACAGACGGGGATGGAAACAGCCTTTCCTATAACGATACCATACAGAAACTGATTGCAAGGGAAAAGATAGACTCCAGGGAGCGGAATGTCCTTGTGAGCCATCAGTTCTATCTGCCTGTAGGGAAAGTGGCGGAGGAAGTGGAGAGGATGGATTCGGAAATCAGGACAGTGGGAAATATCGACCAGGTTTCTGCAGAGGTGCTGGCGTGTTTTGACTATGCCGCTTTAGGCCATATCCATAAGCCCATGAAAGCAGGCAGGGAGAACTGGCGCTACTGCGGTACCCCCCTGGCCTGTTCAGTCAGTGAAGCGGGGCAGCAAAAAGGGATCCTTATGGTGGAGATGGGGGAAAAGGGGGAGGCTGTTAAAACCACAGCGCTGCCCTTAGAGCCCCTCCGCCGGGTCTGTGTAGTCAAAGGAAAGCTGGAAGAAGTGCTCAGGCAGCCCTCTGGGGATTACGTTACCGTTATTTTGACAGACAAGGTGGATTTGGATGTGGCTGATATGCAGGACCGCCTCCGGGCAGCATTCCCTTACCTGCTGGAAATCAGAAGGGAAAATGCCAGAAGGGCGGATTATGGCAGGAAAGCAAAAAGGGAGGCTTTGCTGGATCCCTTTGCCCTGTGCTGTTCTTTTTTAAAGGAGACAGACAGCAGGGAAAGGGAGATTCTAAAGGATGTGATCAATACGGTCCGGGAGGCGAAATAGGATGAAACCACTAACATTGACAATGCAGGCGTTTGGTTCCTATGGCAGGCAGGCCACCATCAGCTTCCAGGAGCCTGGCCAGAACCTGTTCCTTATTACCGGGGATACCGGGGCAGGGAAGACCACAATTTTTGATGCCATTGTTTTCGCCCTTTACGGGGAAGCCAGCTCCGGGCTGGACAAAAAGGACGGTGTGGAGCTGCAAAGCCATTTTGCGGAGCTTTCAGTGGAGCCTTTTGTGGAACTGTCCTTTTCCCAGGGCGGCGAGGTATATACGGTGCGCAGGGTTCCCAGGCATCTGCGGCCTATGAAGAGAAAAGAGGGGGTGCGGGAGGAGAGCGAAACCGTATCCCTATTCATGCCGAATGGCACGGTGTATCCCCAGAAGGAAACCGACAGGAAGCTGGAAGAGATTGTGGGCCTGGCTAAGGGGCAGTTTATGCAGGTTGCCATGATTGCCCAGGGGGAGTTTATGGAGCTGCTAAGGGCCAGGTCGGACGATAAGAAGGTTATTTTCCGCAAGCTGTTTAAAACGGAGCTGTACCAGGACATTACCGAGGAACTGGGCAGGAGAAGGAAGGAGAAAGAAAAGGAGCTTGCCAGAAGCAGGGCTGTGTGCCAGACAGAGATTTCCCATATCCGTATCCCGTCCTATGGGCGCACCGGGATCCTGGAGGAGCTAAAGGGCAGGCTTACCGGCGAAGGCAAATTTTCAGCGGCGGATATGGAGCTGCTGCTGGAGGAACTGGCACTTTTATGCGGCTGGCTGAAAGAAAGAAGGGACCAGGCCCAGGCATGCTGCCAGGCGGCAGGCAGGCTCCGGGATGAAAAACGGGACGCTTATGCCAGCGGGACCCATTTGCAGAAGTTTTTTGCCCAGCTAACCCAGGCCGGGGAAGAGCTTGCACAGTGCCGGGCGGCGGAGGCGGGGATCAGGGATAAACAGGTTCTTATCAGGCAGATCCGGGCAGCCTATGAAATTGAGGCGGAGTTCCGTAGATATGAGGATGCCGCCAGGCTGGCAGGGGATACAAAGGGCAGGTTAGAAAGGCAGCAGGAGGAGCTTCCCGGCCTGCAGGAACTGGCAGAAAATGCCGCCCGCAGGGAAGAGGGGGCAAAGGCGCTTTTGGATAAGGCACTGGAGAACTATAATAGAGTATCGGAAAGGGTTTCCCGGGCGCTGTCCCTGTTTGCCCAGATAGAAAAGGCCCAAAAGGAGCTGCTGGCAAGGGAGAAGGCAGCCCGGCAGGCGCAAGGGGAGGCCCTGGAGGCGCAAAAGAGGCTGGAAGGGCAGGAGGGGCGGGAGCTCTCTTGCAGGGAACAGGCTCTGGCCCTGGCGGGTGCAGAAAATCTGCTGGCTTTATGGGAGATAAAAAAGCAGGAGGCGGAGAACCTGGCAGAGGAAATGGCGGGGGTGGACCTTCTTCTGGAGGAATTGGAGCGCCGCCGCCAGGGCGCCCAAAAGGCCAAAGAAGCTTATACTGCCGCCAGTTCTGCCTATGAGAAGGAGAACAGGCGGTATGGGCAGGCAAGGCGGGTGTTCCTGGATGCCCAGGCAGGGATTCTGGCCAGGGAGCTGCGCCAGGGAGAACCTTGCCCTGTGTGCGGTTCCAGGGAGCATCCCCTGCCCTGCCAGTTACAGGCCGGGGAAGGGGTGCTTTCCAGGGAAGCCCTGGAGGCTTTAGGCCGGGAGACGGAAGTTTTGCAAAAAAGGCAGGTACAGTTGGCGGCTGCATCGGAAGCAGCCGCAGGGCTGGCGGATGAAAAAGAAAAGGCGGTAAAGGAAGCCTTTGGGAAGCTGTGCGCCCATCTGGGGAAAGGCGGGGGGCAGGCAGGCGGGGAGATCCCTTACCCCCAGGCCAGGGAAATGGTTTCCAGGAAATACCAGTCTGTGGCCCGGGAAGGGGTGCAGCTTAAGAAAAATGCGGAGCTCCTTTGGGAAACCCAGGAGCAGCTTGCCCAGATAGCCCAAAGCCTGGGGGAACTGCGCAAAGCGGCAGGCGAAGCAAAGGAGAAAGCGGCCACAGCCTGGGCGGCCTGGGAGGGGAGCCGGGCCGCCCTTGGCAGCCTGGAGGGAGCCAGGGACTATGAAAATGCCCAGGCCGCCAGGGATGCCGGGCAGGCTGCCCTGGAAGGGAAAGAGAGGGAAGCCGCTGCTTATGGGCAGGCACGGGGAGCCGCCAGGGCGGCGGAGGCGGCAAAGGAGCAGGCCAAAACATTGCTCCAGGAATATGCCCAGGAGCTTCCGGTAAAGGAAGGGCAGGCGCGGCAGCGCAAGGCCTCCTATGAGAAAATGATGGCGGAAAAAGCCCTGGAAGAAAACCGCTGGCGGGAGTTGGCGGAGAAGTACCAAAAAGAAGATGCGGACAGGCTGCAGGCGGAAGTTGACAGCCACAGCAGGAAGAAGGCTTCTGCGGAAAAAATGTATGCTGCCGCCAGGGAGGCCATCGGGGAGCAGGAGTGCCCGGACATGGAAAAGGTAAAGGGGCAGATGGAGGAGGCGGAAAAAGGGCTCAGGGAAGCGGAAGGGATTCTGGAAAGATATCAACAGGAATATAGGGCCAACTGGGAAGTTTACGCCGTTCTTGCACCGGAAATGGACAAGCGCGGGAAAATCCTGGAAGAGCATACAAGGCTGGATGCCCTCTACAGGCTGGTGTCAGGTAATGTCCCGGGCTCCCGGATGGATTTGGAGACCTATGTGCAGCGGTGTTATCTGGAGGGGATCCTTTACGGGGCAAACCGGAGATTCCGGGAAATGTCTGCCGGGCAGTTTGAGCTTCGGATGTATGGGCTGGACAAGGCGGGGGAGGGCAGGAACCGGGGGCTGGACCTTATGGTGTATTCCAGCGTTACCGGAAAGGAGCGGGAAATCCGCACCCTTTCCGGCGGGGAATCCTTTATGGCGGCGCTGTCCCTTGCCCTTGGCATGGCGGACCAGATACAGGAAACCTCATCCGCCGTCCATCTGGACATGATGTTTATTGACGAAGGGTTTGGCTCCCTGGACGGACATGCCAGGAACCAGGCGGTGAGGGTACTAAAGAGGATGGCCGAGGGTTCCCGGCTCATTGGCATCATTTCCCATGTGGCAGAGCTGAAACAGGAAATTGAAGACCAGCTTGTGGTGGGCAGGGATGAAAAGGGAAGCCATGTAAGATGGCAGGCCGGTTAACCGCCCAGGCCTAATGGAAAGTATCCACGCTGTAGTCCCTGTAATGGAACCCAAACCACCTGCCGGGCATATCTCCCGGGAAGCGGGGGGCGTCATAGGCCTTGAAATTCCCCTGGCCATCCAGTGCCTGGGGGGTATGGGCAGCAGTATGGGAGCGCAGCAGTTCTTCAAGGTGTGCCCGGACAGAAGAAAATTCCGCAATTTCCCCCAGGTTGTGCTGTTCCATAGGGTCTTTTTCCAAATCAAAAAGAAGGGTATGGTTTCCCACAGCAGAGTAGACCAGTTTATAATTTTTTTCCATCACACAGAAGTTCCGGTCCAGGCTGTTGCCGTAGAATACCCGGCCTGTGGGCAGGGGCTTTAGCAGATCCTGGCCCGAAACCTTTACTTTGGGTGCCGCGCCCGCCATGGAAAGTATGGTGGGGTAGATATCCCCCAGGTCTGCGTATGCGGGGACAGAGATATTGTGGGCAATCCCCCGTCCCTGGGGCGGCATGATAATAAGAGGCACATGGGCACTGCCTTCGAAGAAAAGGTTTTTCTGGGACATATGGTGGTCCCCCAGCATTTCCCCATGGTCGGAGGTAAAAATTACCCAGGTATTTTCAAAAAGCCCCTGTTCCCGCAGGGCGCCGAAGATTCTGCCCAGGGAATAATCCACCTGTGTAATGCAGGCGTAATAAGCCCGCCGTACCGCCTGCTTCTGCCAGGGGCTTAAAAGGTGCATATTGGTGTTTTCGTATGCGCCTGCAAGGAATCCCTGGGGGGTTTCTTCTAAAGTGGCGGACCAGTCCCCGGTTACGGGCAAGGGAAGCGGGGCACCCTCATAAAGTGCCCAGAAATCCCGGCAGGGGTCAAAGGGCGGGTGGGGTTTTGTAAAGCTGGCCCATAAAAAGAAGGGGCGGGTGGCGTCCCGGGTTTCCAGGAAATCTATTGCCTCATCAGCAATCCAGGTGGTGATGCTGTCTTTGGTTTCTACCGTGGAAAGGGCAGGCTCCATTTCACATTCGCCAACGCCGTGGGCTTTGGGGCGGGTTTCCCCCCACAGGCCGTCATGGCGGCGCATATAATCCAGGGGCAGGCGCATTTCTTCAAAACCGTAGTGGGCCCTTGCGGGCTCAAAATGCATTTTTCCCTTTGCGCAGGTCTGGTAGCCTGCATCAGTAAGGATGGCGGGCAGGGTGGAGCGTTCTTTCATGCATTCTGCCATAAAGCCGGCGTGGGTGGCGTTGGAGGTCACGCCGCTTTCATACCCCTGCCTGCCAGTCATAATAGTGGTGCGGGAGGGCACGCAGATGGGGCAGGAGGCGTAACAGTTTTTGTAGCTCACCCCCATAGCCGCCATATAATTAAGATGGGGGGTAAAAATACTCTGGTTCCCCCAGGCGTTAATGGTGTCAAAACGCTGCTGGTCTGTGGTGATCAGCAAAATATTGTCTTTCATAACATTCCGTTCCTCGCTTTCCGTGTCTGTAACATATCCTGAAAGCAAGTATAACAGTCTTTTGCCCCGGGGTCTATCCGGGAAATGCCAGATATCCTGGGAAAATACCATAAAAATGTGAGAACTTGATAAGAAAAAGAAAAAAGATGTCAAATATAAAGGAAATATGTGTTAATTGTGCACAAAATTAACAACGGAAGTTATAAATATAAACTAATGTTTTTATACTAATATCTAAAGAAATATAGATATCGGTAGCAAAATAACTAAGTTATAATATTAAGGAGCCGTTCCGGGGAACGGGGCGGGAGAGAGGAGGAGACGGTATGGCCAAAGAGAAAGGTAAAGTGAAATCAAAAAAAAGGCGCTGGAACAGGGATGATACAGAGCTTACCCTGCTTGCGCTGCCCACTACGATCTGGTATTTCCTGTTTTGCTTTATGCCAATGTTCGGTATTGTCATTGCATTTAAGGAATTTAAGATTAATGGGGGGTTTTTGAAAAGCTTTCTTACCAGCCGGTGGGTTGGGTTTGATAATTTTAAATTTCTGTTTTCTACAAAAGATATCTGGATGATTATTAAAAATACGCTGGCTTACAACATTGTATTTATTATTTTAGGCATTGTGGTGCCGGTAGCTGCCGCCATTGCTATTGGGCAGCTCCATTCCAAAAAGCTGATGAAGATTTACCAGACAGCGATGTTTATGCCGTACTTCCTGTCATGGGTGGTGGTTACTGCGCTGGTGTGGGCGTTTTTAAGCTATGATAAAGGGCTTGTCAATAATATGCTGGAAGCCTGGGGGATGGACAGGCAGCAATGGTATATGAAGCCGGAAATGTGGCCGCCTTTCCTGGTATTTATGAATCTCTGGAAAGGGGTAGGCTATGGAATGGTGGTATACCTTGCCACCATCACGGGTATTGACAAGAGCTACTACGAGGCGGCAGGGATCGACGGCGCAACCATATGGCAGCAGATCCGGTACATTACCCTCCCGCTGATGAAAACAGTGATCATCCTGATGTTTATCATGAGTGTAGGGCGTATTTTCTATTCGGATTTCGGCCTGTTCTATCAGGTGCCAAGGGATTCCAATTCCCTGTACGATGTAGTATATACTCTTGATGTGTATGTGTATAAACAGCTTAGGACTTCCACTACAGGTATGTCGGCGGCAGCAGCATTTATCCAGTCTGTGGCAGGATGTATTACCATTCTCTCAGCCAATGCCCTTGTAAGGAAGTTTGACAAAGAGAGCGCAATGATTTAGTCCGGGGAGGAGGGAAAGTATGGATAATGTAACACAGGTACGGAAGATCAGGAAAGATGAGCCGGATGGTTTTGACCGCTTTAACCGGGTTTCCAAACCGGCCAACCTGATCCTGAATATCATATTTTTACTGATGGCGCTGGCGTGTGTGATACCGGTGCTTCTGGTGGTGGCCATTTCCTTTTCTGCTGAGGCTTCTATCACAGAATATGGCTACCGGTTTATACCGAAGATTTTCTCCCTGGAGGGCTATACGTTCCTGGTTTCCCAGGGGAAGATGATTGTACGTGCCCTGGGGGTATCGCTGTTTGTGACGGTTGTGGGGACAGCCCTTGGGGTTCTTCTCACCACTCTTATGGGATACGTGCTGTCCAGGCCGGGCTATAAGCTGAATGGTTTTCTTACGATGGTTGTGTTTATCCCCATGGTATTTAACGGGGGCCTGGTTTCTACCTATTATGTGGTAAGCCAGCTTCTGGAGCTGAAAAATTCTGTATGGGCGCTGATTTTGCCCCTTAGCGTATCGTCCTTTAACGTAGTGGTCTGCCGTACTTTCTTTAAGACCACGGTGCCGGAATCGCTGATTGAATCGGCGAAAATGGATGGGGCAAGCCAGTTTACGATTTTTGCCAGGATTGTGCTCCCCATATCCCAGCCGGTGCTGGCAACCATAGGGCTGTTCCTGTGCTTTGCTTATTGGAATGACTGGTACCAGTCCATGCTCTATATTGAGGACTCTAAATTATATTCACTGCAGGCGCTGCTGAATACCATTTTGACAAATATTCAGATGTTGGCAAAGAACGCTGCCACTGTGGGGCTGGGGGCTGCCGAAATGCTGGCTAAGATGCCCCAGGAAGCGGCCCGGATGGCGATTGTGGTAATCATCGTGGCACCAATTGCCTGTGCCTATCCCTTTTTCCAGAAATACTTTATTTCCGGGCTCACATTGGGAGCGGTGAAAGGCTGATGGAAGGATATCTGCCCGGCGCAGGCTATGCGCCGGAGGATATAGAGCGGCTGTTAAGCTGGCCGCAATCTCATAAAAATAAGGAGGATTTCTATGAAAAAGAAAAGCTTAAGCAAATTACTTGCATTAGGGATGGCCGCTGTAATGACTGCCGGAATGCTGGCAGGCTGCGGTTCAGACAAAGGGGGCAGTGATTCCGCTCCGGCCAATGAGGGTGCTTCCCAGCCCGCAGACAGTGGGACGGAAGAAAAGACTCCTGAAGAGACAGGGAATGCAGATGCAGAAAAAGAGGATGCCGGTACAGAAGACGCCGGGACAGCTTCAGGGGAAGTCCCCACTTTGGTCTGGTGGACGGTAGGGGGGACACCGGCAGATGATTTTGAAGAGGCAGTTGCACAGATCAGCGATTACACGGAAGAAAAAATCGGTGTAAGGCTGGATGTGAAAATAGCAGGATGGAATGATTACGATTCTAAAATGAACACCATTGTCAATGCCGGGGAGTATTTTGACATTATGTTCACCAACAACACCAATTACAGCAAATTTGTAAACTTGGGCGCATTTGAGAATATCAGCGACCTGGTACAGAGTGCTGCGCCGGAGCTGTACAGCTTTGTTCCTGAAAAACTCTGGAGCGGTGTCCAGATCCATGGAAATGTATACGCAGTACCTACTTATAAAGATTCATCCCTGACACAGTTCTACTATTTTGATGACCAGTATGTACAGAAGTACAATGTAGATATGGGGACTGTTAAGGATATGGCGTCTATTGACCCTATTGTACGTGCTATGAAAGAGGGGGAAGGAAAGTCCTTCTATCCCATTAAGCTGAACCAGGGCGCTTTGTGGAATGGTTTCTTCAATGAATATGATGGGCTGGCAAGCGGTATCCAGGCTATCGGGGTTAAAATTGACGATGCTGAACGTAAAGTAGTCTGCACCCTGGAGCAGGAAGATATCTTGGCAAACCTGGAACTGCTACATGCATGGTATGCTGACGGTATCATCAATCCTGACGCAAACGTAGTGTCAGAGGACAGCAAAGGCAATGCTTTCGGTAATGCACAGGGATGGCCCAGCGCAGTTGCCCAGTGGCAGATTTTACAGGGTGTAGAAAAGTACGATGCAGCTAAAGTATTTGGCCCTCTTTACACAACGGAAACCATCCAGGGTTCCATGAATGCAATTTCCGTAAATTCTAACTACAAAGAAGAAGCTTTGAAGGTGCTGGAGTTGATGAATACAGACTCCAAATTCCGTGATATGTGTGCATACGGCGTTGAAGGAAACCACTTTGAGTATCTGGATGACGGCACTGTTAAGAGGCTGCGTGACGACTGGACATGGCCTGCTTACACACAGGGGACCTTCTTTATTATGAGCAACCAGGAAGGGGCTGACCCTAACCAGTGGGATGAAGTAAAGAAGCAGAACGAAGAAGCAACCGCTTCTACCTGCCTTGGCTTTGCATTGGATGTATCAAATATCCAGAATGAAGTTTCTAACGTTAATACTGTTTGGGATAAGTATAAATTTGATATGCTTACCGGTGCGTCAGACCCCGCTACGGCAGTGCCTAAGTGCGTAGAAGAGCTGAAAGCAGCAGGCCTTGATACCATTATTACTGAGGCACAGAAGCAGATTGATGAGTTCTTCAAATAAGTGACAGGTAAACGGTAACGGATGCCTGTTGCAGAAACAGCATAGATATTTTACAGGTTCCCGGGCAGGATTGCCCGGGAACCTTTTATACCCAGGGGCAGGGAAAGCCTTCCCTGCCTGATTTTACGGATTGTTGGGGAAAATAACCTCCGCAATCTTGCAACTGTTATTTGAAACGGATATAATGAAGCTATCAGACCTGTAGCATTACTGGCAGAAGGGACAGGGAGTGCAGAATGGATAAAGTCCGCACCAGATTTCTTGGATATCGTCTTTACAGGATAAAATTCATTAAAATTGTGGGGTTTGTTTTTCTGATAACTACTATAGTCTTTTTGGGGGTACTGGCGTTTCTTTTCAATACCTGGATGAACGACTTGCGCCAGCAGGCGCAGGATGTATTTATGGAACGGGAGAGAAGGCTGGCGAATATCCGGGTGTGGGCGCTGGATTATACCAATGGCATGTATGAGGATGCAAAGCTGATGGAGGATGCTGCTGCGCTTTTTTCGGCACGTAACATGGAAGAATACATCCAGGCCCGCAGGAATAACAGCTTAAACAGCCGCCAGCAGATTGGTTATCTGCCGGGAAATATTAAGAAGCTGCTTTTCTGGGACAGCCGGAAGCAGATCACAGGAGTGAGCCTGAGTTCCCATGCGGGGGTGAAAGCCATCTGGCAGGAATTAGGGGATGTGAGGCTGCAATTCGGCATTACGGATGTGGAATCCTCCATGGCATTTCACGAAGCAGGGGATATGCTGGTGGCCTCTTATCCGGTCCGGAATACGGAGCATATGGACCAGACCCTGGGCAAGTTAAGTTTTTGGGCAGACAGCCGGGAAATCTATGAGTGCGGCGCCGTTCCTGCCCAATGGGCTCTTTGGGATGCCCAGGGAAGGGTATTAAGGGATGGGGGGCTTGCCCAGGAGGGAGGGCGTTTTCTGTCACAGCTTGCAGAAAAAGAAGGACAGTCGGGGTGGCTCTTTCCAGGGGAAGGGATGCCGGTGTTTTTTATCCTCCAGGTTTCCGGGGAAAGTGGGTATTCCTTTCTGGTTTTCAAGGATGTGGGGGCGGTTTTGGCTGACAACAAGCATACAGTGTCTGTCATTGTATTCGCCTTTGTGCTGGTAGCAATGGGCGTTCTTGCCTGTTATTATGGAGGGATACGCTCTGATGCCGCTTTTCTGGCAATGATCATGGACATGCTCTCCGCCATGGAGGGCGGTAATTTTGCCAGGATGCAGTCCCTTGCCCTGCCCGCCAGCGCCAGGCACAGGGAGAATGAATATGGGATGATAGCGGCGGCGCTGAAGGATGTGGGGATGAAGCTGAAGGGCTACATTGAAACGGAGTATATTTTGAAGCTAAAGGAGCAGGAAAGCCAGATGCGTGCACTGCAGCATCAGATTAACCCCCATTTTCTGTATAATACCCTGGAAATGCTCCGTTCGAAAGCGCTGGTACATGAAGACAGGGATATGGCGGAAGCGATTGCCATGCTGGGGGCGCTCTACCGTGCCCGGATGCGCAAGAAGGATACCATTACCCTGAAGGAGGAGTTTGCCTTTCTTGAAATGTACCTGAAAATCATGGCCCTGCGCTTTGGGGATAATTTTGTCTACCAGGCGGAGCTGGAGGAGGGGATTGGGGAAATTCCCACAGTGAATTTCTGGCTGCAGCCCCTGGCGGAAAATTTTTTCGCCCATGGCTTTGGCCAGGAAAGCGAATATAATCTCCTGACTGTGAACGGATACGCCAGGGAAGGGGGCGGGGAAATTTTAATCATTGACAACGGCTGCGGGGCCGCGCCTTCAAAGCTTGCGGGCATCCGGCGTAACATGCGGGAAGGGAATGACCAGGCAGAAGGGGACATCGGCCTGCGCAATGTGTATATGCGGCTTGCATATTTTTATGGGGACGGATTTAGGATGGATGTGGGAAACAATGCAGAGGGCGGTTTCCGGGTTTCCATTTTTATTCCGGGAAGGGTGGAAGATGTACACACTGATGATCGTGGACGATGAGCCGGCAGTGCTGGAAGGGACGGCGAGGCTGCTGGATTGGAAAGCTCTTGGGTTTGGCCATATAAGGACGGCACGCAGTTGCTTCGAAGTCATTTCCCATGTGGTGGACTGGAAGCCGGACATCTGCCTGGTGGATGTATGCATTGGCAATGATTATGGCTATGAGCTGATCAACCGCCTGGGGGAGATGGGCGTCCGGTCAAATTATATTATGATGAGCGGCTATGATGAATTTACCTATGCCTGCGAGGCTTTGCGCTGCGGCGCGCTGGACTATCTGCTGAAACCTGTTGACGGCGGGAAGCTGCAAAGAAGGATCCGCCAGGTAATCGTGGAAAAACTCCATGGCACGGCACCGGAGGAGCCTCCCCAGGAGGAAGACCCGGTTTTAAGGCGTCCCTATCTGGAACTATCCCCTCTCATAAGGAAAATTGTGATGATTGTCGGGATGGAGTATGGGCAGCATATTTCCTTAAAGAGCATTGCCGACAGGTTCCGGATGAATCCCACTTATCTGGGGCAGATTTTTATCAGGGAAACAGGGACGAAGTTTTCAGAATACCTGATGGCCTACCGGATGTATGTGGCACGCTGCCGGATACTGGACACGGATAAGAAAATAACGGAAGTGGCGGATGAGGTTGGCTACTCCAATATGAATTATTTCTACCAGCATTTCCATAATTATTATGGGATTGCGCCCCTAAAGATGCGCATGGGCGAAGCAGGGGAATGCGGGGATGGCAGGGCAGGGGCGGTATTGGAATGATGCACTGAAAAATACAGGCCGCCAGACGGTCATTGTTATGGCAGCCGGGGAACTTGGACAGGAGGTTTAAGATGAGAGTTATAATGTTTGATATTGATACTTTGAGGGCGGACCATATGGGCTGCTATGGCTATGGCAGGAATACCACCCCTGTGATGGATGAGATTGCCAGGGAGGGCGTGCGTTTTGATAATTACTATTGCCCCAATGCCCCCTGCCTGCCCTCCCGGGCATCCCTGGTCAGCGGGCAGTACGGGGTACATAACGGGATTCTGGGCCATGGCGGCACAGCGGCGGACCTAAGGCTCCAGGGCAGGAGCCGGAGCTTTACCGATGAATGTTCCGAAAACGGGCTGTTTATGCAGTTTCGCCGGGCAGGGATGCATACGGTTTCCTTTTCCACCTTCGCGGAGCGCCATAGCGCCTGGTGGTTTAACGCAGGCTTCCATGAATGCTTCAATGTAGGCAGGCGGGGCGGGGAATCGGCGGAGATGGTAACCCCCCATGTGCTTGACTGGCTGGAACGGAAAGGCAGGGAGGATAACTGGATGCTGCATGTGCATTATTGGGATCCCCATACCCCTTACCGTACTCCTTTAGATTATGAGAATTCTTTTGAAAACCAGCCTTTGCCGGACGATTGGATTACACCGGAAATCTGGGAAGAGCACCGGCTGCATATCGGCCCTCATTGTGCCAATGAGATAAATATGTGGAATGATTCTTCCTTTAAGCAGTGGCCAAAGCACCCCGGGAAGCTGGAGAGCCTGGAGGAGGCAAAGAAGTTCCTGAATTCTTACGATGATGGCATCCGCTACACAGACGACCATATCGGCCAGGTGGTTGGCTGGCTGAAAGAAAACGGCCTGTATAATGAGGACCTGGCAATCATCATTACAGCGGACCATGGGGAAGATCTGGGAGAATTCGGCGTATATGCAGAGCATGGCATGGCGGATGAACCTGTATGCCGTATCCCGATGATTATCCGCTGGCCGGGGATGCGCAAGGGGGCGGTAGTGGAGGGCTTCCACGACAATGTGGACCTGGTCCCTACGATACAGGAGCTTTTGGGCACTTCCATGGTCACCTGGGACGGCTATCGGTATGACGGTGTATCTTATGCCAAAACCCTGCAGGACGGGACAGACTGTTCCAAGCCTTATGTGGTACTGTCCCAGTGCGCCCATGTGTGCCAGCGCAGTGTCCGGTTTGAAGACTATGTATATATCCGCACGGTACATGGGGGGTATCATCTGCTGCCTGATGAGATGCTCTTTGACGTTAAAAAGGATCCCCACCAGCTGCATGACCTGGTAAAGGAGCGCCCGGATTTGTGTGCAAAGGGTGCGAAAATGATACTGGACTGGAATGATGGGATGATGAAGACCTCCCGCTATGACGCAGACCCAATGTGGACAGTGATGCGGGAAGGGGGCCCGGAACATTGCCGGGGAGAGCTACAGCCTTATATGGAACGGCTCAAAGGAACGCCAAGGGAGTTTGGTATTGCCCTCCTGAAAGAAAAATATGGGGATGAGAAGTAAGCATCAGGGAAAAACGGGCACTAAGGAATCTCTAAAAAGGCATAGATAACTATTGCTTCGTCTAAAGGGCGGTAAAGATGCAGACTCCAAAATGGCTTTTAAAAGCACCCGCATTTTTCCTCTTGCACTAAACTATCGGATATGCTATATTATGAGTAGAAAAGGGAAAGCCACAGAAGCGGTTCTACCCCGAACAATAACTTTTTACCTCAAAAGAGGCAAGCCGTCACTATTGTGAGTAGTGGCGGCTATTTCTTTTTTCCCTTGTAAATCTGATAAATCAAATTAGCAAGGGCAACAATGAGTATTCCAATCTGGATTAAATCCTGATATGTAACATACACCGCATCACCCTCCTTTCTTTCGTCTGGAGGGCTACTTTAACCCTCCGAAAAACAAGAGGGTAGGAGCCGCCTTGGCTCTATGGCTTTCCCATAAAAGTACTATATCATGACATTTTTTACATGTCCAGAATTATTTTGCTATTTTTTCGATTTCATTTCGGAGCTGCTCTATGGTTCTATGAGTATATATCTTTTCTGTGATATCCTCGATAGAATGTCCGACAATTAGTTTTAAGATAGATTCATCTATGTTATAGGCCTTTGCCTTGGTTATAAAAGTATGCCTGGTTTCGTGAGGGCGGTGCTTTAGCTTTAATCTGTCCATAACTTTCTGAAACCGCTTACGGTATTTATCGTATGTCATGTATGTTTCTTGTTGACCGCCTTGGTCATTGAAAAGGTATCCGGACTGAAGAGCCGCACGACGGTAATCCAATTTTTGAGATATGACGCATAAAGAAAGACCATTTATCAACATAACCATCTTTCTCATTACTCACCTTACAAAAGACTGCAAATTTCTGTCAGATTGTTTACAACAAAATCCGGCTTTTCCGTTTCTTGGCTAATATTCCAATATTGTCCAAATCCCTGTTTAATCCATATTGTATTCATGCCCATTCGTTTGGCAGGAACAATATCATTGTCTATTCTATCTCCAATCATGATTGCATTGGCAGGCTCACAATTACTTCTTTCTAATGCAATTTGGAATATTCTCGGATCTGGTTTTGCAACACCTTCTTCTGCCGAAGCAATAATGATACTGATATATTTTAAAATGCCTTGTTGACCTAGACGTTCTTCAGTACCCATTGATTGATTCGCAATTATACCAATTTTATATTTTTTGCTTAAAGTTTCAAAGCATTGGATTGCATCATCATATAAAAATTCATCTTCCGTATGCCATTTGGGCAATGTTACTCCTAATTCCCTGGCTACTTCCAAATCACCTTTTTTATTCTGTTTATAATATGTCATAGCCATCTCATATATTTTTTCAAAAGGTATATTTGACGAATCAGCTATATCTCTCATTCTGTGTTCATACGCAATTTTCTCATTCATTATTGTTGAACCGACATCAAAGAATAACCATTTAATCTCTTTAACCATTATATAATTACTCCTTCAACTTCCAGTTTGTTTCTCTGATTATATCACTTTCAATTTCCGTTTACCACAAAAATATAGAGCATGACATTGGGTGGTTGCCATGCCCTATATTTTTAGATGGAAAATGAACTGTGAAAGTGGTACAATACTTTTGCAACATCCATTAAAAATATGCCAGAGCGTGTTTGAAAATTGCGGGAATGAATTTTCAAACACGCTTCAGGGAGATTATTTATGACAGAAATTCAAAAAAGCCTGAATAGCTATATTACCGCGGAAATGGACTATTGGGATTTTTCCGGCGTTGTAAGAATTATACAGAATGGAAGAATTATATTTGAGACTTGCCGCGGCTATTCAAATATTGAGTTTGGTATTAAAAATACAATGGAAACAAAATTTACGGTTGCTTCTGTTACCAAACAGTTTACAGCATTCGCGATTATGATTTTACATGACAGAGGACTGTTACAACTTGATGAAAAAGCAAATCGATATCTGCCTCCGGACATGCAGCTTCCTTCGGAAATAACAGTTCATCATCTTTTATCACACACATCGGGACTGCATAATAATTATAATTTTGAAGATGATTTTTATGTGGGTGAGGACAGAAAACCTTATAATAAGGAACATTTTTTTAGGAACTGGATTATTAGGGGGCCTATAAAGAAGCCGGGGGAAGAATTCGAATATAATAATTCTAATTATAATTTGCTTGCATGGATTATTGAATATGTTTCAGGGCAGACTTACAATGAATTTTTGCAGGAAAATATTTTTTCGAAGATAGGAATGCACAATACCATATTTGATAATGGGCAGAATATTATTCCAAACAAAGCAAGTAATTATATGCATGATTATGGAAAACTGGTCAGAGTACCTTATACAAATAATTTATATAGTATTGGCGCGGGTGCGTTGGTTACGAATTGTAATGACCTGCAAAAATGGTATGAGTGCCTTAAAAATAAGAAAATTTTATCGGAATATGCCTACGGGATTTATTTGTCAGAAAACAAAAACAACTATTGCTGTGGGTTAGAGCGATATGAGGAAGATAACACGATTAAGTATGCACATGGTGGAGATATGCTTGGCGTATCTGCCTATACCCAGTACTATTTTGATGAAGACATTTGCATTATCATTATATCGAACACGGAATCATTAGATCAATATCGTTTCGGGAATGGCATTGCAGCAATCCTGCATAATAAACAGGCATCTGCTTCATACCGGCCGGAGGAAATTTTTCTGTGGCCGGAAGAACTTGAGAAATATACAGGAACATATCTTCCCGGTAAGATACATATTGAGCAAAAAAACGGAAAACTGTATTTGGTTCGTGTTAATCAGAATATTCATATTGAATTGTATTGTGTGGGCAGGGATAGTTTCAAAAGGCGATGGGAAGAACAACAAACAACGCACAAGCTAATTTCCGGGAATGAAGTGAAACCTTCCGTGTGGGGATATAAGCTAATCAGTAAGCAATTTGTATGATGAACAAAGCTGTTTTATGAGAAAGGAAAGAAATGGAATGCTGATTTCGAGAGAAGTATTTTTGAAAAAATACACAGAATTATATCTGGCAAAAACTCCTTATATTGCTGCATTGGCATATTGGAAAATGAAGCACCTTGTTGAAAGTGGAGAGACCTATTATTTACCGGAACATGATTGTTATTATATGATTCGTGATAAACATCTGTTGATTTATTATTCTCCGGATAATTTGATGCATCTCGGCATGGATGAGTTAAATCGCCTGGATGCCATTAGTCTGCCTGCATATGTTTTCGACACTTTAGAGAGCCGGCTTGTAGGATTTCGGGAATCGCGTGGATGGAATCTTAGATATAATTTTGACTACCAGCCGCCGGGTCATGGAAGCTCCCTGTATCGTACAGTAGATTTTGATTTTACAAAACAAGAACATTATGAAAAAGCAGCAGAATTGATCAATCAGGGTGATGGCTGGCTAAATGCCGGAAATATAAAAAGAATGACTAAATATTCTGCTTTTGACAGATCACTCTGGTTTTTCCTGCAAGACAATGCATCCAGAGAACTGGTTGCCATAAGTATATCTCAATATAACGAAGAGGTGAGGCAAACAGATCTGGACTGGATCTATGTATCTCCAGATTATCATGGCAAAGGAGTGGGGCGCTTTTTGATTGAACAGACAATTGAACGGTGCAAGGATAAATCAAATGATATCTGTGTTGGAGGAACCGTCGGGTTTTATAGAAAGTGTGGATTTGATGATCATGAGCTATGGGTTTGGGCTGCAAAAGATGGATATCAGTTTTCAGCACCAATGATTCAGCCATAAATAACGCATACCATTTGAAGTGCCCGCAGATTCGCTTTATTCCCGCGAGCAACGAGCCAAGTGGCTGCCTGCAGACATTTGGCGACTGCCGCCAGGGTCAAATACCAAAGTGTCCTTTGGACGCTTTCTGCTGCGCAGCGCAGCAAGTTTGATACCCAGTTGCCTGCAGCGGGGTCTTTGATGGGAATTCGGGTCTGGGAACCTGAGTCTGGAAGAGTAAACTGAAAAAACACATAAAACAATGCGGGAAAGCATATTGCGCGCGAGAAAGGAAGGATGGATATGGAATTACATATTACATGTATTCCCGGTGACGGCATCGGGCCGGAGATTGTCCGGGAAGCGAAAAAGGTGCTGGAGAAAACGGCGGAAGTTTTCGGACACAAAATGATGTTTGAGGATATTCTCATGGGAGGCGCTTCCATTGACGTGCACGGGGTGCCGCTGACGGAGGATGCCGTTGCCAGGGCAAAGGCGGCGGACGCGGTGCTGATGGGTTCCATAGGCGGCGACACCACCACGTCACCCTGGTACAAACTGCCTCCCAATCTGCGTCCGGAGGCAGGGCTTCTGGCAATCCGCAAGGCCCTGAATCTGTTTGCAAACCTGCGTCCCGCGGTGCTTTATGACGAACTGGCGGGAGCCTGCCCCCTGAAGGAGGAGATCAGCAGGGCCGGTTTTGACATGATGATCATGCGGGAGCTTACGGGAGGACTTTATTTCGGCGAGCGGAAAACCTTCCAGGAAAACGGCGTCATGAAAGCCGTGGACACCCTGACCTATGACGAGAACGAGATCCGCAGGATTGCCGTAAAAGGCTTTGACATTGCCATGAAGCGCCGGAAGAAGGTTACAAGCGTGGACAAGGCCAATGTGCTGGATTCCTCCAGACTGTGGAGGAAAGTGGTGGAAGAGGTTGCCGGGAATTATCCGGAGGTGAAGCTGGAACATATGCTGGTGGACAACTGTGCCATGCAGCTGGTGAAGGATCCGGCCCAGTTTGACGTGATCCTGACAGAGAATATGTTCGGCGACATCCTTTCGGACGAGGCCAGCATGGTGACGGGTTCCATCGGAATGCTTGCCAGCGCCAGCCTCAATGACAGCAAATTCGGTCTGTATGAGCCCAGCCATGGCTCCGCGCCGGATATCGCGGGGCAGGACATTGCCAATCCCATAGCCACGGTCCTGAGCGCGGCCATGATGCTGCGTTACAGTTTTGACCTGGACAAAGAGGCGGAGGCCGTGGAACGGGCGGTAAAACAGGTGCTGGCAGAAGGGTACCGCACGGCTGATATCTATTCGGAGGGCTGTACAAAGGTGGGCTGCAGCAGAATGGGCAGCCTGCTGGCAGAGCGCGTCCGGGCGGAATGAGATATCATATCAGCCTGAAAGAGGATTTTTCATTTTGGCCATTGAGCCCGCCCAAACGGGCGGGGAAGTATAAGACTGAAAATATTTAATCCGGAGTTTGCGTCCGCACAGCATCCGCAGACTCTGCCGTGCATAAAAGGCTGTGCAGAAACGGGGTAAAACATGAGAAGTGATGCAGTAAAGGCGGGCACCGCGCAGGCGCCCCACAGAAGTCTTTTTAATGCCCTTGGTATTACGGAGGAGGAGAGAGCGCGTCCCCTTATCGGCATTGTATGCTCCTATAATGAAATTGTACCGGGCCATATGAATCTTGACAAGATTGCGGAAGCGGTGAAGCTGGGGGTTGCCATGGCGGGAGGCACGCCCATTATGTTCCCTGCCATCGCAGTGTGCGATGGTATTGCCATGGGACATGTGGGCATGAAATATTCCCTTGTGACCAGGGACCTGATTGCGGACAGCACGGAATGTATGGC